>Ga0160459_100156_pt1 | contig 38706 bp, 38 predicted proteins | sample HID1973K_E6MG_FD_108208 | JGI IMG/M metagenome (GOLD analysis project Ga0160459, IMG submission 108208) | Enriched mosquito-associated microbial communities from UW Madison campus, WI, USA - HID1973K_E6 MG | ecosystem: Host-associated > Arthropoda: Insects > Digestive system > Unclassified ...
AGCAACGCATCGACTTTCTCTTTTTCGTGCATGATCGTCACGAAGGCAATCTCGATGCCGCGCGCGCGTATCTCGCGTGGGAAACCGGCCTCGTCGCGCAGTGCGCAGCCGACGAACTGGCCGCATTCCGCGTCGGTGAAGCGGCGCTGCTCGCGCAGCCATAACGAACATCACACACTCATGTCCGACAAGAAGCCTTACCCCGTGCGCACGTTCGAAGACGTGCGCGAAACGCTGCTCGCCAGACGCGAAATCGCCTTGCTCGACGTGCGCGAAGAAGACCCGCACGCGCAGTGCCATCCGCTTTTTGCTGCGAATTTTCCGCTCTCGCGCATCGAACTCGATGCGTACGCGCGCCTGCCGCGCCGCAACGTGCCGATCGTCCTGCTCGACGACGGCGAAGGTCTCGCCGCGCGCGCCGCCGACAAGCTCGCCGAACTCGGCTTCACGGATGTCGCGCTGCTCGCGGGCGGTCTCGACGGCTGGATTCGCGCGGGCGGCGAAGTCTTCCGCGACGTCAACGTGCCGAGCAAGGCATTCGGCGAGTTCGTCGAAGCGAAGCGCCATACGCCTTCGCTGTCCGCCGAAGCGCTCGACGCGTTGCTCAAACATGGCGACGATCTCGTCGTGCTCGATGCACGCCGTTTCGACGAATATCGCACCATGAACATTCCCGGCAGCGTCAGCGTGCCGGGCGCGGAACTCGTGCTGCGCGCGCGTGCGCTCGCGCCCGATCCGGCCACACGCGTCGTCGTCAATTGCGCGGGCAGAACGCGCAGCATCATTGGCGCGCAATCGCTCGTCAATGCGGGGCTGCCGAATCCGGTGGCCGCGCTGCGCAACGGCACGATCGGCTGGACGCTCGCGGGGCAGACGCTGGAGCGCGGCAGCGAGCGGCGCTTCGATCCCGACGCGGGACGCGACGCAGCGCATCTCGGCGCATCGCGGCAGGCCGCGCTTGCGCTCGCGACCCGCGCGGGCGTGCGCCGCACCTCGCTCGACGAAGCCGCGCGCTGGGCCAGCGATGCGTCACGCACGACGTATCGCTTCGATGTCCGCACGCCCGACGAATACGAAGCCGCGCACGCGGGCGGATACCGCAGCGCGCCGGGCGGCCAGCTCGTGCAGGAAACGGAGATGTTCGCGCCGGTGCGCGGCGCGCGCGTCGTGCTCTTCGACGATGACGGCGTGCGCGCGAACATGACGGCGTCGTGGCTCGCGCAGATGAACATCGAAAGCTATGTCGTCGATGACGCCACGCCGCGCGATCTGACCGAAAGCGGTGCGTGGCAGCCGCAGCGGCCCTTGCCGGCGACCGCACCGACGCTATCGCCGCAGCAACTCGCGGCATTGCTCGACGATCCGTCGAGCGGCGTCGTGCTGCTCGACTTCGCGCCGAGTGCGAACTACGTCAAGGCGCACATTCCCGCTGCGCACTGGATTCTGCGCTCGCATCTCACGCCCGCTCATGACGAGCTGCGCAATCTGCCCGATGCGAAGCGCTTTGTGCTCACATGCGGCACGAGCGCGCTCGCGTCCTATGCAGCCGCCGATGTCGCGGCGCTGACTGGCAAGCCCGTTCACGTCCTCGAAGGCGGCAATGCGGCCTGGAGCCGCGCCGGTTTGCCGACCGAAGGCGGCGAAGCAAGGCTCGCGTCGCCGCGCATCGATCGCTATCGCCGTCCGTATGAAGGCGTCGACAATGCGCGCGAGGCGATGCAGGCGTATCTCGACTGGGAATACGGGCTCGTCGCGCAACTGGAGCGCGACGGCACGCACGGATTCTTCGTGATCTGAGCGGATCAGGCGTCGATGCTCGCGTAATACCCCATCCCCAGATGGATCAGCTCGCCGACGATCACCACGACGAGCAGCCCCACGATCCAGCGCCGCGCCTGCTCGGAGATCGCAAGCCTTGCGCCCAGCAGGCCGCCGGCGACGCTGCCGAGCGCCATGATGCCGCCGGTCTTCCAGTCGATGCTCTGATGCGCGGCGAAAATCGCCATCGCCACGACCGTCGTGGTGAGCGTCGCCAGATTCTTGATCGCGTTCGCCTCGACGAGCGTGATGCCGCACGTCAGCACGAGCACGAGCAACATGTAGGTGCCCGAGTCCAGCACGATGAAGCCGGTCCAGATGCCGACGATGAACAGCAGGGACATCGGTTTCCAGTCCAGCCGGACGTCGCTGTCGGATGCCGACGTCAGCAGGTTCTTGAGCTTCGTCAGCACGAGGATGAGCGCGACGACCACCGCGGCCACGATCGCCAGCCTGAGATCGTGGCTCGGCATGAGTTCGCTCAGCAGCGCGCCGACGGCGGCGCCCAGCGTGAGCGGAGCGGCGACGATCAGTGCGCGTTTCCATGGTATGGCGCCCTCGCGTGCGAGCCCGACCGTCGCGGCGAGCGCGCCGACGAGGACCGGCACGCGATTGGTCGCGTTGGCTGCGACCGCGTGCAGTCCGACCGACATCAGGACCGGCAGCGAGACCGCCGATCCTGACGACGCGACGGTGTTGAGGAAGCCGCAGAACAGCCCCGCAGCGATGACGATGACGATGGTTTCCGGCGTGAATGCCATGGCACTTCCTTCGCTGAGGCGATTATTCGATCGGTCGCAGTCTAGGGGCTTGCCGGCTGGCTGTCTGTCCTCACGAAATGGGACAGGAAATCGGTTAACACAGAGCTAATTCAGTGCCTCCAGAATGCATCGCATACCGGATCGGAGGAAAAAAATGAGCCTGCTAACCGATGAACGAATGAACACGTTGAGCGAGATTGCCGCCGATTGTTTCGATGTCGATTTCGAGCGCGGCGGTGCGCTCGGCGACGGCATTCTCGTCAAGCCGATGGATATCGTGCGCGCGCTGGAAAGTGCCTACGACATGGTGCTGATCGCGGGATATCAGTTGACGCATGGGACGCTGCGGGCGCGGTGAGTGCTGCGCGACGGCTGGCAGCCTCACCACGCCGACGCCTCATGCGTACCGCACCCTCGCCGCCTTCATCGCGCCACAGATCGCGCTCACATGCCGATGATCCGTGCCACAACACCCGCCCACCACATTCATGCGCGGCAACCACGCGTGCAGCGCACGATACTGCGCGCCGAGTTCCACGGGATCGCCGTCGTCGAGATCGGCGGCGTCGTCGAGGTCGGCATGACTGCGTCGTGACGCGTTGGCGCGGATGCCATGCACGCGGTCGCGCCACGCGCCGCCGTCGCCGAGTACTGTTTCGAAATGCGACGGATGCGCGCAATTGATCATGTAGTACGCGGCGTAGGCGTCCGTTTCGGCATCGGCGCGCTCGATGACATCGCCGAGCGCATCGCCCGACGGCAGACGGCCATCGGTTTCGAGCGTGAACGAGATCGCCACGGGCATGCCGCGCGCCCGGGCGGCATCGATCACGCCGATGCCCTCTTCCGGATACGTGATCGTGAAGGCCGCGATCATGTCCGCTTCGGTTGCCGCGAGCGTATCGATCTGCGGCTGGTGATACGCGCGCGCCTCTTCGCGGCTCATGCGCGACTCGATGCGATACGCGTCGCCGCGCGGCCCCAGACACCCGCTGATGACGATGGGCGTGTCCGTCGTCTCGAACGCCTCGCGCACCCGCACGAGCAGATCGATCGCCCGCCGGTTGGCGTGCGCGAGCGCGACATCGGAATAGCCCAGCTTGCGGCCCCAGTCCGCATTCGCGCGCCATGTCGGCGCTTCGAGCACGAGGCCGACGCCCTCGCTTTGCGCCAGCGCCGCATAGCGCCGGAAATACGCGTCGAGGCGCGCCGCACCCGCGGCGTCCTTCAGAAGATCGAACGCAGCGAAGCACGGCAGCTCGATGCCATCGTGAAAGATCAAGGTCGTTTCGATGCCGCCGTCGGTCATGAAAAGCGCGTCGTCGAGCTGCGGAAGGTGCGTGCGGTACTGGCTCATGGTTATGCTCCGTCTACGAGGTCCACGTCAATGAAAGGAGGAGATACAACACGCGCGTGCCGTTGCCCGTCCCTGTGGGAGCCGGCTGGCGCACACGCCTTCCTTACACTTAAATAACAATACGACGGAGCCACGATACGACCCGCGCGCGTTCGACACCAAAGCCATTTCGGCAACTAACCGGACAAAACGGCCATGAACGACCGATCACCCGTGCGCATCTGCATCCTCGCGCTGCCCGAGACGTCGGCCTCGGTGGTGTACGGCATGTACGACATGTTCATGTCGGCGGGACGCGACTGGGGTCTCATCGTCGAGGGCACGCCGGGGCGCGCGCCGATCGCGCCCATGGTCGTGTCGCGTCACGGCGGCGCGTTCATCGCCGGCAACAACGTGCGCATCACGGCGGACGCGCCGCTCGATGCCTGCGATGACGCCGATGTCATCTGCGTGCCCGAGCTGCTGGTGCCGCCCGGCGAGCCGCTCGCGGGCCGCTTCGACGATGAAATCGCGTGCCTGCGACGCTGCCATGCGCAGGGCAAGATCCTCGCGACGGCATGCTCGGGCGCGATCCTGCTCGCGGAAGCGGGCCTCCTCGATGGCCTCGATGCGACCACGCACTGGGCATACTGCGATTTCATGTCACGGCAATATCCGTCGATCAAAGTGCGCGCGCATCGCGCGCTCGTCGCATCGGGCGACGGCGAGCGGCTCATCATGGCGGGCGGCGGCACGTCGTGGCTCGATCTCGCGCTGTATCTGATCGCGCGGCTCGCGGGCATCGAAACCGCGATGCAGACGGCGCGCATCAATCTCGTCGACTGGCACGACGTCGGCCAGCTGCCGTTCGCGCGGCTCGCGCGCACGCGGCAGGCGGACGATGCGGTCATCGCGCGGTGTCAGTCGTGGATCGCCGAGCACTATGCGCAGCCCTCGCCCGTCGGCGCGATGATGCAGATGAGCGGCCTGCCCGAGCGCTCGTTCAAGCGCCGCTTTCAGCAGGCGACCGGCATGTCGCCGCTCGCGTACGTGCATACGCTGCGGCTGGAGGAAGCCAAGCAGATGCTCGAAACCGATCGTCAGCCGATCGAGGCCATCGCCAATGAAGTCGGCTATGAAGACGCGGGATTCTTCAGCCGGCTGTTCAGACGCAAGGTGAGTCTCACGCCGGCACAATATCGCCGCCGCTTCGGCGCGATGCGCGATGCGATCGGCTGCATCAGCGAGAACCGGTAAGCGTCGTCCCCGCCACCCGACGCGGCAGATGCGGCGCCGTCTGCGCAATGTGATCGAGTTCGTCGCGAACCGCGTCGATCACGCACGCGTCGCGCACGCAGGGATCGGCGGCGTGGATCGTTTCGAGCCGCCGCCGCACGGCGCCGTACTGCGCGCCCGCGCGGCGATGCAGTTCGGCGCGCTCGCCGTAGCGCAGGAATGTCTGCAACGAGGCGAGCACGGCGGCGCTCAGACTCGTCATGCCGATGACGACGCGCACATCCGGCGACACCGCCGTCGCGACGAGCGACAGAAACGCCGACGTGCCCGTCGCCGCCGTGATGCCGATGACGGCGAGCCCCAGACGCCGGCCGCAGCGCGTCAGGCGGTCGGCCATCGCGTAATGGCGAAGCTGCGATTCGCGCGCGCGCCGGACCCACGTCAGCACGAGCGATGACGTGTCGCGAGGTGGATCGTACGAGGATGCGGAGCCGGCTGGCGGAAGTTCCAGGGACGTGTCGGTCATGTTCTAAGCGTTGTGCGAACAGACCTCATCTTTGCCGCGAATGCGGACAGATCACGTCCCGATCACCCCGCGACTCACTTGTCGTTGCGCGGCGGCTGGATCATCTTCCAGCCATTGCCGGCGGGATCGCGGAAGCCGGCATCGACACTGCCGAAGCGATCGACCGGCTCCTGCGTGAACTCCACGCCGCTCGCCTTCAGCCGTTCGTAGCTCGCGCGGCAATCGGCGACATTGAGCACGAGCGGCGGCATCGCGCCCTTGGCGACCATCGCGCGCAGGGTTTGCGCAGTCGCGTCGTCGTGAACGGGCGGGCCGGGCGCGAACAGGCCGAGCTGGAACGACGGCTGATCCGGATGCTGCACGGTGAGCCATCGGTACGTGCCGTTGCGCACGTCGGTGTGAACGCGGAATCCGAGCTTGTCGACGTAAAACGCGAGCGCTTCGTCCTGATCGTCGACATAGATGCCTGCCACGCTGATGCCCTGGTTCATGTGACCTCCTTCGTTGAAGATGGGCGCACTTTACCGTTCGCGACGCGCCGCCGCTTCTCCAAAACTGCGATGTTGAGATCCGGGCGCTGCGCGGCCTTCAGCACGCAGGCGGGCACGCGATCGATCGCGTGGTTATCGCTGCGGGATGCGGCGCGCATCGCGCCCGGACTGTGGCCGGTGATATCGCGAAAGATGCGGCCGAAGGTGCCGAGGCTCTCCCAGCCGGTAACGAACGCGATGTCGGTGATGGGAAGATCGGTATCGCGCAACAGCGTGACGGCCTGCTCGATGCGCCGCGTCAACAGATAGCGATGCGGCGGAAGGCCGAACGCGCGCTTGAACGAGCGCGCGAAATGGGCTTCCGAGACGCCGCTGACTTCGGCCAGCCGCCTGACCGGCCAGTCTTCGTGCGACGACGCATCCATGCGGTCCTTCGCGCGCAGAAGGCGGCGCAGCAGGGCCGGGTCCTGCAAGGCGTCGGGGTCGTGGGATGGCATGTGGCGTCGGGACGAAAATGCGTGCGGCTAGTTTAACTGGACGCGCCCCGCCCCTCACAGCAACGGCAGCGTGAGCCTGATGTGTTCCGCGAACGCCGCCGTCAACAGCGACGGACGCTCCCGCGCGAACTTCAGCGATATGCCGACGCCCGGCAACGCGGGCAATCCGGTATCCGCGTTCAGCACGCAGAGATCGGCGGGCACGGCGGTCTGCGTGATGACCGCGAAAGCCTGACCCGAGCGCACCAGCGCGGTGAGGCCCGCGAGGCTGCTGCTCGCATACGCGATGCGATACGCCTTGCCCGCGCGCTGTAACGCCTCGCACGCGGCGATATGGTCGAGCGTGTCCGGATCGGAGAGCGCGAGCGGCAACGGATCGTAGTGCGCGGATTCCATCCCCGGGCAGCCGATCCACACGAGCTGCTCGCGCCGGATGACCTCGCCGCCGGGGCTGTCTTCGGGCAGCGAGAGCATCGCGAGATCCAGCGCGCGCTTCTTCAACTGCTCGGCGAGCCGGGGCGTCGGGCCGCACACGACTTCGACCAGCGCATGCGGATGCTGGCTGGAAAACTGCCGCAGCAGCGTCGGCAAAAAGACGGCGGCGTAATCGTCCGGACAGCCGAAGCGGATGTTGCCCGAAAGGCCTCTGCCGCAGAGATCGGCCATGGCTTCGTCGTGCAGGCGCAGGATGCGTTGCGCGTGAACCAGCAGGCGCTCGCCGGGATTGGTCAGCACGACGCCACGGCCGGTGCGCTGAAAGAGCGGCTGATCGACGATATCCTCCAGCCGCTTCATCTGCTGGCTCAGCGCCGATTGCGTCCGGCCGATGCGCTCGGCGGCGCGGCTCAGCGCCCGCACTTCGGCGATGACCGCGAACGAGCGCAGCAATTCGATCTCCAGCGAAAGGCTCAAGATATTAGATCCTCTTCTATCTCGCATTAGAACTATTCGATTCTATAAAACCACAGCGCCGACTACACTGCAAATTCCTCTCACCATCCGCCAGGAGAAGCACGGTGTCCCTGAACAACGACGCAACTTTTTGGCACAACGCCAGGCAGCACCTGATTCGCTACGGCGGCACCTTCGAGCCGATGATCATCGAGCGCGCGCAGGGCAGCTTCGTCTACGACGCCGATGGCCGCGCGATTCTCGATTTCACGTCGGGCCAGATGAGCGCGGTGCTCGGCCACAGCCATCCGGACATCGTCTCGGTGATCAGCGAATATGCGGGCAAGCTGGACCATCTGTTCAGCGGGATGCTGTCGCGTCCCGTGGTCGATCTCGCGACGCGTCTCGCCGATATCACGCCCGCCGGCCTCGATCGCGCGCTGTTGCTCAGCACCGGCGCGGAGTCGAACGAGGCCGCGATCCGCATGGCCAAGCTCGTCACGGGGAAATACGAAGTCGTCGGCTTCGCGCAGTCGTGGCACGGCATGACGGGCCATGCCGCGTCGGCGACGTACAGCGCCGGGCGCAAGGGCGTCGGTCCGGCGGCGGTCGGCTCGTTTGCGATTCCCGCGCCGTTTGCGTATCGCGCGCGCTTCGAACGCAACGGCCAGTACGACTGGCTCGCGGAACTGGATTACGCGTTCGATCTCATCGACCGGCAGTCGAGCGGCAATCTCGCGGCGTTCATCGCGGAACCGATTCTGAGTTCGGGCGGGATCATCGAGTTGCCGGAAGGCTACATGGCGGCGCTCAAGCGCAAGTGCGAGGAGCGCGGCATGTTCCTGATCCTCGACGAAGCGCAGACCGGCATCGGCCGCACGGGCACGATGTTCGCGTGCCAGCGCGACGGCGTCACGCCCGACATCCTCACGCTATCGAAGACGCTCGGCGCGGGTTTGCCGCTCGCGGCGGTCGTCACGTCGGCGGAGATCGAGGAACGAGCGCATGAACTCGGCTATCTGTTCTACACGACGCACGTGTCCGATCCGCTGCCGGCAGCCGTCGGACTACGCGTGCTCGATGTGGTCGAACGCGACGGGCTCGTCGCGCGCGCGAACGTGATGAGCGCGCGGCTCAGACGCGGACTGCTCGATCTGATGGAGCGCTTCGACTGCATCGGCGATGTGCGTGGACGTGGTCTGCTGCTCGGCGTGGAAATCGTCAGGGATCGCCGCACGAAGGAACCCGCCGATGGACTGGGCGCGAAGATCACACGCGAGTGCATGAATCTGGGCCTCAGCATGAATATCGTGCAGTTGCCCGGGATGGGTGGCGTGTTTCGCATCGCGCCACCGCTTACTGTCAGCGAGGAAGAAATTGATCTCGGGCTTGATTTGCTGAGCAAGGCTATCGAGCGTTCGCTATAGGTCCGAGGGCGTCGCCGCGTGCGACGCCCCGGCCATTTACCCGCCCGCCGCCGCGCGCTCGATCGCGTCGATGTCGATCTTCTTCATCTGCATCATCGCGTCCATCGCGCGTCGCGCGGCTTCGCGATCGGGGCTGTTGAAAATCTCGAGCATCCGCTTCGGCGTGATCTGCCAGGAAAAGCCCCAGCGGTCCTTGCACCACCCGCACGGTCCCTCCTCGCCGCCATTGCCGATGATCGCGTTCCAGTAACGATCCGTCTCCTGCGCGCTGTCGGTGTGGACCATGAAGCTCACCGCTTCATTCGGCTTGAAATTCGGGCCGCCGTTCAGCCCGAGAAAACGCTGACCCAGCACGGTGAATTCGACGGTCAGCTCAGGCCCCTGCCCCACGCCCGGCTTGGCGGACACATGCCCCGCGCCGATATGGCTATCCGGAAACGTGGCGGCGTAGAACTCCGCCGCTTCACGCGCGTCGCCATCGAACCACAGACAATTGACTAGCTCGGCCATCGCGTTCTCCTTCGAGACAGTAGACAGTGCGCCGACGATATCACGCCCGCGCCACCGCGCGCGCCCGGCCCCGCGCGGACGGCACGACCTCCGCCAGCAATTCCTCGTGCAGCGCGCGCAACACCTCGACGAACGCCGACGCAAGCCGCTCGCGCGGCCGATGCGGCGGAAACAGCAGATAGGTCGGAAAGCGCACCGCCGGCAGGAACGGACGGATCGCGATATCCGGTCCTCGGAAATCGCGCGCGACGATCGGATGCGCAAGCGTCACGCCCATGCCGTGCCGCACCATCTCGCAGCACATCGCGGTGTATTGCGCCTCGATCGCGAGCACGCGCTTCACGCCCGCGCGCTGGAACACTTCGTCCATCAACGCGCGCGTGCCGTCGCCGTGACACAGCGAAATGAACGATTCGCCTTCCAGATCCTCCGGCCTGATGACGCGCTTTGCGACCAGCCGATGCTTCGCCGGCATCACGCACACGGCGGACACGCTCGATAGCTGCTCGACATCGCAGTTCGACGCCTCGCTCACATACACGGCAACGCCCAGATCGCAGAACTGCGACGCCGTCCAGTGATTCACCGTGCCCGACGTGTTCACATGCAGCGACACCGTGACTTCCGGAAATAGCTCGACGAAGCGCTTGATCGCGTGCGGCACGAGCGTGATGCCCGCCGAAGGCATCGCCGCAATGCGCAAACGGCCGCTGCCGAGATTACGGATCTGCGCCGCCGCATTCGCGAGTCCCTGCAAGCCGACGAACGCACGTTCGACTTCGCGGAAGAAGGCGGTGCCCTCGCTCGTGGGAATCAGCCGCACGCCGCTGCGCTGAAAAAGCTGCAGACCGGTTTCGCGCTCCAGTTGCGAAATCAGCCGGCTGACATTGGGCTGCGACGTGAAGAGCGCCTTGGCCGCCGCGGTCATGGATCCAGACACCATCACCTCGCGAAACGCCTCGATGTGCTTCAGATTCATGGGTATTTTCCCCGTATTTTCCCCGTATTTTCCCTATTCTCGACGATCCCGATCCATATCATCCCTGCATAGATAAGTATTTTATTCGTATTGGACGATATGACCACCCGGCGCGACACTTCATTCCATCGACGGGCAAACGAGCCCGCTCCCCACGTAACGGAACTGGAGATCGTCGTCATGAGAAGCGCGCTGCCTCGCCGTCTGTCCGTCCTGTCCCGCACCGCGTTCGCGGTCCTTTCGATCACCGGAGCACTCGCCGCCCACGCCGAAACCACGCTGTATGTCGCCAATGTCGGCGGCTCGAACGAGCAGCTGTATCGGCAGAAGATCATTCCGCCGTTCGAGAAGGCGCACGACGTCAAGGTCGTCTACGTCGCGGGCAATTCGAGCGACACGCTCGCCAAGCTCCAGGCGCAAAAGGGCCATCAGCAGATCAACGTCGCCGTGATGGACGACGGCCCCATGTATCAGGCGATGCAGATGAACCTGTGCGCGAAGCTCGACGACGCGCCGATCATGAACGACGTCTATCCGCTCGCGAAGCTCGGGCCCACGTCGATCGGCGTCGGCATGGTGGCGACTGGAATCGGCTACAACGAGCAGGCGTTCAAGAAGGCCGGCCTGCCGCCGCCCGATTCGTGGAAGGCGCTCACCGACAAGCGCATCAAGGGCAAGCTCGGCGTGCCGCCGATCACCAACACCTACGGCCTGCATACGCTCGTGATGCTCGCGCGGCTGTCCGGCGGCGGCGAGAAGAACATCGATCCGGGCTTCACCGAAATGACGAAGCAGGTCGCGCCCAACGTGCTCTCGTGGGCGCCGACGCCCGGCGAGATGGACGGCCAGATGCAGTCCGGCGACGTGATTCTCGCGCCCTACGGCAGCGGCCGCGCGGTGGCCCTGCAGAACACCGGCTTTCCGCTCAAGTTCGTCTACCCGAAGGAAGGCGCGGTCGCGTTGCAGGTGGCGGCGTGCGTCGTCGCGGAGAACGCGCAGCCCGCCCTGTCGCAGCAGTTCGTGCAGTACCTGCTGACGCCCGAAGTGCAGATGCTGCAGGCGCAGAACATCGGTCTCGGGCCGGTCAACAAGACCGTCAAGCTGACGCCGGAAATCGCCGCGCGGGTGCCCTACGGCCCCGAGCAGATCTCGAAGCTCACCGCGATGGACTGGGCCACGATCAACCAGCATCGCACCGAGTGGACCGAGCGCTGGAACCGTTCGGTCGAGCGCTGAAGCGCGCCCACGATCCGTTGACGTGACGAAGGAGCAACGCGCATGGCCTTTCTGACTCTGCAAGGCATTTCGAAACGCTACGGCGATTTCACGGCGATCGAACAGCTCGATCTGGCGGTCGAGCGCGGCGAGCTATTGTCGCTGCTCGGCCCGTCCGGCTGCGGCAAGACCACCACGCTGCAAATGGTCGCGGGCTTCGTCACGCCGACGACCGGCCGCATCGAACTCGATGGACGCGACATCACGCACGAGCGCCCGGAAAAACGCGGCATCGGCGTGGTGTTTCAGAGCTACGCGCTGTTTCCGCACATGACGGTCGCGGGCAACGTCGGCTTCGGACTGGAGATGCGCAAGGTGAAGCGCCGCGAGCGCGACGAACGCGTCGCCGAAGCGCTCGCGCTGGTGCGTCTGAACGGACTCGGGCATCGCTATCCGAAGGAACTGTCGGGCGGCCAGCGGCAGCGCGTGGCGATCGCCCGTGCAATCGCGATGCAGCCCGAACTGCTGCTGCTCGACGAACCGATGTCCAATCTCGACGCCAAGCTGCGCGAGGAGATGCACATCGAATTGCGCGCGATCCAGAAGCGTCTGGGCATCACGACGATCCTCGTCACACACGACCAGGTCGAAGCGATGACGATGAGCGACCGCATCGCGGTGATGCATCGCGGCACGATCTCGCAGCTCTCCACGCCATACGACGCCTACGAGCGCCCCGCGACGCCGTTCGCATCGACCTTTCTCGGCCGCACCAATGCGTTTTCCGGCGAAGTGCTGCGGCGCAATCCGCGCTGCGCGATCGTCGACGTCGCGGGCACGCAGATGCATGTGCCGCACGAAGGCCGTGATGTCGATGGCGCGGTGAACGTCTACATCCGTCCGGAGAAGGTGCATCTGGCGAACGGCAAGACTGGCGATGCCCGCGTGCGCGGCCGCATCGCGACGCGCGTGTTCGTCGGCAATCAATGGCTGCTCGAAGTGGAGACCGGCCTCGGCAAGCTGCGCGTGGCGCAGCCGAATCACGGCGCGCCGCCGCCTGAGGAAGGCGACGAAGTCGGTCTCGACTGGACCGACGACGACCTGCGCGTGCTCACCCAGGACATCCGGGAGAACGTCAATGGCCACGCTTGACGACGCCCGTCCCGGCGCCGCGCCGTGGCTGCTGTCGGGGCCCGCGCTGCTGCTTTTCATCGGCCTGCTGCTGGTGCCGCTCCTGCTCACGCTGATGCTGTCGTTCCGCGTGTTCAGCGATACGGCCGGCGTCTTGCCCGCCTTTACGCTCGGCAACTACTGGGAAGTGATAAGCGATCCTTATTACGGCACGATCTTCCTGCGCACCGCCGGGCTCGCGTTCGCGGTCACGCTGCTCTCGATCGTGCTCGGCGTGCCGGAGACCATCGTGCTCGCGCGCATGAAGCGGCCGTGGCAATCGCTGTGTCTGCTGATCGTGCTCGGCCCGCTGCTCATCTCGGTGGTCGTACGCACGCTCGGCTGGCAGATCCTGCTCGGCAACAACGGCGTGCTCAACAACGTGCTGCAGGCGCTGCACGTCACCGACGAACCCATCCGCCTGGTCTTCACGATGACCGGCGTGATCATCGCGCTCACGCACGTGCTGGTGCCGTTCATGGTGATGTCGGTCTGGGCGACGATGCAAAAGCTCGACCCGCAGGTGGAATGGGCCGGCCGCTCGCTCGGCGGCTCGCCATTCGCGGTGTTTCGCCGCGTGGTGCTGCCGCAGATCATGCCGGGCGTGCTGTCGGGCTCGATCATCGTGTTCGCGCTGTCGGCGTCGGCGTTCGCCACGCCCGCGCTGATCGGCGGACGGCGGCTGAAAGTGGTCGCGACCGCCGCCTACGACGAATTCCTCGGCACGCTCAACTGGCCGCTGGGCGCGAGCATCGCGGTGCTGCTGCTGATCGCGAACGTGGCGATCGTGATGGGTTGCAGCCGTCTCGCCGAACGCCGCTTCCGGCATATCTTCGACTGAGCGGAGGACCCACATCATGAAAGAAAACGGCTGGCTCGCGCTCACCTACAACGCGTTCTTCCTGACCTTCATCGTCGCGCCGCTCGCGGTGGTGATGCTCGTCGCCTTCACCGACAAGGGCTTCATCTCGATGCCCTTCGATGGCGCGTCTTTCCGCTGGTTCCACGCGATCATCGAGAACGGCGACATCGTCGCGGCGTTCTGGCTGTCGGTGCGGCTCGCGTTCGCGGCGGCGACCATCGGCGTGCTGCTCGCGGTGCCCGCCGCGCTTGCGATCGCGCGCTATCGCTTTCCGGGCCGCGCCGCGCTCACGAGCTTCTTCCTCTCGCCGATGATGATTCCGGCGGTCGTGCTCGGCATCGCGTTCCTGCGCTTTCTGTCGCTGCTGCATCTGTCGGGCTCGTTCTGGTCGCTGGTCGCGGCGCACGTGATCATCGTGCTGCCGTATGCGTTGCGGCTTGCGCTGTCTTCCGCCGTCGGGCTCGATCGCGATGCCGAGCGCGCGGCGCTCTCGTGTGGTGCGAGCCGCTTCACCGCGTTTCGCCGCGTCGTGCTGCCGATGATCCGCACGGGCGTGGCGGGCGGCTGGGTGCTGTCGTTCATCCAGAGCTTCGACGAGCTCACGATGACCATCTTCGTCGCGACGCCCGGCACCACCACGTTGCCCGTCGCCATGTACAACCAGATCGCGCAGACGATCGATCCGCTGGTGGCGTCGGTCTCGGCGGTGCTGATCGTCGGCACGGTCCTGCTGATGATCCTGCTCGACCGCATGGTCGGACTGGATCGCATTCTGATCGGAGAAGCCCGATGACATTTTCAAGCTCCGCCAGCCCCGATGTGCTCGTCCTGGGCGGCGGCCTGGTCGGCTCGGCCGTGGCCTACGGGCTCGCCCGCGAAGGCGCGCGCGTGACCGTGCTCGACGAAGACGACGGCGGCCTGCGCGCCTCGCGCGGCAACTTCGGCCTTGTGTGGATTCAGGGCAAGGGCTATGGCTTGTCGCCGTACGCGCAATGGTCGCGCAGTTCGTCGACGCGCTGGCCCGGATTCGCCGATGCCTTGCAGAGCGAAACCGGCATCGATGTCGCGCTGCGTCAGCCGGGCGGCTTCCAGTTCCTATTCGATGACGAAGAACGCGCGGAACGCGAGAAGCGCCTCTCGACGCTCAAGGCCGAGCTCGGCGATTACCCGTATCAGATGCTCAGTGCCGCCGAAGTGCGCGAGCGCATTCCGCAGATCGGGCCGGCCGTGATCGGCGCGAGCTATACGCCGATGGACGGCCACGTGAATCCGTTGAAACTGCTGCACGGCCTGCACGCGGCGATGCGGGCGCGCGGCGTGCGGCTCGTGTCGGCGGAGCGCGCGGAACGCGTCGTGCCGGAAGCGGGCGGCTTCACGGTAACGGGCAAGCGCGGCACGTATCGCGCGGCGCGCGTCGTGCTCGCGGCGGGCCTCGGCAATCGCGCGCTTGCGCCGTTCGTCGGGTTGAATGCGCCGGTCGCGCCGAATCGCGGGCAAGTGCTGGTGAGCGAGCGCGTCGCGCCGTTTCTCCACTATCCGACGCTCAACGTGCGCCAGACCGACGAAGGCAGCGTGCAGTTCGGCGATTCGATGGAAGAAGTCGGCTTCAACGATTTCACCACGACGCACGTGCTCGCCGACATCGCCCGCCGCGGCGTGCGCGCCTTCCCGATGCTCAGGCACGTGCGGCTCGTTCGCATGTGGGCCGCGTTGCGCGTCTACAGTCCGGACGGCTTTCCGATCTACGACGCATCGCAGGCGCATCCGGGCGCGTTCGTCGTCACTTGCCACAGTGGCGTGACGCTCGCCGCCGCGCATGCGCTGCGCGTCGCGCCGTGGATCATGGGCGCGCCGATGCCCGATGAACTGCCGAGCTTCTCCGCGCGCCGCTTCGAGCACGCACAAGAACTGACTCCCGCACATTGAGTTCGACATGACAGCCCAATCGAATCCCACGCTCTTCAAGCCGCTCGATGGCTCCGAAGGCGGCAACATCGAAATCTGGTTCAACGGCCAGCCGCTCACCGTGCCCGCCGGACGTTCGGTCGCGGCGGCGCTGCTCGCGGCGGGCGTCTCGCGCTTTCGTGCGACCCCCGTCTCCGGCGCCCCGCGCGCGCCCTACTGCATGATGGGCGCGTGCTTCGAATGCCTGGTCGAAATCGACGGCGTGCCGAGCCGCCAGAGCTGCATGGTCGACGTAAAGGCCGGCATGCGCGTGCGCTCGCAGGAAGGCGCGCGCGATCTGCCGCCTTCGATCGCAACCGATGCTCCGCTGGAGAACGCCCATGGCCGCTGATTTCGCACCCGAAGCAGTCGATGTCGTCGTGGTCGGCGCCGGTCCCGCAGGCATGAGCGCGGCCACCCGCGCCGCGCGCGCGGGCCTGAAAACTGTGCTGATCGACGAGCAGGACGCGGTCGGCGGGCAGATTTATCGCGCGATCGGCCGTGCGGACGCGCGCCGCAAGGAAATTCTCGGTCCGGACTACGCGGCGGGCGACGCCATCGCTCAGGCGTTCGCCGCGTCCGGCGCGCGCCATGTGACGAATGCGAGCGTCTGGCAGGTCACGCGCGAGCGCGGCATCAACTATCTGAAGGACGGCCAGATCGCCTCGTTCGATGCGCAGCGCGTGATTCTCGCGAGCGGCGCACTGGAACGGCCCTTCCCAATTCCCGGCTGGACGCTGCCCGGCGTGCTGACGGCGGGCGCCGCGCAGATCCTGCTCAAGAGCGCGGGCGAAGTGCCTGCCGCGCCGCCGGTGCTCGCGGGCTGCGGGCCGCTGCTGTATCTGCTCGGCTGGCAATACGTGCGCGCGGGCGTGCCGATCCGCGCACTCGTCGATACGACGCGTCACGAAGACCGCTGGCGGGCGAAGCGTCATCTGCTGTCGGCGCTGCGCGCGTGGCCTTTCCTGAGCAAGGGCCTGCAACTGATCCGCACGTTGCGCGACGCAGGCGTGCCGATCTTCGAGGCGGCGGACGATCTGCGCGTGGAAGCGCGCACCGGCACGGATCAGGCCGAACGTGCGGCGGCGCTCTGCTTCACGACGCAGGGCGTCGCGCATCGCGTCGAAGCGGACGTGATCCTGCTGCATCAGGGCGTCGTGCCGAACACGCAGTTCACGCATGCGCTGCGCGCGGGGCATCGCTGGGACGATGCGCAACTGTGCTTCACGCCGAAGACCGATGCATGGGGCGAACTCGATGTGCCCGGCATCTTCGTCGCGGGCGATGGCGCGGGTATCGGCGGGGCGCAGGCGGCCGCGTTGCAGGGCACGCTCGCGGGCGTCGCGGCGGCGGCGCAACTCGGCGCGCTCGACACCGCCGCGCGCGATGCCGAAGCCGCCCCGCTGCGCCGCGCGCTCGCGGACGTCATGCGTATCCGGCCGTTTCTCGACAGCCTGTATCGCCCGCGCCATGTGAATCGCATTCCGGGCGATGCGACCATCGTGTGCCGTTGCGAGGAAGTGACGGCGGGCGAGTTGCGCCAGTTCGTCGAGCTGGGCTGCGTCGGGCCGAATCAGGCGAAGTCGTTTGGACGATGCGGCATGGGGCCGTGCCAGGGCCGCATGTGCGGTCTGACGGTGACGGAAGTCATCGCCGATGCACGTCGGGTCTCGCCCGCCGAAGTCGGCTATTACCGCATCCGTCCGCCGATCAAGCCGCTCACGCTCGGAGAACTCGCCGGTGAATGACGCAAGCGGAGTTCAGGAAGCGGACGTGCTGGTCGTGGGCGGCGGATTGCATGGCACGAGCAGCGCGTTTCATACGGCGCGGCGCGGCGCGAAGGTGATCGTGCTCGAAGCCGACTATGTCGCGCGCCATGCGTCGGGCGTAAATGCGGGCGGCGTGCGTACGCTCGGACGGCCCGTGCCGGAAATTCCGCTCGCGCTGATGTCGCGCGAAATCTGGCACGGCATGGCCGATCTGATCGGCGAGGACGGTGGCTTCGTCGCGTCGGGCCAGTTGAAGATCGCCGAAACCGACGACGAACTCGAAGCCTGCCGCGAGCGCGTCGCGCTGCTCGAATCGCACGGCTTCACGCATGAGAAAGTGATCGACCGCGACACCGTGCTCGAACTCGAACCGGCGCTCGCGCGGCACGTGACGGGCGGCATCTGGGTCGAGCGCGACGGTTACGCGTTGCCCTTCAGGACGACGACCGCGTTCCGCCTCGCCGCGCAAAGGCTCGGCGCGCGCTTTCTGGAGGGCACGCCGGTGCGACGCATCGAGCAGCGTGGCACGCGCTGGTTCGCGCACACGCCGCGTGGCACGTTCAGCGCGGAAAAGCTGCTCGTCACGGCGGGCGCGTGGTCCGGCGAACTCGCGAAGCAGGTGGGCGAGCCAGTGCCCGTTCATCCGGAAGGGTTGATGCTGATGGTCACGCATCGCGTCGCGCCGTTCTGCCGCGCGACGCTCGGCGCGACGGGCCGGCCGCTCTCGTTCAAGCAGTTCGACAATGGCACGGTGGTGATCGGCGGCAAGCTGATCGGCATCGCGGATCTCGCGAATCGGCATGGCGAAGTGGATTTCATCCGCCTCGTGAAGAGTGCGCGCACCGTTACTGATCTCTTTCCGCATCTGCGGCATCTTGGCGTGAATCGCGCGTGGGCGGGGGTTGAAGCGTTTACCGCGGATGAATTGCCGGTGATTTCCGCTAGCCGCGAGGCGTCGAATCTTTACTACTCGTTCGGTTATTGCGGTAGCGGGTTTCAGCTCGGGCCGGGGTGCGGGAAGCTCGTGTCGGAACTGATGCTCGATGGCGTGGCATCGCTGTCGCTTGATGCTTTCGCCATTGATCGGTTTGAGCGCCATGCGGTTTTTAGTGACGCGAGTGCGTCGCGGCTCGTTGCGCATTAGGTTTGTCGCCGGATCCCGTTTTCGTGTCGGTTTATTGGCGTTGCCCCTGTGCGGGGCGGCAGTCACTTTCTTTGCTGCTGCAAAGAAAGTAACCAAAGAAACAGCTCGAGACGCCCGCGGTCATACGCAATTTGGCCACTATTCTCGTCGTTCGTGGGCTCTGTAGCGAGTGCCCTCACAGGCCTTCTCGGGCTTGGACCGCGCACGGTCTGACTAGCTAGTTCTTCTAGCGCGCTGGTTCAGCACGAAAGGGTTCCGGCACAGCGCTGCGCGCTGCCGTTGGGTATGCGAGGGAAACCGACGAAAAAGGAGAAACGCAGAAGCACACGCAGTCCCGACGTACCCGTCGGCCGCGAAGCGGGCCGGCGCCATTTGGTGCTGAACCATTGTGTTATGTGGTGCGATGTGACAGACCGTGCGCGGTCCAAGCCCGGTTAGGCCTACGAGGCCACTCGCTACAGACGCCACGAGCGAGGAGAAGGATACCCAAATTGCGTGTGACCGCGGGCGTATCGGGCTGCTTTCTTTGGTTACTTTCTTTGCAGCAGCAAAGAAAGTGACTGCCGCCCCGCACAGGGGCATCACCAATAGACCGACACGAAAACGGGATCCGGCGACAAAAAGCAAGCGGGTAACAGGCGCTTCCCTAGCGCATTTTTTTAACTCGGAGAACTACACATGAACGATATCGTTCGCATCGACACCAATCAACGCATGAGCCGCGTCGTAAAAGCGGCGGGCCTCGTATTCATCGGCGGCCAGACATCGGCCGATCCCACCCCCGACGTGAAGCTGCAAACCGCGAAAGTGCTCGAAAAGATCGACGGCTTTCTCGACAAGGCCGGCATCGACAAGACGCGTCTCGTCTCCGCGCAAGTATGGCTCGCGGACATCGGCCGCGATTTCGCCGGCATGAACGAAGTATGGGACGCGTGGATCCCCGAAGGCTGCGCGCCCACACGCGCGACGGTGCAGGCGCAACTCGCGTCGCCGGATCTGCTCGTCGAAATCGCGGTCGTGGCGCTCGGCTGAGGCGAAACGCGCCTCTTGCACGGAGCGCCACGCGAGGGCTTATAGCAGCGCTTCGCTGCGCTCGATGCCGCCCGGCGCCGCTTCACGCACCGGCTGGCGAGGCAAGCGCTGCAACACCGCTTCCGCGACGAGTTCGGCCGTCGCCGCCGAAAGCGTCCAGCCAAGATGCCCGTGCCCCGTGTTGTAGAACACGCCGGGACGCTTGCCCTGTCCGACCTTCGGCAGCATGCTCGGCAACATCGGGCGCAGGCCACTCCACGGAATCACGCGCGCCGTCGACACGTCGGGGAAATAACGCCGCGTCCATTCGACCAGCGGCGCGATGCGATCCGCGCGGATATCGCGGTTGAAACCGTTCAGCTCCGCCGTTCCCGCCACACGAAAACGGTCCGCGCCGAGCCGGCTCGTGACGATCTTCGCGCGGTCATCGAGCAGGCTGACCCACGGCGCATGATCGCGGCTGCGGGCGTCGTCGAGGCAGACGGTGATCGAATAGCCCTTGACCGGATAGACGTTGAGATGATCGCCCGCCATCGCGGCAAACGCCCGGCTGCCGACGCCCGCGCAGACCACGATGCCGTCGAAGCCGAGCGGCTGCGACTCGCCCGCATGTTCGACGGTCAGCGTGAGACGCCCCGCCTGCTCATCGATCGATGTCACCGATGTGTCGTAACGGAACTCGACGCCATGTCGCACACAGGCATCCGCGAGTCCGCGCGTGAACTTGTGGATGTCGCCCGTCGAATCCGACGGCGTGAAAAAGCCGCCATGAAACGCGCCGCGCAAGGTCGGCTCGATCGATTCGATCTCTTCAGGGGTGACGGCGTACCGGTCGAGACCCGCGCCCTTCAGAATCTCGTTGACCTTCGCGGCGGCGTCGAACTCCTTGCGCGTCGCGTAGAAATGCAGGATGCCGCGCCGTTCGAGATCGAAGTCGATGTTCTCGTCCCGCGCGATGCGAAAGAGATGCTCGCGCGCCGCGATCGCGAGGCGCACGGTCTCAGCCGTATTGGCGCGGTAGTTCGGTATATGCCGCAGAAACTCGCCCATCCAGCTGTACTTGTGCCAGCTGGGGCGCGGGTTCATCAGAAGGGGCGCGTCGCGCGTGAACATCCATTTCAGCCCCTTCAGCACGGTGGCGCGGCTGTTCCACACTTCGGCGTTGCTCGCGGAAAGCTGGCCGCCGTTGGCGAACGACGTTTCCATCGCCGCGTAGCGATGGCGTTCGAGGACGGTGACGCGAAAACCGCGCTGCGCGAGGGCGTAAGCGGTCGTGACGCCGGTGATCCCGGCGCCGATGATGGCGATTCGTGACATGACATGGTCCAGATTGATTGAGCATCGCCGGCCTTGGCTACATACCGCAGCCGGCACCGATGCCCCATCTGTCCATGTACCTGAGAGTTTCGCCCGCGAGCAGTCGACGTTTGCGCCGATAGCCAGGGCTCCCCTTCGGTGGGCGCGTGAAAGCGCCGCTCTCCAGATGTTCCGGCGCGCACGGTCCTTTTGCCTGAGAGTTTCCGGGGCGGTTGCTCCGTCGGCGTCGTCGCGGGGGACGAGCTCTTCCGTGGCGCGTTGTCGAACCCCTCGACAATACCGATACGAAACGCGCGTGGCAAGCCCCTTCGACGTTGACAGACCGCCGGGCTCGCCGTCAGACTGCCGTCGTCCGTTCTTTCACCGCACCAACGATGCCGACTTCCCAACTGTCCGTCTACTTCTTCGCCCAGGCCGCTGTCATTGTGTTCGCGAGCCAGTTGGTCGGCCGGCTCGCGCAACGCGTCGGCCAGCCGCAAGTCGTCGGCGAGATGATCGCGGGCGTGCTGCTCGGGCCCTCGCTCTTCGGGCTGCTGCTGCCGCACTGGCAACAGGCGCTCTTCCCCAAGGCGACGATGGGCATGCTCTACGTCGCCGCGCAGCTCGGCGTCGGGCTCTACATGTTTCTGGTCGGCACGGAATTTCGCGCGGATCACTTTCGCGCACGCGCGAGAAGCGCGATGAGCGTTTCGCTCGCCGGCATCGTCGCGCCGTTCGTACTCGCGTTTGCGCTGACGCCGTGGCTGCTCACGATCACCGGCCTCTTCGCGGAAAAGGCGCGGCTCTACGAGGCATCGCTCTTTCTGGGCGCGGCGATCGCGATCACTGCGTTTCCGATGCTCGCGCGCATCATTCACGAGCGCGGACTCGCCGGCACCTCGCTCGGCACGCTCGCGCTGACCGCAGGCGCCTTCGACGACGCCGCCGCATGGTGCATCCTCGCGATCGTGCTGGCGAGCTTCGGCGGCTCGTGGACGGGCGCGTATATGGCGATCGGCGGCGGCGCGGCCTTTGCGCTGTTCATGATCTTCGTCGGCGGCAAGTTGCTGCGCAGGCTCGCCGCCGGACTCGATCCCGACGCGCCGCTGCCCACGAGTGTGCTCGCCGCCGTGATGGTGCTGTTCTCGCTGTGCGCGTTCGCGATGGACTCGATCGGCATTCACGCGGTGTTCGGCGGCTTTCTGCTCGGCGTCGCGCTGCCGCGCGGCCCGCTGACCGAGAAGCTGCGCGACATGCTGCAGCCTTTCGTCGTCGTGTTCCTATTGCCGATGTTCTTCACCTACTCCGGCCTCAACACGCGGCTCGACATGCTCATGGACCCGGCCATCATGGTGGCCGCAGTCGCCATTCTGTTCGCATCGTTCGGCGGCAAGGGCATCGCGTGCTGGGCGGCCGCGCGCATGAACGGCGAACCGCCCGGCGACGCAATGGCGATCGGCGCGCTGATGAACGCGCGTGGGCTGATGGAGCTGATCATCATCAATATCGGGCTGGCGGCGGGCGTGATATTGCCCGGCCTCTTTTCGATACTCGTGCTGATGGCCGTGCTCAGCACGCTGATGGCGACGCCGCTGTTCAACTGGATCGTGCGCCGTCAGGCGGCGTTACGGGAGATCGTGGCGCGGTAGTCTTATTCGGATACCGAATCATTATCGGCGCGTTACAGAGGCGTCGCGTCACGACGCCTCATGCCACCGATCACCTTCGCATGAGCCCCATCACGAGCGTCACGAGGAAAATTACGAGGAATATGAAGAACAAGATCTTCGCGATGCTCGCAGCGCCCGCCGCAATGCCGCCAAAACCGAGCGCGGCGGCGATCAGCGCGATCACGAAAAAGACCAACGCGTAATACAACATGATGTTTTCTCCTTCCCGTTTGAATCCGCCGCGCGCCCCATGTGCGCGGACAGTGCGGTAGCTTAAGCAAGCAGTATTCCTTACCGGATGGAGCATCGATTTTTCCCGTGATATCCTTGGCTTCGTCCTGCATACTCCATCAAACCTGCATCGAGCCGCGAGCGCGGATCTGTCGTTTTTACACTGTCGTCAAGAAGACTCGTCGTCTGCCGTTAATTACAAAAAAGGACCCGAATCCGACAAGGCGCGGTGACGCTCGCTCGCGCGCTGTTCCGCGTTATCGAATGGTCATGCATTACGGGCACCATTCCAGCGGAGCAATCCCCGAATAAGGGCCATGCTCGCATGGTTGACGATCTGCGGTTCAAGGTCGATCGCTTCGCCATCTTGAGCGTCAAGCCATATGCGGCGGGCATCCCACCACCGGAGCGCGAACAGGCATGTTCGGATGCCATTCCTCCGACGATAGATTGACGGGCGCCGCCCTTGCGGCCCCATTGGGAAAGAATTGATGAAACCGGCAAGGAATTCGCTGCGGTCACGCGTTGGCCGATATATCGCGTATGGCGTGATCGCCGCCGCGCTCGTCGCGGGTGTGGGCGTGGTGCATTGGCGCAATGAAGTGCGCGCGACGCAATCGCAGCCCGCTGCGCTGAGTGGCATTGCGAATCAGATGCGGCACGACGCATCCGCGTGGACGCATCGGGAAAAGGACGCATCGGAAATGCTGACCGATATTCGCGACCGCAACGTCGCGACGATCGGCGTCAGCCCCGACGCCATCCTCGTGTCGACGATGAAAGGTGAAAAGTACTACGTCGCGGACCACAAGGGCGCGTTCTCCAGCGCGCTGCTGCTCGGCGACATGAAACCGGGCGCCGCGTCGCCCTATCAGCTCGTATGGCTGCCCGACGCCGATGTGCGCGTGGGCATGGCGCGCTGGTCCGAGACGTTCGACCGCTCGCGCGATGTGCTGAGCCTGCTGCTGCCCGTGCTGATGATCGGCGGCCTGCTCTGGTTCATGCGCCGCGAGATGCGCGGCGGCGCGCAACTGCTCGGCACTTCGCCGACCTTGCGCTTCGATGACGTCATCGGCGCAGGCGAAGCGAAAGCCGCGCTCAACGACGTGCGCGCCTGGCTGACCGAGCCTGCACAATTTACCGGCATGGGCGTGCGCGCGCCTTGCGGCATCCTGATGACGGGCGGTCCCGGCGTCGGCAAGACGCGCCTCGCGCAGGCGCTCGCGGGCGAATGCAACGCGAACTTCATCGCGATCACGGGTAGCTATTTCAGTGCCAAGTACTACGGCGTCGGCATCCAGAAAGTGAAACATCTGTTCGAACTCGCGCGCAAGAATGCGCCGACGGTGATCTTCATCGACGAAGCGGATGGACTCGGCAAGCGCACCGATACCGGCGGCGGTCCGGTCGAAGCGGAGAGCAACCGCATCATCAATCAACTGCTCGCGGAAATGGACGGCTTCGAATCGAACGAAGGCGTGATCATCGTCGCGGCAACGAATCATCCGGACAATCTCGACGAAGCGCTGCGCCGCCCCGGCCGTTTCGATCGCACGGTGCAGGTGCGTCTGCCGAGCGTCGACGACCGCGCCGAGATCCTGCGCTTCTACGCGGCCAATCTGAAGACGAAAGCCGACGACATCGATTTCGAACAGCTCGCTCGTCTGACGACGGGCCTATCGCCGGCCACGCTGGCGATGATCGTGAATCAGGCGGGACTCGTCGCACGCAAGGCAGGCCAGCGCGAAGTCGGCGCGACGCATTTCCTCGAAGCGATCAAGATCGCGCGCATCGGCGATATCAACGGCGCGGAGCGCGCCTTGTCCGACGACGAACGCACGCGCGTCGCGGTGCATGAAGCGGGTCACGGACTCGTCGCCGCGCTGCTCGGCACGGGCGTGCTCGAAGAAGTCACGATCCTGCCGCGCGGCGGCGCTTTAGGCGTCGCGCTCATCACGAAGATGCAGGACAAGCATCTTTATCGCGAAACCGAATTGCGCAACGAGATTCAGGTGCTGCTCGGCGGGCGCAATGCGGAGCTGCTCGTGTTCGACGAAGCATCGAGCGGCGCGGCGTCTGACCTTCAGGAAGCGTCGCGCATCAGCCTCGACATGGTGTCGAAGTTCGGCTTCAACGAAGACGGCAATCTGTTCAGCCTCGCCGCGCTGCCGCAGCAATATGCGGGCTTGCAGTTGAAGAACTCGATCGAGCACGCGAACGCGCTGCTGCATGATCTGAGCGATGCATGCCTCGCGCTGTTGCAGGCGAATGAGCCGGTGTTGCGCGCGATCGCCGATGAGTTGCTCGAATCGGAGACCGTGCCCGGCGAGACGGTTTATCGTCTGATCCGCGAACACGCGCAAGCGCTCGCGAACGAGGAAACCGTCGACGAAGCGCTGGCCGCCTGACCGGGAGAACCGACATGGTCGATGCGTATCGCAGCAAAGGGTTGTCCAGCGCGCTTTCGTATCAGGACCCGAAGGCCGCGTTCCGCTGGCTCGAAGCCGCATTCGGTTTCGAGCCGATGTTCGTCATCCTCGATGCCGACGGCAATCTCGCGCACTCCGAGATGTCGTATGGCGAATCCGTCGTCATGATCGGCAGCGAATGGAGCGACGATCACAAGAGCCCGCGTTCGGTCGACGGCAAGAACACGCAGTCGGTGCATGTGCAGCTCGCGGAAGGCGAGGACATCGACGCGCATTGCGCGCATGCGCGCGCGGCGGGCGCGTCGATTCTCGCGGAGCCGCAGACGCAGTTCTACGGCGACCGGACCTATCGCGCAAAAGACCCCGAAGGACATATCTGGACGTTCGGCGTCACCGTAGAGCGCATGACGCCCGAGCAATGGGATGCGGCAAGCGGACTGACGACGCGCAAACGTCTCGATTGAGCGGCGACGCGCCTTACTTCGCGCCCTGATCCGCGCCGAGATACTGCTTTTCCAGGCGGTCGATGGTGCCATCCTGCTTGAGGCGCGCGAGCGCGGCATCGAGCGCCTGCAGCGTCTTGCCATCGCCCTTGCGCACGCCGATCACGCTGCTCGCGCCCAGCAACGCCGGATCGTCGATCCGCGGCCCTGCGAGCTCGAAGCGCGCGCCCTGCGGCTTCGCGAGAAAGCCGAGCCGCGCCGCCGAGCCGACCACGACGGTCGCATCGAGCCTGCCGTTGACGAGGTCGGCGTAGATACTGTCCTGATCCTGATATTCGCGCACGATCACGCCGCGCTTTTCCCAGTTCGCCTTCACGAACGCAGCCTGCGTCGAGCCTTGCAGCACGCCGACACGCTTGCCCACGAGCTTCGCCGCATCAGGCACGAGACCGCTGCCACGCGCGGCGACGAGGCGAATATCCGCCGCATACACGGGCTGCGTGAAGTCCATGACAGCACGCCGCGCGGCCGTGGGCGCCATCGACGCGTTGATCGCATCGAACTTGCGCGCCTGCAATCCGGCGATGAGTCCGTCGAAGCTGCTTTCCACCCACACGCACTTCACGTTCGCCGCGGCGCACATCGCATTGCCGATGTCGATGTCGAGTCCGGCGAGACGGCCATCGGGCAACTTGTATTCGTAAGGCGGATAGCTCGGGTCGGTGCCGAAACGCAAGGTGCCGGCGGCGCACGCGCCCGTTGCCGCGGTCATGGCGACGGCCATGAAAAGCGCGCGCACTCGATCATGATTCATCGAAAAACTCCTTCAGACAAGGGATGAAATGGAATTCAGGCCGCGCAACGGTCCAGCGCGAGGGCCACGAAGAAGCGCACGCCGAGCGGCAGCACGTCGTCGTTGAAATCGAATTCGGGATGATGGCAATACACGCCGCCCTGACCCAGCAGCGCATAGGCGCCCGGCTTGCGCAACAGGAACTCCGAGAAGTCTTCGGAGCCATTGAGCGGCGCGAAATCTCGCAGCACGTTGGGCGCGCCGAAGATGTCGTTGGCCACGCGAGCCGCCGCTTGCGCCTGCTCGCGATGATTGATCGTCGCCGGCGAGCTGTTGCAAAACGCGACGGAGATCGCGCATTCGCTCGTCATCGCGATGCCCTCGCAGATCGCGCGGATACGCGACTTCATCTGCGTACGCACGCTTTCGTCGAACGCGCGCAGCGTGCCCGTCAGCGCCGCGTGCGACGGAATCACGTTCGGCGCGCTGCCTGCATGCACGCTGCCGATGCTCAGCACAGCGGTCGCGCCGGGATCGATCGAACGGCTCACGACCGTCTGCAACGCGCAGATGAGTTGCGCGGCGGCCATCACCGGATCTTTCGTTTTCTCGGGCGCCGATCCATGTCCGCCCACGCCTTGTATGTCGATCACGATTTCATCGCATGACGCGAGCATCGCGCCGTCGAGCACGCCGAACGTACCCGGCGGAAAATGCGGCGCGTTGTGCAGCGCGTAGATTTCGTCGTAGCCGAAGCGCGTTTCGATGTCGTCGGCGAGCATCGCGTTCGCGCCGCCGCCCGTTTCCTCGGCGGGCTGAAACACGAGCACCACCGTGCCCGCGAAATCGCGATGTCCGCTGAAGTGCCGCGCGGCGCCGAGCAGCATCGCGGTGTGGCCATCGTGGCCGCATCCGTGAAAGACGCCCGCGCGTTGCGAGCGATGCATCGGCACGCCCTCTTCCTGCATCGGCAGCGCGTCCATGTCGGCACGCAATGCAATCGTGCGCCCCTTGCCGCGCAGTCCATGCACGACGCCGACGACCCCCGTGCCGCCGATGCCCGTATGCGTTTCGATGTCCCACGCCTGCAGCTTCGCCGCAACGAGTTCGCTCGTGCGATGCTCGTCGAACGCGACTTCGGGATTCGCGTGAATGTCGCGCCGCAAGGCGACCAGTTCGTCGATATCGATGTCGACGGTGTTCGTTTTCACCCTTGCGTCTCCTTGTATACTTCGGCCTCGCATCCGTGCCGCTTTGCGCATACTAGGGGCACGCCGGCCCGTGCCGGTTTCCAATTTCTCATGCACATAGCCAACGCTTATGGAACGGGGAACGCTCAAGACCGCGCAATTGCAGACGCTCGTCGCCATCGCCGAGCACGGCACACTGATGGCCGCCGCCGATGCGTTGAACGTATCGCAGCCCGCGGTCACGAAGAGCATCAAGGAACTCGAAGCGCGCCTCGGCGTGCAACTGCTGGAGCGCAGCGGCGCGGGCGTGCGTCTCACGCGCTACGGCGAAACGCTGTTGCGCCGCGCGCGCGCCGTGGTCGCGGAAATCGTGAGCGCCGAGCGAGAACTGGACGAGATGAAGTCGGGCATCGAGCGCACCTTGTCGATCGGCGTCTCCTTGCTCGCATCGTCGATCGCGGTGCCCGACGCGTTGCGCGCATTCCGCGCGCGGCTGCCCGATGTCCGCCTCAACGTGCATGAGTGCGTGCCGGCGCAGATCATCGATGGGCTGCGCGACGGGTCGTTCGATCTGTGCGTCGCGTTCGTCGCCGACAGCGACATCACGGCGGAATATCGCGTCGTGCCGGTCAGTGAGACGGCGCAAGTGCTGGCCGTCCCGCGCGGCGATCCGCTCGCGCAGGAAAGGCAGCTTGCGCGCATGACGGGCGCGCGCTGGCTCTATTACCACACGCGCGACAGCCTGCCCGCGTTCTGGCGCGAGCTATGCGGCGGCAGCACCTTGCCGATGCCGTCGCATGTGAACATCTGCACGTCGCAGCGGCTCTATGCGCAGCTGGCGCAGGAAGCGGGAACGATCAGCGTGTGGCCCGAGCCGCTGCTCGATGAGGAAATCGCGCTCGGCCGCATGGAACGCCTGCACAGCGACGCCCAGACGACACGCCTCACGCTCGGCCTCATGTATCGCAAGGATCTGGTTTTGAGCGCGAGTCTCGAATACTTCATCGAGTGCATCCGGCGCACGGCCTAACTTCAAACAACCTTGCGCAGATCGAACGGCGTCTCGCGCAGGCGCTTGGCCGTAAGCCTGAACACGGCATTGCTCACCGCCGGCGCCACCGACGGACTCGACAACTCTCCGACACCGCCGGGCTTCGCCGGATCGCCCTGCACGATGTGGATGTCGATGTCGGGCATGTCGCTCATCCGCATCACGCGATACGAATCGAAATTGGTCTGCTGAACCTGGCCGCGCCGGATATCGACGCGATCAGCGAGCGCATGTCCGAGTCCCCACATCAAGCCGCCATACAACTGCTCTTCCACGCCGCCCGGCGAAACCGCCAGCCCGCAATCGGCCACGCACGTGAGCTTCTCGATCACGATGCCGTCGTCCCGCTGCGACACGCGCGCGATCACGGCGACATAGCTGCCGTACGCCCGGTTCGTCGCGACGCCGAGCGCCGTGCCGCGCGGCAGCGGCTTGCCCCAGCCGGCTCGCGCCGCGGCCTCGCGCAACACGGCGGCGTGCCGCGCGTCCTGCATATGCGCGAGCCGGAAGTCGAGCGGATCGCGATGCCCCGCATGCGCGGCTTCATCCATGAACGACTCGACCGCGAACACGTTCGGGATGTAACTCACCGCGCGATACCAGCCGGTCGGCACGCCCGTTTCATGTCGCACCCAGCCGATATCGACATGCGGTGCGCCATACGCGAACTCGTATTTGCTGATTGCTTCCGTGGTGCTGTAGTCCATGCGATCGGCACGATCGAAATAGCCCGGCTCCCACTGTTCCGGCGATGCGGGCATCACCGCGCGCAGTTGCAATGCCGACAGATTGCCGCGCGCGTCGAGCACGGCCCGTGCGCGGTGATGGCTCGCCGAGTGATAGAAGAGCGCGCGCATTTCGTCTTCGCGGCTGTTCATCAGCTTGACCGGCTTGCCGGTCTGCAGCGCGAGCCAGGTGACTTCGAAGAGCCAGTATTTCGATTCGCGCGCGCCGAAGCTTCCGCCCGAAACCAGTTCATGCAACACGACACGATTCGCCGGAATGCGGCCGATCACTTCGGCTGCCTCCTGCGCCGTCGATGGCACTTGCAAGCCGCCCCAATACGCGATGCCGCCGTCTTTCGCCCACGCTGTCACGTTGATGGGTTCGAGCGGATTCGACGCCTTGTAAGGCATCGAATAAGACGCCTGAATCACGCGCGGCCCGCGCTTCAGTATCGATGCCGCGTCGCCGTTCTTCACGGTCGGCACGACGCGCGCGGCGGGATCGTCGAGCCATGCGGCCTGCCGCGCGGGCAAATCGTCGCTGTCGAAATTTTCGAAGGCGCTGTCTTCCCATTCGACGTGCAACGCGGCCTGTCCCTTGTGCGCGGACCAGTAATCGTCGGCAAGCACGGCGACGCCCGCCTGATTGCCGCCGAGCACATCCGGGCGGCCGGGTATCTGCAGCACCTGGCGCACGCCGGGCACGGCGAGCGCGGCCTTGGCGTCGACGCTGCGCACGCGCGCATCGATCACGGGCGCGCGCGTGACGACCGCGACGAGCATGCCCGGCAAGCGCACGTCGATGCTGTACGCAAACTTGCCGCACACCTTCTGGGCCGCATCGCGCTTGCTGCGCAACTTGCCGATGTATCTGAATTGCGACGCATCCTTCAGGCGCACGTCCTTGGGCGCAGGCAAGCTTGCGGCGCTCATGGCGAGCGATCCATAGCTCGCGCGCGCGCCGTTCGCCGTGCCGATCACGAAGCCGTTATCGGTCGAACACGCAGCAGGCGACACGTTCCACTGCTTCGCGGCGGCAGCGATCAGCATCGCGCGAGCGGTCGCGCCCGCATGACGCAAGCGATCGTATTCGAGCGACACGCTCGTGCTGCCGCCCGTCGAAAACACCTTCCACAAGGGATGAATGTAATCGGCATAGAAGGGATTCTCCGGCGTGATCACGTCGATGCGAAACGGATCGACATCCAGTTCCTCCGCCACGATCGCCGCGAGCGCGGTGCGCGTGCCGGTGCCCGAATCGTGCTTGTGGACGACGAGCTTGATCGTGTCGTCGGGCAAGACGCGCACCCATGCGTTCGGCTCGAATTCCTGGTCCTTTGCGTGAGAATCGCCGCTCTTCGCCAGTGCCTCGGGCAAGCGAAAGCCGATCGCGAGTCCCGCTACGAGCAGCGCCGAACTCTGCTTCATGAAACGACGGCGCGCCGCGCCATGTTCGATGTGCATTCAGGCCTCCGCCGCCGCGCGCTTGATAGCCTTGCGGATGCGCGCATACGTGCCGCATCGGCAGATGTTGCCGGACATCGCCGCCGTGATGGTTTCATCGCTGACGGACGGCTTGCCCTTCAGAAACGCCGCCGCCTGCATCAATTGTCCCGACTGACAATAGCCGCACTGCGGCACATCCTCGGCGACCCACGCGCGCTGCAAGGGATGCGTGCCGTCCTTCGACAGACCTTCGATCGTCGTGATGCGCCGGCCCGCCACGGCCGCGACGGGCAACAGGCACGCGCGCACCGCCTCGCCGTCCAGATGCACCGTGCATGCGCCGCAAAAGCCGCCGCCGCAACCGAATTTGGTGCCCGTCAAACCCAGCGAATCGCGCAGTACCCACAGCAAGGGCATGTCTTCCGGTACATTGTCGAGCGAGTGCCGCGCGTCGTTGACGATGATTTCGATCATGCGCTGTCTCCTGAATGTCGTTCGTGCGTGCGGTCATTATCGGAAGCCGATACGCAAGCGCGCCAGCGACGATTTCTTTGATCATCCGTAAGCCCGGCTAACACCCATGTTGAAGCGCTACCCTTCGATCCAGTCGATGCAGGCCTTTCTGCAGGCGGCACGCGCCGGCAGCTTTTCGAGCGCGGCGCGGCAGTTGTCGCTCACGCACAGCGCGATCAGCCAGCAAATCCGCACGCTCGAAGAGTTCGTCGGCCAGCCGTTGTTCGTGCGCGAGGGCGCGCGCGTCGTGCTGACCGATGCGGGCGCGCTCTTCGCCAACCAGCTGGGCGACGGCTTCGAGCAGATCGACCGTGCGTTGTCGTCGGTGAAGGAGCGCGCGGTGAAGCAGTCGATCACGCTCGACGTCGATCCCGAACTCGCGCAAAGCTGGCTCGTCGCACGTTTGCCCGCGTTGCTCGGCGCGTTGACCGGCACTTCGCTGACGATGCTGTCCGCGCCGCGTCACGATCGCAGCGCCTTCGAGCGCGTGGATCTCGCGCTGCGTTACGGCTATGGCGAATGGGATGGTTTCGAGAATGCGCTGATCTGCGGCGACCGTCTGACGGTCATGGGCTCGCCCGCCCTGTTGAACGCGCGCGGGCTCGCGGCACCGCTCACGCCGGAACAGGTGCTCGCGCTGCCTTTGCTCGGCTACACCAAGCGCTCATGGATTCCGTGGCTCGCCGCCGCCGGCCTGCCGGAAGTGGAACCGCATGCGCTCGCTGTCTTCGACAACGCCGCGGGGCTTATCGCGGCCGCGAGCGCGGGCGTGGGCGTCGGCCTTGCGCGCGGCCTGCTCGCCGCCGATGCGCAACGCGACGGCAGGCTGATCGAACTCACGCAGGTCGAGATCCCGACGCACTACAACCTCTACGCCGTGTGGCCGCGCGAGAAGTCGGCGCGCGTCGCGCCGCTCGTCGATGCGATACGTGAACTCGTCGCGCAAACGGTCAACGCGCGCCCCCGGAGTTGACGACATCGCGCACCGTGTCGAGAAACCGCGCCAGCACGGGCGACGGCGTTTCCGCGCGATAACGCGCATGCAACGACACTTCGGGACGCGGCGCCGCGAGCGGCACGAATGCGACGCCGCCGCCCGACAACTGTTGCGCCGATGCGGGCAGCAACGCAACGCCAAGCCCTTCGCGCACGAGACAGAGAAGCGTGTGCAGTTCCACGACTTCCTGCTCGATGCGCGGCGTGAATCCCGCTTCGACGCAACAGTCGCGCAGAAACCGCGCGAGCTGCGACTGCAGCAAGCCGAACGACAGAAAGCGCTCGGTTTCGAGCTCGCGCAACGCGATCTCCCCGCGTGAAGCGAACGGATGCGACAACGGCAACGCGACCACCGCCGGTTCGCGCAACACCACTTCGCTGACGATCTCCGGATCTTCGTGCGATACGCGAAAGAAGCACACATCGAGCCGCCGTTCCTTCAACGCCTGAATCTGCGCGGCCGGCGTCATCTCGTGCAGCGTCCACCTCACTTGCGGATGATTGCGCGCGAACACGCCGAGCGCGCGTGGTATCGGCTCGACCATCGCCGAGCTGATGACGCCGATCTCAAGGCTCCCCACTTCGCCGCGCCCCGCGCAACGCGTGAGATCGATCGCGCGCTCGAACTGCGCGAAGATCAGCGGCGCCTGTTCCTTCAGTGTTTTCCCTGCCTCGGTCAGTTCGACGCGATGTTGCGAGCGCAGAAAGAGCGCAGTGCCCATCTCCTCTTCGAGGATGCGGATCTGCTGACTCAATGGCGGCTGCGAAATGTGCAGCCGCGCGGCTGCGCGGCCGAAATGCAGTTCATCGGCGAGCACCGCGAAGTACCGCAAAAGCCGCATGTCCATATCGTCAACGTATCAAGATCGTGATCAAAAAATATTGTACAGAGCGTACATAACTTGTGAGACTGCATCGCAAGCAGCAGTGCACATCAGTGTGACACTCGATGCCGGCGAGGGGAAGACGCAAGCACACCGCGTCTTGCAAAAGGCCGCATGGGCAAGCTCGCGAGAGCTTTCGTTCCATCGATGCGCCTGCCCGCGATCCGGCAACTGGACACGCCAGTTCCCCTCAAGGAGATCGAGACCATGATCATCGACACAAGCTGTTATCCGACCAATCTCGTCGACCTCGCCTGGCGCCATGACGGCGAGCCGTTTTCCGGCGAGCGCCTGATCGAGGTGATGGACGGACCGTACATCATCAACGGCAAGCCACGCCGTATCGACAAGGCTTTCATTCAGCCGCCGCAAGGCAACACCATCTATACGTGGACCGACGGCGTGCGCTCCGGCCGCGAGTCGATCGACGACTATATGGCCTATACCGTCGAACTCACGCAGAAGTATCCCGACCGTCTGCTCGGCTGCTTCGTCTATAACCCGCGCTGCGGCCCGCAGAACGGCGCCGACGCGATCGAGTTCTATGCGAAGGAGCACGGCTTCAGGATGGTGCAGTTGCAGGCCAACATGCATGCGTATCGTCCGGACCGCGCGCTCGACTGGCTGCGCCCCGCGTTGCGCAAATGCGCAGACCTCGGGCTGATCGTGAAACTGCATACCGGCGACGGTCCCTACAGCATTCCGAGCGAATGGTATCCGCTGATCCGCGAGTTTCCGTCGGTGCCGTTCATCATGGCGCACTTCGGCGTGCAGACCGGCGGCGTGTATTGCTTCGAGCCGTATCAGATGGCGCTCGATACGCCGAACGTGTATTGCGAGTCGAGCTGGTGCCTGCAATCGCGCATCGTCGAGTTCGCGAAGGTGTTGCCCACGCACAAGATCCTGTACGGCTCGGACACGCCGCCCAACGAACCGGGCATGTGGCTGCGCCTGCTCGAAGTGCTCTGTCACGAGCCGCCGCAAGGCCTCAACCTCGACGAAGACACGCTCGAGGACTATCTCGGCAACAACCTCGCGCGCATGCTCGGCATCGAACCGAGCGCGCCGCCGCGAAGCGTCGAGGAAGCACAGGCCTATCTCGACCAATGCAAAGAAACTGACTACGCAGGAGCGCGCTGATGATCATCGATACCCATCTGCATCCGACCAATCTCGTCGACGAAGCCTGGCGGCACACGGGCGAGCCCTTCACCGGCGAACGCCTGCTGAAGATGATGGACGGCCCGTACATCATCAACGGCAAGCCGCGCCGTATCGACATGGGCTTCATTCAGCCGCCGCCGGGCAACACCGGCTATCGCGACGGCAACCGGCGCGGGCGTGAAGGCATTCGCGATTACATGTCGTATATCGCAGAGCTTACGCAGAAGTATCCCGACCGCTTCATCGGCAACTTCACGTATAACCCGCGCTGGGGCCCGGAGAACGGCGCGGCCGAACTCGAATTCCACGTGAAGGAATACGGCTTCAAGATGCTCAAGCTGCACGCGAACATGCATGGTTATCGACCGGACCGCGCGCTCGACTGGCTGCGCCCCGCGATGAAGAAATGCGCCGAGCTGGGCGTCGTCGTGCTGATCCATACCGGCGATGGTCCGTACACGATTCCGACGCAGTTCTATCCGATCATCCGCGAATTCCCGATGGTGAACTTCATCATCGGTCACTTCGGGATTCAGACGGGCGGCAATTACTCGTTCGAAGCCTTCTGGATGGCGATGGATACGCCCAACGTCTATTGCGAATCGGGCTGGTGCTATCAGTCGCGCATCGTCGAATTCGCGCGTCAGTTGCCGCGCAACAAGATCGTGTTCGGCACCGATTCGCCGCCGAACGAGCCGGGCATGTGGCTGCGCGAACTCGAAATGCTGTGCGGTCCCGCGCCGCAGGGCATGGATCTCGACGAGGACGGCCTCGAAGACTACATGGGCAACAACATCGCGCGGCTGGTCGGCATCGAACCGACGAAACCGCCGAAAGACCTTGCCGAAGCGGAGAAGCGATTGAAGGCGACCTACGTGAAGGGCGACGAAGTCGCGCAGACAGCCTGACATCACGCGGGGCGCGGTTGCGCACGCGCCCCTTCTTCCTTCCGACGGAGCTCACGATGGCCGATAACCTCTTTCGCGCCACGCAGGACTTTCATTGCTTCGCGCTTGCTTATCGCGAGCGTTATCCGGACGACGTGCTGACGCTCACGCAGCCGCTGTCCGCCGATCAGGATGTTACGGCGGTCGTCGCGGCGCTCGCATCACGCGGACAGCATCCGATGCTGGTGTGCGAGAACGTCGAAGGCATCGGCACGCCTCTGGCGACCAACTTCTTCGCCTCGCGTGAGCGCATCGGCCGCTTGTTCGACGTCGATGCGCGCGGTCTCTTCGACGCCTGGCAACAGCGCGCGAATGCTCCGATCGCGCCGGTGCATGTGGCAAGCGGCCCGGTGCTCGATGAAGTCATCGAGGCCGACGCCGTCGATCTCGCGCAACTGCCGATGATCCGCCACTTCGCCACCGATCGCGGCCCGTACATCACGAATGCCGTGATCGTCGCGGAAGATCCGGTGACGGGCATCGCCAATCTCAGCTATCACCGCTCGATGCGCCACGCGAAGAACGCGCTCGCGACCAGCCTGCATTCGCGCGGCCACTTGTGGCGCATGTTGCAGACGGCGCAGGCGCGCGGCGACACGCTGAAGGTCGCGATGGTCATCGGCGCACATCCGTTGTTCATGCTCGCTGCCGCATCGCGCGTGCCTTTCGGAGCCGATGAGCGCGCGATCGCCGGCGGACTCTTCGGCGCACCGCTGGAACTCGTGCGTACGCCGCGTTACGGCATCGGCGTGCCCGCCGCCGCGGAGTTCGTGCTCGAAGGCACGATCGATCCCGAAGCGCGCGCCGAGGAAGGCCCGTTCGGCGAATTCACGGGCTATTCGTCGGACCGTTCGACCAACAACGTGTTGCGCGTGAACACGATGATGCGCCGTCGCGATGCGTGGCTCGTCGATGTCGTCGGCGGTCCGTATGCCGAGCATCTCACGCTCGCTCGCCTGCCGCGCGAAGCGGAGATGAGCGAGAAGCTGAAGGCGCGCTTTCCTTCCGTCACGGCGCTGCACTATCCGAACTCCGGCACGCACTTTCATTGCTATGTCGCGCTGAAACAGACACGCGATGGCGAAGCGCGTCAGATCATGCTCGCGCTGCTCGGCTGGGACCCGTATCTCAAGCACGTCGTGGCCGTCGATAGCGATATCGACATCACGGACGATTCACAGGTGCTGTGGGCGATCGCCGCGCATGCCCAGCCGCATGAGGACGTGTTCATCGTCGGCGGCTTGCCGGGCAGTCCGCTCGATCCCTCTTCGTCCGTGGATGGCACGACCTCGCGCATGGGCATCGACGCGACGCGCGGTTCGCATTTCGACGGCATACGCGCGCGCATCGGCGAGGATGCGATGCGTCGCGCGGAAGGGATTCTCCAAGGAGCCACGCGATGAGCACGCGACGCATCGCGGTCGGCATCAGCGGCGCGTCGGGCTTCGTGTACGGCGTGCGGCTGCTGGAATGGCTGCGCGAACTCGATATCGAAACGCATCTGACCATCTCGCGCAGTGCGCTTCTCACGATGTCGCACGAAACCGACTACAAGCTCGCCGATGTCAGTGCGCTCGCAAGCCGCACGTATCGATGCGACGACATGGCCGCCGCCATTTCGAGCGGCTCGTTCCGCACGCTCGGGATGATCGTCGCGCCGTGCTCGATGAAGACGCTCGCCGAAATCGCCAGCGGACTTTCATCGAGCCTCATCTCGCGCGCCGCCGACGTCACGCTCAAGGAGCGCCGCCCGCTCGTGCTGCTCGCACGCGAAACACCGTACACGCTGGCGCATCTGCGCAACATGGTCGCCGTCACGGAGATGGGCGGCATCATCTCGCCGCCGGTGCCCGCGTTCTACGCGCGCCCCGCTTCACTCGACCAGATGATCGATCACACGCTCGGGCGCGCGCTCGATCTGTTCGGCCTCGAATGCAACGGAGTGCGCCGCTGGAAGGAACACGAAGCCTGACTGACTCGAAGACTCAAAGGAGACATGCAATGACTCATATCCACACCACGCATAACGCATTCGACAAGATTCCCGTCACGGTGCTGACCGGCTTTCTCGGCGCGGGCAAGACCACGCTGCTCAACTACATCCTGCGCGAAAAGCACGGTCACAAGATCGCGGTGATCGAGAACGAGTTCGGCGAAGTCGGCATCGACGGCGGACTCGTGCTCGAATCGACCGAAGAAATCTATGAAATGACCAATGGCTGCGTGTGCTGCGTCGGCGCGGTGCGCGAGGACCTCGTGCGTATCGTGAGGATGCTCGTCGAGCGGCCCGAACGGCTGGATCACATCATCGTCGAGACGAGCGGGCTCGCGGACCCTTATCCGGTTGCGCAGACCTTCTTCATCGACGATCCGATCGCGCAGCGCGTGACGCTCGACGCCGTCGTGACGATGGTCGATGCGAAGCATATCGCCGCGCATCTCGACGATCTCGTTCTCGATGGCCGCGACAACCAGGCCGTCGATCAGATCGTGTGCGCGGACCGCATCGTGATCAACAAGGTGGACCTGGTGACGCCGCAGGACATCGCCACGCTCACGGAGCGACTTCGCGGGCTCAATGCGACGGCCGAGATCGTCGAGTCGAGCTACGCGCAGATCGATCTGCGCGGCATTCTGGGCGTGGGCGCGAATGAGTTCGCGCAACAACTCGTCGAAGCGGACGATCACCCTGATCACCATGACCATGACCACCACGACCGCGATCATCATGAAGAAGGCCATGACGATCATCATCACGACGACACCGTTACATCGGTCGGCATCGAAGTCGACGCGGATGTCGATCTCGACGCGCTGCAGGCGTGGCTTGCCGAACTGCGCGCATCGGACGCGACGAATCTGTTCCGCATGAAGGGCATCTTCGCGGTGAAGGGCCAGCCGTATCGCTACGTGCTGCAAGGCGTGCACGACATCGTCGAATTGCGCGCGGCGCAGGCTTGGGGCAGCGAGCCGCGCTCGTCGCGCATGGTGTTCATCGGACGCGAGCTCGACCGCGCCGCGCTGACCGAGCGCTTCCATGCCTGTCTCGCCGTGCCACTCATGGCCTGACGAACCAGGCCGCCGATAAAGATAATCAGGAGACACGTGATGAACACCGACCAACACCCCGTCGATCGCGTCCTGCCCAAACGGCAGATGATCACGCTCGGCCTGCAGCACATGCTCGTCGCTTATATCGGCGCGATTGCCGTGCCGTTGATCGTCGCATCCGCATTGAAGATGTCGCCCGCCGACACCACCGTGCTCATCAGCACGGCGCTCTTCTGCTCGGGCATCTCGACGGTGCTGCAGACCGTCGG
>Ga0160459_100157_pt1 | contig 38402 bp, 32 predicted proteins | sample HID1973K_E6MG_FD_108208 | JGI IMG/M metagenome (GOLD analysis project Ga0160459, IMG submission 108208) | Enriched mosquito-associated microbial communities from UW Madison campus, WI, USA - HID1973K_E6 MG | ecosystem: Host-associated > Arthropoda: Insects > Digestive system > Unclassified ...
AAGCGCTGCTGTATACCGACCATCGCGCCGAGCTGATTCTGTCCCATGCCGACGCTGCCGCCCGCCGCGACGGCATTGCTGGCATTCGCGCTATTGATCATGTAGCCGAGCGACGAATAAACCGTGGTACGTTTGGACAACAGGTAATTGGCGCGAGCCACGAACAGCGTCGAACTCGAATGTTCGCGGAGAATGTAGCGCAAGCCCTGTGCGTCGAATGATAGCGTGGGCATCGCGTAGTACGTGGCGCCCGCAAAAAAGAGGTCGGACTGGCTGTGAGCCGCGGCGGCGGTGTTGCGGCGAATCCAGCCGCCACCGACTTTGGCCTGTCCGAACTTGAAGTACGCATCCACGATAGTGCGTGTGTCCGTATAGGCGCTGTTCGACAACGGCGCCGAGGCGCCCGGGCCGCCGCGCATCACGTCGTAGGATGCCGCCGCGCCGAAATTCGCGGCGTCGTAGGCAAGCATGACCGTGTACTGCCGGCAGACGACGGGGTCGCCCGGAACCTCTCCCGCGCAGTTCGTCGCGGACGGTCCGGCCGGGCCCGCCGCATCGCGTCCGAAACTGTAGGTGCCACCGATCGTCACGCCTTTGAACTTGCCCATGTAGCCGACCGCGCTGTCGCTGCGTGCGTTGGGCAGGTAGCTGTCGAAGCTGGCCATCGAATGAATGGATGGTCCGATGACGTCGGCGTTGAGCAGAACGTACATCGACATGTTTATCTGACGGCCAAGCGTCATTGCGCCATAGTCGCTGCTGACGCCAACATTGGCGGCACGACCGAACAGGCGGCCGCCATAGTTCAACGCGCCCGTGTTGGCTGCGAAGCCGTTTTCGAGCACGAAGAACGCCTTGTAGCCGCCGCCAAGATCTTCCGCCCCCTTCAGGCCGAAGCGCGACGGCACCTCACCGGTCAGCGAAGGCATGCCGACGACAGAGCCGCCTGCCGCAGCGTTGTTGTAGTACTGCACGCCCGTGTCAACGATGCCGTACAGCGTCACGCTGCTTTGGCCATGTGCGACGCCCGTGACTCCCGCACAGAGCAGCGCAGTCACATAGTGCCTTTTCATTGCGAGATCTCCAATAAATGTAGTCATACTTATCAAGTCGATTTTGTGTGTCTCGCGAATCAGGATCGAATGCGCGGCCAGTTACTTTTCGTTGGCGCCCGCAAGGATCCACTGCACGACCGTGCGGGCGTCGTCGGTGCCGATCCTGTTCGGCGGCATCGGCACGGCGCCCCACACGCCCGAACTGCCGTTCTGAACGTGCGCGACGAGCTGCTTCGCAACCTCTGGCTTGCCCGAATAGCGGACGGCGACGTCGCGCCAGGCCGGCCCGACGAGCTTGCTGTCCAGCCCGTGGCAGGCGAAGCACGCGTGTTGCGTGGCGATCTCCTTTGCCTTGGCCGGGTCGATGGCGACGCCTGCGCGGACGGAGTTCGCCGTCATCAAGGCGAGCAGGGAAACGACAAGGTGCGTTCTTGATTTCATACGGTTCAGGATTGGTTGATGGATCTAGCTCGCGAGTGGCTGGTCGAGCGGCATGGAGCGCAGCCGTCTACCCGTCGCCTGAAAGAGCGCTTCCGCAACGGCGGGTGCGACAGGCGGCAAGGCGACTTCGCCGCAACCTTGCGGCACGCGATCGCTCTCGACGATCACTACTTCGACTTTCGGCATCTCCGCGAGATAAAGCAGCGGATAGTCGGCGAAGTTGCTCTGCGCGACGGCGCCGTCCTTGAAGGTAATTTCGCTCTTGAACGTGTTGGTGAGCGCGAAGCCGATGCCGCCTTCGACCATCTGCCGGATGAGCAGCGGGTTGATCGCCTGTCCGCAATCGATGCCGCAGATCACGCGTTCGAGCTTCGCGCGTCCCTCCGTGACGCGCACTTCGGCGATGGTCGCGACATACGAGGCGAAGGCGCCGCCGCGTCCCGTATAGAGGCAATACGCGGCCCCGCGATGAAGGCCGTGCGCGGGTCGGCCGAACCAGTTCGCTTTGGCCGCGGTCGCGTCGAGCACTTTCAGCGCGAGCGGATCGTCGCGCAGCAGCGTGCGCCGGTAACGCACCGGGTCGATCCGCGCCGTGTGCGCCAGCTCGTTGATGAAGGTCTCGAGAAAGAACACGCTCGACGTGCTGCCGACGGTTCGCATGAAACTGACGGGAATGGCCTGCGGCAAGGACACGGATTCGACGAGGAGATTCGGGACCGCGTAGCCCAGGTCGTAGATGCCGTCGAGCATCGTCTCGTCCCAGCCGCCGGCTTTTTCGAAGTAGTCGCGCTTGATCGACCAGTACAGCGACTGACCGACGACACGGGCATGCAATGCGCGCGGCATGCCGTCGTCGCCGAGCACCGCACGAAAGCGCGCCGATACGGCCGGGCGGTAGAAGCCGTGCCGGATATCGTCCTCGCGCGAGCGGATCACCTTGACAGGGCGCCCGACCGCCTTCGATGCAACGGCGGCATGGATCACGAAGTCGGGCACGTACTTGCGTCCGAAGCTGCCGCCGAGGAACGTTGTATGGACGATGACCTTATCGGCGGGAAGATGGAAGAGGGCGGACAACGTCCAGCGGACCTTGTCCTGGCCTTGAATCGGTCCCCAAACCTCGATCTCGTCACGGCGCACGTGGACGGTCGCGTTCACGGGTTCCATCGTTGCGTGCACGATGTACGGCGAGTGATATTCGGCTTCGAAGATCGAATGCGCGGACGTGAACAGCGCATCAGGATCGCCCGTCTTTGCTGCCGTGACGGCATGCGGGTCCTTCAATGCGCGTTGGCGCTGCGAAAGTATCGTGTCGCTGTCGATGACAATGCTGCCCGCGTCCCAGTCTATCTGCGCGGCGTCGCAGGCTTTTTTGGCTTGCCAGTACGATTGGGCGACGACGATCACCGCATCTTTGGCGAGCACGACGCCGACTACGCCAGGCATCGCGCGCAGCTTGTCCTGGTTGGTGACCGCGACGGGCTTGCCGTTCAACGTCGGCGCCATTTTCACGGCGCCCGTCAGCATGTCGGGCACTTGCACGTCGATGCCGTACACGGCGCTGCCATCGACTTTTGCGGGCACGTCGAGCCGATGCAACGCCTGTCCCATCAACGCTCGCGCCGACGCCGGCTTCAGACGCGGATGCGGGTTGAGTGGCATCAATGCAACTTCGTCGACGAGTTCGCCATAGCCGAGCGAACGTCCGGTTGCCGGATGGCTCACGCGTCCGTTGCGCGTGATGCATTGCGTCGCGCGCACGCCAAAGCGCCGCGCGGCGGCGCTCAGGAACGCTTCACGCGCCTGTGCGCCTGCCGTGCGCAGACGCGAATAAAACATCGTCACCGACATCGAGGCGCCCACGAACTGCTGCGGCGCTTCGTTGGCCGCATCAATGCGATAAGCGTCGCGTCCCGTGACGAATTCGACGCTAACCTGGCGCCAGTCGGCATCCATCTCGTCGGCAAGCACTTGCGGCAAGCCGGTGTAGACACCTTGCCCCACCTCGCTTTGCGAAAGCCCGATGATCGTGTGACCGTCCTTGGCGATGCGTATCCAGTCGTTGATCTCTCGGAACGGCGCTGCGGATTCGGCTGCGTGAAGCGTGTCGCTGATCGAAAGGGGCAAGAGCACACCACCCGCAACGGCCAGTGACGTTTTCAGGAATGTGCGTCGCGCGGGCGTAGGTTGAGACGGTGCGGCGCGCTCGTACCCGCCGTCTTTACTGTTCGGCCGCGGCATGGATCGCCTCGCGAATTCGTTGATAAGTCGCACAGCGACACAGGTTCGTGATGGCCTGGTCGATCTGAGCATCGGTGGGCGCCTTGTGTTGCGCGAGCAACGCCGCCGTGGCCATCACCATTCCCGATTGGCAGTAGCCACATTGCGGGACGTCTTTCTGTATCCATGCCCGCTGGACGGGATGCGAGCGGTCGGGCGACAGCCCTTCGATCGTCGTGACGGCCTTGCCTTCGACGGCACTGACGGGTAGTACGCACGAGCGCATCGCGGCGCCTTCGAGATGTACGGTGCACGCACCGCATGCGCCGATGCCGCAGCCATACTTGGTGCCAGTTAAGCGCGCAGCGTCACGGATGACCCAAAGAAGGGGAGTTTCAGTGTCGCCGTCAAACTCGAACGGTCGACCATTGAGAGTAAAGCGCATGAATCGTCTCCATCTGATGCAATCGCGATGGCGAGATTCTTCGTGGCGAAAATATTCCTTACAACGACCGCGCCTCTCAAAAAAGTAGCTGATCGTCCAGATCGAATATTAGAGCGGACATCGGTCTTACTGTAATTCTCCGGTAGTTTCATGCGCCGGACTCCGTCAGCCTTCTGAGCGACTGCTCCCTCTCGTCTTCGAACATTTTGCGGCCAGGCTCGTATCCGAACGGCCGCTTATCCCTCGTCGAGCCACCGTCGCGGTTGAGCTGTATTGAACGTCGGAAGTGGGTCGAATACCGAACTCCGCAATGCGGCCGACGTGAATGCGCGGCGCCCACACAGCGATCCCCGGCAGGCCGCCATGAATACACTTTGCCGACCTTCCAGCCGCAGCCCCTCGGAACACCGGTGCTCTCTCGGAAGCCAGTCATCGAGCATGGTGTTCCCCACCGTCGCTCAATGAAGGGATCTCTTTCACGGCAGTCATCCGTCACGTTCCCGGGTGCATCCGCCTTGCCTCCGAGAGTGGCGCAGCAGACCCACCATCGATTCCATGCCTCGCCAAAAGAGTCGGCGACAAAGCCGGACGCCTTCTTGTCTTCAATAAAGCGATGCAACGCGAAAGCCGCCGCAGAACCTCGGCTTTTCAGCACCCCATCGCCTGTTGTATCACCATGAAGCGTTCATCGAGCAGACGCAGTCTCGCGATCTCGCGCGCGTCGGCCTCGAGCTGTTGCTTCACGCCCGCCGCGACTTCGAGTCGTTGGCGCACGAACGTCTCGACGACGGATGGCGACGCCGGCGCGTGCACGATCTGGGCGGACTTGAGTTCGCGCGTGAGCTATGCGTTCGATACGCTCGGCCGCGACGGCGTCGTACCTCCAGCAACGGCGGAATGGCTCGGTCGGGATAAACGGAAGCAGCGGCTCACCTGCGAGGAGACCAGCCTGGACGAGAATTGCGACAGGTCGCGTGCATCGGCGCGTGGCTTTCGTCCGGAGCTATTGCGTCGACAGGGGCGTCGTCTTGCGCGCGCGTGGCCTGCGATTCAGTGTGGTGGATCGTGCGCCGGATTCCACGCCAATCGCGGCAAGCATGGGCCGCGCAGCCGCTTCCAGCGCCATACGCCGTGGATCGACACGCGCCAGCACGCGCAAACCCATCAGCGCCGCGAGCAGACCGTGTCCGAGATCGGCGGCGGGGAGATCGGCCGGAATGGTGCCGTCCGCCTGACCGGCCGTGACACAGCGCGTGAAGAACCCTTCCATTTCCTCCAGCACACCGCGCAACACGCGATGAAACTGCTTGTCGTGCGGCGCGAGCTCCAGCGCCGAATTGACGATCAGACAGCCCTTGCGATGCGGATCGCCGACCGACAGCCGGACGATCTCGTCGAAGAAGGCGACGATGGCGTCGCGCGGCGGAAGACGATGCTCGAAACGCCGCACGCGATCGCGAAAGCCTCGCTCGACGTATCGTTCCAGCACACGCTCGTAGAGCGTGCGCTTGTCGCCGAATGCGTTGTAGAGGCTCGCGGCGGTGAGACCCATGGTCGCGGCGAGATCGCGCACCGAGGTCGCCTCGTAACCATGCGACCAGAACTGCGCGGTCGCCGCATCGAGAGCGGTATCCTCGTCGAACTCACGGGGACGCGGCATGCTGCCTCCGTTCGCTCACGCAGTCTTCGGGAAGTTCGACGGAAACAACGCGCGCTTCGTTTCGTCGTCGTTCACGGACTTGAACGCGTGCGTCTTGTTGATGGCGCGCGCACGTTCGACGGCGGGTCGGGCATCGATCTTTGCAAACCAGCGCTTCAACTCGGGAAACGCGGCGAGCGGATCCTCATCGCCCTTGAACACGCGCCGGGCTCGATCGATCCAGCCCCACGCCGACATGTCGGCAATCGTGAAGTCTTTGCCCACTAGATATTCGCGTCCTTTCAGGTGATCGTTGAGCACTTGATAGTGACGGTCGGCTTCGCGGCGATAACGATTCACCGCGTATTCGAGGCCTTCGGGCGCCGCATACTGGAAATGCACCGCCTGTCCGGAAAACGGTCCGAGGCCGCTGGCAATGAACATGAGCCACGACAACAGCTGCGGCCGGTCTTCCGCCGCGCCACCGAACTTGCCGGTCTTCTCCGCGAGGTACAACAGAATGGCGGTCGAATCGAAGACGGTCGCAGCCTTGCCGCCCGGTCCTTCGGTATCGACGATGGCCGGCACCTTGCCGTTCGGGTTGATCGAGCGAAAAGCCGGCGTATGCTGCTCGCCCTTGCTTGTGTCGACGGGCTTCAGCTCGTAGGGCAGACCGGACTCTTCGAGAAAGAGTGCGATCTTCGCGGGGTTCGGCGTGGGGTGAAAGTAGAATTCGATCACTCGTGTTCTCCGGGTTATCGCGGGGTTTCCCATCGTTCGCCGATTTTAGATCAATTGTTCTATAACGCCAAATGTCACTTGGCGCGGGTAGTCACGCATGCTTGTGGCCGGCACGCATGCACAGCCGAAAGCCACCGATGAGCCGCAACCACCATTACTGCGCGAGCATCAGGTTCAGGTTCTGAACCGCAGCGCCGGCTGCGCCCTTGCCGAGATTGTCGAAAACGGCTGACAGCAGAACGTGCCCCTGCTCCATGTTGGAAAACACGCTCAGGCGCATATCGTCCGTGCCGTTCAACGCCTGCGGATCCAGGTGCTTCAAATCGCCCGGTTGGTGCAGCGGCAAGACATGTACATGGGCTGCTGCGGCATAGTGGCGGGCGAGGCACGCGTGCAATGCGGCGGCGTCTGCGTGAGGCGCCAGCATTCGCACGTCCAAAGGTACTGTCAGCACGATTCCTTGGCGGAACGAACCATACGCGGGAACGAAGATCGGACGCCGGGCGAGTCCGGCGTACCGTTGAATCTCGGGAGTGTGCTTGTGCGCGAGCTCGAGCCCATACACCTGGAACGACGGTGCGCCGACAGCACCCGGCCCTTCATGTTCTTCCACGCCGGCACGCCCGCGTCCGGAATAACCGGACACCGCATGGATGCTGACCGGGTGATTCTCGGGAACCAGCCCGGCGTCCAGCAGCGGACGCAGCAATCCGATTGCGCCGGTCGGATAGCAACCCGGATTGGTGACGCGCCGCGCGGTCGCAATGCGCTCGGCCTGTCCCGGCGTCATTTCCGGAAAGCCGTATGTCCAGTCCGCTTGCGTGCGATGAGCGGAACTCGCGTCGATCACTCTGACGGCGGGATTCACGATGGCGCCCACTGCCTCGCGCGCCGCGCGGTCGGGCAGGCAGAGGATGGCGATGTCGCAGGCATTGATGGCTTCGGCGCGACGCCTGACATCCTTGCGTTCCGTTGCGGGAAGCGTCATCAGCGTCAGGTCGGTGCGGCCGCGAAGCCGTTCGTGAATCTGCAACCCGGCGGTGCCCTGGTCGCCGTCTATGAAAACGAGGGGAGAACTCATGCGCGCGATACTCCGGTGACTGATAGCAAGGGGAACGAGGCTGCTATCTTCCACGCGTCGCCAGAATAGCGAAAGTTGAATATCATGACGTCGACATTCAGCTTTTATGAATCGGGATGCCTTATGCGAGAAATCAGCCTGGACCGGTTGCGCACCCTGGTCGCTATCGCCGATCGTGGCTCATTCGCTGATGCGGCGCGAGCGTTGCATCTGGCGCCTCCCACGGTCAGTCTCCACATCGCGGAACTGGAAGAGCGCATCGGGGCGCCGCTCCTCTCGCGCAGGCGTGGACATGTCCGGCCATCGGCAACAGGCGAGTTGCTGGTCGAGCGCGCGCGTCGGCTGCTGGCCGATGCGGAACAGGCCCTGGAGGACGTTCAGCGCCAGGTCCAGGGGCTCGCCGGACGCGTTCGGCTCGGCGCATCGACTGGCGCGATTGCGCATCTTTTGCCGCAAGCGCTCGAAGCGCTGCGTCAAGACCATCCTGCTATCGATATTCAGATCGCGGTGCTCACCTCGCATGAGACGCTGACGCGATTGGCGGACGGCGCGCTGGATGTCGGACTGGTCGCACTGCCTCAGCCGCCGATGGCTGGACTCGTGATCAAACCCTGGCGCCGTGACCCCGTCATGGCGTTCGTGCCGGCGCATTGGCGAAGTCCGGCTCGCATCACGCCCGAATGGCTCGCCGCCCGGCCTCTCATTCTGAACGATGCGACCACGCGTCTTTCGCGCCTGACGACGGAATGGTTCGCGGCCGGAGGGCACCATCCCGCGCCGCGCATCCAGCTCAACTACAACGATGCGATCAAGAGTCTGGTGGCGGCCGGTTACGGCGCGGCGCTGTTGCCTCACGAAGCCACGACGCCATTACCGGACAAGCGCATCCTCATGCGACCGCTTCGCCCGGCGCTATGGCGTCGGCTCGGCATTGCGCATCGTGCGGGGTACGTCGAGCGTTCCACGCAACATGTGCTCGATGCGTTGTGGGACCTGCGATTGGCGTAGGGGCCGGGGTTTTCCTGCCACCGCACGGAGCAGACAAATCGACAGCGCGGGCATCGCGACTTCCACCGGCGCGTAGGCTGACGGCTGATGCGGCTCTCGCCTGATGCGGCTCTCGCAGTACGACGGCCGGCCGCAATTCGCTGGGCGCTCGTGAGCGAAGCATGCCGACGCGAATGCTTTCTCATGCCATGAGTCCGCCTTACAAAGCCCCTATACTGTGGCCCATCTCCAATCAGGCATTCGAACATGCGCAAACGTCATCTCGTTGCTTCGACTATCGGCGGCATCGCTATTCTGTTGAGCGGATGCGCCGCCAATCTGCAAACCCGGAACACGGCTGCGCAGGCGACCGCAGCACCGGACGGAAAGCCGCCGGGGACGAGCATCGTGGTTCCGGCGCCCTCCGCGCACACGATCGTGCTGCGCATGAATGGATCGGCGGTGGCGACTTCCGCGTCGGACTGGCCGCGTGTGCAGACCGAATGGCGCGAAGCGATGGAAGGCGCCTCTCAGGAGGCCAGTTCCACGTTCGTCGACGAGACGGTCGGGCGCACCTCGGGCAAGGGCGCAGGCACGGTGGTCGATGTCTATGTGGAAGACTTCCATTTCGTGGCGCCCGGCGCGCGCTATACGCTGGGCATCATGACCGGCAACGCCTTCATTCAGGCGCGCGTGTCCTTCCGGGACCTGCAAAGCGGACGGACCTTCGGCGAACGCAGTTACAACACGTCCTCCTCGGCGTGGCAGGGCATTTTTGCACCGACATCCGACAAGCAGGCGCGCGCCATTGCCGCCGATATCGTGAAGCAGATCAAGCCGCGCTAACGAGTCCTTCGCCGTTTAGGCGGCGAGACTCGCCTGTATCGTGCCGATATAAGTCGTTCCGTCGCGTCACAGCTAGATCATGCCGAAGCTCGCCGATCAGGCAACTGTCGAAGCCGACGGGCGGCGCGGTCCGGGTCATGAGGTCGAGACGGCCGAGGAGGTGGAGAGGGCCGTCCGCATTCGTTCGACTTATTCCAGCTCGACACCCTTGAGTTCCGGAATCAGCACGACGGTCGCGACCACATCGACCACATAGATGCAGGCGAGGGCCGCAATGGCGGTACCGAACGAGTAGTAACTCGCAACCGCGCCGATGGCGAGCGGTCCGAAACCGCCGACCGCGCGGCCGATGCTCCACAACACGTTCTGCGCGGTGCCGCGCGCATGCGTCGGATAAAGCTCGGCCATCAGAGCGCCGTAGCCGCCCATCATGCCGTTCACGAACACACCCACCACCATGCCGCCGATCAGCAGGGCTTCGGGCGTGGTCATGCGCGAATACACGAACACCATGATCAGCGCGCCGATCTGGTACATCACGAAGGTCGGTTTGCGGCCGATGCGGTCCGCCAGTTGCCCGAAGATCCAGATCCCCACCAGCATGCCGAGAATCGATGCGGCCGTCCAGGTCGCCGACTTCGCGAGCGTGAAGCCGAACTGCCTCGTCAGATAGCCCGGCATCCAGATGATGAGGCCGTAGTAGCCGAAGTTCTGCACCGAGCACATGATGATCATGCCGATGCTGCGCTTCGTGGTCTGCGCATCGCGGAACAGGGTCTTGAGCGGAAACTCGTGCTTCTTGCGCGCCGCCTTTTCGATGAAGATCTCGGATTCGCCGATCGCCTTGCGGATCACGAACGACAGCACGGCGGGCGCGAGGCCGACCAGGAACATGCCGCGCCAGCCGATATGCGGCAGCAGCACCGGCGTCACGAGCGCGGCGATCAGCACGCCGATCTGCCACCCCATGCCGACGTACGACGACACGCGACCGCGCTTCTCGGCAGGCCATGCCTCGATGGCGAGCGCCATGCCGATGCCGAACTCGCCGCCGAGACCCAGACCCGCGATGAAGCGGTACGCAAGCAGGTCGTGATAGCCCTGCGCGAACGCACACAGACCTGTGAACACCGCGAACAACAGGATCGTGTAGGTCAGCACGCGCACGCGGCCGAGATAGTCGCTCAGAATGCCGAAGCCGATGCCGCCCGCGACACCGCCCACGAGCGTCCACGTGACGAGCGAACCGGCCTGCGCGGAGGTGAGCCCGAGGTCCGCCGAGATCAGGCTCAGCATGAAGCCCAGGATCAGCAGATCGAAACCGTCCATGGCGTAGCCGGAAATGGACGCGACCAGCGCGCGGATGTGCGGTGGCCCGAAGATGGATTTCTCCTGAGCGTCCTGCATCAGAGCGCCTTGGTGGGCGCTCTGGTCAGCATGATGATTCATTGTATGGTCTCCCCGTATGCGGGTCAGTTGAGTGCGTCCGGATCGTGCGGCAGCGGTGCGCCCACGCCGGTGCGTTCGACGATCAGCCGATAGTGTTCCGGACGGCGGTGCTTGGCGAAATTGAAGACGTGCTCGCGGAAAGTGTCGCCGAGCGCGAGGTCGACGTTCGCGAAGATCACTTCGTCGTCTTCGGTCATGCTTTGCGCCGCGATCTCGCCCGAGGGCGCGACGATCACCGAGCCGCCGATCATATGAAAGCCGTCTTCTTTGCCGCACTTCGCGGCGGCGGCGATCCACATCGCGTTCTGGTAAGCGCTTGCCTGCAGCGTCACGAGATGCGTATGCATGCGTAGGTGCACCGGCTCCGGCCAGTGGATGTTGAGCGACGGCGTGTTGTAGCCGAGCACGCCCAGTTCCGCGCCTTGCAGCGACATCGCACGCCACGTTTCCGGCCAGCGGCGGTCGTTGCAGATGCACATGCCAAGCTTCGCGCCCATCGTCTCGACGACGGGAAAGCCCGTGTTGCCCACTTCGAAGAACTTCTTCTCGAGATGCTGGAACGGTGCGTCCGGCTTGTGATCCGCGTGGCCCGGCAAGTGCGTCTTGCGGTATTTCGACACGATCCTGCCGCCGTCGTCGACGATGATCGCCGTGTTGAAGGTGTCGCCCTTCGCGGTCAGTTCTGCATAGCCGAGGTAGAAGCCGATGCCCGCCGCGCGCGCGGCGTCGAAGAGCGGCTGCACGTCGGGGTTCGGCATGGTGCGTTCGAAGAAGCGTTCGATGGCCGCTTCCTCGCTCATCCAGTAGCGCGGAAAGAAGGTCGTGAGCGCGAGTTCGGGGAACACGACGAACTTCGCGCTGCGGGACTTCGCCTCCATCAACAGGTCGATCAGGCGCCTGACGACCGCCTGACGATCGTCGGCGAGATGGACCGGTCCCATTTGCGCCACCGCGAGACCGAGTTTGCGTGACTTGCTCATGACTTCCTCTTCGATTTCAGTTTCAGTTTTGACGATCGGCATAGCCGAAGCCTGCGTGGCCTTCGGCGTGGCCGTCGGCGAGCGCGCGGAAGAACTGGCCGCGCGCGGAGATCTCACGTTCCTTCTGGAAGGGCAGGGGCGTGCCGCGCGGAATGAAGCGGCCGCTGCCGGGCTCGGCATCGAACGCGCCTTCATCGACGATCACGCGGCCCGCGCTCACCACGGTGCGTGGCCAGCCCGTCACCTTCATGCCTTCGTACGGCGTGTAGCCCACGCGATCGTGCAGGCCGGAGGCCGTCAGCACGACTTCATGCTTCGGGTCCCATATTGCGATATCCGCATCCGCGCCTTCCTCGATCAGGCCCTTGCGCGGCGCGATGCCGTACATGCGCGCGTGATTCGTCGAGGTCAGCGCGACGAATTCGGGCAGCGTCATGCGGCCCGCGTTGACGCCTTCGGAGAACATCAGCGGCAGACGCGTTTCGAGCCCGGGCATGCCGTTGGCCATCTGCTTGAAGGTGGTCTGATCGCCGTGCGGCAGCTTGCCGGTGTGGTCATAGCGATACGGCGCATGATCCGACGAGACGGTTTGCAGCACGCCGTCCTTTAGCGCCCTCCAGAGCGCTTCCTGAGCCGCCTTGTCGCGCAGCGGCGGGCTGCAGCAATACTTCGCTCCTTCGACGCCGGGCAGGTCCATGTTGTCCTCGGTGAGCAGCATGTAGTGCGGACATGTCTCGCCATAGACCTGCGCCCCGATGCGCTGCGCCGCGCCGATCGTCGCGATGGCGTCCGGCGCCGAGACGTGCACGATCAGCACGGGCACATCGAAGAGCTTCGACAGTTGAATGACGCGGTGGGTCGCTTCGGCTTCGGCCAGCGCGACATGGCTCGTCGCGTGATATTTCGGCGCCGTGCGGCCGTTCTCCAGAAGCTTCTGCGACACCCATTTGATGACGTCGTTGTTCTCGGCGTGCACCATCACGAGCGCGTTTTCGCGTGAGGCGAGGGCCAGCACGTCGAGCATCTGATAGTCGTCGATCTTCAGTTGTTCGTAGGTCATGTAGACCTTGAACGAGGTGATGCCCTTGCGAATCTGCTCGACGAGGTCTTCCTGCAAGGTCTTTTTATCGGTCTCGGAGACGATCAGGTGATAGCTCCAGTCGATGACCGACTTCGCGGTTGCGAGCGCCGCGTAGTCGGCCGCCACCTGTCTGAGCGAGTGTCCGCGATGCTGCGCCGCGAACGGCACGATCATCGTGGTGCCGCCGCACGCGGCCGACACGCTCGCGGAATACCAGTCGTCCGCGCCCATGATGCCCATGCCCGAGCGCTGCTCCACGTGGCAATGCGTGTCGATACCGCCGGGCAGCACGTATTGTCCCGTGGCATCGATATCGCGCTTGCCCGCAGGCAGGCCGCGCGCCACCGCGACGATGCGGTCGCCGACGATGCCCACGTCCGCCTCGAACACCGCCTGGTCCGACGCCACGAGGCCGTTGCGTATGGTCAGATCGAATCGATCCATAGTCGTTTTCATCCGCTTGAGATTCAGAGTTGCGTGTGGAGAGGCGCGGGTTCGCTGCGTGCCTCGAGCCACCAGCCGACGCAGGCCCGCGCAAGCGCATCGGTCGGATCGATGGCCGGGACATCGAGGGAAACGCCCGCGAGCGCCACGGGAATTTCCGTGCAGGCGAGCAGCAGCGCATCCGCGCCCTGTGCGATCAGCGCCCGCGCGGCGTGCGCGAGCAGCACGCGCGCTTCCTCGATGCGTCCGCCTTTCACGGCGCCGATGGCGGCGGAGACATGAGTTCCCTGCAGCGCATCGTCAGGCGTGAGGGCGGCGATGCCGTGCATGGCCAGTCGATCGTGATAGATGCGCGCCTGCAAGGTCGCGCTGGTCGCGAGGATGCCGCCCCGGCGCGCGCCGACGGACTGTTTGAGCAGGGCATCGACGCCGGCCTCGCCGATATGCAGCACGGGCAAGACCGTTTCGTGCGCGAGTCGCGCGTGCCAGACGTGCGCGGTGTTGCAGGGGATCGCGATGGCCGCGCATCCGGCGGCTTCGAGCGTGCGCAGTCCATCGAGCAGATGCGGCCAGGGGGCATCCGATCCTGCGAGAAACGCCGTGCTGCGATCCGGCACCTGCGGCACGTTGTGCACGATCACGGGCATATGCTCCTGATCGGACGCGGCGGGCGTCGCCCGAATCAGCTTGACGAGAAAGTCCGCCGTCGCCAGCGGTCCCATGCCGCCGAGCACGCCGAGCCGCGGCAGCGGCGTCGCTGTGTCGTTCATGCGATGCCTCGCTCACGGCAGACCGCAAATGCAAGCGACGCAGTCGTCGAGCACGGGTCGATGACTGGCACGCCCAGCGCGGCTTCGAGATCGGCGCGCAAGGGCGTCATGCCAGCGCAGCCCAGCACGATGACATCCGCGCCGTCTTCGCTGGACAGCGCGCGGCCCGTCGCGATGAGTCTGTCGAGCGCGAGATCGCGATTGCCGGACTGGTCTACGCCGAGGTTCACGGCACGCTCGCCCGCGACCACGTCGCCGATGCGCGCCGCATGGTAAGCGCGCCAGTGACGCGGCATGCCGCGCGTGCTCGCCGCGATCACGCCGATGCGCGAACCGCGCGCGAGCGCCACGCTCATGGCCGTCGCACCGATGCCGATGACGGGCTTGTTCGTGACTTCGCGCGCGGCATGCAGGCCGGGATCGCTGTAGCAGGCAATCACGAAGCCCGCCGCGTTCGCCTCGTGGCGCGCCACATAGTCGGCAACGGCGACGGCCGCGCGATCCGCATCGCGCTGCGTCTCGATGCCGCCGGGCACGGCATGCAGCGTCTCGAATGCGACGGGGGCGTCCTGTTCGGCACGCAACGCGCGCACGGTTTCTTCGATCTCGCGAGTGACATCGGCGAGGCCGTTCGGGTTCAAAAATACGATGGGATCAGACATGGCTCGACGGAAGAGTTCGACCTTGACCGAACGATACCCGCATCGAAATTCGCCGTGAAATAGTCCAAATTTCGTGCCCCATAGACGGCATGCATGGATCGATCGGCTACACTGCCGATGACGCCATTCCAAGCGATTTGCACCGTTTCCGCGAGCCACGCCATGAACTACGACGAGGAGGTCCCTCAAGCGCGCGCCATGAGCCTGCGTCAGATCGAAGTGTTTCGCGCGATCATGATGACGGGCTCCATCAGCGAGGCGGCGCGCTCGCTCTATGTGGCGCAGCCCTCCGTGAGCCGCGTGCTGCAGGTGACGGAAAGCCGGCTGGGTTTCTTGCTGTTCGAGCGCACGCGCGGACGGCTGTATCCGACGCCGGAAGCGAAGCGCATTTTCGAGGAAGTCGTACGCGCGTACGAAGGCATCGAACGCGTGGAAACGCTGGTGCGTTCGCTCGCGGACGGTTCCAGCGGCAAGCTCAATATCGTGTGCAGTCCGAGCCTCGGCGTGCATCTCGTGCCGCTCGCCATCGCCCGTTTTCATGCGGAGTTCGAGCAGTTGCCCATCGCGTTCGAGCCACTCACGCACAATCATCTCGTGCCGCGCGTATTGTTCGGCAAGAACTATATCGGCGTGTCGATGTTCGAGGTGGAGCATCCGAATATCGTGACCGTGCCGCTGGAGAGCGGGCGCGTCTGGTGCGTGGCGAAGAGGGGCGCGCTCGCGAAACGGCGCGTGCTCGATCCGAAGCAGATCGCCTCGATGCCGTGGATCGACTATGAGCACGACACGCCGCTCGGGCGGATTGTCGGGAAGGTGTTCTCGAACACGCGAAGGCCCGAGCCAGTCGTGCGGGTGCGCTCGGCGATCAGCGCATGCACGCTCGCGAAGGAAGGCGTTGGGGTGGCGATCGTCGATCCCTTCTGCATCGATGCGGATATGCGCGCGGCGCTCGATGTCGTGCCGCTGCACGCGGACGCCGATCATCGATTGACCGCGAGCCTCCTCTATTCACATGTCGAGCCATTGTCGAGCGTGGCGCGTCGCTTTGTCGAGATTCTGCATGGCGTGCTGAAGCAACATCTCGCGACGAAACGCACGACCCGCGCGGCCTGAAGGGTCACCGTCGCGGCTCTCTCCGGACAGCCCGGTGATTCAGGCATGAACCGCATCCACCGCCGCGGAGCGCGCGGGTTGTGCCGAGCGTATCGGTCAGATCGGCGCGAGCGCAAATCATGAGCGTCGCGAAGTCGTTCGGCTTCGTGCTCGTGATGTCAATCGCACCCATCGGCGCGCCGACGGCGGACGCATAGCGAGGCATGCTGCCGAGCCGCGAACGCGCCGGCCACGCCGCACATCCGGGATGGCGGGAGCGGGATCGAGGATTAGATCAGTCGGGCGTACTGCGTAGACTCGTGCGCCGGTACACGCCGCGCCACGCAGCTTTGACTAACCCAGATTCTTGCGGAGCGAAGATGCACGTTGTTCGAAAACTTCTGTGTGCCACGATCGGGGGCCGGCTACCGGTTGCAGCCAGTTTCTGCCTTTCGCACCAACGGCGCGTCGGACGCTCAAACGGCTGCTTTACTCTCAAATGCGCCGCCCTCCTGTTGATCGCGTCGCTATGCCAGCGGAGCATGCCGAGCCTTGGCAGCAAGCCCCGCCGCGAGGGAATCAGCTTTTCCCAAAACCTCCGCCCCCCGGCGTTTCCACGACGAACACATCTCCCGGCCCCATGTCGACACTCGCGATATGACCTAGAGTGACAATCTGACCATCGGCGCGCTCCACGCGATTGCTGCCGCGTTTTCCCGCCAGCCCGCCACGAGCGCCGAAAGGCGCATGAATGCGATTATTCGACAGAATCGACGCCGTCATCGGCGCCAGAAAACGGATGCGCCGGATCGCGCCATTGCCACCGCGCCAGCGTCCCGCGCCACCGGATTCCGCGTTGATCAGATGCGATTCGAGCCGCACCGGGTAGCGCCATTCGAGCACTTCGGGATCGGTGAGGCGCGAATTGGTCATGTGCGTCTGCACGGCGTCCGCGCCGCCGAAACCATCACCCGCGCCGCTGCCGCCCGCAATCGTCTCGTAGTACTGGTAGCGCGCGTCGCCGAACGTGAAGTTATTCATCGTGCCCTGGCTCGATGCCACGATGCCGAGCGCGCCATACAGCGCATTCGTGATCACGGACGACGTCTCTACGTTGCCCGACACTACCGCCGCCGGATAAACGGGGTTCAGCATTGAGCGCTCCGGCACGATCACCGAAAGCGGCTTCAAGCAGCCGGCGTTGAGCGGGATATCGTCGCCGACGAGGGTGCGGAACACATACAACACCGCTGCCATGCACACGGCCTTCGGCGCATTGAAGTTGTTCGGCAACTGTGCGGATGTGCCGGTGAAATCTACTGTGGCACTGCGCGTGGCGGCGTCGACGCGAATCGCCACGTTGATCACAGCGCCGTTATCGAGTTCGTAGCGATAGCTGCCGTCCTTCAGTGCGCCGATGACGCGGCGCACTGCTTTTTCCGCGTTGTCCTGCACGTGACGCATGAACGCAAGTACCACGTCGCGGCCGACTTGCGCGACCATGCGGCGCAACTCGTCCACGCCTTTCTGATTCGCGGCCACCTGCGCGCGCAGGTCGGCCATGTTCTGCACGATATTTCGCGCGGGATAACGGCCCGATGCGAGCAAGGCGCGCGTTTCGGCGTCGCGCAACACGCCCGCGGACACCAGTTGCCAGTTGTCGATCAGCACGCCTTCCTCGTCGATATGCGACGAAGAAGCCGGCATCGAACCCGGCGTAATCCCGCCGATATCCGCATGATGACCGCGCGAGCCGACGTAGAAGAGCGGCTCGGGAGAACCGTCGGCGAACACGGGCGTAATCACGGTCACGTCGGGCAAATGCGTGCCGCCGTGATACGGGTCGTTCAGCATAAACACGTCGCCGTCGCGCATCGCACCCCGGTTGCGCTCGATCACCGTCTTGATGCTTTCGCCCATCGAGCCAAGGTGCACTGGCATGTGTGGCGCATTCGCGATCAGGTTGCCCGTGTCGTCGAAGATCGCGCACGAGAAGTCGAGGCGCTCCTTGATGTTCACCGAATACGCCGTGTTTTGCAGACGCAAACCCATCTGCTCGGCAATCGACATGAACAGGTTGTTGAAGATTTCGAGGCGCACGGGGTCAGCGTCGGTGCCGATGGAGCGGCGCGTGGCGAGCGGTTGAACACGCGTCATCACCACGTTGCCCTGGGTGGTCAGCACCGCTTGCCAGCCCGGCTCCACTACGATCGTGCCGTTCTTTTCGGCGATGATCGCGGGACCGTCGAGCGTGTCGCCCGCACGCAACGTATCGCGCTGACAGAGCGAGGCGTCGTGCCATGCGCCGCCCGAATACATCCGCACGACAGTCTGCGCACCGAGTACGTCGTTTGCGTCGTTTGCAATATTCGCGTCGCGCGGCGCCAGGTCGCAGGTATCGACCGGAGCATCTGAATGACCGATCGCTTCGACGGACGCAAGCTCCGCGATGAGGGGCGTATCCGCCATCAGAAAAGCGTAGCGTTGACGATAAGCCGCTTCGAACGCGGCGCGCATTTCGTCGACACTGCCTGCCGGCACGGAGAGCGACGAATCGGTTCCCTGATAGCGCAGATGCACGCGCCGCTCGGTCGTGATGAGCGCGGCATCCACGTTCTGTTCGAGCATGGCACGCGTGGCGTCGTCGGCGAGCGCATCGAGTGCGGCTTCAATCGTGGACAACGAAGTTTCGTCAAGCTTGACTTCGAGAGCACGTTCGCGCATGGCCGTCTGGTCCGCGAGACCCATGCCGTAGGCGGAGAGCACGCCCGCAAGCGGATGCGCGAACACGCTCGTCATGCCGAGCGCGTCGGCCACGCCGCATGCGTGCTGACCGCCGGCGCCGCCGAACGTCGTTAGCACGTATTGCGACACGTCGTGGCCGCGCTGCACGGAGATTTTCTTGATCGCGTTCGCCATGCTGCCGATCGCGATCTCCAGATATCCTTCCGCGAGTGCTTCGGGCGTGCGACGCTGGCCTGTCGCCACGAAGATTTCATCGGCGAGTGCCTGGAAGCGTTTTACGACCACGTCGTGATCGAGCGGCTCGTTCGCATGCGGACCGAACACGCGCGGAAAATAGTCGGGCTGGATCTTGCCGAGCATCACGTTGCAGTCCGTGACGGCGAGCGGACCGCCGCGTCGGTACGCCGCCGGGCCGGGATTTGCGCCGGCCGAATCGGGGCCGACACGCAGACGCGCGCCGTCGAAGCCGAGCACGGAACCGCCGCCGGCCGCCACCGTGTGAATGCTCATCATCGGCGCACGCATGCGCACACCGGCTACCTGCGTTTCGAACACGCGTTCGAACTCGCCGTTGAAGTGCGAGACGTCCGTCGACGTGCCGCCCATGTCGAAGCCGATCAAACGCTCGAAGCCCGCCGCCTGTGCCGCGCGGACCATGCCGACGATACCGCCCGCCGGTCCCGAGAGAATCGCGTCCTTGCCCTGGAACACGTCTGCGCGCGTCAGTCCGCCGCTGCTCTGCATGAATTGCAGATTCACGCCTGGCATTTCGTGCGCGACCTGATCGACGTAACGGCGCAGGATCGGCGACAGATACGCGTCGACCACCGTCGTATCGCCGCGCGAAACCATTTTCATCAGCGGCGACACTTCGTGCGAGACGGAGATTTGCGTGAAGCCGATACGACGTGCCAACGCCGCCAGTTCCCGTTCATGCGACGTATGGCGATAGCCGTGAATCAGCACGATGGCGAGCGCGCGGATGCCGCTGCCATAGACCTCGCGGAGCTCGCGTTCGGCCGCGACGTGATCGAGTGGCGCGACGATGTCGCCTTGCGCACTCATACGTTCGTCAATTTCCACCACGCGCTCGTAGAGCGCCTCGGGCAGCGCGATGTCGAGATCGAAAAGACGAGGACGGTTTTGATACGCGATCCGTAGCACGTCGCGAAAGCCGCGCGTCGTGACGAGCGCAACCGGTTCGCCTTTGCGTTCGAGCAGCGCGTTCGTCGCGACTGTCGTGCCCATTTTCACCATCTCGACGTCGTGCGGCGTGATGGCTTCGCCGTCGCGCAGTCCGAGCAGATGACGAATCCCGGCGACCGCCGCATCGCGATACTGCTCGGGGTTCTCGGAGAGCAGCTTGTGCGTGGTGAGCGTGCCGTCCGGGCGGCACGCGACGATGTCAGTAAAGGTGCCTCCGCGGTCAATCCAGAATTGCCAGCGGGACGGCGTGCAAACATCGAAGTGGTGATCTTGCTTCATGGTGTCGAGAGGTGCGATGCGAAAGAGGTAACGGAGTAAGAGCGCGTTGTTCAGGCCGATTCGAGTTCGCGGCCACGCGTTTCCGGCAGCGTGAGCGCGGCGAGGATCAGCACGCCATACGCCGCCACCGCGAACATCCCGATGCTCGTGCCGAGCCCGTAGCGGCTCGACAGCGTGCCGATCAGCACGGGAAAGAGCGCGCCGATCGCGCGGCCGACGTTGTAGCAGAAGCCCTGGCCGGAGCCGCGTACGCGGGTCGGAAAGAGTTCCGTGAGAAACGCGCCCATACCGGAGAAGATGCCCGACGCGAAGAAGCCGAGCGGAAAACCGAGCCACAGCATCGACGCATTCGTGAGCGGCAACGACGTGTACGCGAAGGCAATCGCCATCGAACCGAGCGCGAACAGAATGAAGTTCGGTTTGCGGCCGATGCGGTCAGTGAGCCAAGCGCTGCACAGATAGCCGACATACGAGCCCGCGATGATCATCGCCAGATAAGCGCCCGTACCCATCACCGTGAGATGACGCTCGGTCTTGAGGAAAGTCGGCAGCCACGTCGTGATCGCGTAGTAGCCGCCTTGTGCGCCGGTGGTGAGAAGCGCGGCGCGCAGCGTCGTCGAAAGCAGGCGGGGCGCGAAGATTTCGGTGAAGCGCGGTTTGTCTTGTGCATCCTGCTGCGCGACCTTCGCCTGTTCGAACACTTCAGGCTCTTTCACGTAGCGGCGGATGAAGACCACGAGCAGCGCCGGCACGAGACCGATCAGGAACAGCGCGCGCCATGCAAGCTCGGGCGTCATCAGGGAGAACAGCACGGCATAGAGCACGGCGGCCATGCCCCAGCCGAGCGCCCAGCCCGATTGCACGAGGCCGACCGCCTTGCCGCGATCGCGTGCGCGGATCACCTCGCCGATCAGCACGGCGCCCGCTGTCCATTCACCGCCGAAGCCGAAGCCCATCAGCGTGCGCGCAGCGAGCAACTGGCCGTAGTTTTGAGCGAGTCCGCACAACGCGGTGAACACCGCAAACCACAGCACGGTGAGCTGCAACGTGCGCACGCGGCCGATGCGGTCGGACAGAATCCCCGCGATCCAGCCTCCAAGCGCGGACGAGAGCAGCGTCATAGTGCCGATGAAACCGGCGTCCGCGAGCGAAAGGCCCCACGTGGCGACGAGCGTCGGAATGACGAAGGACAGCATCTGCGTGTCCATGCCGTCAAGCATGTAGCCGACCTTGCAGCTCCAGAACGCACGGCGTGCGCGCGGTCCCGCTTCGGCGTACCAGGAAAGCTGCGCGCCGTCTGCCGTCGCCTTCAGATCGGCGGCATCGTCGACGTTTGTCGTGAATGTCTTGCTGTCCATCTGCTGCTCCTGTGGATAGACGCATGAGTAACAAGCGAAGCCGCTTCAAAGCGTGGGGATGCGTCATTCCCTCCGGACCGCGTGGCCGGATGGCTTCGAATAGCTGTGAATGGAGCGCGGCGCCGTGTTATGCCGCGCGTGCTGCGCAGACGCTCAAAAGACGGCCAGCGATGCGTTGGTGATGTCGGTCATCAGCATGTGGCCCGGCGCGTGTGCGATGGCGATGGGCAGCTTCGCGCCCATGAGCGCGGTTTGCGGTGTCACGCCGCACGCCCAGTAGACCGGCAGTTCGCCCGGATGGATCGTCACCGCATCGCCGAACTCAGGGCGCGCGAGATCGGCGATGCCGAGCTCTGCAGGATCGCCGATATGCACGGGCGCGCCATGCACGCCCGGAAAACGGCTTGTGATCTGCACGGCGCGGATCGCATCTGCGCCGCGCAGCGGACGCATCGACACGACGAGTTCGCCACCGAACACGCCCGCGCGTTGGTTCGGAATATCGGTGCGATACATCGGCACGTTGCGGCCTTCTTCGACGTGGCGCAGCCCGATGCCTTCCTTCGCGAGCATGTGCTCGAACGAGAACGAGCAGCCGATGGCGAACACGACAAAATCGTCTTGCCAGAGCGCTTCGATCGACTCGACGCGCTCGCTCAGTTCGCCATGACGATAGACGTTATAGGCGGGCACGTCGGTGCGGATATCGACGTCGCGCCCAAGCACAGGCACGCGAAAATCGCCGGGCTCGCCCACGCCGAGCAGTGGACACGGCTTCGGATTCGCATGACAGAAGCGCAGGAAATCGTGCGCGTGTGCGGCGGACAGAATCGCCAGATTGGCTTGCGCGTAGTCGCCACAATGGCCGGCTGTCGGGCCGCGGAAGTCGCCGTGGCGGACAGCTTTGCGGAATTCAGATGGAGTCATGGTATTAGCGTGCGGGTTGTATGAATTGCAGCGTTAGACGAAGCATAGAAAAGAAGAAAATATGACGCCAACTAGTTTTATTTGTGCAGAGTGAATAGAATTTCTTAACAGAATCGCGGGTTTTCCCGAATCACGTTGAGGTTTTTGTAGCATTCCCCTTCGTTTTTTTTGCCTCGTTTTTGCGTCGCTTTTGTTTGACCTGGCGCCTCCAGCCTATGAACACTCGCTTTCTCGAGACCTTCGTCACGCTTGCCAAGCTGCGCAGCTTCCGCACCACGGCAACTGCGCTGCACGCCACGCCCGCTGCGATCTCGCAGCGTCTGAAGGCGCTCGAAGACGAATTGCAGACCACGCTCGTCGATCGCGAGAGCCGCGATTTCCGACTCACGCCTAACGGTGAATATCTGCTTGGCTACGCGAAGGCCGTCGTGGAAGCGACGCGCCAGTTGCAGGCAGCGGCGTCGCACGAAGGCGCGATGCGCGGCAAGCTGCGGCTCGGCGTGATCGAAACAGTTGTGCATAGCTGGCTCGCCGATTACATGCGACGCCTTTCGTCCGACCTTCCGCAACTCGAAGTGGAGCTTGCAGTGGACGTGAGCGTGGTATTACAGCGTCGCCTGATGGCCGGCGAGCTGGATCTGATCATTCGAGTGGAAGGCAGCGACGAGGAAACCGTGGTGTGCGATGCGCTCGCGAACTATCCGGTGCACTGGGTCGCGCGCGCGGGATTGCTTCCGCTTTCGCGCAGCGGGCTCGCCAAGCGCGTGCTGCGCCATCCGATCCTCACCTTCGGGCGCGGCACGGCACCGCATCGCGCGCTGGAGGACATCGTCGGCAAGCTTGCGCTCGCGAACGGCGTGCCGCTCGCGGATACGCGCATTACCGGATCGCCGTCGATCTCAGTGATTGTGCAATTGGTGCGCGACGGCTTCGGTGTGGCAGCGATCCCTCGTCTGTTCGTCGCAGATCTCATCGCGCGCGGAGAAGTGGTGGAGTTGCCGTTGCAGCCTTCGCCGCCGTCGATCGTGGTGTCGATGTCGCGCCGCGCGGATGCGCCGCTATTCGTGCACGGCGCGGCAAACGCGGCGCGCGCGGCATGTCATGGGTATTGTGAGTTGGGGGATCGGCGCTTGATTGAACGCTTGTAGAACCGGAGCCTCGCTCACGCTCGTTGAGACGACGAGATGGGATGAGCCACGCGGGTCTGCGCCTCACCGCAGAATACATAAGAGCCGCTCTCCAGGAGAAGCGGCTCTTTCATCCAGCCAAACCCAATAATCAAGACTTCGGCGCCAACCAGGAATCTTCCGCTTCGATGCCGTCCGGGTCGAAAGTCCATGTGATTTTCTCGTACGTGAACGACACATCTTCCATATGCCCCATCTGGCGGTTCTCCGGATCGAGCGCATTGGGCGTCCACGACTTCATGTTCGTCAGAATCGCATTCGACAGTTTGACGGTGTAGTACTTCTCCTCCGTGCCCTTCGGCGAGATGCGATAAAACTCCAGCGTCACAACCTTCATTTGCTCGCCCGACGTCAATGCCTGATAAAGCTTCGGCGACGACTTGTCGATTTCCTTGGTCAGCGTCATCGGCAAATGCACACGCTTGCCGGTGGGCAGCCCCGTTTGCGGGCTCTTCGGAATCTCGATGGTGTGGTCCACAGCTTGCACGAGAATCTTTCCTTCGTGGCCCGTCACCTTGATAGAGCCTTCAATTTTCCCTTGGTTCTGTCCTTCGAGCGTGAGGTAGCACGGCATCGGCATGATCTTGTTCTCCGGTTGTTTGGCGCCGTTCGTTCTGCGCATGGGATGAATTCTCGGCGCGCGTCGTTACGGCCGCGTTTCAGAAAATCGAGCCCAAGTTACGGATGAAACCTAGCTCTACCCCACATTGCGCGCATGCAACGCCGCGCTGAATCGCGGCATGGTCACTCGTTCGTTTCAAGCCGCCGTTCCAGCATGTCGATTTCGTCGCGCAGCAAATTGATCACCGCGCCGATGCTCGACTTGCGCAGCTGCCGTCCGTTTGCGTAACAGCACGCCTGCATCATTGTCAGCGAGCTGTGACGACACTGCAATCAGCGTCAAACGAAGTTCTCGAAGGGCGGTTCATTTATCTGGCTCTCTGGACGAGTATGTCCGGCTGCAAAAAGTTCTGGGTTCGGCCATTCCCGGCCGTTCGCCTGAGCGTTCGCATTGTCACCCGAACGGCCGTTCCACATCCTCTAGCAGACCTTTCTAGTCGTCGCGCCCTTCGGCTGACCCTGCCGGCCATCTTCCCCGAGACGCTTGAGCAGCGATCAGCGCCCGTTGCGCTCCCAAAGCAACAGCTTAAGGTAGCTACGCCGATTGTGATGAAGCCGTAGTCCGCGCGGACAAACAGATCAAGCTGCATCGATCGCTTCGGCCGACCCGTTGGCCCCTAGGCGGAAATCCACTGGCGGTACACGTAGACGTGCAGGTCAGTATCGAGCCAGTACATCAACGCGCTTCCAATGCTTCGATCATCGCCTTTACCAGCGCAACGCGCCTGGATTAGCGGGAGCGCCCCGTGGCGGAAGGTTACCTTTCCCGTACATTACAACAGGCAATTTCAACGTGTGTAGGTGCGCCGCTGCGCCGTCGGCAAACATGGCGCGTAACGAAGCGCTGCTCTAAGCGCCGCGTTCCCTGCATGAAGCATCATGCGGGGAACATACGTCACCAGCCGATCGACGCGCCGTCGCTGCGCGGATCGTGTCCGCCTTCTAAACATCCGTTCGGATAACGGATGATCGCGCCCGCGTGGCCCATCGTTTCGTCGTAGGGCAGCAGCACATCGACTTCGTGGCCCAGGCTTCGGAGCGCCACAACGGTCTCTTCGCCGAAGCGCGCTTCGAGCTTGAGCGAATCGCTCGCCTGTCCCCACGCGCGGCCGAGCAGCCAGCGTGGTGCATCGATGGCCGTCTGCGGATTCCATCCGTAACGCGCGATGCGCGTGAACACCGCGCTCTGCGATTGCGGCTGGCCGTCGCCGCCCATGTTGCCGTAGACCATCACGCGCCCGTCGGCGAGACGCGCCAGCGCGGGATTCAGCGTGTGGAACGGCCGCCGTCCCGGCATCAGCGGATTGCGCGAGGCTGCGTCGAGCGAAAAGCCGCAGCCGCGGTTCTGCCAGTTCACGCCCGACGAAGGCAGCACGATCCCGCAGCCGAACTCGTGATAGATGCTCTGGATGAAGCTCACGGCAACGCCATTGCCGTCGATGACGCCGAGCCATACCGTGTCGGCGGGGCCGAGGCCGTTGCCCCACGGCGCGGCGCGATCCATCGAGATTTGTGCGGCGAACTCGTCGAGACGTTCGGGCGCGAGCAGCGCCTGCGGATCGACGTCCATGTGATCGGGATCGGTGACGTGCGCATCGCGGATCGCGAACGCGAGCTTCGTCGCCTCGACGCACGCGTGAACATACTCCGGGCCGAGCGGATCCATGTCGTCGCGTAGAACACGGTCCAGCAATCCGACGATGATGAGCGAAACGACGCCCTGCGTCGGCGGCGGCATGTTGTACGCCGTGCCAAGCGAATGCGCGAGGGCGAGCGGCGTCACGATCCGCGCCCGGTGGCATTCCAGATCGCCGGCGGCGAGCGGGCTTCCCAGCGCGCTTAGTTCCGCCGCCATGGTGCGCGCGAGATCGCCGCGATAGAAATCGTCGAGCCCGTTGCGCACGAGTTGCGCGAGCGTCGCGGCCATGCGTGGCTGCGTGAAGCGATCGCCGGCCTGCAAGGGCGAGGGCATGAAGGTGTCCGCGAAGCCGGGCACGCTTTCGAGTTCGACACGCTTGGCGGCGATGCAGCGCGCCTGACTGTCCGTGACGGGCACGCCGTGCGTCGCATAGTCGATCGCATCGTCGAGCAGGCGCGACAGCGGCAGGCGTCCGCCGAGCGTCGTGCGCGACCACTCGAACGCCGCATGCCAGCCCGATACCGTGCCCGCGACCGTATTCGCGGCAAGCGGCCCGCGATGCGGAATGCGATCGAGCCCGAGCGCGCGATACCGCTCGATCGTCGCGGCCGACGCAGCCGCGCCGCACGCCTCGATGCCGACGGGTTCGGCGCCCGGCCGCGAGATCAGCCAGAAGCCGTCGCCGCCGATGCCGTTCATGTGCGGATAGACGACCGCGATGGTCGCGGCGGCGGCGATCATCGCTTCGACGGCGTTGCCGCCTTCGCGCAGCACGGCGAGCGCGCTCTGCGACGCGAGCGAGTGCGGCGCGACCGCCATGCCGCGCGTGCCGCGCGACGGGTTGAAGGTCTCGATGGTCATGGCTCGGGTGTCGGGAAGTTCAGGGTTGAACGGCGCGCGGCTTCATCTGCGCGCGCATGATTTTCTTGCACATCTGCACGAACTGATCGACGAGCGCGGAACGCTCGCCGCTGATCGCGAGACTCGCGACGACCGGAATCGCGACTTCGGCGCGAGCGGCGCGACGTTCAGGCCGAAGGCGCGCGCGGAAAGCGCCGAGAATTCATCGACGATCGTGACGAGCCGCGAGCGCGCGGCAAGCGCGATGAGCGAGTGATACGACTGCGCCGTGAGGGTCGTGCGCACGTCGAGCGCGTGCTCCTCGAAGCGCTTGTTGAGCAGGCGGCCAACCGGATCGTCGGGGTCGGGCCCGAGGATCTCGCGCCCGTCGAAGGCGGCGAGCTCGATTGGCGCGGCGTCGTCGAGCACGTCGGGATGACCCACGCACACGAGCCGGCTCGAAGCCAGCTCGATCTCGCGGATCGCCGGATGGGCGACGCTGTGATAGAGCACGCCGACATCGGCGTCCATCAGCGCGATGTTCGCGACCGCGGTCGCCGAGTAGTCCGAGCGCACGGAGAGCTTCACGTTCGGATGCATCGCGGCGAACGCGAGCGCCGCATCGGCGACGACGGTCTGTGCAAGCGCCGGTGCGGCCAGCACGCGGATCGACGATTCGTCGGTGCCGCCGCGCAAGTTGTCGGCGAGCCGCTGCACCGCGTGCAACTGCTCGTCGAGCTTCATGATCTCGGGAAAGAGGCGCTGCGCCTCGCGCGTCGGAACCAGCTTGCCGCGCGTGCGCTCGAACAGCGGATAGCCGAGCTGGCGCTCCGCGCTCTGCAGGATCTGCGTGACCGCCGGCTGTGTGAGCGACAGCAGCGCGGCGGCGGCCTTCAGCGTGCCCGTGACGCGAATCGCGTTGACTACCTCTATGTGCCTCAGTCTCATCGAATGTTGTTTCCGGTCGGGGTCGGCCAGGCCGGGCGAGCGGGCCCGCGCGGCAAGACCGGCGCGATGCTCACGCGTTGTTCAGCGCGCTCTCCTCGATGCGCGCGGGCTGATAGCGCAACCTGAACCAGAGGATACAGGTAAGCGCGACCACGGCGGTGACCATCACGTACCACGCGGGCACGAACTTGCTGCCGGTCTCGTTGGCGATCCATGTGCAGATCATCAGCGAGAGGCCGCCGAAGACCGCGAAGGTCAGGTTATGTACGATCGCGATGCAGATCGTGCGCGTGCCGTGCGGAAACAGCTCCGCGACAAACGCGGGCATCGCGCCCTGGAACACCATCACGCAGGCGGTGAGGCCGGTGATGCACAGCACGTACACGCCGACCGTGGGCTGCGCGACCATCAGATGGAACGCCGGCATCGTGAGCGCGACCGTCAGCAACGTGCCCGCCGTGATGAGCGCGAGCCGTCCCACGCGGTCCGACAGCGCGCCGAACACGGGCGGCAGGAAGATCTGCGCGACGGAGTAGCCGATCGCGCCGAGCATCGAATCGGCAGGGGAGAGGCCGAGCACCTTCTGCGCATAGAGCGGAATGAAGACGCCCAGCAGATAGTTCGTTGACGCGGCGAGCGAGTACAGGCCGATCGCTGCCGCGATACGCGCTTTGGCCGTCGCGAGCGTCTCGCGCAGCGGACTGTGTTCGTGCCGGCTCGCCTCGAACTCCGGCGTTTCGTCGACGCGGCGGCGAATCCAGTAGCCGAACGGCACGATCGCGAGGCCGATGATGAACGGCACGCGCCATCCCCACGAGAGCAGCGTTTCGGGCGTCATCAGCCGCGTCGTGCCGAGGCCGACGATGCTCGCGAGTCCCGTCGCGAGCCCGATGCCGACCACCTGATAGCTCGCGAAATAGCCTTTCATGCCGCGCGGCGCGTGCTCGGTGACGAACGAGACCGTCGAGCCGAACTCGCCGCCCGCCGAGAAGCCTTGCAGGATCTTGCCGAGCACGAGGATCAGCGTGCCGCCGGCGCCGAGCATCGCATAGGAAGGCGCGCAGGCGATGACGAGCGTGCCGAGCGCCATGAGCCAGATGGTCAGCATCATCGCGGACTTGCGGCCGTGCCGGTCGGCGTATCCGCCGATCACGACCGCGCCGAGCGGCCGGATGAAGTAACTTATGCCGAAGGTCGCGGCGGTGGCGAGCATCGACGTGTAGGCGTCGCCCGTCGGGAAGAACGCCTTCGCGAGGATGGCGGCGAGAAAGCCGTAGATGAAGAGATCGTAGAACTCGAGCATGTTGCCGACGAGCGCGGAGGCCAGAATGCGCCGGAACTTGCCGCGCTGCTCGCGGTTGAGAGTCAGGTCGTGTGACATGGCGTTTTCCTTGGTCGATGCGACGTGTGGAAGCTGACGCGATACGCGATACGAAAACCGGACGGGCCGGTCAGATGCCGTGCAGGTAGTCGAAGGCGGTGAGGGCGTAGATCTCGCCGAGCGCGCACAGCTCATCGATGTGGACGTGCTCGTCGAACGAGCCCATGTTGTGCGCGGTGAGTCCGCAGACCACGGTAGGCACGCCGTGCATGCGGTAGTGCCGTGCGTCCGATGCGCCCACGCGCATATTGACGACCGGCTCGATACCGAGTCGCGCCCCGCAATTGCGGCGCAAGCGCTGCACGATCTCGTGATCGGGCGAGGTCCAGTTCGGCTCGTAGCGCCGCGTGATCTCGACGCTGACGCCTTCGTGCCGCGCGACGATCGCGTTGATGCGCGCCTCGATCTGCGCGACGCTCACGCCGACCGGCAGGCGGATGTCGGCCGTGGCGCATGCGTGATCCGCGACGAGATTCGATAAGCGGCCGCCCTGAACGGTGCCGAAGGTGACCGTCACGCGCCGCAGCACGTCGCTTTCGCCGCGGCCGGACAGTTCCTCGGATACGGGGCCTGCGTTTACGATCGCGGCGAGCACGTCGGCGGGTGCATCGACGGGATGATCGCGGAGTGTCCTCAGGTCCTGGATGGCATCGAGCAGCCGCTCGATCGCGCTGATGCCGCGGTGAACGTGGGCCGCATGCGCCGACTTGCCGGACGCGTCCAGCCGCAGCCAGATCATGCCTTTCTCGCCGAAGCGCAGGACGGCGGGCGAGCCGGTGTCGGCGCTGATCATCGCGTCGCCGGAGGCTTCGGGCACGTGATTGAGCAGATAGCCCGCGCCCTCGGTGCCCATGCTTTCCTCGTCGCCGACGAAGGTCGCGACAACTTCCCCCGGCAGCGTGTCGCGCAGTGAGGCGAGGTGGCGCAGCGCGAACACGATCGCCGCGATGCCGCCTTTCATGTCGGAGACGCCCAGGCCGTAGAGCTTGCCGTCGCGGGCCTCGCCGTTCGGGTCGGCGCTCCAGCGATCCGCGTCGACGAGCGGGAAGGTGTCGAGATGGCCGTTGAAGACGAGCCGCCGTCCGGGCCGCATGCCGCGCACCCGCACGACGAGGTTCATCACGTGCGGCAGGGTGCCGTATCGCGTGATCTCGACGCCGCTGCCCGCCAGCATGGCCTCGATGCGTCGCGCGACGGCGTGCGTGTCGCCGGGCGGATACGGGCTCGGCTCCGCGACCAGCGCGCGCGCCAGATCGACGACTTCCTGATTACTCGCGGCGACGGCGCGCATAAGGGCGCGCCGCTGGTTGGATACTTCGGCGCTGTGGGCGACGAGAACGTCGGCTTGCATGGATGACCTCCGTGAATTCGCTGCGTTTCCGGCGCGCACAAGCGCGTCGGGCATGAATCCATGGTCGGTGGCCGATTTATCCGCGTCGAATCAGACAAAAAGGAGGGGGTATAAGTGAAACTTAAGTGCCGTCCGGCTTGCGTCGATGCGCAACGTGGCGGCCGGCGGGCGCCGCAGGCCGCGTTTCAGCCGGAATGGCGGTCAGGCGCATGGCCCGGAACCGTAGTGCCCGGGATCATAAGCGACCATCTTCTTCACTTCTTGCTGGGCGCGACGCAGGTCATCAAGGAGTCTCGCTGTCTGCCACGATGCGCGCATTCTACGAGACGGTGCTGGTTGACTTGAAGGATCAAAGTGGTTGTGTGATCGAGCAGGATTAGCGCTGCGGGAATGCACGGAGTTTTCGAGTTCATCGCGAAGTCGCGATGTCCGAAAATCATCGCAAAGCATACGTTGCGTTCGAGCAATTCGATTGACGGGAAAGGGTCGCGTCCGGAAGTTCGAGCCGAGGTCGCCGGTGATGCGCAGCGCTCGTGCTGTTATTTTCGGCAACCGGCCACAAGCGGTCGTATAGTTCCTCCGCTTTTAGATCATGCGAGTGCCTCTTCGAGACTCGTAAGCGGCCATTCGATCATATTCATGATGCAGATGACGGTCTCATCAGCTAAATCCATTTGGGCACATCGATACGTGAGTGGCGACGTAACGACTCAATCAACTCGTTTGGGTCCCTATGGATAGCGATGGATTCACGATGTGCGAAGGGCAGAAATCTCTGCTCGACCATGTGATCGATGAAACTCATGAAGGGCATAAAGAAGTTCGCAGTGTTCAACAGACCCAAAGGCTTGTCGATTTCCTGCAACTGGTTCATCGTCCAGGCTTCCATCACTTCTTCAATCGTTCCGATTCCTCCGGGCAGTGCAATGAACGCGTCAGCAAGCTCGACCATCCGCTCCTTGCGATTTCTTAGCGTGGATGCGATCTCGCAATGAGTTAGCGCCGAATGCGAATGGCCGCGCCGATGCAGGCTTTCTGTGATGACGCCGTGCACCTGGCCTCCCGCCGATATTGCAGCATCGGCTACGGCACCCATCAAACCTTTGGTCGTCCCGCCATACACTACCTTTATGCCCGCACCTGCCAAGGCCAGGCCGAGCCTGCGTGCGTCCTGCACGTATTGTTCAGAAGCACCGAAGTTCGAGCCGCAGAAAACGGCGATGGCGTTGATTGTGCGCGACGCCGTTTCAGTCGAGGTTTTCGCTGGCATGCTGAAGCTCAAGAGAGTTGAAATGGGACGTGAGCGCTTGATCGGCCACGCGACGGGCGAGTTCCACGGACTCCGCGCGTGCGCCAGTCCCTTCTACTGAGAAGAAGAGCAGATTGTTGAGTCCGATCGACGCCAGAACGGCCTTCAGATAGGGCGTCAGGAAATCCGGCTGATGAGCGTTCGTTCCGGAAAAGCGTCCGCCGGACGCTACCGCGACGTACACAGGTCGATCGTGCAGCATGCCCTTCTTGCCCGAGGTTCCCATGCTGAACGTCCTTCGCGCACGAACCACATGATCGATCCACGCCTTAAGGGAAGACGGCACGCTGAGATTGTGCATGGGCGTTCCTATGACAACCACGTCCGCCCGCTCAAGCTCCGCGATCAACTGGTCGGACACGGCGGACGACCCCTTTCCGTAGGCTCCCGCATCGTTTGAATGCTGCATGAACGCATAGTCCGCATCGAGGTGCGGTAGCGCTCCGTCACCAAGTCTGCGGACGATCAGTTCGGCCTTGGGGTTTGTTTGAAGAAGGATCTCGACGATTTTCCTCGAAAGCCGTCGACTCTCTGAGGACTCTCCCCGGGCACTGAATGTGAGATGCAGGATGTTCATATATGTGGTTCCCAAAGTTCCGTTTCAAGGCAGCGGTGCTGCGTTCTTCTGATGCGCCTAGATCGCTTGATGAAGGCGTCGCGTGCGAATACTCTAACAAGGGGATGGTTCAACTGACAGAACCAAAAATTGAGTTTTCGTATAGACCATGACGGAGACATGGAAATGAGTAGCGACAATGCCGAAGCGGCAGACCAAACTGCCATTGCTGCGAGCAGCATGAAACGCCTGTTTCGCATGCCATGGTTCAATCACTTTCTTAGACGCGCAGACGCGACTGCTCATGGTCAAATTGAAAAGAACGATTGTTTCACCGCTCGATCCAACCGCGGAGACTCCGCTTTACCGCCAGATCTATGAACGTCTCGTGACGGTCATCGCCGATGGCACACTAAAGCCCGGCGACCGAATACCCTCCGCGCGTGCCCTGATGACTGAACTTGGTCTGGCCCGGGGCACGGTGAATACTGCGTATGAGCTATTGGCCGCCGAAGGGTATGTCGTCTCGCGAGGTCAGGCGGGAACCATCGTCACGCCCGGCCTCCGAGCACGGATTCCAACACGGGAAGTGCAGCCAAAGTTGAAGGCCGTGCCAGAAGCGCCCAGCTTCCGACCCGATTCCATCTTGCCTTTCCAGATGGGCTTGCCTGCACTCGACATGTTTCCCCGAAAAATTTGGGCCCGGCTGGGCGCGAACCGGATTCGTGCCATGCAAGCGTTCGACTTGATTCACCCGCCGGTGTGTGGCCTGGAGGAGCTTCGCGGGGCTATCGCGACATACCTTCAGGTCGCGCGCGGGATTAAGTGCGCCCCAACACAGGTGTTCGTAACATCAGGCTATCGTCAGTCGATCGAACTCATCTCTCACGCGCTATTCCACGCGGGCGATCAGGTGTGGTACGAAAATCCGGGATACCCGCCGACCCGGCAGTTGATCGGTATGCTCAATCTGAGCGGAGTTCCCATTCAGGTGGACGAAGAAGGAATAGATGTTGCCTGCGGCATTGAACTTGCCCCGCGCGCGCGGGCGGTGATTGTGACTCCCGCCCATCAAAGCCCTTTAAGCGTAACACTTTCGTTGCCCCGCCGTCTGGCCTTGCTGGAATGGGCTGCGCGAAACAAGGGATGGGTCATCGAAGATGACTACGATGGCGAATATCGCTATGTCAGCCGGCCCTTGCCAGCGCTGAAGAGTCTTGATGGAAACGAAAGAGTCCTTTATGCAGGCACCTTCAGCAAGGTACTGATGCCGAGCCTTCGACTCGCGTATCTGGTCGTCCCCGACACGCTCGTCGAACGCTTCGAGCAGGTCGTTCAAACGCTTGGCACAGGCACGTCCCACCTTGTTCAGGCGATGGTGACATCGTTCATGAGAGAGGGGCACTTTGCACGACATATTCAGCGAATGCGCAGGCTATATGCCGAACGACGCGATGCAACGGTTGCAGGTCTTGAAAGCGCTCTGGGTAGCTATGTGGACATCGATGCACAACCTGGTGGGATGCATCTGATCTTGCGTTTGCGTGGTCGCCGGTCGGACCGCCGGCTCGTTGCGAGGATGGGTGAAAACGGCCTGTACGCCGAAGCGCTTTCGGATTGGGGCGAGGGACGGCAAGTCGGATCGGCGCTGCTCGTCGGCTTCACGAACGTTGACAGTCAGGCAACCGCGGCGCAACTCGGCAAGCGAATCCTGGCGCTGATGTGACCGGGTCGACACATGAGCCAAGAATCATGGCATAGCGCGGATGCACGTTCATGGTCCTTTTGAACTGGACCAAGGTGAGACAAGATGAAGCCTCTTTAACGATTGATCAGAGGGGTTCTCCATGACACAACGCATCAACTACAGCAAGGCGTCACCGGACGCATATCGGGCGTTCGGTGAAGTACATTCGATACTTCAGAAATGCGGCCTTGCGAAGGAGCTGATCAACCTCGTGTACTTGCGTGTCTCGCAGATCAATGGCTGTGCTTTCTGTATCGATATGCACACGCGAGACCTGAAGAAGCTTGGGGTATCGGAGGAAAAGCTCACCCTTCTACAGGTCTGGCACGACGCCGGCACGCTGTACAGCGCGCGCGAGAAAGCAGCGATCGCCTGGGCGGAAGTGGTCACGGATGTGGCGGCAACGCACGCCCCCGATGACGCTTATCAAGCGGCGGCGGCCGAATTCAACGACAAGGAACTCGCCGACCTCACCTATGCGATCAGCCTGATGAACGCTTTCAATCGTCTTGGCATCGCCTTCCGCACCGTTCCCGCCGCAGCTTACGCTAAAGCCTGACATCGCACACCTTGTACGGAGCTTTCACTGATGGCATGGCTACTACTTAGCCTGGCAGGCGTGCTTGAGATCGCTTTCGCCTTTGCGATGAAGGCCTCAGACGGCTTCACGCGACTGACGCCCGGGCTGCTTACGGTCGCGACCGGACTGTCGAGCGTGATTCTGCTCTCCGTGGCGCTCCGTACAGTGCCGGTCGGGACCGGCTACGCCGTGTGGACTGGAATCGGGGCGGCAGGTACGGCAATTTTTGGTATCGCTTTGCTCGGAGATTCGGCCGCACCATTGCGGGTGTTTTTCATCCTGCTGATTCTCGGTGGCGTGATCGGACTCAAGTTCGCATAGGCGCGCTCGATATTCCCGTGAGGGCCGATCCGACGACGATCTGACCAATTTCTTTGACACAGGTGTTCTCATGACACGTGTAAAAAAGGCAGCAGCCGTACAGATCGTCCGCTAATTCTATTTTCAGCAAGTGCCGGCGTCGCCTCTGGCCGGTTCGGCTCGCAATTCAACAGCGGAGATTTCGATGACCAGCTACGACCCCAAGATCACAGCAGTTCTTTGCGTGGATCTGTACAACGACTTTCTGAGTGACGGAGGCAAGCTATTTCCGTGGATCAAGGACATCGCCGCAGAGAACAACATGATGGAGAACCTTCGGACGATCGTACGAACGGCGCGTACTCCGGCGTCACGATTTTTCACGTACCGCACCATCGTTGGGAGTCGGGTGACTACGTGAACTGGAAATATCCGTCGCCTTACCAGCTTGGTGCGGCTGAGCGTCAAGCCTTTGCAAAAGGAACATGGGGCGGTACGTTTCACGATGAATTTCAGGTCCAACCAGGCGACATTGTTGCGACTGAGCACTGGGCATCCAGCGGCTTTCCAAATACCGATCTGCACCAACTGCTTAAAAGGAACTACAAGGAAAAGATCATCCTGATTGGCCTGCTCGCGAACACTTGCCTTGAAGCGACGGGCCGCATTGGTATGGAACTTGGCTATCACGTAACTCTCGTTCGGGATGCGACCTCTGCGCGTTCACATGAAGCACTCCACGCTGCGATGGATATTGACGGCCCCACTTACGCCCATGAAGTATTGACAACCAGGGAATTGATCGCTGCCATCACAAGCAATGCGACATGAGTGACTTCTTTTCACCGCGAGCCTGACCGTAAGCGATCGAATCGGCGCCGCTGGTGCAGCACGGCGCTCTGCGGCAACGGCATACGGTGGCGGCCTATCGCAAGCGCGAGGCCGACGCGTCGTCGTAAGACTGCGGCTTCACTGAGCCGGCGTCGCATGTCGCTTGCGATAGTCGGCCGGCGTTACGCCCACCACGCGCATGAATGCTCGGCGCAACGTATCGACGCTTGAAAAGCCGCATTCGGCGGCCACCTGCTTGGGCGCAAGGTCCCCGCTCTCGAGCAGTTCACGCGCCACGGTCACGCGCGCCGCTTCCACCCAGCTCGCAGGCGTCACGCCCACCTCTTCCCGGAACAGCCGCGTCAGATGACGCGGGCTCACGCCCATGCGCAATGCCAGGCTCGGCACATCATGCTGCTGCCCCGGATGCGCCGCGACCCAACGTTGTAGCTCCTGCAGGGCCGATCGGTTGGCCGCGGCAGGGACCGCGCGGCGTCTGAACTGCCCCTGCCCGCCGGAGCGCTTGAAGTACATCACGAGCTGGCTGGCAACCTTGAGCGCGACGTCCCTGCCCAGGTCTTCCTCAACAAGCGCCAGCGCGAGATCCAGCCCGGTGGTTACGCCGGCTGCCGTGCGCACTTTGCCGTCGCGCACAAGGATCGCGTCGTCATCGACGGTCACCGCGGGAAACAACGACCCCAGCCGGTCCGCCACGGCCCAGTGCGTGGTCACGCGCCGGCCATCGAGCAGGCCGGCCTCGGCCAGCAGGAAAGCGCCGCGGCACACCGAGCCATAACGGCGCGTGCCCGGGGCCATCCGGCGAAGCCAGTCGAGCAGCATCGGTTCCGCCGGCGCGTCGCCGGCGTGCGGCGCGCCCGCCACCAGCATCGTATGCAGGCGCGGCAGCGCGGAGACCCGGCGATCTTCCTCGATGGTTAGGTCCGGCAGCAGCCGCGCGCCCGAAGAGGCACGAATCGCGCCGCGCGTTACGCCCACGACCTGCAGCCGATAGGCCTCGACACCGGACTGGACATTGGCCCCCGCAAATACATCGAGCGGACCCGAAACGTCCAGCAACTGAACGCCTTGGATCGCCACGAGCACAATGATTCGAGGTGGCGACATATCGTTTTCCTATCCTGTTTCCGGGGTAGCCATCGGGTGCTGTTTGAGATCAAGACAATGTCTTATTTCATCGTATCGTGATGATTGCGGACATGTTAACCGGACTTGTACTCTGGACAACCCCCTCGACAAGGAGTCAGTCATGAGTTTCAGCGTAGGCGGCATCGCCATTCCCGACAGCAAACTTGCCCGCGAGATCACCGATCTCGTGCGCGATACGGAGTCCAATCTGCTGTTCCACCATTCGAGCCGCGTCTATTACTGGGCAGCACTGGCCGGACAGCGCCGTGGCCTGAAGTTCGATTCAGAGCTTCTTTATGCGGGCGCCATGTTCCATGACATGGGCCTGACCGTAAAACACAGCAGTCCGGACAAGCGCTTTGAAGTGGACGGCGCCAATGCGGCCGCCGATTTCTTGCGCAGCCACGGCATTCCGGAACACGACGTGGAACGCGTGTGGATCGCCATTGCGCTGCACGCCACACCGGGTGTGCCCGAGTTCATGCACCCGGTGATCGCGCTGGTCACTGCCGGTGTGGAAATGGATGTACTGGGCATCAAGTACGACGAATACAGCGACAAGGAACGCGAGGTGGTGGTGCACGCGCACCCGCGTACCGAGCACACCAGGGAAGACCTCCTTCAGGCGTTCTACAACGGCGTCAAGCACAAGCCCGACACAGCGTTTGCCAACGTGATGGGCGATGGATTGCTGACAAGGAACCGCATTTCCACCGCGGCAACTTCTGCAGCCTGGTCCGCTGCTCGCACTGGAAGGGTTGATTAGGTGTGGCGGTGGGGCGTACTGAACCGCCGTGGCAACCAAGTGTTATCCTAATAAGGATGCCGAAGCTTTCAGTATTCTCGCACGGCGTCTTTAGAAATGGTGAAACAAAAGGTTCCCATAGAGACGCGTCAGAACGCGGCATCTGGGCGATCAAGTGGTCGTTTGTGATTCTGGCGATTGCCGCAATCCTTCAGTTGATCGTTGTTTTTACCTCGGTCAGCGTTGCACTCCTCGCTGACACGATTCACAACGTCGGCAATGCGACGACGGCCATTCCATTTGGATCGCGTTCGTTCTGGTGCGCCGCAAGCCGACTGCGACGTTCAACTTTGGTCTTGGACGTGTTGAGAATCTTGCGGGGATGCTGATCGTCGTGATTATCCTTATCAGCGCGCTAGTGGCAGGTATGAGGCGATTGACGGTCTGATTCACCTCAGCCCATTACGCAACTCGTGGCAGTCGCCGTGGCGGGTGATCGGCTTCAATTACACGTTCAAAGACGCCGATGTGCAGATTACGCTCTCCGCCGGGGAATCACCTTATTACCACCTAATCAGCGCCGTCCGGGAGCTATGGCAGGCCGATCGTCGACGGCACGTTGAGTGCTGCCATTGGCTGTTTGACTATCAGCCTCTTTTGAAATCCGAGTGGGCGGTTTGGCGGGTCGAGGGCGGGCGTGAGCCCGGCGCAGCGAACCCTTGAGGCGCCCTGAATCGATAAGCTGGTGCATGGCTGGTTGCTGCAGAATGCGG
>Ga0160459_100159_pt1 | contig 38237 bp, 42 predicted proteins | sample HID1973K_E6MG_FD_108208 | JGI IMG/M metagenome (GOLD analysis project Ga0160459, IMG submission 108208) | Enriched mosquito-associated microbial communities from UW Madison campus, WI, USA - HID1973K_E6 MG | ecosystem: Host-associated > Arthropoda: Insects > Digestive system > Unclassified ...
CTGAATCTCGCGGCCGTGTGGAATCTGCCGGTGATCTTCGTGATCGAGAACAACGGCTATGCGGAATCGACGGCGCGCGATTACGGCACGGCGGTGGATAGCTATGTCGATCGTGCGGCGGGCTTCGGCATTCCGGGCGTGACCGTCGACGGCACCGATTTCTTCGCCGTGTACGAAGCGGCGGGCGAAGTGATCCGGCGCGCGCGCGAAGGCGGCGGCCCGGCGCTGCTCGAATGCAAGATGATCCGCTTCTACGGCCACTTCGAAGGCGATGCGCAGACGTATCGCGCGCCGGGCGAACTCGACGATATCCGCTCGAACAAGGACTGCCTGAAGAAATTCGCGGCCGCCGTGACGCAAGCCGACGTGATCGCGCCGGGAGAACTCGATGCGATCGACAAGGAAGTCGCCGCGCTGATCGATCGCGCGGTGCAGGAAGCGAAGGACGCGCCGTTGCCGAGCGCCGCCGATCTGCTCACCGATGTCTACGTCAAATACTAAATCCTGGAGACGACAATCATGGCCCGCAAACTGAGCATGAAGATGGCGATCAACGAAGCCATCGATCAGGAAATGACCCGCGATCCGAGCGTGATCGTGCTGGGTGAGGATATCGTCGGCGGCGCAGGCGCGGACGGCGAAAAGGACGCGTGGGGCGGCGTGCTCGGCGTGACCAAGGGACTCTACGCGAAGCACGGCGACCGGCTGCTCGACACGCCGCTGTCGGAGTCGGCGTATATCGGCGCGGCGATCGGCGCTGCGGCGTGCGGCATGCGTCCGATCGCGGAGCTGATGTTCATCGACTTCATGGGCGTGTGCTTCGACCAGATCTTCAATCAGGCGGCCAAGTTCCGCTACATGTTCGGCGGCAAGGCGGAGACGCCCGTCGTGATTCGCGCGATGGTCGGCGCGGGTTTCCGCGCGGCGGCTCAGCACAGCCAGATGCTCACGCCGCTCTTCACGCACATTCCCGGCCTGAAGGTCGTGTGTCCGTCGACGCCGTACGACACCAAAGGTCTGCTGATCCAGGCGATCCGCGACAACGATCCGGTCATCTTCTGCGAGCACAAGAACCTCTACGGCTTCGAGGGCGAAGTGCCCGAGAACTCGTACGCGATTCCGTTCGGCGAGGCGAACATCGTGCGCGACGGCAAGGATGTGTCGATCGTCACGTACGGACTGATGGTGCATCGCGCGCTCGAAGCGGCATCGACGCTCGCGAAGGAGGGCATCGAAGCGGAAGTCGTCGATCTGCGCACCCTGTCGCCGCTCGATATCGACACCGTGATCGAAACGGTCGAGAAAACGGGGCGGCTAGTGGTCGTCGATGAAGCGCATCCGCGCTGCAACATCGCCACCGATATTTCCGCGCAGGTCGCGCAGCAGGCGTTCGGCGCGCTGAAGGCCGGCATCGAGATGGTGACCGCGCCGCATACGCCGGTGCCGTTCTCGCCGACGCTCGAAGATCTTTACATTCCGAGCGCCGCGCAGATCGCCGACGCCGCACGAAAAACCATGAAGGGAGGAAAGCACTGATGTCCGCAATCACACCGATCGTGATGCCCAAATGGGGCTTGTCGATGAAGGAAGGCACGGTCAACGAATGGCTCGTGGAGGAGGGCACGGAGATTACCGTCGGCATGCCGATTCTCGACGTCGAAACCGACAAGATCGCCAATGCAGTCGAAGCGCCCGATGCCGGTTTGCTACGCCGCAAGGTGGCGGAGGCGGGCGATACGCTGCCGGTGAAGGCGCTGCTCGGCGTGCTCGCGCCGTCTGACGTCAGCGACGCCGATATCGATGCGTATGTGTCGTCGTACGTGACGCCCGCTGGGGACGAAGACGAAGGTGAGGAGGCCGCGGCGTATCACTTCGTCGAGGTGGACGGCATCCGCGTGCGCTACGCCTTGCGCGGCGGCGATGACGTGAACCGTCCGGCCGTGCTGTTCATCCACGGCTTCGGCGGCGATCTCGACAACTGGCTTTTCAATCTCGATGCGCTCGCGGAGAAGAATCGCGTGTTCGCGCTGGATTTGCCGGGCCACGGGCAATCGACACCGAAAGTGCCGGGCACGACGCTGGCGGATCTCGCGGGTTTCGTCGGCAAGTTCATGGACGCGCTGGAGCTGAAGAAGGCGCATCTCGTCGGGCATTCGATGGGTGGCGGCATCGCCGCGCAGATGGCCGTCGATCAGCCGGAGCGCGTGGCGTCGGTGTCGCTGATTTCGCCCGCCGGTTTCGGCGATGAGGTGAACAACGCGTACACCGAAGGCTTCGTGACGGCGGAGTCGCGCCGCGAGCTGAAGCCGGTCGTGGAACTGCTGTTCGCCAATCCGGAACTCGTGAGCCGCCAGATGCTCGACGATCTGCTGAAATACAAGCGGCTCGATGGCGTAAGCGCCGCGCTCAGCGCGCTCAATGGCGGGTTGTTCGCGGGTGGCAGGCAGAGCGCGCAGCCGGGCGGCAAGCTGGCCGCGACGGGCAAGCCGGTGCTCGTGATCTGGGGTGAAAAGGACCAGATCATTCCCGCCGCGCACGCGAAGCATGCACCGGAAGGCGCGACCGTGCGCGTGTTCGACGACGCCGGCCACATGAGCCAGATGGAGAAGGCGAACGAAGTGAATGCGTTGTTGAAGGAGCACGTGCAAAAGGGCGGCTGAGCGCGTCCAGCCCCGAGCGCGCCCCGCCGGAGAAGGCCGCCGACGGGGCGCGCTCGTTCGTCGCCGTTATTGGCTACCATGCTGGGGTGGCGTCCGCTCGCGACGCGCCCGGACACCGATTCCATGCCCTTCCAACTGCTCGATCCCGCCTCGCGTTCCGGCGATCCCCTCGATGCCGAGGAAGCGCTGCTCGCGCGCGCGGCCGCCGGCGACGCCGTCGCGCACGTCTGGGAAGCGCCTGCGTCGCTGGTCGTGCCGCGCAGCTATCAGCGCTACGCGCCGCTTGCCGACGCTCGCGACGCCTTCGCGCGGCGCGGTTGTCCCGTCTGGCTGCGTCTGTCGGGCGGCGGCCTCGTTCCGCAAGGCCCGGGCATTCTCAACCTGAGCCTCGCCTATCCGGTGCGCGCGCCGATGGGCACGCTCTCCGAAACCGTCTATGTGCATCTGTGCAGGATTCTCGCGGATGCGCTCAACTCGCTCGGCGTGCTGACGCACTGGCAGGCGGTCGAAGGCTCCTTCTGCGATGGCCGCTTCAACCTCGCGTGGGGCCCCGGCGACGACGCACGCAAGATCGCCGGCACGGCGCAGTACTGGCGTCGCGTGCCCGACGGCGACAAGGACCAGCCGCCACTGTATGCGGTGCTCGCGCACGCCGTCCTGCTCGTCGATGCCGATCCGATCGAAATCAACGAGCGAGCCAACGCGTTCGAGGCGATGATCGGCAGCGGACGCCGCTACGAGGAAATGCGCGTCGTGACCGTTGCGCAGGCGCTCGCCTACGAATGTTTCTCGATACCCGCCGATCTGCGCGAGCGCGTGCGCGCGGCGTTGATCGAACGTGTGAAGGACGCGCCGCTGCCAGAGCAATAAAAACGCATCGAGGTGGCCATGCCGCTCAGAAGTGCTTCGAACGGGTTCTTCTTCGCGCTGTGGGTGGCCGTGTGCGCCGCCGCGCCCGAATTCCTCTGGCAAGGGCTGTTTTCCCTGTTCGGTCACTTTTCGCTGACCGATGCCGCCGCAGCGCTATTGATCGGCGCGATTCTCGCGTTTTTCGTCGAACCGGTTCTGGAGCGCCTGCGCGGAATCGGCGACGCGCCCGCGCACGCGGAAAAATCGCCGGCGTTCGCCGCGTGCGAGGCGTTGAGCTTCGCGGTCGTCGCCGTCTGCGTGCATGAGGCGATCACTGTGTACGTCGCGGCAAGTCACTCCAACGAGCAGGCGGCCGAGAATCTCGCCAGGGCCGTCTCGCTGGCGCTGCAATGGGCGATCACGCCTTTTTTCATCACGATTGCGTGGATGGCCGCGCGCGGGCCGGCGTGGATCGCGTGGCCGGTGGCCGCGTTCGCGGTGATCGTCAGCTTTGCCGCCGGCGTGATATTCGGATGGAGCGTGCACGTGCTCGTGACGAGCGTGATTCCGGTGATCTGCGTGCTGATCGCGGGATGCATCATCGTGCGGCAACAATGGGACGCGCGCACATTCAGGCGCTGCGCGCGGGCGACGGGTGTCATTGCGCTCGCCTGGCTCGTGCTGACGGGCATGCTGCAGGTCGCGCTATGGCTCGCGCACGTGCAGGCGTTTCGCATCTACGAACGATCGGAGTTCTGGAGCGATCTGCGTTTCTATATCGGCTGGGTGACGGGCTTGCTCGTTGCGCCCGCGTTCGTGACCGACGCGCCGCTCTACGCCGGAGGCGACGAACGGCGCATGCGGCGATGACGAACCGTCAATACGCTCCGGGCGGCGGTGGCTGCCAGCCGGCCGGGGGCGGAGGCGGCGGAGGCGTGGTGTATGACGAGCCATAGGGCTGGCTCGTGCGTACCGCGCCACGCACCGGCACCTTGTCGCCGGCGGCGTACATGCATTGCAGATACGCGTAGTCGTAACGTTGCTGCACGTTGTAGCCCGACGCCTGCGAAGCGCCGACGCCGAACGCGCTGCCGGTCAGCAGACCCGCGCCCGCGCCGATGGCCGCACCCGAGCCGCCGCCGAACGCCGCGCCTGCCGCAGCGCCGAGCGCGGTGCCGACGACCGCACTGCCGACTGCGCTGTTGGTCGCGGCCTGATTCGCGTCCACGCCGCCGACCTGATTGAGGGCGAACTGCCGGCACGAGGCATCGTCGGCGCGAAACTGGTCGAACGTCTTGGTGCTGCCGGGCAGCGCCATCACGCTGGGACCGGTGGGCATCACCGTGCAGGCCGACAGGCCGAGCGCGCCGATTCCCGCAAAAAGCAGGGCAAGCCTTGAGTAGTTCATGGATTCTTGCAAATTCGTTTCGTCGTCGGTTTTCGAAGCGCCAGAAGCGTCAGTTCGATGGCGGCGGCGTCGCCGGAACCGGGCGCCATGCGCCGGAGCATTGCTTCACGTACGGGTAGTAGGCACGCGCGGAGTCGCAGTAGTACCACATGCCGGGCTGCTGGGCGGGCGCGCCCGGATCGGCGACGGGCTGACCCTGCTCGACGTATTGCACCGGCGCGGACGGCGCGACGACCACGGGCGGCGGCGGATAGTAGTAATACGGCGCCGGCGCGACGGGATACGGGTAGTACACGGGTCCGCCGACCCACACGCCGACGCGAGCCCAGGCGTATGCATTGGCGGCTACGCCCGCGCTCGCAATCAGCGACAGCGCGATTAAAGCCTTCAGGCGATTCACGACCTTCTCCAGAAAAATGTTCGCTGTGTCGATGTCTTCAACGAAAAACCGGCCTGCGCTGTTGACCGGACATGGCACATCTTTCAACGCTATGCCAGTTGGGGAGGAAATACAATTACAGGACCCGGCCCGTATTTTTCGGCGCGTTACCCGGTAAAAATACGTCGCAATATCACGCGCGCAGCACGGTAATTCCGGCTTGCTCGATCGGCTCGGTGAGCTTCGCGTCAGCCGCATCCTCGACGATGATCGTCTGCGCCAGTTCGATCGCCCCGATCCTGTAAGCCGACGCCGCATGGAGCTTCGCCGCCGACGCGAGCACGACGGTTTCCGCCGCGCGCGCCGCGAGCGCGCGCTTGATATGCGCTTCCTCGAAATCGCCGGTGGTGAGGCCGGCGGACGGATGCACGCCAGTGACGCCCATGAAATAGAGGTCGGCGTGAATGTGCGACATGGCTTCGACGGCAGCCGCGCCGACCGAGACGATCGAATGCTTGTAGAGCCTGCCGCCGATCAGCACGACTTCGACCGATGCGTGCTCCGCCAGCGCGACCGCGACGCTCGGACTATGCGTGACGATCGTCGCGCACAGTTGCTCGGGCAGTTGCCGGACGAGGAGCGCGGACGTGGTGCCGCCATCGACGATGACGACCTGCCCCGGCGCGATCATCTCCGCCGCTTTTTTTGCGATACGCCGCTTCGCATCCGATTCCATTTCCTGACGCCGCGCGAACGGCGCAACGGCCGGCGACGCCGGCAGCGCGCCGCCATGCACGCGTTGCAACAGCCCTTCGGCCGCAAGCTCGCGCAAATCCCGCCGGACGGTGTCTTCCGAGACGCCGAAGCGCGCGCTCAGATCGCTGGCGAGCACCTGGCCGTCACGTTTGAGGGTATCGAGGATCGCTTTCTTGCGTTGGCTGGTCAACATGGATTTGCACGAATTCACTTGATATTGCACGAAACTGCACGCTACCATGGGCCCGGTGAAATGTCGAACAGGTGAAGCGATGGAAACGAAAGAGCGCGTCCGCATCCTCAAAACCGAGGTTCTATCGGACGACTGGTACGTCCTCAGAAAGGTCACGTTCGATTTCCTGCGCCGCGACGGCACCTGGCAGCGTCAAAGCCGCGAAACGTACGACCGCGGCAACGGCGCGACCATCCTGCTGCACGACCGGAAGACGGACAACGTGCTGCTGACGCGCCAGTTCCGCATGCCCGCGTTCGTGAACGGCCACCACGGCATGCTGATCGAGACGCCGGGCGGTTTGCTCGACGATGCGTCGCCGGAAGAGCGCATCCGCGCCGAAGTGGAAGAGGAAACGGGGTATCGCGTGCATCACGTCGAGAAGATTTTCGAGGCGTTCATGAGCCCCGGATCGGTGACGGAGAAGCTCTATTTTTATCTCGGCGATTACGACAGCTCGATGCGCGTGTCGGACGGCGGCGGCGTCGAGGAAGAGGGCGAGGAAATCGAGACGATCGAAGTGCCGCTGCAAACCGCGCTGCAGATGATCGAGCGCGGCGACATCATGGACGGCAAGACGATCATGCTTTTGCAGTACGCGGCGCTGAAGGCGCGTTCGGACGCGTCGATCTAGCCTGTACGGGTCGGCCGGGGATCGAGACTTCCGGCGAATCGCTCCGCGAGTTTCTGAACCTCGAACGCCGTCACGACCCAGTCGACGAACGCGCGCGTCTTTGCGGGCAAAAGCGTTCGCGACGGGAAATACATCGAGATTGCGCCCGCATCCGAATACCATCGCGGCGCGAGTCGGACCAATGAGCCATTTTCGAGGTCCGCGAGCACGTCCGCGGTTGCGAGCATGGCGACACCCATGCCGAGCAATGCGGCCCCGCGCATCGCAGACGGATCATTCACGACGAGCGACTCCTGCAGGCGCACCGGCTCTTCGCGGCCGGTCACGTCGCGCATGCTCCAATGGCGCACGCGGCCCGATTGCAGGGAACGCATGACGATGCCGCGAAACTCCTGCAGGTCGGCAGGTTCGCGTGGCGGCGTCTTGTCGGCCATGTAGCGCGGCGATGCAACCGCGATCACGTGCGCGGGCGCCAGCGTCCGCGCGACGATCGTCGGCGAAAGGTCGAACCCTCCGCCGATCGCGACGTCGTAGCCCTCCGCGATCAGATCGACCTGCCGGTTCTCGAAGTGCCACTCGGGTTTGATTCGTGGATACCGCTCGAGGAAGCCGGGCAGCAGGGGCAGGATATGCGCCACGCCGAACGTGGGCGCCAGGCTGAGCTTGAGAACGCCCGCAGGTTCGCCGCCGTCACCCGCGATGCCCGCGATGGCGGCCTGAATGCCACTCAGATTGTCCGATATGGCCAGCCGGAACGATTCGCCGGCTTCGGTCAGAGTCAGCTTGCGAGTCGAGCGATGGAAAAGCCGCACGCCGAGATTGCGCTCGAGCATCGCGACGTTGCGGCTGACCGCCGCTGGCGTCAGAGACAGCCATCGAGCGGCTTCCGAGAAACTTCCGTGCTCCGCGCTGCGAATGAACGATTCGAGATTGGCGAGCGTTTCCATCGCGTAGCCTTCAAGTAAACGTTGAAAGTATAACAAGCTACTTCACACTAAAACTTGAGCCAGAAAACCGCCATAGTTGCTTCAACCCAAACACAGCAAGGAGCGAAGCAATGAACAACGATCTGAAACCCCTCAGCGGCAAGGTAGCGCTGGTCACCGGCGGCTCGCGGTCCATCGGCGCGGCGATCGCGAAGCGGCTTGCGCAAGACGGCGCTGCGGTTGGCTTGACGTACAGCGCGTCGCCCGAGCGCGCGGCCGAAGTCGTCGGCGAAATCGAAGCCGGGGACGGCAGGGCGTTTGCGATTCAGGCGGACGCGGGCAATCCGTCGGCGGTGCGTGCGGCAGTGGCTGCGGTGGTCGAAAAGTTCGGCGGCATCGACATTCTCGTGAACAACGCCGGCATGGCGATCAATGCCCCGATCGAGGACTACAGGTTCGAAGACTTCGAGCGGATGCTTGCCGTCAACGTGACCGGTGTCTTCGTCGCAACCCAGGAAGCCGTGCGCCACATGAAGCAGGGTGGTCGCATCATTCACATCGGCTCGTCGATGACGCGGTATGCCGCGTTTCCGACCGCGTCCGTCTACACGCTCACGAAAGGCGCGATCACGGGCTTCAATCGCAGTCTCGTGCGCGATCTCGGTCCGAAGGGCATCACGGTCAACACGGTGCATCCCGGACCCACCGACACGGACATGAACCCGGCCGACGGACCCGTCGCCGCGATCGTCGGCCCCGGCATGGCGATCGGTCGCTATGGTCAGCCCGCCGAGATCGCGAGCGTCGTCGCCTATCTCGCGACGCCCGAAGCGGCTTTCATCACGGGCGCGGATATCGTCGCCGATGGCGGCCTGACGGCTTGATTCCCACTAATCGGAATGTCAAAGGAGCATTGTCATGCACAGCATCGGAATCATCGGGGCCGGTAATATCGGTGAAGCAATTGCGACTGCGCTCGCTCGAAAGGGCATCGACGTGACATTGTCGAATAGCCGCGGACCGGACAGCCTCAGGCAACGGGCTTCGGCCATCGGCGCAAGCGTCACGCCCGGCACGCGTGAAGAAGCCGCGTCGAAGGACATCGTGTTCGTCGCGGTGAACTGGTCGAAGCTGCCTGCCGCGCTCGATGGCTTGCCCGATTTCGCGGGCCGGATCGTGGTCGATACGAACAACCCAATCGAAGCGCCGTTGTTCAAACCGGTCGACCTCGGCAAGCGCGCGTCGTCGGAAGTATTCACCGATCTGGTGCCTGGCGCGCGCGTCGTCAAGGGCTTCAACCATCTGCAACCCCACTTGCTGACGGGCGATCCCTCCAGCGAAGGCGGTAAGCGTGTACTGTTCTACTCGGGCGACGATGCGGACTCGAAAACCGAAATCGGCGCACTGATAGACCGGCTCGGTTTCTTCGGTATCGACCTCGGTTCACTTGCTGTCGGTGCGCGCCTCGTTCAGTTTCCGGGCGGTCCTTTGCCAGCACTCAATCTGGTGAAGTTCGGCTGAGCGTCGTCGGTCTCCTTTGTATGGCCTGCAAGAACGTCGAAGCCGGCGCCGGGTCTTCAGACTTGGTCCGGCGTCCTGCTCCAAACCTTCCAACGAGTGAGGATCACCATGCCGTTCGTCACGACCAAAGATAACGTCGAGATTTTCTATAAGGACTGGGGGCCGAAGGACGCGCAACCCATCGTCTTTCATCATGGCTGGCCGCTTTCCTCGGATGACTGGGATGCGCAATTGCTGTTTTTCCTCCAGAAGGGATATCGGGTAGTCGCGCACGACCGGCGCGGGCACGGCCGCTCGTCGCAGGTCTCCGATGGCCACGACATGGACCATTACGCCGCCGACGCCTTCGCGGTCGTCGAGGCGCTGGACCTGAAGAATGCCGTCCACATCGGGCACTCGACGGGCGGCGGCGAAGTCGCGCGATATGTGGCGAAGCACGGCGAGCCGTCGGGACGCGTCGCAAAGGCGGTGCTCGTCAGCGCGGTGCCGCCGCTGATGCTGAAGACCGAAGCCAATCCGGAAGGTCTGCCAGTCGAAGTCTTCGACGGATTCCGCAAGGCGCTGGCCGACAATCGCGCGCAGTTCTTCGTCGATGTTCCGACGGGGCCGTTCTACGGATTCAACCGGTCGGGCGCGACGGTTCATCAGGGCGTCATTCAGAACTGGTGGCGTCAGGGCATGGAGGGCAGCGCGAAGGCGCATTACGAAGGCATCAAGGCGTTTTCGGAGACGGACCAGACCGAAGACCTTAAGTCGATTTCCGTGCCGACGCTCGTGTTGCACGGTGAAGACGACCAGATCGTGCCTATCGCCGACGCGGCCTTGAAGTCCATCAAACTGCTGAAGAACGGTACGTTGAAGACGTATCCGGGCTTTTCGCACGGCATGTTGACGATCAACGCGGACATCCTCAACGCCGACCTGCTCGCGTTCGTGCAGTCCTGACCCCGTAAGCGATTGGACGAGCCGGTAATCACGCCGGCTCGCTTCAATCGACCCTTCTTTCCCGAACTCACCTTTCGAGGGCGAACCATGTTCGCCTTCATCCGCACGCCTATTGTTCGGCCACGCCGTCAACATTGTTCAAGGCGCGGTGCTTTTTCCCAAACCGGGCGCGGCCTAAAGTGGTCGGCTTCAATCCAGCATCAATGTCATCATGCAAATCGATACACCTGCAAATCCAATATCGCTAGAAGAAGGTTCGACGTCGGTGCGTCAATGGCTTGCCGTCATTGCTGTCGCCGTGAGCGCATTTGCGTTCGTGACGGCGGAATTCCTGCCGGTCGGCTTGCTGCCGCAGATTGCACAGGATCTGGGCGTATCGACTGGCGTCGCGGGCCTGATGGTCACGACACCCGGCGTCATGGCGGCGATCTTCGCGCCGACGCTGATCGTCAGTGCCGGCCGCATGGACCGCCGGTACGTCTTCCTGCTTCTCACCGCAGTGCTGCTGATTGCGAACATCGTGTGCGCCGTCTCGACGAGCATGCCGGTCATGCTCATCGGACGCGCGTTGCTCGGCGCCGCGCTGGGCGGCTTCTGGACGCTCGCGACCGCCGCCGCGCCGCGCCTCGTGCAAGCGAAAGATGCCGCCAGAGCGACCGCCACCATTCTGACGGGCGTGACCTGCGCGACCGTCATCGGCGTGCCGCTCGGGACGTTCATCGCCTCGTTTGCGTCGTGGCGTCTGTCGTTCGCAGCCACCGCCGGACTCGTGGCGGTGGCGCTGGTCGCGCAAGCGTTGCTCGTGCCTTCGCTGCCGTCCGCGTCGGCGTTGCGCATCGCCGATTTCAAGACGTTGTTGCGCCGCCCTCACACGCGCATGAGCATGCTGATGGTCGCGCTCGTATTCGGTGCGCACTTCTCGACCTATACGTATATCGCGCCGCTGCTCGAACAGGACTTTTCGTTGAGCACGATCACGCTCTTGCTGTTCGGATTCGGGCTCATCGGGTTCTTCTCGAATGCGTTGATGTCGATGGCGGTCTCGAACCACCTCAAGAAGTCTGTCGCCGTGATGGTCTTGTTGCTGCTCGGCGCGCTGTCGTCGATGTTGCTGCTCGAACACTCGACCATCGGCGAGACTGCGGGAATGCTGCTGTGGGGCATCGCGTTCGGCGCGCTGCCGCTGTGTTTCAGCGTGTGGATTCAGCGTGGCACGGCGGACTTGCCGGAAGCAGGTTCGGCAATGTTCGTCAGCATCATCCAGGTCGCGATCGCGGCGGGTTCGGCAGTGGGCGGCGCGATTGTCGACCGTGCGGGCGTGCACGCCGACTTCACGCTGGGACTCGGGCTCGCGGTGCTCGGACTGGTGACGCTTCAACGCCTCGCCGCACTGGAACGGCCAGCAAGGAACGCGTCGTTCAAGCAAGCGTGCGACGCGTCACTGGACTGACGCGTGACGGCCGATGCGCAAGGTCACGACGAGACAAAGCGCAAGCAGAACGCCGACATACGCCGTGACCGCAGGCCACGCGCCGTGTTGCCAGAACGAACCGCCCACCGAGCCCAGCACGCTCGATCCGACGTAATACGCCAGCAGATAAAGCGACGCCGCGTGACCTTTGGCGGAACCGGCCAGTTGCCCGACCCATCCGCTGGCTACCGAGTGAGTCACGAAGAAGCCAATCGTGATGAGCACGATGCCGGCGACAACCGCAACGATCGAAACGAAAAGCGTCAGTACGACGCCCACGGCGAACAGTAGAACCCCGCTGACCAGCACCGGCGCGCGCCCGAGCCGGTCGGCAAGCGCGCCCGCGCTCGACGACGACACCATGCCGAACAGGTAGGCGCCGAAGATCAGACCGCACTCCGTCGCACTCAGGTTGAACGGCGGCGCCATGAGCCGGAACGCGGCGTAGTTGTAGATCGTGACGAATGCGCCCATCACGAGAAAGCCAATCGCGAAGACGAACGGCAGGCGAGCGTGCAGCAGTTGTGCGCGCCACAGCAGGAGATGATGTCGAAGCGTCAGATCGGTGCGCTTGACGAAGCGGCGCGATTGCGGGAGCAACAGCACGAACGCGACGGCTGCAAGCAGGTCGACGAGACCGATCGTCATCATCGCCGTTCGCCAGGAAAAGTATTCTTCCAGCGCGCTCATGCCGATGCGTCCGATCATGCCGCCGAAGGCAGTCCCGCCGACGTACAGGCCCATCGAGAAGCCCAGTCCCTCAGCCGCGATTTCTTCGGCGAGATACGCCATGGCGACGGCCGGGACGCCGCCAAGCGCGAATCCCTCCAGCGCGCGCCACGTCAGCATCCAGTGCCAGTTCGGCGCGCTCGCCGCAAGCATGTTGAACAGCGCCGCAAGGGTCATCGATGCAAACATCAGTCCGCGTCGCCCGACACGTTCGGACAACGCGCCCGCGCAAAGGATGGACAGCGCGAGGAATCCCGTCGACAGCGACAGTGAAAGCGAACTCGCCGCCGCACCGATATTGAACTCGCGCGCAAAGGCGGGAAGCAACGGCTGAACACAATAGAGAAGCGAGAACGTCGAAAAACCGGCCAGAAAAAGCGCGATCGCAATGCGCCGATACGCCGCCGAACTCGGCAAAACGCCGATTGGCAGCGTGGGGCGGTGCGGTGTCGCCACCGGTGAGAATGAGGGCGAAGACATTGTGCGTGCTCGGCTGATCGGGAACAGACTCATTCTTGCCAAACTGGATTCATATGTCCAATATATGAAACCATGCAGAGCGATACGTTTTAGCACTGGCTCGAACGTGACTGAAGGAGATCGAATCGATGGAGCTTCGGCATCTACGCTACTTTCTGGCTGTGGCCGAGTCGGCGAATTTCACGAGGGCGGCCGAAGTTCTCGGGATAGGCCAGCCGCCGCTCAGTCAACAGATCAAGGCGCTCGAAAAGGAACTCGACGTCGAGTTGTTCAAGCGCACGGCGCGTGGCGCGGACCTGACCGAGGCGGGGCGCGTCTTCGCCGACGAAGCTCGACGAGTACTGGCCGATGCCGAACGCGCCGCGCGCGCGGCAAAACGTGCTGCACGCGGCGAAACCGGGCACCTGCGCGTAGGTTTCACCGGCACCGCGGCGTTCAACGAACACGTATCGGGCCTGATTCGCGAATTTCGCGAAGCGTATCCCGATGCCGAACTGACCTTGCATGAAGCGGCCTCCGGCGTCCTTCTGAGCGGCCTCGAAGCGGGGCAGCTCGACGTCGCGATCGTTCGGCCGGAAAGGCGCATCGCCGACGTTCTGCAGCAGAAAGACTGGCAAGAAGAGCCGATGCTGGTTGCGTTACCCGTCGCTCATCAGCTCGCGTCCCGCAAACGGATCGGGCTTGCGGAACTCGCCGACGAAGCCTTTGTGCAAGTGCCGCGCGAAGCCGGCGGCGCGTTATTCGACGATATCGTCGCGGCATGCGCCGAAGCGGGTTTCGAGCCGCGACTGGCCCAGCGCGCGCCGCAGATGGCATCGGCCGTTACGCTCGTTGCGGCGGGGCTTGGCATATCCATCGTGCCGAAAGCCATCACGCAGGTGCGCGTGCCTGGTGTCGTCTATAAGCCGCTTGTCGCGCGGGGACTTCGCGCCCGACTTGCGGTGGCTTCGCGGCGCGATGATTCATCGGCCGTGGTACGCAACTTCCTTGCTCTCGCCTGGAAATGAGTCCGACCGTGCGATGCCGAAAAAGAGCGAGCGAAAAGACGGCCTATAATTACGGCACTATTCCCTCAAGCCGGTCGACACAGCATCGGCGATAGATTCCCAAAGCTATGGCATATCAGAGCATCGAACTCGCTCAACTGCGCGCGCAGCAGGAAGCATTGGATAAACAACTGGCTGATGCCAAAGAGCGCGAGACGCGCCAGGTGATGATCGAGATCGTGCAGAAGATGCGCGAGTACGGCATCTCCATCAACGAACTGATGGGCCGGAAATCCGGCGCTGAGCCGGATGAACCCTCCGCGAAATACCGCGACCCCGCGAGCGGCTCCAAATGGAGCGGCCGCGGGCGCGCGCCTGCATGGATCGTCGGCAAGGATCGCGACGCATTCCTGGCCGACAAGGGAGCCGCAGCGCGGGCAATGGTGCAGGCGGCGCTGTTTCCCGAAGGACATTGAATCCCCGGGCAACGGCGACGTTGCTCACGCGCACAGCGGATGGAGAAGCGGCTTCGCAATCCGCAGGTAATCGGCTGAATCGAGAATCATCGATCGGTCGAGCCGGCCGGCGTTGAAAGCAATCTCTTCGAAGTCACCGACCAGCGCCGGATCGACGATCAGTCTGATCGACGGCGAAAGCGAGAACGGCGGAATGGCGCCGATCGCGCATCCTGTCTCGCGTTGCGCTTCATCGGGTGAGGCGAGCGTGGCTTTTCTGATTCCCGCCGCTGCCGCCACTTTCCTGAAATCCAGCTTCCTGTCGCCGGGAAGGATGGCGAGGACCAGCGCCTGATCGTCGGCTTTGCTCTTGCAGAGCATGGCCTTCGCACCTTGCCCCGGCGCCGTTCCACGCATGGCGGCGACCACGTCGCACCGCCCTTCGGCAGGATGCTCGAGCACGCGAAAGCGGGCTTGTTCGCGCTCGAGCAATGCGATCAGCTTCTCGAATACGGTCGACATGGCGTTCACCCCGCCGTCAGCGCGCAGAACCGTTCGAGGTCGACATTGCCGCCGCTCAGGATCACGCCCACGCGCTTGCCTTTGAGCGCATCCTTCAGATTCAGCGCGGCAGCCAGTCCGAGGCATCCGGTCGGTTCCACGAGCATCTTCATCCGTGAGGCGAAGAACTTCATCGCGTTCACGAGGTCCGTGTCCGTGGCGGTGAGGATGTCATCGACGTCGCGTCTGATGATGCCGAACGTGTAATTGCCGAGATGCTGCGTCTGCGCGCCGTCCGCGATGGTCTTCGGTGTGTCGATGTGCACGATTTCGCCGCTTCTGAAGGACTGCTGCCCGTCGTTGCCGGCTTCCGGTTCGACGCCATAGAGCACGCATTGCGGCGCGAGCGCACGCGTCGAGAGCGCCGTTCCGGACAGAAGTCCGCCACCGCCCAACGGCACGAACAAATAGTCCAGCGCGCCGACTTCCTCGAACAGTTCTTTCGCGGCGGTGCCCTGTCCCGACAGGATGTCCGGGTGGTCATACGGCGGTATCAGCGTGAGTCCGTTTTCTTCGGCGAGACGGCGGCCGATTGCCTCGCGGTCCTCGGTGTAGCGGTCGAACGAAACGACCGTCGCGCCGTAGCCCTTCGTTGCTGCGACCTTGCTGGCAGGCGCATCGTGCGGCATCACGATGGTGGCCGGAATGCCGAGAATCTTTGCGGACAGCGCAATGCCCTGAGCGTGATTGCCGGAGGAGAACGTGACCACGCCAGCCTTGCGCTGCGCGGGTGAAAACTTCGAGAGCGCATTGAATGCGCCGCGAAACTTGAACGCGCCCATGCGCTGGAAGTTCTCGCACTTGAAGAAAACTTCGGCGCCGATGATGTCGTTCAGCGTGCGCGAGGTCTGAACCGGCGTGCGATGCGCGACGCCCGCGATGCGGGAGGCGGCGGCTTCGACGTCGGCGTAGGTTGGAAGCTCGGGAGTGTTCATGGCAAACGTTCCAGGGTGAAATCGGCGGTTCTGAAAATTATGTCCAAAATTGGACAAAAAATCAAGAAGTCGCTGCGCGAGCGTATCGACAAGTTCGCGATCAGCCTCGCGACCACACCGCAGGCGCTACGCACGGATCAACGCAGAGCGCTGATGCAGACGCTGAAGGACGAGGGGTTCTGGAGCTGCGCCGGTCCATGGAGACGGTCTCGCAGCATTTGCGCGTATCGCGCGCGACCGTGTACAACGACGCCGACTAAGTTCAATCGAGCAAGGCGACAGATTTGACCTGAGCCCAGACTTGCTGGCCCTTCTCGAGATCGAGCGTCTTCCTGGATCTTTCCGTTATGCGTGCGAGGAGCGGCGTCTTCCCCAAGCGGAGTTGTACGAGGACGTGACCTGCGGGATCGGTGGATACGATGTCCGTCACGACGCCCGGCAACAGATTGAGGATGCTCGTTGCCGCGGGTTTCTCCAGCGCGAGACTGACATCGCGCGCATGCACACGACAACGCAGCCGCCGGCCGATCGCTTCCGGCCGCATGGCGACATAGACGCTTCCGCCGGCGAAATCCAGTCGCGTCAGGTGATCATCGTCATGGGCGCCGACGACCGTTTCGAGCACGACGCCGGCATCATCGGCAAAGGCTTGCGGCAGATCCGCGCGGGCCAGCGTCTCCGTCAGCGGGCCGCTGGCGACGGCCTTGCCTGCGTCGAGCAACACGAGATGATCGGCCAGTCGCGCCACTTCATCCGGCGAATGGCTGACGTAGATGATGGGAATCGACAGTTCGTCGTGCAGCCGCTCGAGATAGGGAAGGATTTCCTGCTTCCGTTTGAGGTCGAGGGCGGCGAGCGGCTCGTCCATCAGCAGCAACCGGGGCGCGGTCAGTAAAGCCCGCGCGATGGCAACGCGCTGACGTTCTCCGCCTGACAGTCCAGCGGGCCGGCGCTTCAGCAGGTCGCCGATCCCGAGAAGTTCGACGACGTCCGGCGGCTTGAAGCGCCGCTCCGAATCCGGGATGCGCTTGTGGCCGAAATTCAGATTGCCATGCACGTCGAGATGTTCGAACAGGCTCGCTTCCTGGAAGACATAGCCCAGCGAGCGCCGATACGTCGGTACGAAGATGTCGCGGGCATCGTCCTGCCAGACGACATCGCCGAGTCCGATATAGCCGTTTGGAGCACGTTCGAGTCCGGCGATGGCGCGAAGCAGCGTCGTCTTTCCCGAGCCGGAATGACCGAAGAGCGCGGTGACGCCGCGATCCGGCAGTTCGAGATCGACGTCGAGCCGGAACGCTCCCCGATCGATGCAGACCGTCGCGCGAATATGAGTCATGCTGCGCGGCCTCGCACGGTCTGAGGACTCAACGTGTACAGCAGCAGCAGGACGACAAAGCTGAAGACCACCATGCATCCCGCGAGCCAGTGGCTGGCGGTGTATTCCATCGCTTCGACGTGGTCGAAAAGCTGCACCGAGACCACGCGTGTCTTGTTCGGAATGTTGCCGCCGATCATCAGCACGACCCCGAATTCGCCGACGGTGTGAGCGAACGCCAGGATCGAGCCGGACAGGAAGCCCGGTTTGGCCAACGGAACCGCGACCGACCAGAAGGTTTCCCAAGGGCTGGCGCGAAGGGTCGCGGCGACCTCGAGCGGACGGTCACCGATTGCTTCGAACGCGCCCTGTACCGGTTGAACCATGAACGGAAACGAATAGAAAACGGATGCGATGACGAGGCCTGGAAAGGTGAAGGGCAAAACGCCGAGGCCCAACGAATCCGTCAGCTTGCCGACCGGCCCGTTCGGTCCCAGCGTCAACAGGAGATAGAAACCCAGGACCGTGGGCGGAAGCACGAGCGGCAGCGCGACCACCGCCGCGAACGCCCCTTTGAGCCGCGAGCGCGTGCGTGCGAGCCACCAGGCAACCGGAGTGCCGAAAACGAGGAGGAGAACGGTGACGACGCTTGCCAGTTTGAGCGTCAGCAGAATGGCCGCGAAGTCGTTTGAATCCATATGTTTTCTGGTTGCACGGGTGGCCGCAGGGGCACGAGATTATCGCGGCCACACCATTTCCGTAACCGGATTTACAGCTGATAGCCGTAGGACTTGATCACCGCGGCAGCCTTCGGGCCCTTCAGGTAATCGATGAACTGCTTCGCGACCGGATTGTCCTTGCCTTTGCTCAGGATCACGGCGTCCTGCCTGATCGGCTCATGCAGGTCAGCGGGGACGATCCACGCGGAGCCGCTCGTGATCTTGCCGTCCTTGTAGATCTGCGACAGCGCGACGAAACCGAGCTCGGCATTGCCCGTCGCGACGAACTGCTGCGTCTGCGAGATGTTCTGTCCTTCGACGACCTTCGGCTTGATCTCCGTCGCCAGGCCGAGCTTGTCGAGCGTCTGATACGCGGCGAGACCGTAGGGCGCGGCCTTCGGATTCGCAATTGCGATGTGCTTGAAGTCATTCTTCTTCAGCACGTCACCCTTGTCGTCGACGTAGCCGTCTTTCGCGGACCACAGCGCGAGCGCGCCCGTCGCGTAGGTGAAGCGGCTGCCGGCAACGGTCGCGCCTTCGCTGTCGAGCTTGGCGGGCGTGGAGTCGTCGGCGGCGAGGAACACTTCGAACGGCGCGCCGTTCTTGATCTGCGCGTAGAACTGGCCCGTCGCCCCGAAGGAAGCGACGACCTTGTTGCCCGTATCCTTTTCGAAATCGGCGGCGATCGCCTGCACGGGCGCCGTGAAGTTCGCCGCGACCGCCACCTGCACGTCACCGGCGAGCGCCGACGTTGCGGCAATGCCCGCGGCTAATGGAACGAAGGCGGAAAGCAAAGCGCGCAAAATACGAATCTTCACGTAAAGCTCCTTGAATCGAGTTGACTTTCTGTTTATGGATCGACTTCGGATGGCACGCTGGACGGCCGCGAGCGTGTGGCCGTGCGGCTCGGCGAGCACCGTAATATATACGACTATATTACGTCCGCGTGTTGCCGCTCGGTGACATGCCGGACATAGGTCTCATCGGATGATTGTTCCTTTGCCGATTTGTGAGTCATACTCAAACATTCGAGTTGACCTCGATGACGCTTTTCGTAGACACTGATCCATCAAAGGCAAGCTGTCAGTCTGAATAAATTGAGCAACGCTCAATTCAGGCGCATCAGGAGACGACACCATGACCGACGCAGCGAATCTGCAACGCCTGAAGCTCGGCATCGAAGGACACGTCGCGCGCGTGACGCTCGATCGCCCCGACGTGCGCAACGCTTTCGACGACGCGACCATCGTCGAGCTGACCGCCGCCTTCCGCGCGCTCGACGACGACGCCAACGTGCGCGTCGTCATCCTCGCCGCGAGCGGCCCGGCCTTCTGCGCGGGCGCGGACCTGAACTGGATGAAACGCATGGCGGGCTATTCGGAAGCGGAAAATCGCGCCGATGCGCTCGGCCTCGCGACCATGCTCAACACGATCTACGCGTGCTCGAAGCCCGTGATCGCGCGCGTTCAGGGCGACGCCTACGCGGGCGGCATGGGCCTCGTCGCGGTATGCGATATCGCGGTCGCGGCGCAGACGGCGCACTTCTGTCTCTCCGAAGCGAAGCTCGGCCTGATGCCCGCGACGATCGCGCCGTACGTGATCCGCGCAATGGGCGCGCGCGCGGCGCATCGCTATTTCGTGTCGGCGGAGCGCTTCGATGCCGCCGAAGCGCTGCGGCTCGGCTTCGTGCATGAAGCCGTCGCCGCCGATCAACTCGATGCGCGTGTCGACGCGATCGCCGCGAGCATCGCCGCGAACAGTCCGAACGGCGTGCGCGAGTGCAAGCAGCTCGTCGCGGATTTCGCGGGCAAGGACATCGACGAATCCTTGATCGCGGAGACCGCCGAGCGCATCGCGCGCATCCGGGCATCGGACGAAGGGCGCGAGGGCGTGCGCAGTTTCCTCGAGAAGCGCAAGCCGTCCTGGCTCGGCTGAGCGGAGATACCGACTTGATTACGCTGCACCATTGCGTGAGCGCGCGTTCGTTCCGGCCGCTGTGGGCGCTGGAAGAGATCGGCGTGCCGTACGAACTGAAGATGCTGCCGTTTCCGCCGCGCGTGCTCGCTCACGCGTTCAAGGAAGTGAACCCGCTCGGCACGATTCCGCTGCTGGAGGACGGCGCGCTCCTGATGACCGAATCGGCGGCGATCTGCCAGTATCTGGCGGCGCGCCATTCGCCGGGCGTGCTCGACGTCGCGCCGCACGAAGCCGATTTCGGCCGCTATCTCAATTTCGTGCATTTCGGCGAAGCGACGCTCACCTTTCCGCAGACCCTCGTCCTGCGCTATACGCATCTGGAGCCGCCGGAGCGTCGGCAGCCGCAAATCGTCGACGACTACGCGCGCTGGTTTCACGCGCGCCTGCGCACGCTCGCGCCGCTGCTGGCCGCGCAGCCGTTTCTGTGCGCGGGGCGCTTCACGGCGGCGGACATTTCCGTCGGCTATGCGTTGATGCTCGCGGAGCTGATCGATCTGAACGAGCGCTTCGCACCGTCGATCGCCGATTACTGGAGCCGCCTGCGCGAGCGCGACGGCTTCATCCGCGCGATGCGCGCGCAGGAGGCCGCGGCGCTCGCCCAGAACGTGCCGACCATTCCCTCGCCGAAACTGCGTCCGTAGTTACCCTCCTTCAAGTCCCCCCGTCCGTAGGGCTGTGCGAAGCGCCGCGCAGCCGTACTCTTCACATCACGCGCTGACGTTCACGCGCGCCGATTCCGAGAGATCTTCTTGACGAGGTTGGCAATGGCTGTCATTTCCTGGTTCCTGTCCGTGGTTGTCGCGCTGCTTGCGACGGCCACCATCGCGATGGCGCTGCCGCGCTCCGCCTCCGACGAGTTGAGCGCCACCGCGCCGCAGTCGGTTTTCAGTATCGAGATGAATCGCGTCGACGCGATGCTCGCGTCCTGCGTGCCGAAGGGCGATTGAGTCCGGCGGCGCGCACGGGGCGCATTGTCGGGCGTCGGATGTAAGTGTTGTCGAATCAATGCGTTGCAGTAGTACCCAGAACGATATCCACAGCCTTGTGCACGGAAACTGTGGAAAAGTCCGCGGCTCGCAATGCACGAGCCTGCGAAGAAACCCCAAGCCTTGCGCGCGGGGCGCGTCGGGAGACCAACCCAAACGACAAGATTGAAGCTCCGTGCGGATGCCGTGCCTCGACGGGGAGGCGAATTCCGTTATATTCGAGCGCTGATGCGCGCCCGACGGGCCGCACCGCACGGAGACCTTCGACGGATGAGCAAACACGAGATCGCCGCAGACGACTACGACGAATTCCGCTCGGGCATCGTGGATGTGCTCGAGAGCGCGCGGCGCGCCGCCGCACGGAGCGTCAATGCGATCATGACGGCGTCCTATTGGGAAATTGGGCGACGGATTGTCGAATCGGAGCAGGGCGGTGCGCATCGGGCGGTCTACGGGGAGACGCTGATCGCGCGGCTGGCCAGCGATCTCACGAGCCGTTTCGGCAGGGGATTCGGCAAGGCGAACCTCGCCAATATGCGCGCGTTCTATCAGCAATGGCCGCCGGAAACGATTCTCCAGACAGCGTCTGGAAAATCCCCGATGCCTTCGCCAACACTCCAGACGGCGTCTGGAGAATCCGCACCCTCCTTGCCGTCCGCTAGCGCCGACGTACGACTGGCGTCACTCGCCGCCCGCTTCGCGCTGCCGTGGTCGGCCTACGTGCGTCTGCTCTCCGTAAAGAGCGACGCGGCGCGCACTTTCTATGAAACCGAAGCGTTGCGCGAAGGCTGGTCGGTCCGTCAGCTCGACCGGCAAGTGAACAGCCAGCTCTATGAGCGTCTTGCGTTGTCGCGCAACAAGGCCGCGCTGCTGGAAAAGGCCGCCGAGCATGCTCCCGACGATGCGATCACACCCGAGGAAGCGATCAAAGACCCGTTCGTCCTCGAATTCCTCGACATCAAGGACGAATATTCCGAATCGGATCTGGAGGAAGCGCTGATCCGGCGTCTCGCGGATTTTTTGCTGGAACTCGGCGACGACTTCGCGTTCATCGGACGACAGAGACGGTTGCGCATCGACGACACCTGGTTTCGCGTCGACCTGCTGTTTTTCCATCGACGGCTGAAGTGCCTCGTTGTCGTCGATCTGAAAGTCGGCCGGTTCAGCTACGCGGACGCAGGTCAGATGCATCTCTATCTGAATTACGCGCGCGAGCACTGGATGAAACCGGGCGAAAACCCGCCGGTCGGGCTGATTCTGTGCGCGGGAAAGGGCAGTGCGGAGGCGCGCTATGCGCTCGACAATCTGCCGAACAAGATTCTGGCGGCCGAATATCAGACGGTGCTCCCCGACGAGCGGCTGATCGCGGACGAACTGGAACGATCGCGCAAGGCGCTGGATGCGCGGCGCGGCAACGCGGGCTAATGCAGGGGCAAAAAAAAGCCCGCTTCAGATGAGCGGGCTTGAATCCACATCGGTTGAGACATGGAGGAGACAGGTGTAAGTATAAACCCTTAAGTCCCCACGTCAACACCTAAAACAAAAAAAATCGCAATCGGGTTGTACCGCAGCAAATTTGCAACATATTTACAACATTGGTCGCGGTCACTGCTTGCCGAGGCTGTGGTAATACGCCGCCAGATTGGCGATGTCCGCGTCCGACAAGGTTTTCGCCATCATCGACATCATCTCGTTCTTGCGCTCGCCCGAGCGGAAATCGTTGAGCGCCTTCACGAGATATTCTTCCGTCTGACCGGCGAGATTGGGCGCTTCGGGCAGTTTCGACATGCCATCGATGCCGTGACACGCCGCGCATTGCGCCACTTTCGCGCGCCCGGCCTTGATGTCGCCCGCGCCGAACGACGCGTGCGACACCGACGCCAGAACGCTGGCCAGCACCGCCGCCGTCAGCGCTTGCTTCATTTGGCCCCCGTGTAGGAAATGCGATAGATCGCGCCCGCGTAGTCGTCGGAGACGAGGAGCGAGCCGTCCTGCAGCACCTGCACGTCGACGGGGCGGCCCATGTATTCGCCGTTCGACGTGAGCCAGCCTTCCGCGAAGACTTCTGCCTCGCCTGCGGTGCCGTCGTCCTTGATCGGGATGTACATGATGCGCGCGCCGATCGGCGTCGTGCGATTCCACGAACCATGCTCCGCATCGAAGATGCCGCCCTGATATTTCTGCGGGAACATCTTGCCGTTGTAGAACGACATGCCGAGGTCGGCGGCGTGCGCGGCGAATTCGACCTGCGGGAACACGACGCCCGCCGGCGGATTCTGATCCTTGTAGTCGACGGTGCGGACCTTGCCACCGCCGTACCACGGAAAGCCGAAGTTCTCGCCGGCTTTCGTCGCGTGATTCAGCTCGCCGGGCGGAATGTCGTCGCCCATGCCATCGACCTGGTTATCCGTAAACCAGAGCGTCTTGTCCTTCGGGTTGAAATCGAGGCCGACCGAATTGCGCACGCCGTGTGCATAGACTTCGCGGTTCTTGCCGTCCTGATCCATGCGGATGATGCCGGCGAGCCCGTTCTTGTCGAGATCGGCGAGCTTGTCCTTCGGCGGCACGTTCCAAGGCTGGCCGAGCGCAATGTACAGCTTCTTGTCCGGTCCGACGCGGCAAGCGCGCGCGCCGTGGTTGAAGCTCTCGAACGCGGCCGGAATGAGCTTGCCCTGCGGCACGACGACCGCCGCCGCCACGTCCGGGCCGCCTTCACCGAAGAACTGCGCGGCAGGGAAGCCCAGCACGCGATTCTGCTCGACGACATACAGCACGCCGTCGGGCGAGAAACACACGCCATTGGGCACTTTGAACGTCACCGACGACGCGAACTGCACGACGTCGCTCGCGACGCGCTGCTTGGTGCGATCCGTCACCTGCCACACGCGATTCTTGCGCGTGCCGACGAACACGACGCCCGTCGATGGCTCGATCGCCATGTGCCGCGCCTCCGGCACGACCGCGTACAACTCGATCTTGAAGCCCGGCGGCAGCTTGATCTGTTCGAGGTTCTTGCGCAGCGCGTCGGCGGTCGGTCCGGCTTGCGGGATCTTTTCCGCCGGTACGGCGTTGCCGGTCTGACGAAAATTGGAAAGCGTATTGACATTGTCCTGCGCCGCGTTCGCATACGGCAGGCAGGCGAACATCGCACCGACGGCCAACGGCAAAAGCTTGAGCGTTGCGTTCATCTGGTTTGTCTCCTGTTGTTATCGACCGGAGCGCGCGTGGGCGCGTCCGATCCCATGCAAAGCAAGATTGCTCTTCGGAAATTGCACTGAACAACACACGACTACTTTCGCCGAAGCGCGCGGCCCGGAAAGCAACCGGCGTGAACGCCACGACGCTGCCTGCAGTCAACAATCTTAGGATAGAAAACGCTTTTGTAAGCAGTGGATGACTAACTTTCGCGGCCGCGCATCCGTTCGTGCGGCATCTATTTCCGCCCGTCGAAGAGAAACACGTTCGAGCGGTCCGGGCTAGGCAACGCGACCAGGAGGCGCGGGCCGTCGAGCACGGCGTTACCGGTCACGGTGGCGTCGGGAATCGGGCACGGCGCGGGGCCGAACGTCACCGAAACGTCGTACGCGTTCGCGCCTTCGTGCGGCGCCACTGTGCCCTTGAAGATGCAGCCGGATGTCGTCGTGCCGGCCAGATAGCCGTCGCCGGCGACGGTGATGCGCGTCTGCGTCGTGCCGCCGAGCGCCATGCCGCGCCCGCTGTAGAGGCCGCCCGCATTGGCGCGGCTCGGCGCGATATCGAGCATCGGCGCGGCGCTGCCGGAAAACGCGAGGCCCGCGCTGCCGTCCTTGTTCGCGACGGTTGCATCGACGGCGGGCGCCTGCGCGAAGTTCGCGCTGAACGCGGCGGGCGACGCAGGCGCCTTGCCCACGCGATAGTCGAACGCCGAATTGCTGGTGAAGCGCCCGTCGCCCGACTGCGCGCCATTGGTCGCGACCGCGACGCCCGCGAGACCCGTGCCGCCCGCGCCTCCATAGAAAAGATACGCGGTGCCGTTGAAGAGCATCAACAGCGTGGCGTCGGCCGTGCTGCCTTTGAGTGAGCCTTTGTAGACGCCGCCGGAAGGCAGGGTCGTGGTGGTGGCGCCGGGTGGCGGGGCGGAATTGGAGCCGTCGGTGGAACACGCAGCGAGAGCGACGGCGCAAACCACGATGGGAATCGCGTTTCTTGTCATTCAGAACTCCGGTCGCGAGCGATGAGAGTTCTGTATAAGCGCTTCAATCATGCAGGTCAAGCACGCCGCGCGTCCTCATTCACGCCTCATTCAGCGTCTTTACGATGCTTTTCATGGCACCGCGATACACGAAACGCGGGCCGATTCCAACAAGACATCGTCCGATCTGAGGAGAAAAAATGAACAAGTCGACTATCGCGGTCTGCGCACTGGCCGTCGCCTGCACAGTGGGAATGAGCGGGTGCGCGTCGATGGGCAGTTCCGCCGACGTCTACAACAGCATGCAGACCCAGCACGAAGAGACCGTCCGCATGGCGACCGTCGAGAGCGTGCGCGGCGTGACGATCGAGAACAACAACGGGCAGTCGAGCCCGTTGGGCGCGCTCGGCGGCGGCCTGCTTGGCGCGGTTGCGGGCAGCGCGGTCGGGCGCGGGCACGGCTCGCTGCTCGCCGGTGTGATCGGCGGCATTGCGGGCGCGGTCGCGGGCGATCAGGTCCAGGATCATCTCGAACGGCAGAAGGGCCTCGAAATCACCGTGCGCCTCGACAATGGCGATCTGCGCGCAATCACTCAAGCCGCCGATGGTCAGATGTTCTACGCCGGCCAGCGCGTGCGCCTGCTGTCGAGCGGCGGCATCACGCGGGTGACAGCCTGAAGGCGCTTCGCCGCGACGCTCGACGATAAGTGTCGCGCAGCGCTTCGGCGCGTCGATGATGCGTAGTTTCGCGGCAGGCGGCGCTAGTCCCGACGATAAATCGATGCCTGCACGCCGCTCTTCGCCCGCCCCCAGATTTCCTCGTCCGTAAGCGTCGTCTCGATCAGTTCGACGGGCGCTTCGCCGTCTCGAATGACCGCGACGCGAAAGCCATCGATCGGTTCGTAAGGGCCGAGCAGAACTGTCCTGCCTTCGATCGCCTTCGCCAGATCGCTTACCTTGAACGCCGCGTGCGGCGCCACGCGCATCAGCTCGGGCAGCGAACTGCCTTCCTCGAAGCGGTGATACTGCACGCGCATGAGTCCGCACTCGGCATCGCTCGTATACATGCGGAACTGCGCGCTGTAGCGTTCGCCTTCGCGCGGCTCGTGCGTCGGGATGCCCAGGTGATGGAACTCGAAGGTGACGCCGTCTCGGGTGAACATCGGGTGCTCCAGCGGTGTTCGGTTCAGTATGCGCCGGCCATCGGCAGGAGCAGATAGGGCAGGAGGTCTTCGTAGCGCATCGGTTCGGGCGAGGCGGTTGCGTCGGCGGTCGCGCTTTCGGGCGTTGCGGCGCGCTCCGTGTCCCCGGCGATCAGCGATGCGGCGGCAATGGGCGTCGGTTCGATCTTCATCTTTCCCTCCTCTCGTACAGCGTGTGAGGGAAGTCTGATCGGGGAAAATTAGCCGATCGTGAGGGCGCGTTTCAGCGGCCAGCCGCGCACGAGACCTCCTGAATCACGCGTCCCCATTGAGCCAGTTTTCGACGCTCACACCGGGATAGCTCGCGAAATCCTTGACGTTGTTCGTCACGATCGGCACGCCCAGCGCGACCGCGTGAGCGGCGATCAGCTTGTCCAGCGCGCCCCGGTTGCGCTCCGGCGAAGCGTGGCGGATCGGACCATAGGCGGCCGCAGCGTCTTCCCCGAACGGCGCGACCTCGATCAACTCGACGAGCGAAGCCAGATTGGCGCGCTCGCGATCCGGCCGCGCGCTCATCGCGACGCCGAATTGCAGTTCGGCGTACGTGATCGACGACATGACCACGTCGCCGACGTAGCATTGCGCAAAGCGCCGGGCGACCTGTTCGGGCTGGTGCTTCATCAGATAGATGCACATGTTGGTGTCGAGAAGGTAGCGCGGCATCAGAAGAACTCCCGATCGTCCTGTTCCGGCTCGTTGCGTCCCGACGCCATGAAATCGGAATCGAAGCGCTTGAAGCGATCGAGCGCCCCGGCGAGCGAGCGCCGCACCGGATGAATGCGCAGTTCGTCGCCCACGCGTTCGATCTCGACTTCGGTCTCCGTGTCCGGATAGGCCAGTTCGGCGGGAATGCGGATGGCTTGTGAGTTGCCGTTGCGGAAAATTCGGGTGATGGGCATGATGACTTCCTGTGTGTACCTACGTGTGTACTCTAGCAGAAGTCCATTGGAAGCGGCGAGATTCAGCATGCGTTTTCTCCTAATTGCAGAATGTCAGGGTTCCTTACGGGTTACAGGCTCATGGTGCCTGTCCGGAACGGGTCGAAATAGCTGGCCGAATGGCTAACGCTCACGTCTCGTCGAAACGCCGGATCATCATCTTCGGCGCGTTCGATCGCCACAATTTCGGCGACATGCTGTTCGCGCATGTCGTCGCGCGATTGCTTGCGGAGCGTTCGGCGGACATCGAACCGGCGTTCGCGGGATCCGCGCAGCGCGACTTGCGCGCGTATGGCGGTCATGCGGTCGCCGCTTTGTCGGCGCACGGGCGAGACGAGCCGGTCGCCGTGATCCATGCAGGCGGCGAACTGCTGACGTGCGACGCGTGGGAAGCCGCCGTCATGCTGACGAAGCCCGAGGACGCTCAAGCCTGCATCGCCCGATACGGCGCTCACGCCAGCACGCGATCCGCATGGGCGCGCGCCGCGCTCGGAACGCACGCGCTGGCGCCGTACGTCATCGGCCGCGAGACGTTTCCACGCGCGCAGTCGATCTGCTTCAACGCGATCGGCGGCGCGGCGCTGGATTCACGCGATGTTGCTTTCCGCGAAGAGGTGCTGACCAAACTGCGAACCGCCGACGCCATCAGCGTGAGAGACACGCAAACGCAGGCCACGCTGAAGCGCGCGGGAATCGACGCTCCACTCGTCCCCGACCCGGCGACGCTGACCGCCGAACTCTTCGACGCGCGCATCCGGACGCATGCCGATGCCCGTCGCGGCTATCTGGCGGTCCAGTTCAGCGCGGATTTCGGCGACGACACCACGCTCTCGCGCATCGCGGAGCAACTGGATCGGCTGGGAGAATCGACCGGCCTCGGCATCGCGCTGTTCCGCGCGGGCGCGGCGCCATGGCACGACGACATCGCGATCTACGAGCGCATGGCCGCGCGCATGCGCCACGCGGCAGTGCGGATCGTCGATGCGCTGAACATCTGGGACATCTGCGCGCTGATCGCGAACAGCGCGGGATTCGCGGGCAGCAGTCTGCACGGCCGGATCGTCGCGATGGCGTATGGTTTGCCGCGCGTGACGCTCCAGCACGCGGATTCGGTGAAGCAGCACGCGTATGTGTCGACGTGGGAGATCGCGGGCGCACCGGGCGTCGTGTCCATCGGTGAATTGCACGCGGCAATGCGCGAAGCGCTGGCGATGAATCGCGCCGCGCTGCACGAAACCGCGCGGGCGCTCGCGCAAGCGTATCGCGCCGGATTCGAGCCGACTGCCCGATCTGCGCTTCGGTCATGAAGCCGCGAACGTCAGATAAGCCTTGACCGCCGGCGCCCGCTCGAAACGCCGATACACCATCGCCACTTCCGAAGGCACCGCCTTGCCCGCGATCTCCCGATACGCCACGCCCGGCACCGTCACGCACTGCGCGAGCGAGCGCGGCACGACGGCGACATCGCCGCCCAGCGACACGTGCGCCAGCACGTCCGCGAGCGTGCCCGGTTGCGCGACGACGCGCGCCGTGAAGCGCCCGCGCCGGGCCACGTCGAGCGTGCCTGATTCCTGCTCCGGCACGACGAACGACTGATCGCGCAACTGCGCCGGCGCGATGGCCTCCGACGCCGCCAGCGGCGAATCGGCGGGCAGCGCGACGATGAAGTCATCGCGATGCACCGTGCGCGCCTCGACGCCTTCGGGATACGGCACCGGCGGCCGCACGTAAGCGATGTCGATGCGCCCTTCCATCAGCAGCGGGCCGGCCTCGCGCATCACGATTTCCTCGATGCCGATTTCCACCAGCGGATGACCCGCCCGAAAGCCGCGCACGGTCGCCTGCAGCACGCCCGAATACACCGCCGACCCGACATAGCCGATGACGATCTTCCCCAGTTCCCCACGCTCCGCGAGCGCCGCGCGTTCGGCTGCGCGCGCCAGATGATCGAGCGCGCTGACCGCTTCGCCGAGATAGGCTTCGCCGGCCGCCGTCAGCGCAACCGAACGCTTGGTCCGATGAAACAGCCGCACGCCGAGCAGCCGCTCGGCTTCCTGAATCTGCTTGGTGAGCGCGGGCGGCGCGATGCCGAGTTCTTCCGCCGCGCGCGCGAAATGCAGATGCCGGGCGACGCTCAGGAAACAGCGCACGTGACGCAATTCGACGGGCATGTCCGTATTCCATATTTCGATAATTATTCAGCGATTCTATGTCAATGACGGGAAAGAGCGACGCCGCTAGCATCGACGAATCCGTTTCATCTTTCGCCGCGACGTCATGTCAAAGATCATCGATACATCCGAATCTCCCCGCTTCGTGCTGCTCACCGCATCCGCGACGTGCGCGTTGATCACGCTCGACACCAACGTCGTCGCGGTGGCGCTGCCGTCCATCGCGCGCGATTTCCACGCCGGTTTCGCCGATGTCGAATGGGTCGTGAGCGCGTACATGGTCGCGTTTGCCGCGTGCCTGCTGCCCGCGGGCGCGCTTGCCGACCGCATCGGCCGCAAGAAGATGCTGATCGCGGGCCTTGCGGCGTTCATGCTTGCGTCGCTCGGGTGCGGGCTCGCGCCGTCGGCGCTGGCGTTGAATATCGCGCGCGCGGCGAAGGGCGTCGGCGCGGCGATGCTGCTGACATCGGCGCTCGCGATCATCGCCAACACCTTCCACGAAGGCGCGGCGCGAGCCCGAGCGTGGGCCGTGTGGGGCACGTGCATGGGCGTATCGACGACCATCGCGCCGCTGGTTGGCGGCGTCATCACGCAATGGGCCGGCTGGCGCTGGATCTTCCTGATGAACCTGCCGATCTGCGCGCTGCTCGCCGCGTGCGCCTGGCGCGGCATGCGCGAATCGCGCAACCCCGAAGCGGGCGCGATCGATCTGGCGGGCAGCGTGCTGTTCGCCGCGTCGCTCGCGCTCGGCATCTGGGCGCTGATCGACGCCCAGGCCGACGGCTGGTCGGACTGGCGCACCATCGCGCGTCTGGCCGCGAGCGCGGCGCTCTTCGTCGTGTTCGTGCGCGTGCAGCGTTCACGCGCGCACGCGATGATCGACCTCACGCTGTTTCGCCAGCCGCGCTTCGTCGCCGCCGTGCTCGCGATGTTCGGCTACGCCGCCTGCGCGCAGGTGATGATGACGTTCCTGCCGCTCTATCTGCAAAACGCGTTCGGTCTGCCGGCGGTGCGCGCGGGTATCGGCATGTTGCCGTTCGCCGTCGCGATGGTCGTCGGGCCGCATATCGGCGCGGCGCTGGGCAAACGCGTGCGGGGCATGACGCTGCTCACGCTCGGCCTCGCGACGATCGGCGTGGGCAATCTGCTGACGGCGCTGTTCGCGGGGATGTCGAATTACGCGCTGATCGCGCTTGGCATGATCGTCACGGGCCTCGGCGCGGGCGTGCTCAACGGCGACACGCAAAAAGCGATCATGGCGTGCGTGCCGACGAACCGCACCGGCATGGCTTCGGGCATCAGCACGACGACGCGCTTCACGGCGATCGTCACTTCGGTAGGCGTGCTGGGCGCGGTGCTGGCGACGCGCACGCACGTCGCGCTGGCCGCGCACGCGTCGAGCCTGACCGATCCCGCCACCGTGCTCGATGCGACCTTCCTTTCGCGTCTGCTGGCCGGCGATCTCGCCCACGCGGGCGAAAGCCTGAGCGGGCCGGCAGGCGCGGTGATCGTGCGGATCGCGCGCGACAGCTTCGCCAGCGGCTTCGCGGCGTCGCTCGGCGTGGCGGGCGTGTGCGCGCTGGCGATTGCGGTAGCGGTCTGGCTGCTCGCGGGCCGCACGCGAAGCGAAAGCGGCGTGAATGCATCGGGAAAGGCGGGATCGGCATTGGCTGAAGAGCGGGGCCTCGTGCTTCCGCCCGGATATCGGCCAAAGGTAGGATGGTGGCCTCCCCCGACGCCACGCATCCAGTCCAAATGAATAGCATTGCGAAACTCTTCAAGGTCGAAACGATCAACTCCAGCCGCACGGTGTTCGAGTTCATTCGGGCGCTCTGGCATCTGCGCTCGCTGCTCGTCATGTTGCTGATCGTGTTCTTCGCACTCTGCACAGCGATGTTCTGCCTTGGCGCGCCCGTCGACAGCGCCACGCGCGCGCCTGCATCCTTCGGCGAGACGCTCTATTTCTGCGGCGTGACCGCGCTCACCATCGGCTATGGCGATGTGGTCGCGACGACCGCCATCGGGCGCGCATTGTCGATCTTGCTCGGCTTGTACGGCGTGCTCGTCACCGGCGTGACGACGGCGGTCGCCGTTTTCGCCGTCCAGCGCGCGGCCGGCCGCGCCGCCTGAGTCTTCCCCAAAGCGCTTCTTCTAAATCGATACAGCGGGTATACGCCTATTGGTGCATACCGCCACCGCCGATTACTGTATCGATACACTAAATCGATACAGTCCGCAGCGCGACGCGCGGCATCCAGGAGACACACCATGCATTCGATTTCCCGGCGACGCTTCCTTCAGACGGCCTCGGCGGCTTCGCTCGCGGCGGTCGGCGGCGGTTTGCCCACCTTCGCGAGCGCGCAGCCGGCGGTCACGTTGCGGCTTTCATCGTCGATGCCCGCCAACGAGAACGCCGCGCACTACGTCTGGTATCAGAATCTCGCGGCCAACCTGAAGGCGAGCGTCGGCGACCAGATTCGCATCGACTATTTCCCGAACAGCCAGCTCGGCAAGGAAAGCGATGTGGTGCAGCAGGTCAAGGTCGGCGCGGTCGACATGATGGTCACCGGCTCGTCGATCTGGGCGACCGTGCTGCCCGAGCTCGGCATGCTGGATCTCGGCTATGTGTTCGACAACTTCGATCACGTCGGCCGCGCGATGGACGGCAGCGTCGGCAAGTCCTTCGACGAGCTGCTGCAAAAGCGCGCGGGCTGTTCGGTGCTCACGTGGGGTTATTCGTTCGGCGCGCGCAACGTGTTCACGAAGAAGCCCGCGCATTCGCTCGCGGATATCAAGGGCGTCAAGCTGCGCGTGCTGCCGACGCCCGCCTTCATGGACACCTTCCGGCTGATGGGCGCGGTGCCGACGCCGATTCCCATCGGCGAGCTGTACATGGCCGCGCAAACAGGCGTGGTCGACGGCTTCGAGCACGATTGCGCGACCGTACTCGCGAGCAAGTACGACGAAGTGGTGAAGTCGTGCTGGCAGACGAACCACGTGTTCAGCCCGCTCGTCGTCGTGATGGGCCGCCGCGCGCTCGCGAAGATTCCGGAGAACCTGCGCCCCGCGTTCCAGAAGGCCGCGCAGGACGCGACCGCGAAGCAGCGCATCGCCGCGATCCAGACCGCCGCGAGCGCCGAGCAGGAACTGAAGAAGCGCGGCATGACCTTCTTCCCGATGTCGCCGGCCGATCGCGACACCGCGCGCCGCGAGATGCAGTCGCAGTTGTACGCGAGCTTCTCGAAGCAATATCCCGCGACCGCGCCGCTCTTCACGGCCATCGCCGCCGCACGAGGCTAAGACCATGACCAGTTATTCCGCGACGCCCGGACCGGAGGCGCAACTCGCCGCCGCGCCCGGCTTCGGCCGCGAAACCGCGCTCGCACGCGGGCTCGCCGCCCTCATGCACTGGATCGAATATCTATGCGCGGCCGTGCTCGCCGCCGATGTGATCGTGGTGTTCGTCTCGGTCGTCTATCGATACTTCCTGCGCGATCCCGTCGACTGGGCCGAGGAAGTCGCCCGCGCGCTAATGATCGTGCTCGTGTTCTTCGGCGCGGCGACCGTGCTCGGACGCAGCCAGCACGTCGGCGTCGATCTGTTTCGCGGCGCGCTGCCGAAAAGCTGGCAGCCCGCGCTCGTGCATGCGGGGCACTGGATCATCGCGGGCGTCGCGGGGAATCTGTGCGTGTCGTCGTGCCTGCTGCTCGTCGATTCATACGGACAGATGACGCCGAGCGGCCTGCCCGCGTGGATCAACGTCTATCCGCTCGTCGCGGGCGGCGTGTTCATGACGGTGTTCGCGCTCGCCAACGCGCTCAACGGGCCGCGCAAGACCGTGCTCGGCACGCTGGCCGGCTGCGCGTTGCTGGCGGCGGCGCTGTTCGCGTGGAACGCCTTCGTTCCGGCGCACGCCGTGAAGCCGGGCGTTCTGCTCGCGGCGGGCTTCGTCGGCGGCCTCGCGCTCGGCGTGCCGATCGGCTTCGTGCTCGCGTTCTCGGCGCTGCTGTATTTCCTCACCGAACCATCCCTGCCGATACTCGTCTACTCGCAGCAAGTGATGGCCGGCACCGACCACTTCGTGCTGCTCGCGATTCCGTTCTTCGTGCTCGCCGGTTTGCTGATGGAAGGCAACGGCATGTCGTCGCGGCTGATCGAACTGCTGCTGCGCATGTTCGGACGCGTGCGCGGCGGCCTCGGCCTCATCACGATCATGGCGACGGCGTTCTTCTCCGGCGTGTCCGGCTCGAAGCTCGCGGATATCGCCGCGGTCGGCGGCGTCGTGATGCCGGCCGTGCGGCAGAGCAAGGAAGACCCGAACGAAGCGGCGGCGCTGCTCGCGTGCAGCGCGGTGATGGCGGAAACCATTCCGCCGTGCGTGAACATGATCATCATGGGCTTCGTCGCGAATATCTCGATCGCCGGGCTGTTCCTCGCGGGCGTCGTGCCGGCGGCGGTGCTGGCGATCGCGCTTGCGATCGTCGCGGTGATCTACGGGCGGCGCATCAATATTGCGGATGCGCTGACTCATCCGCGCGCCTGGCTGCCGTTGCTCGGCGGCGCGCTCGTCGCACTCGTGATGATCGCGATGATCGGCAAGGGCGTGACCTCGGGCATCGCGACATCGACGGAAGTGTCCGCGTTCGCGGTCGTCTATGCGCTCGTGGTCGGCTGGCTCGCGTTCCGCGAACTCACGCCGAAGTCGGTGGCGCGCGTGTTCGTGCGCTCGGCGTCGATGGCAAGCGGCATTCTGTTCATCGTCGCGGCGGCGTCGAGCGTGTCGTTCGCGCTGACGATCGAGCAGATTCCCGCGCTCGTCTCCGACGCGATGATCGCCTTCGCGCACCAGTACGGCCCGACCATGTTCCTGCTGCTCTCCGTGCTCATCATGATCGTGTTCGGCGCGGTGCTCGAAGGCGCGCCCGCGCTGATCATCTTCGGGCCGCTGCTCACGCCGATCGCCACGCAGCTCGGCATCAATCCGCTGCACTTCGGCACGGTGATCGTCGTCGCGATGGGGCTCGGCCTGTTCGCGCCGCCAGTCGGCGTTGGACTTTTCGCGACCTGCGCGATCACCGGCACCGACATGAAAGCCGTCGCGCGTCCGATGCTGAAATATCTGGTGGTGCTGTGCATCGCGCTTGTGGTACTCATTCTGGTGCCCTCGTTTTCCTTGTGGCTGCCGACCCGGCTCGGCCTGTAGCCGGCAGTAGAACTTCGTTATGAGCACCATTCAGGACGTCGCCCGCCACGCCGGGGTTTCCGTCAGCACTGTTTCCAACGTGCTCAACGGCCGCACGGATCAGATGCGCCAGGACACGCTCGCGCGCGTGCAGGCCGCGATGAGCGCGCTGCAATATCGCCCGAGCACGCTCGCGCGGCAGTTGAAGACCGGCCAGACGCCGCTCGTCGGGCTGCTCGTGCCGTCGATCGCGAATCCGATGTACGGCTACATCGCCCGTGAAGTCGAGACGTATGCGCAGGAGCGCTATGGGTATCGCGTGCTGATCGGCAATACGTATCGCGATCCGGCGAAAGAGGCGTCGTTTTTCGAGGATCTGCTGTCGCACGGGGTGCGGCGCGTGATCGTGATTTCCTCGCTCGCCGATGAACGGCATCTCGAAACGGCGGCCGAGCGCGGCATGGTCGTCGTGAGCTATGACCGCCGCGCGAACGAAGGCGAGACGACGCGCATCGATCACGTCACGCCGGACAACTTCGAGGCGGCGCGGCTCGCGACGCGGCATCTGATCGCGCGTGGCCACACGCGGCTCGGTTACGCGACGCTCGCGGGCATGACGCTGTCGCGCCGCGACAAGATTCGCGGCTTTCTCGCGGCGGCGGAGGAAGCGGGTTTGTCGGACTGCGCGCGCGTGCTCGACAGCGGCCCGGTCAACGAATACGGCGATTCGATGATCGCGGAGAACGGCCGCGCGCTCGCGCGGCAACTCGCGGGCGACGCGCTCCGGCCGACCGGCATCGTCGCCGTGAACGATCTGATGGCGCTCGGCCTGATGGCGGGCTTGCGCGAATCGGGCTTGCGCGTGCCGCACGATATGTCGGTAGTCGGCATGGACGGGCATTTTCTCGCGGCGATTTCAAACCCCGCGCTCACGACCGTGCAGCTTCCCGTTCCGGCGATGGCCGCCGCGATGGTGGAACGCGCGATGCGTCAGAACGACGAAGCACCGCTCGATTCCGGGCAGGCGCTTTTCACCGATATCACGCTGGTCGAGCGCGAATCCGTTGCAGCGCCGGCGTGAGCAAAGCAATACAGGACCAGGACATGAACAAGGTATTCGTCAGCCATCCACGGCACATGCTGGACCATTACTTCGGCGCACGCGCGGCCGATGCGTTGCGTGCTGTCGCCGACGTCGCGTTCAATCCCGAGTGCCGCGAACTGACGACGGACGAACTGGCCGTCGCCGCGAGCGACGCGGACGTGATCATCGGCTACCGGCAGACGCCCGCGCCGCGCGCGCTGTTCGACGCGCTGCCGAAGCTCGCGGCGTTCGTGCGCTGCGCGGTGGATATCCGCACCATCGATGTCGACGCCGCGAGCGAGCACGGCGTGCTCGTGACGCAGGCGAGCGCGGGCTTCGTGCCGGCGGTGGCCGAATGGGTGATCGGCGCGATGCTCGATCTGGGCCGCGCGACGACCTTCCAGGCCGAGGCGTACCACCAGCGCGGCGCGCCCGCGCCGAAGATGGGCCGCGAGTTGCGCGGCAGCACGCTCGGCGTGATCGGCTACGGGCAGATTTCGCGTTATCTGTGCGATCTGGCGCTGGCGTTCGGGATGCGGATCGTCGTGTCCGATCCTTTCGCGAAGATCGACGACCCGCGCGTGCATCAGCGCGATCTCGGCACGCTGCTGGCCGAAGCCGATTTCGTCGTGTGCCTCGCGCCCGCGAACGCGCAAACGCACGATCTGATGAACGCGAATACCTTCGGCACCATGAAGCCGGGCGCGTACTTCATCAACGCGGCGCGCGGCGAACTTGTCAACGACGCCGCATTGCTCGCCGCGCTCGATCGCGGTCATCTCGCCGGCTGCGCGCTCGACGTGGGCCGCGCGCCGGACCAGATGCCGTCGCCCGCACTCGCGCAGCATCCGCGCGTGATCGCGACGCCGCATGTCGGCGGCCTCACGCCCGCTGCGATCGAGCATCAGTCGATGGAAACCGTCGCGCAGACGGAAGCGCTGTTTCAGGGCCGCACGCCGCAGGGCGCGGTGAATGCGCCGCGCGCGTTTCGCGTTGCGCGCTTCGCTATCCCGGCCCACACGCAATGATGAAGCTCCCGACCGGCGCGTGCGATTGCCACATCCACATTTACGAGGACGGCTATCCGCTCGCGCCCAGCGCCACGTTCGTCCCGCCGCCCGCACCCGCCGACGCGTATCGCGACGTGCAGCGCGCGCTGGGTTTGTCGCGTGTGATCGTCGTGCAGCCGACGGGCTACGGCTTCGACAACCGCTGCACGCTCGATGCGATCAGGAAGCTGGGCGAGGGCGCGCGCGGCATCGCGGTCGTGCCGCCCGATATCAGCGATGCCGAACTCCAACGCCTGCACGAAGCCGGCATTCGCGGCGTGCGTTTCATGATGCTGCCGGGCGGGCTGCTGCAATGGGACAGCCTGAACGATATCGCCGCGCGCATCGCGCCCCTCGGCTGGAACATCAACCTTCAGCTCGACGGTTGCACGCTCACGCAACATGAGGCGATGCTCGCGCGCCTGCCCGCGAAACTCGTGATCGATCATATCGGTAAATTTCTCGGGCCGGTGACGATCGCAAGCGACGCGTTCGCTTCGCTGAGCCGCCTGCTCGATGGGCCGCGCTGCTGGGTGAAGCTGTCCGCGCCGTACGAAAGTTCGCGCATCGGCCCGCCCGGATACGACGACATCGCGCCGCTCGTGCGCACGCTCGCCGCGCGGCATCCGGAACGCTCGCTGTGGGCGTCGAACTGGCCGCACCCGAACGTGAAGCCGATGCCCGCCGACGCCGATATGCTCGGCTGGATGGCGCGTTGCGTCGATGACGAGCCGACGATGCGCAAGATTCTCGTCGACAATCCCGCAGCGCTCTATTTCCAGGCGAGCTGACTCGCGCCGCGCCGCGTTCCGTCCTATCCTTCTTCTGGCGCCACGAAACGGAGCGGCAACGCCATGAATAGTCTGGAAGGAAAGATCGTCGCCATCACGGGCGGCTTCGGCAGTCTGGGACTCGCGACGGCGCGCGCGCTCGCCGAACGTGGCGCGCGTGTCGCGCTGATCGGCCACGGAGCAGCGTCGGATGCATTGCCCGCGCCGCTCGCCGATGCGTGCATCGTCACCGGCATCGATCTGACGGATGCGAAGTCGGCGCAGCAAGCCATCGACAGCATCGTTCAGCGGATGGGCGGGCTGCATGCGCTCGTGAACGTGGCCGGCGCGTTCAGTTGGGAAACGATCGCGGACGGCAGTGTCGACACCTGGCAATCGATGTTCGACGTGAACGTGAAGACCGCGCTCAACGCGTCGAAGGCGGCGCTCGCGCCACTGAGCGCGAACGAAGGCGGGCGCATCGTCAATATCGGCGCGCTCGCGGCGCTGAAAGCGGGGATGGGGATGGGCGCCTACGCGGCATCGAAGGCCGCGCTGCTGCGCCTGACCGAAGCGCTCGCCGAAGAGCTGAAGGACAAGGGCGTGACGGTGAACGCGCTGTTGCCGTCGATCATCGACACCGCGCCGAATCGCCGCGACATGCCCGACGCCGATTTCTCGCGCTGGGTGAAGCCGGAGCAACTCGGCGCGGTGATCGCGTTCCTGCTTTCGCCCGATGCGCAA
>Ga0160459_100163_pt1 | contig 37290 bp, 29 predicted proteins | sample HID1973K_E6MG_FD_108208 | JGI IMG/M metagenome (GOLD analysis project Ga0160459, IMG submission 108208) | Enriched mosquito-associated microbial communities from UW Madison campus, WI, USA - HID1973K_E6 MG | ecosystem: Host-associated > Arthropoda: Insects > Digestive system > Unclassified ...
CAGCAGCAGCGACGGCAGGAACTGCAGCGCCACCGTGAACCCCACGGCGGTGACGGATCCGGACAGCTGGAGGACCAGCCAGTCCTGGGCGATGCGCTGCATCCAGATGGCGATGACGGCGATGAAATGGCCCACCGCGAAGATGCGGAAGTTGGGCACGCTGAGGGAGATAAACGTGTGCTTCCACGGCAGGCGTTCCGCGACGACGGGCACGGGCTGGGTGAGCGCGTCCCGGTTCCGGACGTCCGGAGCTTGCGGGCCGGGCGGCAGGGCTGGTGCTGAACTCGCGGAATCGATGACGGGCTGGCTGACGGTTGCCGACGACGGCGGTGGGGGTGCCACAGGATTGTCCTCAAAGTGGGTGCGGTCCGGGATGCCCTTAACGCTATGGTGGCGCTAACAGATTATGGAGACGTATTGTCCCTATAACTCGTATTGCAAACCGCAATGACAGACAATGCCGATGGAGTGCACGTGTTCGAACCAGCCCAACTCCGCTCGTTCCTGGCCGTCGCCGAGACCTTGAGCTTCACCAAGGCCGCGGACCGGCTGGGGCTGGCCCAGCCCACCATCAGCCAGCACATCCGGAAGCTGGAAACCGCCGCCAAGCGCGTCCTCATCACCAGGGACACCCGGGACGTCCGGCTGACGGACAACGGGGACGCCATGGCGGGGTTCGCCAGGAACATCCTCTCCGCCCACGACGCCGCGGCCCGCTACTTTTCCGGCTCGGCGATGCGCGGCCGGCTGCGTTTCGGCACGGCTGACGATCTGGCCATCACCGGGCTGCCCCGGATCCTGCGCGAGTTCCGGCAGATCTACCCGCAGATCAACCTTGAGCTGACTGTGGGCCAAAGCGACCAGCTCTACCGCAAGCTCAACGCGGGCCAGCTGGACCTGGTGTTCGTCAAGTGGGTGGCCGGGGCCAAGGACGGCACCGTGGTCCAGCACGATTCCTTCTCCTGGGTGGGCCTCGAGCAGACGTCCCTCGAACCGGGCGCACCGGTGCCCCTGATCGCCTACCCCTCCCCCAGCCTCAGCCGGAAACTTGCCATCGACGCTCTCGAAGCGCACGGCCGGACCTGGCGGATCACCTGCACTACCCGCCAGATCAGCGGCGTCCTGGCCGCGGTCCGGGCCGGAATCGGCGTGGCCGTCATGCCGTCATCGCTGGTACCGGAGGACCTGAAGATCATCACCCGCCGGTTCGACCTGCCAGCGGTGGGCGATGTGGATTTCACCCTGATCCGGAACCCGCTAGCCAATGCGGAAGTCATCGACGCGCTTACGCAGTCCATTGTGGGGCGGATCATCAACCGCCAGGGGTAAACCGGCAAGGCAAAGACCGGAGAAATCTTTCATTGATGTCAGATCGTTGCATAATCTATGCTGGTTTCTCCGGGGTCAAGCAGCAGGCCTGTTCTACACTACGGGCGCGCCTGCACACCATGGCACGCCGCCCGGGACAGGCAGCCAATGACGACAGCCAGGAACACCCATCTCAGCGCCGCACACGCCCGCCCGCACACCAGCACCCGGCCGGCAACGCGTCAGTCCAACCTCGGCACCGGCCTTGCCGCCACCGATTCGGGCTACATCGGAAAGCCGACCTGCGAAAAGTGCCGGACGGACGAATTCATTTACCTTGAGTCCTACATTCCGCCGACCTACCGGCACGACGGGTCAGTCGCAGCGCTGGGCGAAGTGGCCTACACCTGCACGCGGTGCGAGGATTTCTCGGCCCACAGCGTGCCGGTGACGTGGACTCCGCCGGGCTGGTACCTGGGCTGACATTCCACGGGCCGGGCGGGCCGGAATCCACTGTCCCGCAATCCCAACCAACAACGGGGCCGGGCGGCCACCCTCAGGTGGCCGCCCGGCCTCGTTGGTTCGTAGGGCCTGCTAGATGAGCGCGTCCGAGAGGTGGTTCGGGGTTCCGAAGCGGTGCGCGGTGATGCTGACAGCCTGCTCGTGCAGGAACGGCAGCAGCTCAACCCTGCCGGCTTCGGTTACGGCGTGGGAGTAGACAGCGATGTCGGGCCGACCGCCGGTTGCTTCGGCGAGAGCCGGCGCGTCACCGCCCAGCAGCCGGATGCGGGCCCCGGACAGCTTGCCAGCGGAGGCGAGCCGTCCCGCCGAAGCCAGCCAGCCGGCGTCGGACTCCACCGTCAGGTCCACGTCGAGGCCGAGGAACACGGCACGCAGCTGGGCGGGAAGTTCGACGGCGGTGGACACGGTGAGCGGTGACCCCGCCAGCACGCCGGCCGCCACGGTCCGCACGAGGTGGGCCAGCGGCTCACCTTCGGAGAGGCGGATGGTGACCGGGAGGTTGCGGTAGCGGAAGATGTTGCGCTCCGCGCTCAAGCCCGAGACGTCCTTGGCGGTGCCGAACTCGCTGGCCCAGGCCTCGGCGTCGGACGCCAGGGCGCGCTGCACGGACTCAAGGTGGGCCGGCTCCAGGGCGGCGCCTGCGGCGTTGATGATCCGGCGGACGCCGGGGTGCGCAACGTCAGCCCTTGCGGATGCCTCGGCGGGGATCCAGTCGCCCAGCCCTGCCAGGTAATTGGGGCCGCCGGCCTTGGTGCCGGCGCCGACGGCCGACTTCTTCCAGCCGCCGAACGGCTGCCGCTGCACGATGGCGCCGGTGATGCCGCGGTTGACGTAGAGGTTGCCCGCCTGGATGCTGTCCAGCCAGATTCCCAGCTCCTCGGTGTTGAGCGAGTGCAGGCCTGCGGTGAGTCCGTACTCGATCTGGTTCTGGATGGCGATGGCCTCTTCCAGGGTCCCGGCGGTCATCACTCCGAGGACCGGGCCGAAGAATTCGGTCAGGTGGAAGTAGGAACCGCGCTTGACCCCGTAGCGCACGCCGGGGCTCCAAAGCCTGCCGGACTCGTCCAGCTTCTTCGGTTCCACGGCCCAGTTTTCGCCGTCGCCCAGGGTGGTGAGGGCGTTGAGGAGCTTGCCGTTGGCGGGCTCGATGATCGGGCCCATCTGGCTGGTGGGGTCCTGCGGGTAGCCCACCTTCAGCGAGGTAACAGCGTCGATCAGCTGGTTGTGGAACCGCTTCGACTTGGCAACGGAGCCCACCAGGATCACCAGCGACGCGGCGGAGCACTTCTGGCCGGCGTGGCCGAACGCGGAGTAGGCCACGTCCTTGGCTGCCAGGTCCAGGTCGGCGCTGGGGGTGACGATGATGGCGTTCTTGCCGCTGGTTTCGGCCAGGAGCGGCAGGTCCTTGCGGAAGGAACGGAACAGTTCGGCCGTTTCGTAGCCGCCGGTGAGGATGACCCGGTCAACGGCCGGGTGGGAGATGAGCTGCGTGCCGAGCTCGCGCTCGCCCAGCTGCACCATGGTGAGTACGTCCTTCGGCACGCCGGCTTCCCACAGGGCTTCGACCATCACGGCACCGCTGCGGGCTGCCTGCTTGGCAGGTTTGATGACGACGGCGGAGCCGGCGGCGAGTGCCGCGAGGGTGGACCCGGCCGGGATGGCGACCGGGAAGTTCCATGGCGGCGTGACAACGGTGAGCTTCGCTGGGACGAACGTGGCGCCGTCGACCGCGTCCAGCTTGCGGGCGGACTCTGCGTAGTAGTGCGCGAAGTCCACCGCCTCGCTGACCTCGGGATCGCCCTGGTCAATGGTCTTGCCCGTTTCGCTGGCCATGACTTCGAGAAGATCGGCGCGGCGGGCTTCCAGGGCGTCGCCGGCGCGGTGCAGGATTTCGGCGCGTTCGGCGCCGGAGAGTGCGCCCCAGGCCTTGCCCGTCTCGACGGCGGTTTCGATGGCCGAGTTCAGCGCTGCCTCGTCATTGATGAAGGCGGCCTTGACCGAGGCCTTTCCCAGCGTGGAGCCCGGAACGCGGTCCAGGATGGCCCGGCCCCAGGTGCGGTTGGCGGGCAGGGAGGGATCCGTGTCCGGGGTGTCTTTGAACGTATCGTGCGGCATCGCGACCGGCGGCAGGCTGCGGTCCTGGCGCCGGCTGGGGAGCGGCACACTGTTATCCAGGGCCTCCAAGGAGGCGAGGAAGCGCTGCTTTTCGCGTTCGAACAGGGCCTCGTTCTTGTCGAGCTCGAAGACGGCGGACATGAAGTTGTCCTGGCTGGCTCCCTCTTCGAGGCGGCGGATCAGGTAGGCGATGGCGACGTCGAACTCCGCCGGGTGCACCACGGGCGTGTAGAGGAGCAGTGAGCCGACGTCCTTCTTCACGGCTTCGGCCTGGCCCTGCGCCATGCCCAGCAGCATCTCGAACTCGATACCCTGCTGTGCGGTATCCGCAATTCCGCGCTCCTTGGCCAGCAGCCAGGCGAAGGCAATATCGAACAGGTTGTGGCCGGCCACGCCGATCCGGATGTTCTTGATCCGCTCCGGGTGCAGCGAGTAGTTGATGACGCTCTTGTAGCTGGTGTCGGAATCCTGCTTCGAACCCCAGGTGGCCAGCGGCCAATCGTGCAGCGAGGCTTCCACCTGTTCCATGGGCAGGTTGGCGCCCTTGACCACGCGGACCTTGATGCCGGCGCCGCCGTTGGCGCGGCGCTCCGCGGCCCAGTCCTGCAGCCGGATCATGGCGGACAGTGCGTCCGGGAGGTAAGCCTGGAGCACGATGCCGGCCTCGAGGTCCTTGAACTCAGGCTTGTCCAGGATCCGGGTGAAGACCGCGATGGTCATGTCCAGGTCCTTGTATTCCTCCATGTCCAGGTTAATGAACTTGGCTTTGCCGCCCGTGCTGCTGCCGGGGGCGGCGAAGGAAGCCGCACGCTGGAAGAGCGGGGTGAGCTTCTCGACGACGTGTTCCACGGCTTCGTCGAACGCCCAGGCGGAATGCGGAGCCACCGTGGAGGAGACCTTGATGGAGACGTAGTCGACGTCGGGACGCGCCAGCAGCGTGTGCGTTCCGTCGAGCCGGCGGGAGGCCTCGTGCTCGCCGAGGACTGCCTCGCCGAGGAGGTTGACGTTGAGCTTGATGCCGTCCTTTTTGATCTTCGCGATGGCCGGGCCCAGCTTGGCATCGGTGGCGTCAACGATCAGGTGGCCCACCATTTCGCGGAGCACCTTGCGGGCTGCGGGGATGACTACCTGCGGCTGCGCCGGGGCCATGGTCCAGCCGAGCGCCACGGCGCTGCGCATGTACCAGGGCAGGAACGCCGGCACCTTGGGCGCCAGCGCAGCCAGGTTGCGGGCGGCGACGTTCAGGTCCTCGGGGCGGACCACGCCGTCCACGAAGCCCACAGTGAAGTCCAGGCCGTTGGGGTCCTTCAGGACTCCGGCCAGCTGTTCGGCGGAGGCATCCACCGGAACCTTCGCGGCCTCGGTAAGCCAGCGCCGGACCAAGGCGACCGCCTCAGTGGCGAGGGCTTTGGCCTGGGGGACGTCGACGTCGACCGTCTGCGGGGTGGCCGCGTGGGTGACTGCCGGTTCCATTGCAACGTGGGTCATGGTTTTCCCCGATCTTTCCTAGTGTGGGAGGAGGTCTTTTCATCAGTATGCGCTCCTGATCACATAAGATAAAGCGACCTTTTCCAACCAATACAGGTTAGGAAAAATGATGTTTCCTGGAGGCCTTCAGACGCCAAAGGGCAGGCCCTCCACCCTCCCTCGATGCCACATCAGATCGAGTACCTAAAACAGGGTGTTAGGGACTCGATCTGATAGGGCAACCGGGGGTTTGCGGGTGGAGGGCCTGCCGTGTGGAGAGGTTGCTGAGGTGTTGCGAAGAGCTCGGCTGTCAGGCGAGGGGGCGGTGCATTTCCTCGATTTCCTGGTGCCGCGGGCTGTTCGGGTTCATCAGCGAGTTCTTGCGGCCATAGGTGAAGTAGATGACCAAGCCGATGACCAGCCACACACCGAACCGCAGCCAGGTTTCCCAGTGCAGCTGCAGCATGAGGAAGGCCGAGGCGAGGACACCGAACGCCGGCACCAGGGGCATCAGCGGCAGCCGGAAGGTACGCGGCGCATCCGGACGCTTGTATCGGAAGATGATGACGGACAGGCAGACGACGACGAACGCGGCCAGGATGCCGATGTTGGTCAGGTCCGCGACCTCCTTGATGGGGAACACGCCGGCCAGGAAGGCCGAGGCGATGCCGGCGATCCAGGTGACGCGCTGCGGGGTGCCGTTGCGGTCGGTCTTGGCGAACCAGCCCGGAAGCAGCCCGTCGCGGCTCATGGAGAACCACACGCGGGTGACGCCCAGGAGGAACGTCAGCATCACGGTGAGGATGGACAACACCGCGAAGACGGAAATGATCGTTGCGATCACAGGCAGCCCGACTGAGCTGAAGGCGGACGCGAAGCCGGCCTTGGGGTCGATGTCCTTGTAGTTCTGCATGCCGGTGAGCACCAGGGTGGCGGCCACGTAGAGCAGCATGGCGACGATGAGCGAGAGGATGATGGCCTTGGGCATGTGCTTCTTGCCGTCCTTGGCTTCCTCCGCCGCGGTGCTCATGGCGTCATAGCCGAAGACCGCGAAGAACACGGTGGCGCTGCCGGCGAGCACGGGCCCGAAGCCGGAGGGCATGAACGGGTTGTAGTTGTTGGTGTCGATATAGAAGACGCCCAGGCCGATGATGAAGAGGATGAGGATGACCTTGATGGCCACCGCCACGAGCTCGAAGCGGCCGAAGGCCTTGGTGCCGCGGGACAGGATCCAGGTGACCAGGAGGCAGACAAGGATAGCGGGAATGTTGACGATGCCACCCTTGCCCTCATCCACCGTGGAGGTCATCCAGATGGGCATGTGGATACCGATGCCGGACAGGAACGCGTCCAGGTAGCCGGAGATGCCGATGGCCACCACGGCCACGATGGCAATGTATTCAAGCAGCAAGTCCCAGCCGATGAACCAGCCGATCACTTCGCCCAGGGCCACGTAGCCGTAGGTGTACGCCGAGCCGGCACGCGGAATCATGCCGGCGAACTCGGCGTAGGAAAGAGCCGCTGCCGCGGAGGCGAGGCCCGCTATAAGGAAGGAGATCAGCACCGCGGGCCCCACTCCCGGATTGCCTTCGCTTCCTGCGGCCACCAGCCCCGCGAGGGAGAAGATGCCGACGCCGATGATGCCGCCAACGCCGATGGCGGTGAGCTGCCACAGGCCCAGCGATTTAAAGAGGCCGCTGTGCTTGTTCTCTTCTTCGATGTCATCGATGGGCTTTCGCCGCATGATGGACTGGCTCATATCTCTAGTGCTCATCAGGAACTCCTGCTGTGGGGTGCTGCCCCGCCGCGGCACGCCTGGAAGGCTGTGACGGGGGTAACTCAGTCCCAACAGTATGCAAGCCGGTTTGCATTAGATAAAGTGACTACTTCTAACCTATATTCATTAGTTTCAGTTAGGATTTCCCCATGCTTGACGTTCGCCGGCTGCGCCTGTTGCGGGAACTGAGCATCCGGGGGACACTCGCCGAGGTGGCGGAGGCACTGCAGTACAGCCCGTCGTCGGTATCCCAGCAGCTTGCCCTCCTGGAGAAGGAGGTGGGCGTGGAGTTGCTGCGGAAGACCGGCCGCCGCGTGCAGCTCACCCCGCAGGCCGAGGTGCTGGTGGCACATACTGCCCAGCTGCTCGAAACCATGGAGCAGGCCGAGGCCGATCTGGCGGCGTCACTGACCACCGTTACGGGCACGGTGCGGATTGCGGTTTTCCAGTCGGCGGCCCTGGCGCTGATGCCGGACACCCTCACCCGGATGGCCACCACCTACCCGGAGGTCCGGATCGAGATGATCCAGCGGGAACCCGAGACCGCGCTGCATGAGACATGGGCCCGTGACTTCGACCTGGTCATCGCCGAGCAGTACCCCGGCCACGCGGCTCCCCGCTACCCGGAACTGGACCGCGTGAAACTGACAACCGACGCCATCCGGCTCGCGGTCCCGGCGTCCGACGGCAGCACGGCCATCCGCTCGCTCGCGGACACCGCGGAACTCCCCTGGGTCATGGAACCGCGGGGTGCTGCATCGCGCCACTGGGCGGAACAGGCGTGCAGGAGCGCGGGCTTCGAACCTGACGTGCGCTTCGAGACGGCCGACCTGCAGGCCCAGGCCCGGCTGATTGAATCCGGCAATGCTGTGGCACTGATGCCGGACCTGGTGTGGACGGGCCGCGGCACCACCGCCCGGCTGCTGGAGCTCCCGGGCAAGCCGCACCGCACCATCTTCACCTCGGTCCGCCGGTCCAGCGTGCAGCGGCCGGCCATCCTGGCAGCAAGGGAAACCTTGGCTGCAGCTGCCGCCGCGGTGGCGGGGGAAGACACCAGGTAACCGCCCGCCGTCGTACGTTGGCTGACCTGCGCGCCGGCCCCGCCGCAGGGCAAACAGCCGGCAGCTCACGACGCAAGAGCGTTCAGCTGCGGGTGTTCCGTGCGTCACTGCGGCGGCCCGCCCCCGGCGCTAGACTGGAGCCGTTATGAATCGAACCATGTTCAAGTCCAAAATCCACCGGGCCACCGTCACCCACGCAGACCTGCACTACGTAGGTTCCGTCACCGTTGACCTGGACCTGCTGGAGGCAGCGGACATCCTGCCGGGCGAGCTTGTCTCGATCGTCGACATTACCAACGGCGCCCGGCTGGAAACCTACACCATTGCCGGTGAGCGCGGCTCCGGCGTCATCGGCATCAACGGCGCCGCCGCACACCTGATGCACGAGAACGACCTCGTCATCCTCATCACCTATGCCCAGATGACCACCGGGGAAGCCAAGGCCTACGAGCCGAAGGTGGTCCACGTGGACCAGAACAACCGCATCATCCAGTTGGGGAACGATCCCGCCGAGGGCATTACCCCCGGCATGATGCGTCCGCCGTTCGCACTCAACAACGCCGCCCTGTAGCCGGGGCGTGAGACCCGGCATACTTCTCCGCCGCCCGCCGCGGGTTCCTCCGTGCTAGGCGTACTCGCTGGTTTCTTCGTTGTCTGGTGCATCATCCTGGTGGGCTGGTTCGTTGGCCGGCGGAAGATCCTCGGTGACAACGCCCGCCAGGTCCTCAGCTCCCTCACGTTCTTCGTGGCCAGCCCGGCCCTGCTGTTTGAGACCCTCAGCAAGGCCCGGCTGCAGGAAGTGTTCGCCGCTCCGCTGCTGGTCACCGCAGTGGCCGCCATCGCCACGGCTGCCATCTTCTTCACCATCGTGAAGTTCTGGCTGAAGCGTTCGCTGCCCGAGTCGCTGATGTCCTCGATGTCCGCCTCACTCGCGAATTCGGCGAACTTAGGTATTCCCATTGCGGTATATGTCTTGGGCGACGCCAGCTATGTTGCACCGCTGCTGATCTTCCAGCTGGCCTTCTTCACCCCGGTGTTCCTCATGATCCTGGACTCCAGCACCAGCTCGCACCGGACCGCCCCGCTCGGCTTCGTGGTGATGATCCTGCGAAACCCGATGATCGTGGGATCTGCGCTGGGCCTCATTGTTGCCGGCACCGGTTTTAAAGTGCCCGAACTGGTCATGGAGCCCATCCACCTGATTGGCGGCGCCGCGATTCCGGCCATGCTGATCGCCTTCGGCATGAGCCTGAACGGGACCCGGCCGCTGCAGGCAGCAGCCGGACGCCGCGTGGACACCCTGCTGGCGAGCGCCTTCAAGCTGGCCGTCCAGCCGGCGCTGGCCTATGTCTTTGCCCGTTTCGCCCTGGGGATGGACGGCCACGCCCTGTTCGCCGTGGTGGTGACGTCGGCGTTGCCCACGGCGCAGAATGTGTTCGTGGCCGCCAGCCGCTACAAGACCGGCCTCACCGTGGCCAAGGACACCGTGCTGATTACTACCGTGGTGGCTGTTCCGGCGATGATCGGCGTCGCGCTGCTGCTGGCGTGACAACTGGACGAGGAGGACCCGTGGCAACAACTCTTGACACCGTGGTGATCGGCGGCGGCGCCATGGGCTCCGCCACCGCATGGGCGCTGTCCCGGCGGGGACGCCACGTGACACTGGTGGAGCAGTTCGGGCCGGGGCACAAGATCGGCGCTTCGCACGGCACCACCCGCAACTTCAATCCCGGATACCACCGGCCTGAATACGTTGCCATGATTGCCGAATCCCTGGACCTCTGGAACGAGCTGGAGCAGGACAGCGGCGAATCGCTCCTGGCACGGACCGGCATCGTCACGCACGGGCCCGAGCCCATGCTGCCCGACGCTGCGGCAGCGCTGGCCCAGGCCGGGTTGCGCGCCGAGTTCCTGCGCCCGGACGAGGCCGGCGAGCGCTGGCGCGGCATCCGCTTCGACCAGCAGGTCCTCTACATGCCCGACGGAGGCCAGCTCAACCCGGAAGCCGCGCTGCCGGCTTTCCAGCGCCTTGCCGCAGCCCGGGGCGCCGACATCCGGCACCACACCCAGGTGGTGTCCTTCGAGATAACGGACGACGGCGTCCGGCTGGGGTTGGAGAGCAGCGCCGGTACCGAAATGGTCACCGCCGCACAGGTGGTGGTGACCGCCGGCGGCTGGACGGAAAAGCTGCTGGGCGCAGCCGTGGGCGGGCGCCTGCGGACGCCGAAGCTCAGGGTGACGCAGGAACAGCCGGCGCACTTCCGGATCACCGATTCGGATGCGGTATGGCCAGGGTTCAACCATTACCCGGGCGGCGGATCGCAATACGCAGGATGGTACTCCCCGGTCTACTGCATGCACACCCCCGGCGAGGGCATCAAGGCCGGCTGGCACGGGGTGGGCCCGGTGGTGGACCCGGACAGGCGCACCTTCGAGCCGGAACCGCAGCAGCTCGCTGCCCTGCAGGCCTACGCGAGGACCTGGCTGCCCGGCGTGGACGCCGATGCCTTCGAGGCCATCAGCTGCACCTACACCACCACACCGGACGAGGACTTCGTCTTGGACCGGATTGGGCCAGTGGTGATCGGCGCCGGGTTCTCCGGGCACGGGTTCAAGTTCACGCCCGCGGTGGGCCGGATCCTTGCCGACCTCGCCACGGGCACCCGCCCCGCCCCCGCCATCTTCAGCGCCTCGCGCTAGCTGCCGCCGGCCGGATCAGCTGCCTCGGCGGCCGGAATCCTCCACTTCGGTGCGGTCCGGCCCGGTGTCCTCCCCGCCGTCGTCGTTGCCGTTCGTTGGATCCTGGTTCGCTGTGTCCTGTTCGGAAGCCTGGTCCTGCCCCGCAGCGGCATCCCCGGCTCCGGCTGCCCGCGTCCGAGGCATGGCCAGCACCGCCAGGACCGTCAGCAGCCCGGCCACCAGGGCTGCCAGGAAGACGGCGCTGGATGCGGCGACCACGGCCTGGCCGTTTCCCTCACCGCCCGGGTTGCCGGAGTAGATGGCGTTGGCCACGGCCCCGAACACCGCCACGCCCAGGGCGCTGCCGATGGAGCGGGCAAACATGTTGGTGCTGGTCACCACGCCGCGCTCGTTCCACCGCACGCTTGACTGCGCGGCGATCAGCGTGGGTGTTGCGAGCAGGCCGAGGCCGAGCCCCACGACGAAGCAGCTGGATGCGATCAGCGCCACGTTCGGGGTGCCCGCCGTCAACGCCAGGATGAGCAGGCCGGCTACGGTGATGGAAATGCCGATCAGGCCGGTGGCCTTGAAACCGATCCGGAGGTACAAGCGGCCGGCCTGCGATGCGCTGAGGGGCCAGCCGAGGGTCAGTGCCGCCAGGGCAAGGCCCGCGACCAGCGGTGAAACGGACAGTGCACCCTCGAGGAAGGTAGGCACGTAGGAGGTCAAGCCAATCATCACCGCCCCAACGCCAAAGGATGCGAGCGCAGTGGTCACCAGCAGGCGCCGCCGCACCACCCAGGACGGCAGGATGGGTTCCGCAGCCCGCCGTTCCACCAGGATGAAGGCCACCAGGAGCACCGCGCCGACGCCGAAGACGGCAAAGCTGACCGGCGAATCCCACGCCCAGGCCTCGCCGCCCTGCAAAGCGCCGAGGATCAACAGGCCCAAAGAGCCCGCCATCAGGGCCGCTCCGGCGTAATCCACCGTGTGCTTGGCGCGTTCCACGTTCTCGTGCAGCGTCCGCACCAGCATCCAGCCGGCCAGGACGCACAGCGGGATGTTGACCAGGAAGATTCCGCGCCAGATGCCCAGCGCCGAGAAGACGCCGCCCAGGCTTGGACCCACCACGGAGGACACCGCCCACACACTGGCCAGGTACCCCTGGACCTTGGCGCGTTCCTCCAGCGAGTAGATGTCACCGGCGATGGTGATGCTGACCGGCAAAACCGCGCCGGCGCCCAAGCCCTGCAGCGCCCGGAAGGCGATCAGGGACGGCATGCTCCATGCCACGCCGCAAAGGACGGAGCCCAGCAGGAACAGTCCGATGCCTGTCAGGATGATCGGTTTGCGGCCCACCATGTCGGACAGCTTGCCGTAGATGGGCACGGAGACGGCCTGGGCCAGCAGGTACGCCGAGAACAGCCACGGGAATGAGGAGAACCCGCCAACGTCGCGGACGATCGACGGGACTGCGGTAGCCACGATAGTGGAGTCGATCGCCACCAGTCCGGTGGACAGCATCAAGGCGATGAGGATGGGGCCGCGCTCCGAGCGGAACCCCACCCCCTGGGCGCGGGCGGTCATCATGAGTCTCGATTCGGTTTCTGTATCCCTGTTCCTTCCACTCTAGGTACCCCGGACAAACGCTGCCTACCGTCCGGCCTGGTGCGCGTCCAGGAGGCGGGCACAGCGGATGAAACCCAGATGGGAATACGCCTGCGGATGGTTGCCCAGGTGGGTCTCGGTGCCGGGGTCGTATTCCTCCGGCAACAGCCCGGTGGGCCCGAAGAGGGTTACCAGCTGGTCGAACAGGTCCCAGGCTTCATCGATGCGGCCCACGGCGACATAGGCCTCGATCAGCCACGTGGTGCAGATGTGGAACCCGCCCTCCAAGCCCGGCAGGCCGTCGTCGTACCGGTATCGGAAGACTGTTGGCCCCACCCTCAGTTCCCGTTCCACGGCGGTGACCGTGTCCAGGAAGCGCTGGTCGGTGACATCCAGCAGGCCGGAAAGGCCGATGTGCAGGACGGCGGCATCGAGGTCCGGGCTGTCGTAGGCCACTGTGTAGGATTTGGCCGATTCGTCCCAGCCCTCCCGCAGCACCTCATCCCGGATGGCGGCGGCCATGGGAGCCCAGGCGGGGTCCGGCTCCCTGCCGTGCCGGTCAGCTGTCCGCAGTGACCTGTCCAGGGTCACCCAGCACATCACCTTGGAGTAGACGTGGTGGCGTGCCGGGCGCCGGGCCTCCCAGATGCCGTGGTCCGGTTCATGCCAGCGGGCCAGGACTGCCGAGGCCATCTGGACCAGCAGTTCCCAGTGCCCGTCGGCGAGTGTGCCCTCTCTCGAACTCAGGGTATGGATCAGCTCCGCAACAGGGCCAAAGACGTCCAGCTGGACCTGGTGGTCCGCCGCGTTTCCGATCCGGACCGGGCGGGACCCGGCGTAGCCCGGGAGGCTGTCCACCACGGCTTCCGTGGACAGCGGCGAACCGGTGACGGAGTACAGCGGATGGAGCCACTCCGGGCCCGGGGCATGCTCAAGGATCCGCCCCAGCCATCCAAGGAAACCAACGGCCTCCGCGGTGGAGCCAAGGTCCGCCAGGGCATTGACAGTCATGGACCCGTCCCGCAGCCAGCAGTACCGGTAGTCCCAGTTCCTTGTTCCGCCGATGCCTTCGGGCAGGGAGGTGGTGGGGGCGGCGAGGACTGCGCCAGTGGGTTCGTGGACCAAGGCACGGAGCACCAGTGCCGAACGCCGTACCAGCGAGGGTTTCACGGACGGGAGGGCGAGTTTCTGCACCCACTGGCGGGCGTGAAGGGCCACCTCGGCCCGGCGCTCCGTCTCCCCCTGCGGGTCTGCGGGACGGGGTTCCGTGTCACCGCAGCGCAGGTTGAGCACCACGGGCCCGGACTGGAGATTCACCGATGCCGTGGCCGTCCCGTGCCTGCCGTCCGAGGTAATGCTGAAGGTCACGCCCGGCGCGAAGAGGATGATCGGTTCCGACGTGCCCACCACATGCAGTTCGTCGCCGCGGGCCTCCATGACGAACGGGGCGTTGGCGTAGTCCGGCCGCGGTGCGAAGGTGATCCGGGCAGCTCCGGTGCCGGTCAGCACCCGGACCAGGCTGGTGATGCCGTCCGGGGCAGGTTCGAGGTAGTCGGTGACCGTGACGTCCGCCCACCGGGTTTCGACGATCATGGTGCTGTCCACGTAGCGCTGGCCCAGCACCTGTGATGCCTTTGCCGGTTCCACGGAGAAGTGGCCGGCCGCGTCACCGCCGAGGATGTGGGCGAACACCGAGCCGGAGTCCGGCAGCGGGTGGCTCATCCAGCAGACCTTTGCGTCCGGTGTCAGCAGTGCGGTGGAGGAGCCGTTGCCGATCATGGTGTGCCGTTCGAGGCCCACGGCGTCCTCGCCGAACAGCCAGGCCCGCCGCAGTTCGAAGAGCAGGGCAAGGACCCGGGCAAAGGACTCGGGGTCGCGGAGCCGGTGCGCCGCTGCGGTTTCGCCGCCGCCGACCCGCAGGCCCAGGTCCGGGCCGCGGAGGGTGGCGATGGCCAGTTCGTCGCTGTCGGCGTCGCCAGCGAACATGGCGGCACTGGCGCCGAGCCGGGACCGGAGGGTCTCCAGTGCCTCGCCCTTGGACGGCTCCACCACCGACAGGTCCAGCACCGAGCCGTCCACGATGAAGAACAGTCCGTGGGCGCGCGCTATCTCCCGGGCAGTTTCGGTTACCGAGGCGACGACCTCTGCCGGGGCCGGACGGGTGTGGACCGAAACCGCCACCGGTTTGCGCTCAATCCAAACGCCGCTCTGGAACCCTACGGCCTCGTTGAGCGCAGCGTTGACCTTTTGCAGGACCGATTCGGTGGCCAGCGTCTGGGTGTGCGCGAAGCCCATGTCCGACTCCGCGCCGTGAGACCCGATGAGGTGGACCTCCACGGGGAGGCGGGACACCGCCGCCAGGTCCCTCAGGGAGCGGCCCGAAATGATGGCGGCGTGCGTGCTGGGCAGGGCGGCCAGTGCCCGCAAGGCGATGGCGGCGCTGCCCAGCGGGAGGATCTCGGTGGAGATGCCTTCCGCGTCGCACAAGGTGCCGCCATAGTTGCAGGCCACCAGCAGCGCAGGAACACGTGCCAGAACCTTCAGTTCGTCCAGCAGCGCCGGGGTCAGCCCGCTGTCCGCCGCATCCGCCTGGACAAACGACCGGAGCACCTCCAGCGGAAGGGAACGGGTGAGCAGGGCGGAATCCGCCACGCTCTGGTTCAAAGGCGTGGGCATCAGGGAACCCCTTCGAGGCAGAACCAGGCCGGGACTGCAGCCGCTGGGTCACCTGCGGACTACCGGTTGGCGCCCCTCCCGGAGATCCTGGCGATTTCCCGGGGGGAGCAGTTCCCATCGTCATCCCCTGCGGTTTCTCCTGAATATCCCCTTCATTGCGTATGTGTAAAAGCCCGGGCCACACGCCGGATCCGGGGCGACGCTACGGTCGGCCGCAGCGCAGGTCTCCGCGGAGGCCACCTGCGCGTTGACCTGCGCGGACGGGCAGCTCAGACGCGCGCCAGCCCGGCCACCTCGGCCAGCAGTTCCACCGAGCGCAGCCGGGCGTCCGTGCCGGTGCTCTGGTGCGCCACGATGAGTTCGTCGGCGTCGGCGTGCCTGCCGAACCCGTCAAGGTAGTCCAGGACGACGTCGGGCGTTCCCACCGCCGAGTAGGTCATCATCTGCGAGACGTGCTGGCCCTGCGGGGAGTCGAGAATCATGTCCGCCTCATCATCGGTGAATTCCCGGGTCCCGCCGCCGAAGAACAGGGACACGCGGGCCCGTTTGGTGGCCTGCATCATCTCCTGCGCCTCAGAGGCGGAATCGGCCGCGATCACGTTGACTCCGGCGATCACGTGGGGGGCGTCCAGCTGCGCCGAGGGCTTGAATTCGCGGCGGTAGACGGCCACTGCGTCCTTCAGTGCGTTGGGGGCAAAATGCGAGGCGAAGGCGTACGGCAGGCCCAGCTGCGCGGCGAGCCGCGCACCGAACAGGGATGATCCCAGGATGTAGAGCGGGACGTTGGTGCCCTTGCCGGGGGTTGCCTCCACGCCCTGGATCCGGGTGGGTCCGGTGAGGTAGCCCTGCAGTTCCAGGACATCCTGCGGGAAGCTGTCGGCGGACATGGGGTCGCGCCGGAGGGCCCGCAGGGTGTTCTGGTCGCTGCCGGGGGCACGGCCCAGGCCCAGGTCGATCCGGCCCGGGTGCAGGGTTTCCAGGGTGCCGAACTGCTCGGCAATGGTCAGCGGCGAGTGGTTGGGCAGCATGACCCCGCCGGCGCCGAGCCGGATGCTTTCGGTGTGCGCGGCCACGTGGGCGATCAGCACACTGGTGGCGGACGAAGCGATGGACGACATGTTGTGGTGCTCTGCGTACCAGACCCGCCGGTACCCCAGTTTCTCGGCACTCTGCGCCATGGCCACGCTGCCCGCGAAGCTTTCCGCCGCCGTCTGGCCTTTGCCGATGGTTGCCAGGTCAAGGATGGAAAGCGGGAGGGTCACGTCGGGTGCCGGCCTTTCGGAGCGTTGCGTGCGGAATATCGTTGCGTCGTCGCGCCCGCCGGAATCGCGGCAGGCACAGAGGGCATAACCACGGCGGCACCCGGCTTATTTCTGTGATCTGCGGAATACACAGCACACTGATGATGTTGCCGCCCCTATGAGCCCAGACATGAAAAGCACAGAGACGAAGAGCACAGGGACAACGAACCAGTCCGCCACCATCGACCTCAAGGACCTGGGAACCGTGCAGCGGCTCGGCTTCGGTGCCATGCGCATCGTGGGCGACGGCGTTTGGGGCGAACCCGCGGACCGGGCAGCCGCCGTGGCGGTGGTGCGCCGCGCCGTCGAACTCGGCGTCGACTTCATTGACACCGCGGATTCCTATGGCCCGAACATCAGCGAGGAAATCATCGCCGAAGCCCTGCACCCCTACAAAGACGGCCTGAGAATCGCCACGAAGGTGGGATTTACCCGCACCGGGCCCAACAAGTGGGTCCCCGTGGGACGGCCCGAATACCTGCGCCAGCAGACTGAACTGAGCCTCCGCAAGCTGAAGGTGGACACCATCGACCTGCTGCAGCTGCACCGGATCGATCCGAAAGTGGACGCCGAGGAACAGTTCGGCGTGCTGCGTGAACTCCAGGACGAGGGCAAGGTCCGGGCGCTGGGCCTGTCGCAGGTCAGCGTGGCCGAACTCGAAGCCGCCGGAAAGCATTTCACGGTTTCCACCGTCCAGAACCGCTACAACCTGACGGACCGCAGCTCCGAGGACGTGCTGCGCTACTCCGAGGAGAACGGCATCGGCTTCATCCCGTGGGCCCCGATTTCCGCGGGCGAACTGGCCCAGCCGGGCGGCCCGCTGGACGAGGCCGCAACGCGCCTGGATGCCACCACCTCGCAGGTGGCGCTGGCGTGGCTGCTCCGGCGTTCCCCCGTCATGATGCCCATCCCCGGCACGGGATCCGTCAGCCACCTTGAGGAGAACATCGCAGCGGCGGGCATCACGCTCGACGACGACACGTACGCTGGGCTGGAAGCTGCCGGCAAGTAGCGGCGGCTTTCCACGCAGTGCCCAGCAACACAACAGGCAGGAGAACAGCATGGCTAACGTTTTGATGGTTGTTTCAGCAGCCGATTCCCTCACCATGAAGGACGGCAGCGAACACCCCACCGGCTTCTGGGCTGAAGAGCTGGTGGTCTCGCACCAGACCCTGGTGGACGCCGGACACACTGTCCACCTCGCCACACCGGGCGGTGCGAAGCCCACCGTGGACCAGGTCAGCCTGGCCGCAGATTCCGCCGGCGGCGAGGAACGCGCCGAGGGCTTCCGGGACTACCTGGCCAAAATCGGCGCCGAGCTGTCGCAGCCCTTGGTGCTCGCCGACGTCGACATCGCTTCCTACCACGCCGTGGTGATGCCCGGCGGGCACGGCCCGATGGCAGACCTCTACAAGGACGCCGACCTGGGCCGCCTGCTGGTGGCCGCGGACAAGGACGGCAAGGTCATCGCGCCGTTCTGCCACGGCCCGGCGGGCCTGCTCAGCGCAACGGACGACGCCGGGACGTTCACTTTCGCGGGACGGCGCCTGACGGTCTTCAGCAACGAAGAGGAACTGAACGGCGGCACGGGTGAGAACACGCCCTGGCTTGTGGAGGACGCGCTGAAGGAGAAGGGCGCGATCGTCAACAACGCCGCTGCCTGGTCTTCTCATGTGGTCCGCGACGGGAACCTGATCACCGGCCAGAACCCGCAGTCCAGCGAGGACGTAGCCAGGGAAGTCATCAAGGCCCTGGGCTGACAGGCTTCCGGGTTTCCGCCGGGATGGCCTGACGCCGATGTATTGACGGAGGGGACCAGCTCTTATGAGCTGGTCCCCTCCGTTGGTGTGCGCGGATTGTGACCGCGGCGGTCCCCGCGTTAACTGCGGTTACTCCCCGTATCGCCCGGTTTCGGGGCCTTTGATTCTGCCGGTGGCACTCCCGGATAGTTGCTGCAACGGGCATCATCCGTCGCATCAACTTCGTACCTCCAAGGAGGAAACCATGGCCATCCCCACGCCGAAACAGGCCCTTATCGCGGCCCTGGCAGTGTCCCTGCTGGGCCTGGCCGCATGCGCCGATCCGGGCGCGACGGCGGCGACAGCACCGACGTCGGAGGCTACCGCCACCGCAGCCGGCAAGACCTTCAACCTGTCCCCCGAGCAGGACCGCTTCAAGGTGGACGTGGACCAGGCAGCGGCCGCGCAGGTGCCCGACGCCATCAAGGCCGACGGCAAGCTGACCGTGGTGACCACCGGCGGCACGGCCCCGCTGAGCACGTTCGCCTCCGACAACAAGACCCTGATCGGCAGCGAGGTGGACATCGCCTACGCCGTGGGCGAGACCCTCGGCCTGCAGGTCGAGGTCCTCCCCGTCGCGTGGGCCGACTGGCCGCTGGGCATCGAGTCAGCCAAATACGAGGCCGTCCTCTCCAACGTGACCGTCACCGAGGCCCGCAAGGAGAAGTTCGACTTCGCCACGTACCGCAACGACCTGCTCGGCTTCTACGCCAAGAGCGACTCGGACATCACCGAGGTAAAGGAAGCCAAGGACGTGGCGGGCAAGCGGGTCATCGTTGGCTCCGGCACCAACCAGGAAGCCATCCTGGTGCGCTGGGACGAGGAGAACAAGAAGAACGGCCTCAAGCCGGTGGAGTTCCAGTATTACGACGACGACTCCGCCTCCGGGCTGGCCCTCCAGTCGGGCCGTGCGGACCTGACGTTCGGCCCCAACGCCGGCGCTGCCTACAAGGCGGCGAAGGATGGGAAGACCAAGCAGGTGGGCACCCTGGAGGGCGGCTGGCCGCTGAAGGCCGAGATCGCGTTCACCACCAAGAAGGGCAACGGCCTGGCTGTCGCCGCGCAAACCGCCCTGAACCACCTGATCGACGACGGAACCTACGCCAAGATCCTGGACCGCTGGGGCCTGTCCTCCGAGGCGATCCCGAAGTCCGAACTGAACCCGGCGGGCCTGCCCAAGAAGTAAGCGGACCGCCGACGAATGGATCCCCGCCCAGCACCCTCGGGTGCGAGGCGGGGATTCTTCATTGCCCGGCCATGGCGCAGCGGCGCCGCCGTCCCTAGTCTTAAGACTATGGGGCCGCGAGGCCGATTGCGTGGTGGCACTAGGAGTTCCGGTGGAAGTACTTCTCCCTGAGTATCTGAGCTTCGATTACCGCTGCCAGTTCCGTGGGATACCAGGCGTGCACCATGACCCGGACGACTATCCCCTCGTGTGGAACGTCAGCGTCAGCGGCCGCACCTGGGATGACGCGGACGACGGCGGCGACGGCACGGAAGTCCGCGTCGGCGAAGCGGAACTGTATGTTGTTCCGGACACCGGGATCATCGACCTCTTCCTGACCCTGGACGCTGTGAACCAGCACGTCGCCGCAGTGGGTGAAATGCTGACGATCAACCGCCCGGACCTGGTCAAGGACCTGGCCCTGGGCGGGGATCTGCTGATCCTGTCCAAGCTGCACGTGGCGCCGGAATTCCGCAGGAACAAGCTCGGCCACGAGATCCTGAAAGCCGTCCTGAGCAGCGTGGGCCGGTCAGCGTCCAAGGTCATCCTCGAAGCAGTCCCGGCGCCCGCGGAGAACGCACCCGCCGAAGGAACGGCCGGGTACGAGGCCGCGAAGGCGTCATTGCGCCGGTACTGGGAAAGCTTCGGCTTCCAGGCCGCCCACGGGGACTATCTGGTGTTCGAAGACATGAACGGCGTCGTCGACTGACCACCCAGCCGCAACACCACGGCTGAGGAACAGGGGAAAGTGCACTGCCGGCAAGTTTGGCCATAGTCTGGCCAGATGGGGACTAAAACCGTGAACTCCGGCGAGCAGCTTGACAGGCAGTCCCGCATCCTCGAAGCGGCCCTGGACCTGCTGTCCCGGCACGGGATCTCCGGCGTGAGCATGCGCTCCGTCGCCCGGGAGGCCGGCGTCGCCCTGGGCCTGGTGAACTATTACTACGACGACAAGACGAGCCTGATCCGGGCGGCCCTCCACCGCGTCGACGAGCACGACCTCCTGCTGGTCACACCCGATCCGGACTCAACTCCCGACGAACAGCTGCGCACGGCCCTGCGCCGGGTGGCGGGTGCGGATCTGCTGACCACCAAATACCTGTCGCTGCGCCTCCATCTCTGGGCCCTCGCCCAGGCCGATGAGGGCTACGCCGAAATCAATGCCGCCGCCTTCGACCGGTACATCGACGGCCTCGCCACTCTCGTGGCCAATGCCAGGCCCGGGCTCACCTGGGCTGAGTGCCGGGAACGCGCGTCCGATGTTGTCGTCATCCAGAACGGCATGTGGCTGACCTCCCTCCTGGGCGTGGACAAGGCCTCCATCCAGCGCAGCATCCAGCGGACCGAGGACATCGCCTTCGGCCCTGCACCGGACGCCGGCTAGGCAGAAGCGCCACAAACCCTCATCCTCCAGTCACATTTGAACGAGTGTTCAACATGCTATTGAACACTCGTTCAACATGCATTACTGTCCTTCTATGACGTACGCCACACCTGCCCGGGTTTCTGCTGACGGGGCCCGGCACTGCACCCCCCGCTCCGCGCCGCGCTAAGCCCGCCGGCCCGAAAACCCCGGCGCGATGTCCGCACCACGGACATCGCGCACCGCAAAGTCACCTCCGCAGCACAGCCGCCGCACCATCCGGCGCTGCTCCGCCGTGCCTGCGGCACGGCTGCCGCACCATCCGGGGAGCGCCGGTACGGCCCCTGACCTACCACTTAGGGAGACACATGACAGATACAGCAACCACCCTGTTCATCAACGGATCGTGGGAGGCCGCCGCGTCCGGCGCCGTCCGTGAAATCCGCAACCCGGCCGACGGCGAACTGGTCGCCACAGTGTCCGAGGCCGGCCGGGAGGACGCGGAGCGCGCCATCACAGCCGCCCGTGCCGCCTTCGACTCCGGCGCCTGGTCCGGCGTCCCGGCACCGGAGCGCGGCGCGTTCCTCCTCAGGGTCGCCGCCGGCCTGCGGGAGCACCGCGAGAAGTTTGCCCGTGCCGAGTCCCTGGACACCGGCAAGCGGATGGTGGAAAGCCGCATCGACATGGATGACATTGCCGCCTGCTTCGAATACTTCGGCAGGCTCGCCGGGCAGCAGGCGGGGCGCATTGTCGACGCCGGAGATCCCGCCGTCGTCAGCCGGATCGCCTACGAACCCGTGGGCGTCTGCGGCCTGATCACGCCATGGAATTACCCGCTCCTCCAGGCCGCCTGGAAGATCGCCCCCGCCCTGGCCGCCGGCTGCACCTTCGTCCTCAAGCCCTCCGAGCTGACCCCGTCCACCAGCATCCTGGCCATGCAGCTGCTGCAGGACCTCGGCCTGCCCGACGGCGTGGCCAACCTGGTCACCGGGACCGGCCCCGAGGCAGGCGCACCCCTTTCGGAACACCCCGCCGTCGACCTCGTCTCCTTTACCGGCGGCCTGGAGACCGGCAAACGCATCGCCGCAGCCGCCTCCGGCACCGTGAAGAAGGTGGCGCTGGAGCTCGGCGGCAAGAACCCCAACGTGGTGTTCGCGGATGCTGACTTTGACGCCGCCGTCGACAACGCCCTCAACGGCGCGTTCGTCCATTCCGGGCAGGTCTGTTCGGCCGGCGCCCGGCTGATAGTGGAGGAATCCATCGCCGAACGTTTCGTGGACGAACTGGTCCGCCGCGCCCGGGGCATCCGGCTGGGCGGCCCCTTCGACGAGGACGCCGAATCCGGGCCGCTGATCTCCGGCGCCCACCGGGACAAGGTCAACGCGTACGTCCAACGCGGCGTCGAGGAAGGTGCACGGCTCCGGACCGGCGGCGCGGCACCGGATTGCGAAAAGTACGACGCCGGGTTCTACTACCAGCCGACAGTCTTGGACCGCGTCACCCGGGGGATGTCCGTGGTCACCGACGAGGCGTTCGGCCCGGTGGTCACCGTGGAGACCTTCCGCACCGAGGACGAGGCCGTGGCCACCGCGAACGACACCATTTACGGGCTTGCCGGCGCGGTCTGGACCCAGGACGCCGGCAAGGCCCAGCGGGTGGCCGGCAGGCTCCGGCACGGCACCATCTGGATCAACGACTACCACCCCTACCTCCCCCAGGCCGAGTGGGGCGGCTTCGGCCAGTCCGGCGTCGGCCGCGAGCTGGGCCCCACCGGCCTGGCGGAGTACCAGGAAGCCAAGCACATCTACCAGAACACCAGCCCGCAGGTCACCGGCTGGTTCGCTGACCACAGCAAGGAGAACTAGATGCACTTCGACAACATCGACGACGCCACGCAGCGGGAATTCGACTACGTCGTCATCGGCGGAGGGTCCGCCGGCGCCGCCGTGGCCGCCCGGCTGAGCGAGGACCCGGACGTCACCGTGGCCCTGGTGGAAGCAGGCCCGGACGACCGCAACCTGCCCGAAATCCTGCAGCTGGACCGGTGGATGGAACTGCTCGAATCCGGCTACGACTGGGACTACCCCATTGAGCCGCAGGAAAACGGCAACTCCTTCATGCGCCACGCCCGCGCCAGGGTGATGGGCGGCTGCTCCAGCCACAACTCCTGCATCGCCTTCTGGGCCCCGCGCGAAGACCTGGACGAGTGGGAGTCCAAGTACGGAGCCTCCGGCTGGAACGCGGACGCCGCGTGGCCGCTGTACAAGCGGCTCGAAACCAACCAGGATGCCGGCCCGGACGTACCCCACCACGGGGACTCCGGCCCCGTGCACCTGATGAACGTGCCCCCGGCGGATCCTGCCGGCGTCGCGCTCCTGGACGCCTGCGAACAGACAGGCATCCCCCGCGCCAGGTTCAACACCGGCACCACAGTGGTCAACGGCGCCAACTTCTTCCAGATCAACCGCAGGGCTGACGGAACCAGGTCCTCCAGCTCGGTGTCCTACATCCACCCCATCATCGAGCGGGACAACTTCACCCTCCTGACCGGCCTCCGCGCCCGCCAACTGGTGTTCGATGCGGACAAGCGCTGCACCGGCGTCGACGTGGTGGACGGAGCGTTCGGCCGCACCCACCGGCTCTCCGCGCGCCACGAAATCATCCTGTCCACCGGCGCCATCGATTCGCCCAAGCTGCTCATGCTTTCGGGCATCGGCCCGGCCGAACACCTCGCCGCCCACGGCATCGAGGTCCTGGTGGACTCCCCCGGCGTGGGCGAGCACCTGCAGGACCACCCCGAAGGCGTGGTCCAGTTCGAGGCCAAACAGCCCATGGTGCAGGCCTCCACGCAGTGGTGGGAAATCGGCATCTTCACCTCCACGGAGGAGGGCCTGGACCGCCCCGACCTGATGATGCATTACGGCTCCGTCCCGTTCGACATGAACACCCTGCGGCACGGCTACCCCACCACGGAAAACGGCTTCAGCCTCACCCCCAACGTCACCCACGCCCGCTCCCGCGGCACGGTCCGCCTGCGCAGCCGCGACTTCCGCGACAAGCCGATGGTGGATCCCCGCTACTTCACGGACCCGGACGGCCACGACATGCGCGTCATGGTGGCCGGCATCCGCAAGGCCCGCGAAATCGCCGCCCAGCCCGCCATGGCGGAATGGACCGGCCGCGAACTCTCACCCGGCGCCGCGGCGCAGACGGACGAGGAGCTGCGGGACTACATCCGTAAGACCCACAACACCGTCTACCACCCGGTGGGCACCGTCCGGATGGGGGCGGACGACGACGGGATGTCACCGTTGGATGCCCGGTTGCGGGTCAAGGGGGTCACCGGGCTCCGGGTCGCCGATGCGTCCGTCATGCCCGAGCACGTCACGGTCAACCCAAACATCACGGTCATGATGATCGGCGAGCGCTGCGCCGACCTGGTCCGGGCAGACCTGGTCCGCGCCGGCAGCTCCGCGGCAACGGCAGAGGAGGAATTCGCCCCTTCCTTCGCCTGACGGGCACGGCTCCGCGGCAACGGGCTTAATATGGCCACGCCGCGTGCACGCCGTCCTTTCGACTCAGCCGCGCCCCAGGGCGGCCGATCCCATCGTGCTTTTCTGATTTAGGAGTCCACAGTGGAACCCAGCAAGAGTATTGATTCAAGCGGCATGGACGAATTTGGCTACACCCAGACCCTGGACCGCAGCATCGGCAAGTTCGCCAGCTTCGCTGCAGGCGTCAGCTACATTTCCATCCTCACCGGCGTTTTCCAGCTGTTCTATTTCGGTTTCTCCATGGCCGGCCCCGCGTACGCGTGGTCCTGGCCCATCGTGTTCGTGGGCCAGCTGATGGTGGCTCTCTGTTTCGCCGAGCTTGCCGGCCGCTACCCGGTGGCCGGTTCGGTGTACAACTGGGCCAAACGGCTGGCGTCCGGGACGTCGTCCTGGCTGGCCGGCTGGCTGCTGCTGCTGTCCTCCATCATGGCGCTGGGATCGGTGGCACTGGCACTGCAGATCACGCTGCCGCAGCTCTGGTCCGGCTTCCAGTTTGTTGGAGACGGTACGGGCCCGTTCGATTTCGCCATGAACGGCGTAGTGCTGGCCACCATCATGATCACCATCTCCACCCTGATCAACGCCTTCGGCGTGAAGCTGATGACGCGGATCAACAGCATCGGCGTCTTCGTGGAGCTGGTGGCTGCGGTGCTGCTGATCCTCGCCCTCGGCTGGCATGTGGTGCGCGGGCCGGAGGTCTTCTTCGATACCGCGGGCTTCGGCGAAGGTCACGACCTAGGTTTCTTTGGCGTCTTCCTGATCGGGGCCATGGCATCCGGCTACGTCATGTACGGCTTCGATACCGCCAGCTCGCTGGGTGAAGAGACCAAGGACCCCAAGAAGACGGCACCCAAGGCCATCCTCCGCGCCGTCACGGCGTCGTTCCTCCTGGGCGGCCTGATCCTGTTGTTCGGCATCCTTGCAGCCCCGGACCTCACCGACCCCAAGGTGGGAGCGGCCGACGGCGGGTTGCAGTACATCGTGCTCAGCGTCCTGGGCGGCCCGTTCGGCAAGGCGTTCCTGGCCTGCATCGTAGTGGCGGTGGTGGTGTGCACCCTGGCCGTCCACGCCGCAGCGATCCGGATGATGTTCGCCATGGCCCGGGACAACAACCTGCCGTTCAGCCGGCAGCTCAGCAAAGTGGACCCGGTCCGCCGTACCCCCACCGTGGCTGCCATAGTCATCGGAATCCTGGCGGTACTCCCGTTGCTGATCAACGTGATGCAGCCGGCCATCTTCACCATCCTCTCCAGCATCAGCATCGTGCTGATCTATCTGTCCTACCTGCTGGTGACGGTGCCCCTGCTGCGAAAGCGGCTCCTGAAGAAGTGGCCACTGGCCGATGCCGACGGTGCCGAGCCAGGGTTTTGCATGGGCAAGTGGGGGCTGCCCGTGAACATCCTCGCGGTCCTGTGGGGTGGCGCCATGACCGTGAACCTGATCTGGCCGCGGCCGGAGATCTACAACTCGGTGCCGCCCTTCGAGTGGTACCTGCAGTGGGGCGGCGTGATCTTCGTGGCTGCCGTGACCGGCGGCGGGGCCCTGCTGTACCGGCTGAAGATCAGGCACCAGACGGGCGTGCTGGCCGAGCACGCCGCCGCAGTGGCAGCCCACCCGTCCGCAGGCCCGGCTGCTGGCGCTGTCCCGGCTGGATCTCTTCCGGCTGGCGCTGTTCCCGCTGAGGAGGGGGCCGTCGCGGTCAAGGTGCCATAGGCGGCGTCACCGCTGACTGCGCAACGCACAGGAAAGGGCCGACGACGGCACGCGCCAGGCCGTCGTCGGCCCTTCCTTGCCGCCCGCGTGCAGTAGAGATTTCGATGCTTTTTTACGCTGCCGAACCGGCGCTGGACGGGCCAATCAGCCGCCATGCCGCGGCGCCCTGCCGTACTCCGATGTCAAGACATTTCTGTGGCCGCGGCCACGCGTTTGTAACTACTTGACAGTCGGCGTGGCATAGGTCACGCTGTTGCACATCATGATTGTTGTTGCGTAAGACGCATGCGGAAGGACTCCGAGATGGAGAGGCTTGCCACAAGCTCAATCCGGACGCCCGGTCTTCTTCCGCGTCGATCCTCCCCCACCTCGTAACGGCGACATTCCGACACCGTGAGTTGCCTCCACCAACTCCGAAGTCTCCCCACCAACCGCATACTTACCCAGCCTCCCGGGAGGAAAAAATGACTGCTCCAGTGAACGCGCCCCTCAACTCACGCGGAAAACTCGCTTCATCTCTGCCTGCAGAGCAGCAGGCAGAGATCGCTGCACTGTTCGAGTTCCGGCGCACGGGCTACTCCCTCGACGCCCCGTTCTATACTGACCCCACGATCTTCAAGATCGACATGGAGGCCATCTTCGGCCAGCACTGGATCTTTGCCGGCAGCGTTGCCGAGCTGCCCGAGCCAGGCGACTACATCACCGTCGATTACGGCCCCTATTCCCTGATCGTGCTCCGCAACGATGACGGCGGCGTCAACGTCCTGCACAACGTCTGCCGCCACCGCGGTGCCCGCGTCCTGACCGAGAATGCCGGTTCCACCGGTAACCTCGTCTGCGGCTACCACTCCTGGACCTACTCCCCCGAGGGCAACCTGATCCACGCCTCCGCTCCCGGCGAAGCCAAGTTCGACAAGAACTGCTTCGCCCTCAAGCGGGCGCACAGCCGCGAGGTGGCCGGACTCATCTTCGTCTGCATCGCTGACGAACCACCCACGGACTTCGATGAGACCTCGAAGATCTTCGAGCCGTACCTGGCACCGCACGACCTGTCCAAGACGAAGATTGCCTACCAGCAGAACATCATCGAAGAGGGCAACTGGAAGCTCGTCATGGAGAACAACCGTGAGTGCTACCACTGCGACGGGCACCCGGAACTCGCCTGTTCCCTCTTCCCCACCTGGGGCCTGACGGAAGGCCTGATCCCCACACACCTCGAGGAGGTGTGGGACCGCAACAAGGAAGCACAGTCCTCGCTCGAGGAGCGGTGCCGCCGCTACGGCCTCCCCTACGAGGTCGTTGAGGAACTGGACACGCGCATCGCGGGCATCCGGATCTCCCGGGAATCCCTGGACGGAGAAGGCGAATCCTTCTCCGCCGACGGGCGCCGGCTGTCCAAGAAGCTGCTCGGCGACTTGCGCGACTTCCGCCTGGGCCGCTGCTCAATGCACCTGCAGCCGAACAGCTGGTTCCACTTTCAGAGCGACCATGTCATCACCTTCGGCGTCTTCCCCATTAACGAACACCAGACCCTTGTCCGCACCACCTGGCTGGTGGCTGACGACGCCGTGGAAGGCGTCGACTACGACCGTGAGAAGCTGACCTACACCTGGGAGCAGACCAACATCCAGGACAAGGCCTTCGTGGAACTGTGCCAGCAGGGTGCGGCCAGCCCCGCCTACGAGCCCGGCCCGTACATGAAGAGCGAATACCAGGTGGAGGCCTTCATCAACTGGTACATGCAGCGGGTGCAGGAGCACTTGGCATGATTGAGCTCCTCTCTGAAACGGCGGCTGTCCAGGAGCCGCAGCGCATCCGCGGCCTGGAGATGCCGTGGAACAGGGTGATGGGCAGCACCGAGGGACCCGCAGGCGCCGCGCGCGCCCTGGGGCCCTGGCACCCGCAGGAGTTCATGGCTGAATGCGTTGAGACCGTTCCCGAAGCGGGCGGCATGATGACGTTCGTGTTCCGCCGCTGCGACGGGGCTCCCCTGGCGTTCCGTGCGGGTCAGTACGTGAACATTGCCTTCCCGGTGAACGGCGAAGACCAGGAGCCGGTGGACCGCAGCTACTCGCTGTCCAGCTCGCCCACGGAGCCGTGGACCTTCAGCGTCACCGTCAAGCGCGACGCCGGCGGACTGGTTTCACCGTGGGTACACGACAACGTCAGGCCGGGTACGGTCCTGGACATGCTGGGACCCGTGGGTGCATTCCACCTGCCTGATGCGGACCGGCGCGCACGGTACCTTTTCCTGGCCGCCGGCGCCGGCATCACGCCCATCATGTCCATGCTGCGGACCATTCACGACCTGCCCGGAACAGCCGACGTGGTGGTTCTCTACCACGGCGCCGAAGCCGGAGGTTTTGCGTTCCACAAGGAGCTGGCCTACATCGCTTCCGTGGACTCGCGCGTCAAGGTCTTCTACGCGCTGGGCGACCGCGGCAGGCCCGAGGAGTGGGACGGCTTCAAGGGACGGTTGTCCGCCGCGATGATCGACGAGGTGGCCCCCGACGCCAACGGCCGGCAGGTGTACGCCTGCGGGCCGGAGGGCTACCTGAACACCGCTACGGAGCTGCTCAAGAAGGTGGGCGTCGACGACACCTCCATCTACATGGAGTTCTTCTCGGGCGACCGGCAGACCCTCCTGGAATACCAGGCAGAGCTCGCGCATGCAGCGGACATTGCCGAGGAAATCGCGGAGGAAATCGCCGACTCCGCCGAGGACTACTACGAAAGCCAGCCCGCCGCGTTCGGTATGTACGAGCCCGGCTACGACGAGGATGGAACGCTGCAGGCTTCCGGGCTGCCGCTGGAAGCGGTGGACCCGGACGCTCCGGCCTCCACGGAAGCCGCCGCGCCGGAGGCCGCCACCCCGGATGCGTCCAGCTTCGACACCGTGGGAACCGGCAGCCTGACCCTGTCCTTCCTGCGCACCGGAATCAACGTTCGGATCGACCCTGAGGAGCACATCCTCGAGGTGGCGCAACGTGCCGGTGTCCGGATCGGTGCGAACTGCAAGGAGGGCATGTGCGGCTCCTGCAAGGTGGTCAAGCTGTCCGGGGACATCGACATGAACCATCAGGGCGGGATCCGCAAACGGGAAATCGATGCCGGCAAGTTCCTGCCCTGCTGCTCCACCGCACGCACCGACATGGTGATCGACGCCTAGCCGCCCCGTAAACGGCGGGTGCCGCCCACCCCGAAGATTCACCGCAAGTGAAAAGTAAAACCACACGGAAGGTCTGATGCACCCAGCGTCGGGCCTTCCGTGGCAATCAAATGCCAACCATAGGAGCCATGCCCATGTCAGGTAACAAAGCCGTTGCGTACAAGGAGCCCGGGGTCGTCGAAATCATCGACACCCCGTACCCCACCTTTGAACTGCAGGCCGGCCCCGGCGTCAATCCCGTCAATGTTGGCCGGAAGGTCCCGCACGGGGTCATCCTGCGCACCGTAAGCACCAACATCTGCGGTTCTGACCAGCACATGGTCCGCGGCCGCACCACCGCCCCGGCCGGCCTCGTCCTGGGGCACGAGATCACCGGCGAAGTCATTGAGGCCGGCCCGGACGTCGAGTTCATCAAGGTGGGGGACATCGTCTCTGTCCCCTTCAACATCTCCTGTGGCCGCTGCCGGAACTGCAAGGAACGCAAGACCGGAATCTGCCTGAACGTTAACCCGGACCGCCCGGGGTCCGCCTACGGTTACGTGGACATGGGCGGGTGGGTTGGCGGCCAGGCCGAATACGTCCTGGTCCCCTACGCCGACTGGAATCTCCTGCGCTTCCCGGACCGCGACCAGGCCCTCGAGAAGATCATGGACCTGACCATGCTCTCGGACATCCTGCCCACCGGTTTCCATGGAGCCGTAACGGCGGGTGTCGGAGTAGGGTCCACCGTCTACGTTGCCGGAGCAGGACCCGTGGGCCTTGCCGCAGCCGCCAGCTCCCAGCTGCTGGGTGCGGCGGTGGTCATCGTCGGAGACCTCAACGAGGACCGACTGGCCCAGGCCCGGTCCTTTGGCTGCGAAACCGTCAACGTGGCCAACGGCGACCCCGCCGACCAGATCGAGGAGATCCTCGGCGTCCGTGAGGTGGACTCAGGAATCGACGCCGTGGGTTTTGAAGCCCGCGGGCACGGCCACGGCGCCCAGGAGGCACCGGCCACAGTGCTCAACTCGCTGATGGACATCACCACCGCCGGCGGATCCGTGGGTATTCCCGGCCTCTACGTCACCGGCGACCCGGGCGCCGCGGATGAGGCAGCCCAGAAGGGCAGCCTGTCCCTGTCACTTGGCACGGGCTGGGCCAAGTCCCTCTCCTTCGCCACCGGCCAGTGCCCGGTCATGAAGTACAACAGGCAGCTGATGATGGCGATCCTGCACGACAGGATCCACATCGCCAAGGCCGTCAACGCCACGGCCATCCCGCTCGAAGACGCCCCCAGGGGTTACGCGGAGTTCGACGCCGGAGCGGCCACCAAGTACGTCCTGAACCCGAACGGCTACCTCAACTAAAGCCGCAGGCGAGGCGGGGTCTCCCCAGAGGCTGTTTCGAGCGGGCCGCTGCACCACCCAGGCCATATGGGTAGCGCAGCGGCCCGCGTCAGTTGGGAAAGGGCCTACAGCCACTGCTCCCACACGATGAGCTGCAGCTTGCAGGTTTCCTCCGAAGGAGTCCCCAGGAAGGGGCCTGCGCCGGCATTCTCCCCGCGGCCGCCGTCGTCGTCCCTTCCCTGCCAGGCTGCGGTACGCATCAGGCGCGGACCGCCCCGGACGGCGCGTCGGCCGTGCGCACCGGCGTTTCCAGCCCGAGGTTCTCGCGCAGGGTGCTGCCGCGGTACTCGGTGGGGTACACGCCGCGCTCCTGCAGCTCCGGCACCAGGTGGTTGACGATGTCATCCAGGCCGGTGGGAACCAGCCACGGCGAAATGTTGAAACCGTCTACCGCACCCGTCCGGGCGTACTCGGCCAGGTGGTCCGCCACGGCCGTGTAGGAGCCGGTGAACGTGGCGTCAATCCGCGCCGTCTTGGAGGTCACGAACTGGCGGATGGACAGGCCCTTGTCCTTGGCCTCGGCGCGCCACTGGTCCGCGAGCTGGCGGGCCTTGGCACCGTGGAAGCCGCTGCCGCGGGTCTCGGAGGTCTCCTCCACCACGGGGTCGATCTCCGGCAGCGGGCCGTCGGGATCGTAGGCGGACAGTTCTCGGCCCCAGAACTGCTCCAGGTAGGCAACAGCCTGCTGCGGGCCGATCTGCAGGCTCCGCACCCACTCCTTCTTTTCTGCAGCCTCTTCGGCCGTGGCCGCGAGGATGAATTCGCTGGCCGGCATGATCTGCACCGCGTTGGCACCGCGGCCCGCCGCCACCGAGCGCTCCACGAGGTCCTTGCGGAACTCCAGGGCGTCGTCGAACTTCGGGTGGGCGTAGAAGATCACGTCGGCCTGCCGGGCGGCGAAGTTCCGGCCCTCGGGCGAATCCCCGGCCTGGAACAGCACCGGCCGGTACTGGGCACTGCGCGGCAGCCGCGGAGTCACGTCCACTGCGTAGTGCTGGCCTTCGTGGAGCACTCGGCGGGCGGGGCCGGCGGGGGTCTCCCAGGAGTCCCAGATGCGTTTGGCCGTCTCCACGAATGCCTCCGCGTGCTTGTACCGGTCCGCGTGGTCCAGGTAGCCGCCGCGGCGGAAGTTGGCGCCGGTCCAGGCGTTATCCGTGGTGACGATGTTCCAGGCGGCGCGGCCGCCCGAGATCAGGTCCAGCGAGGCGAGGCGGTGCGCCAGATCTGCTGGATCGTTGTAGGTGGTGTTCTGGGTGGCCACCAGGCCGATGTTTTTAGTCACCGATGCCAGCGCGGCCAGCATGGTCTGCGCGTCCGGACGGCCAACCACGTCCAAGGCGTGCGGGCGGCCCAGGTGCTCGCGCAGGCGAAGCCCCTCGCCGAGGAAGAACGCGGCGAACAGTCCGCGCTCGGCGGTCTGGGCGATCCGGCGGAAGGATTCAAAGTCGGTCTGTGAACCGGATTCTGCGGCTTTCCAGATGGTGCCGGAGTTGACGCCCTGGAAGAAGATGCCGAACTGGATCTGGCCGCTCGGCTGGAAGACGTCGGATTTAGCACCGTTGTGCTGTGTCATGGCTTTTCCTTACTTTCCGGTGCCGGCGGCGGCAGATGCGTAGCGGCTGGCCGGGCGCTCCAGGCCCAGCAGGTCGCGGAAGGTCCCGTCCTGCAGCACAGGACGAAGCACTCCGCGGCGGCGCAGCCCGGGCAGGACCAGGCGGCCCAGTTCGTCGAGGTCCAGGGCGAGCGACGCCGGGTGGAGGCGCACGCCATCGGCATCCGCCAGCAGCGACTCCAGGAAGTCCGTCAGGGCGGCGGCAGTGCCCGCGAAGGCCGCGCGGCGGCCGTCGAACGGTGTCTCCCGCGAGGCCGCAGCCTGCCCGCGCGAGTCGAGGACGACGTCGAGCTCGGCGATCACCGCCACGGACCCACCCACCCGGGAACGCACGTCAAGGACCTCCGCGGCCAGCAGTTCAGGGGTAGGCGCGGACACCAGTACGGCGTCCACGGCGTCAGGCTGCACTTCACCGAGCAGCGATGCCGGGGCCAGCACGGGCAGCTGTCCCTGCAGCGGCCGCGGAATGATGGCCGGGCCCTTCACGGAATAGCCCGCACCGGCAAACCCGGCCGGGGTCTCAAAATCGGCATAGTGGAGTTTGTCAACGTCGATGTACCGCCCCGTGGCGACGTCGCGGATCACGGCGTCGTCCTCCCACGAGTCCCACAGCCGCCGGGACACCTCAATGGACGCCGCAGCTTCCTGGCCCAGCGCGGCGCCGGTGACGGAAGAGCGCCCGACGGCGGCAGCAGCCGCGGGTGCCTCGTCCGCGGTGACGATCCACCCCGCCCGGCCGCCGGAGACGTAGTCGAGGCTGGCCAGCTGGGTGGAGACGTGGAACGGTTCGGTGTAGACGGTGTCCACTTCGGGCACCAGGGCAATCGACCTGGTGACCGGACCGGCGAACGCTGCGCGCTGCAGTGCGTTGGTACGGCCGGGAACCGGTGCGTCCATGAAGGTGGCTGCGTGGAAACCGGCGGACTCGGCGGCCAACACCGCACGGGAGATGTCCGCCCCGTCCCACCCGGCGCCGTCGAGCTCGATGGCCAGGAAACCGGCCTGGCTTCCTTCGGCCGAAGGGGTATTAGTGTTGCTCACTTCTGGTCCTGACGTTCGTAGGGAATCTTCTCGCCGGCTTCAATGGCCACGGGCAGCCGGTTTTCGGCCGGCGGCAGCGGGCAGGTGGCCAGGTCCGTGTAGGCGCACGGCAGGTTGACGGCCCGGTTGAAGTCCAGCACCACGGAGCCGTCCGCCTCGGGCACCACGGAGAGCGAGCGGTTGGCCGCGTAGGTAGTGGTGCCGGAGGTCTGGTCCGTGAACAGCACCGACAGGGAACCCGGCGCGTGGCCGTTGAACGCCGTCAGCGCCAGTTCCTGTCCGGCGAGCTTGAAGCGGATCTCGCCCGGAGCCTCGTAAACGTGCTGAATGCCCTCGACGGCGGCGCCCACCGTGGTGGGCCGCGGCGCCTCGAACGGAACGAACGTTCCGCGGACGGCGTAAGCGGCATCGGGCGAGTAGGCGGGCGTGCCCTGGTACTCGCGGAGCAGCCCGTTCTCCGGGTTCCGCGGCCGCACGATGTACTCGCCGCCGCGCTTGGCCACCTCGATGACGGTCTCGCCGGACACGAGGTTGATCCCGCCGCGTTCGGCGATGGGTCCGAGTTCCAGGGTTGCGCCGGCTTCGGTGGTCAGTTCCTTGCCGTCCCGCTGCAGGCTCTCACCCGGCTGCAGCACAACGCGGACGACGTCGGCCTCCGCGCTCCAGGTGCCCGGGGCGCCTTCCAGCGGAGCGGCATCGCTGCTAAGCCAGTGGAGGTGGGTCACCGCGAGGAAGCCGTGCGGGTGGGCGCGGTGGCGCTCGTGCGCCGCGTGCCACTCCTGCCAGTCGGCGTCGAAGGTTTCGAGGGCTGTTTCAGTGGACAAGGGCGTTCTCACTCCTGCTGGCGTGGGCGGACGGGTTGGATCGCGTGAATCCGGGGCGGTTGCCGTAGGGGTCCCCGGCCTCCCACAGCGTGGTGGGCGCTGCGGCCCGGACGGCCGGGATCACTTCGAGGGCGAAGCGCTCGAGGATTTCCAGCTGTTGTTCGAAGGGCAGCGTGGTGGGCAGGGAGATGGACTGGAGGTCGTGGCGGTAGAGCTGGTGGTAGCTCAGGATCTTGTCGATCACCTGCTCCGGGCTTCCCACCAGCGCGGGCCCCTCGGCCACGGCATGCTGGATGTCCCGGAAGGGCGAGTTGTTGCCCGGCACGTTGCGGTTGGCCGTCAGGGCCTCGTAGACGGGGCCGAACTGGCGCACCGCCTCCTGGGTGGTGTCGGCGATGAACACGCCGCCGGCGCCGCACCCCGATCCGACGTACTGCTGCCGCGGGTCGTGCCCGTGGCGCTCGTACTCATCGCGGTAGTGATCGATCAGCACGGCATAGTTTTCCGGCGGCTGGATGGCGTTGGCGGTGAACAGGGGGTCGCCCCACTTGCCGGCCAGAGCGGCCGACGTCAGCGTTGTAGCAGAGCCGTGCCAAATACGCGGCGGACCGTCGAAGGGGCGGGGCGTGGTGGTGGCCGGCTCGGTCAGCGGAGACCGGAACCTGCCGGACCAGGTGACGCCTTCCTCACGCCACAGCCGGCGCAGCAGCTCGTACTTTTCGGCCAGCAGGTCCCACTGGTCCGCCAGGTCCAGGCCGAAGAGCGGGTACTGCAGCACCTCGTTGCCCTTGCCGATGGTGACCTCCAGGCGGCCGCGGCTGAGCTGGTCAATGGTGGCGTAGTCCTCTGCCACCCGCACGGGGTCCAGCACGGACAGCACCGTGACGCCGGTGTGCAGCCGGATCCGGTCCGTCACGGCTGCGATGGCCGCCAGCACGGTGGTGGGAGAGGAGGAAATGAACTCACCCGCGTGCCGCTCCCCCACCGAGAAGCTGTCGAACCCCAGGGCTTCTGCCCGGCGGGCCGTTTCCACAACCTGGTTCAGCCGGTCCGCCGTGGAGACGATCTCCCCGGTGAGCGGGTTCTTCAGGTGCGGAATGATGTCCAGGACCTGGAATTTCATGAGGACTTCTTCGATGCTTCGGCCGATGCGCTGGCGGTGGCCGCGGCCTGGGTGGCGGCGTAGTTGTCCTCCGTGATGGTCTTCGCTTCCGGCAGCGCTTCCTCTGACAGGCCCCAGCGTTCCAGGACCTTGCCGTAGGAGCCGTCCTTGATGGCGGAGTTCAGGGCCTCGGTGATCACCGGCGCCAGCCCGTTGCCTTTAAGCGACGTGGCGGCCACCAGCGTCTCGGACGGCCAGCCGGCGTTCACCTTGCCCACCACCTTCAGGTCGTCACGGGTGTTTTCCCGGTACACGGTAGACGGGTAGGGAGCGATATTGAGGTCCGTGCGGCCCGAGGACAGCGCCAGGATGGTGTCTGCCTCGGACTGGTAATACTGCAGGGTGGCCGGCGCCTTGCCCTTGTCCTCAAGCTCCTTGTTCCAGGCCAGCAGGATTTTTTCCTGGTTGGTGCCGGAGCCGACGGAGACGCGCAGGCCGGAGATGTCGTCCGCGCCCCTGATGTCGTAGGTGGCGGATTTCTTGGCTTCGAAGCCCATGAACGCGGCCCGGTAGCTGGCGAAGTCGAACAGCTTCACGCGGTCCTTGTTGACGCCCACGTTGGAGAAAACCACCTCGAAGTCGCCGGACTGGGTCTTCAGCGGCCAGTTCTCCCAGGACGTGACCTGGACGTCGAGTTCCAGGCCCAGCTTGTCCGCCACCAGCTGGGCGATATCCAGCTCGGAGCCGATGGGCGTCTTGTCGTCCGTGGCGTGGAAGGACAGGGGGATGGACCCGGCCGTGGTGGCCACCGTCAGCTTCCCGTCCTTGCCGATCAGCTCGGGGACCTTGGCGGCGAGCGCCGCATCCTTCTCGCCGCGGATCCGCTGCTGGTCCGGGGACGTGTTGTAGACGACGCCGTTGCGTGCCGCCGTCGTCTGCGCCGCGCCGGAGGCATCACCGGAAGCCGAAGCGCCGGGGTCTGCGCAGGCGGACAGCGCGGCCGTTCCCAGGAGGACGACGGCGGGCAGTGCCGCGAAGCTGCGGCGGTTGCGGAGGCCCGGGGTGCTGGAGCGGCGCCGGCCGGACTGGCGCAGGGTTGGAAAAGCCATGGATGGGTCCTTAGATGTTGAAAGCCGGTTCGAGCACCTTGGAGAAGAAGCTCCGGGTGCGCGGTTCCTGGGGGTTGGTGAAAATCTGCTGCGGGGTACCCTGTTCCACGATCTGGCCCTGGTCCATGAACACCACGGTGTCCGCCACGTCGCGGGCGAAACCCATTTCGTGGGTGACGATGATCAGGGTGGTGCCGGACTTGGCCAGTTCCCGGATGACATCCAGCACTTCGTTGACCAGTTCCGGGTCCAAGGCGGACGTGGGCTCGTCGAACAGCAGGATCTTGGGGTCCAGCGCCAGGGCCCGGGCGATGGCGACGCGCTGCTGCTGGCCGCCGGACATCTCGCCGGGCACATGGCCCAGACGCTCGCCGAGCCCGACGGAGCCCAGCGCCTCGGCGGCTCGTCTGCGCCGCTCGGACGCCTTGACGCCGAGGGGCACGAGGGCCGTCTCGACGTTCTCCTGGGCGGTGAGCGTCGGGATGAGGTTGAAGCTCTGGAAGACGAAGCCGATGTTCTCGGCGCGCACCTTGGTGAGCTTGGCCTCGCTGAGCTTGGCCAGGTCCATGCCGTCGAGCTCGATGCTCCCGGCGGTGGGCCGGTCAAGGCCGCCGAGCATCTGGAGCAGGGTGGACTTGCCGCCGCCGGTGGGGCCCTGGATGACCAGGCGGCCGCCGTCCTCGATGGTGAGGTCGACGCCGGCGAGGGCGTGCACGGTGGACTTGCCGCGCTGGTACTGCTTGGTGACGCCTTGAAGGGTGTACATGGGTGCTCTCCTGACGGGGTGTGGGGTCCGGGCTGCTACTCGACGCGGCGGAGCGCGTCCGCCGGGCGCAGCCGGGAAGCGCGCCAGCCGCCGAAGGCGCCCGCGATCAGCCCG
>Ga0160459_100165_pt1 | contig 36914 bp, 34 predicted proteins | sample HID1973K_E6MG_FD_108208 | JGI IMG/M metagenome (GOLD analysis project Ga0160459, IMG submission 108208) | Enriched mosquito-associated microbial communities from UW Madison campus, WI, USA - HID1973K_E6 MG | ecosystem: Host-associated > Arthropoda: Insects > Digestive system > Unclassified ...
GGCATCCTCTACGGCCTCATTGAGTCCGGTGCCGTTACGTGGCTGAACACCGTCCAGGCCGGGCAGCTGCGCTACATCCTGGTGGGCGTGGCCCTGATGCTGTTGATGATCTTCAGGCCGCAGGGCGTCTTCGGAAACAAGAAGGAGCTGGCGTTCGCGTGAGCATGCACAATGAAATCCCTGAAACGTCCGGTGCCGCGGCGCCGGACTACATGACCGACAGCCGCCCCATCGCAGCGGGTGAAACCGGGCCGGGCTGCAAGAAGCGGGATCCGATAGTGGTGGCGGAGAACGTCACCCGCAGCTTCGGCGGCATCAACGCCGTGGATGTGGACTACCTGGAGATCCCGCGGCACAAGATCACCGCCCTGATCGGCCCGAATGGTGCCGGCAAGACCACCCTCTTCAACCTGTTGACCGGCTTTGATACCCCCAACACCGGGAAGTGGCAGTTTGAAGGCCACAGCCTCGCGGGGGTATCGCCCTACAAAGTGGCCCGCATGGGCATGGTCCGCACGTTCCAGCTCACCAAGGTAATGGGCAAACTGACAGTCATGGAAAACATGCGTCTGGGAGCGTCCAACCAGCCCGGCGAAAGCCTCGCCAAAGCCCTGTTCAAGGGCATCTGGGGCGGCCGCGAAAAGGAGATCACGGCCCAGGCGGACGTCCTGCTGGAGAAGTTCAAACTCGACGCCAAGAAGGACGACTACGCCGCGTCGCTCTCCGGCGGACAGCGCAAGCTCCTGGAGATGGCACGGTCCCTCATGGTGCGGCCCAAGCTGGTGATGCTCGACGAACCGATGGCCGGCGTCAATCCGGCACTGACGCAGTCCCTGCTGGACCACATCAAGAACCTGAAGGCCGACGGCATGACCGTCCTGTTCGTTGAACACGACATGCACATGGTCCGGCACATCGCGGACTGGGTGGTGGTCATGGCGGAGGGCAAGGTTGTCGCCGAAGGCCCGCCCGGCGACGTCATGAAAAATCCCGCCGTCATCGACGCCTACCTCGGCGCCCACCATGACGTGGACCTCGGTGACGCCGAGGGCATCAAGGAGCTCGCTGCCGAACTCGTGGCCGACGACGAGTCCATTGTTGGAACCGAAAACGCCGGGATCATCTCCCTGGACGTTGTCGGGGACGAGGCCGGCACCGCCAGCCCGGAGGAACCGTCCCCCGGTGACGGACAACGCGGCAGGCGCGCGCACAGGGACGCCGAAACCGATGGGAACGACCACACAGACAGGGACACCCAATGAGCAGCACCAGCGCGGCACCGGCCGCCCAGCCCGTGGACGACGGCGAAGCAGTCGTCAAGGTCACCGACCTCGTGGCCGGATACATTCCGGGCGTCAACATCCTGAACGGCTGCAGCATTGAAGCCCGGAAGGGCGAGCTGATCGGCATCATCGGGCCCAACGGCGCCGGCAAGTCGACCCTCCTCAAAGCCATGTTTGGCCTGGTGAAGGTCCACTCCGGCACCGTGGTGGTCCGCGGCCAGGACATTACCGGGCTGAAGGCCAACAAGCTGGTGACCCGCGGCGTCGGCTTCGTTCCGCAGACCAACAATGTCTTTGCGGCCCTCACCATCGAAGAGAACCTCCAGATGGGCATGTTCCAGCGGCCCAAGGACTTTGCCGAGCGGTTCGACTTTGTCACCGGGCTTTTTCCGGAACTCGGCAAGCGCCGCTCCCAGCGGGCCGGTTCCCTCTCCGGCGGCGAGCGCCAGATGGTGGCCATGGGCCGCGCGCTGATGATGGATCCCGCAGTCCTGCTGCTGGACGAGCCCTCAGCCGGGCTCTCCCCCGTCAAGCAGGATGAGACCTTCCTCCGCGTTCATGAAATCAACCGTGCCGGCGTTTCCGTGATCATGGTGGAACAGAACGCCCGCCGCTGCCTGCAGATCTGCGACCGCGGCTATGTGCTGGACCAGGGCCGGGACGCGTACACCGGTACCGGCCGGGAGCTGATGAAGGACCCCAAGGTGATCCAGCTGTACCTGGGCACCCTGGCGGACACCGTCGAGTAGTTCGAAGCACAGGCACAAAGAAGCCCCCGTCCGGATGGACGGGGGCTTCTTTGTGCCTGCGAAAGGTTAGAGCTTGCCGAACTCTTCCTTGACTGCCGTGTACTTGTTGTCGTCCTGGTACTCGTAGATACCGATGTACGCCTCGGTGGGGTCACCGGCGTCGGAGAAGGTCACCGGACCGGACTGGCCGTCGTAGTCGATGTCCTTGCCCTCGCGGAGCAGGGTGACGCAGGCGGCGTAGGACGTGCACTTCTCGCCGCCCTCCGAAACTTCCTTCAGCTTCGCGGCGATGTCCGTCCCCTTGGTGCTCTTGGCAGCTTCAGCGGCCAGGGAGATCAGGTTGACGGCGTCGTAGGACTCACCGGCGTAGCTGTAGTCCTTCAGTGCCGGATCAATGGCGAGGAGCTTCTTCTTGAAGGCGTCCTGCGCGAACGTGCCGGGGATGGTGCCCCGGGCGCCCTTCAGGGTGCCGGCCTGGAAGTCCTTGCTGTAGTCGGAGGTGTTGCCGTCCACCAGGAACATCTGGGTGGGCTTGACTCCCTTGCCGGTCATCAGCGGAACGATGCTCTTGGCCTGGTCGAAGGTGATCAGCGCGATGGCGTCCGGCTTGGCGGCAAGTACCTTGTCCACCTGGCTGCTGAACTGGCTGTCACCTTCATTAAAGAGTTCCTCGGCAACAACCTGGCCGCCGGCCGCCTCGAAGGATTCCTTGATGTTCTTGGCCAGGCCGGTGCCGTAGGCATCGTTCAGGACCACCATGCCGACGGTCTGGGCGCCACACGTTGCCATGTAGTTGCCCAGGACCTTGCCTTGGAGGACATCGGACGGTGCGGTGCGCCAGTACAGGCCCTTGTCATCCCAGGTGGTGAAGTCCGGGGAAGTGTTGGCCGGCGAGAACTGGATAACGCCTGCACCGGTGATCTGGTTGATGACCGTCTTGGATACGCCCGACGATGCGGCGCCAATGACGGCGCTGACACCCTGGCCGAGCAATGCGGAGGTGGACTGGGTGGCGATGTCCGTCTTGGTGTCACCGGAGTCGCGGTGAATCACTTCCACCGGCTTGCCCAGCACGCCGCCGGCGTCATTGACTTCCTTGATGCCGAGGTTCACACCGGCGATTTCGGGCGGGCCGAGGAAGGCCAGGGATCCGGTGGTGGGCAGCAGCGAGCCGATCTTGAGCGGAGTCTCCGTGCTGCCGGTGGACGGCGGAACAGCTGCCGGCGCCGCGCTCTGCGTGGCTGCGGCACCCCCTCCGGTTTCCGGTGCGGGGCACGCGATGCCTCCGGCTGATGCGGAGGAAGCGGACTCGGACGTCGTGGGTGTGGACGAACCGCCGCACGCTGTCACCATGAAGGCGACGCCGATGCCAAGCGCTGTCAGCTTGGCAGCGCGGGTTCCCGCCTGGGGGAATAAAGTCATTTACGAGCTCCTCGATCTAAAGGTGCGAACGGCCTTTGACGCGAAAAATCAGGTGTTCCTGATTTAGCTTCAAGCTAATGCAAATCGCAGGCGAAGATAAGTGACTGAGGTCACATCCTTATAACAGTCGTTGCATATGCGAAATTAAACAAAGGAAGCCGCCCGCAGTGCGGGCGGCTTCCTTCGATTCGGTGCCGCTTGGAGGCATCCTTTGCCCCGTACCCCAGGTGGGACTCGAACCCACAACACGCGGATTTTAAGTCCGATGCCTCTGCCAATTGGGCTACTGGGGCGCCGGATCAATGGTATCCCGTCAGAAGCGCTCGAACGGTTCGGCGTACCGGAACGTCCCGTGCACGCCGCCCGGCCACAGCGCCAGCGGCAGGAGCTGGAAGTGCCCGCCCCACGCCTCATCCGGCGGCAGCACACCGAGGGACGCCGCCGGCACGAATCCGAACCTGGGGTAGTACTCGGTGCTGCCGAGGAGCGCGATGCCGCTCTCCCCCGCAACGTTGGCCCTGGCGATGCTCTCCGTCATCAAGGCTGACCCGATGCCCTGGCGCTGGAGCCTGGGCGTCACGCTGATCGGGCCCAGTCCGAGCAGTTCATGGCTGCCCACCCAGCCCCGGGTGCTGATGACGTGGCCCACCACTTCGTCGCCCAGCACAGCCACCACGCTGAGTTCCGGAAGGTATTCATCAGCGTCGAACAGTGCCCGCAGGATCTTCACTTCGACGGGCTCCCCTACTGCAGGAAGTCCGGTTGCCGGGGAGACGGCAAATGCCTCGGCGGTCAGCGCCAGGATGGCGTCCCGGTCCGCGGGGGTTTCGGTGCGCAGCCGCAGGCCGGGCCGCGGCGCCTCCCGGCTTTCGGCGGAAAGATCGGCCAGCACCTGCAGGGCCCGCTGCGCGTCTGCCGCTGGGACCAGGAGATGGTCGTGATGGAACCCGGCCAGGACATTGCAGCTGATGCCGGCGTCCGTCAGGGCCCTTGCCACTGCGGCGGTGAGGCCTACGGCTTCCAGTGCCGAGTGGATTTCCAGCGTGATCCACGCTGCCATGAAGTCGTAGGGAAGGCCCAGCCGGTCCGCCTCCGCGCGGGGCAGGACCACAGTCAGCCCTTCGGCCTCGCGGACGGCCGCCTCAATAAGGCCCTCAAGGGGCCTGCCGTGGGGCCAGAGGACGTAGACGTACTCGCCGTCGCGCTGTACGGGGCGCATCCCCGCCAACAGGGACTGGAGGTTCTTTTCGGCTGTCATGAGGCCAGTCTAGGATGCGGGTCCGGCCGCGCAGCACAAACGCAAACGGCGGCTGCCCCCGTTGAGGGACAGCCGCCGTCGTGCTTGTGCTACGAAGCCGGTTACTTGGCCTGGGCCGCGACCGGTTCCTTCGGTTCCACCACGGAGGAGCCGGCGGCCGGGGCCGCAGGAGCAGGAGCCGCAGCGGGCTTGGGTGCCGGGGTGGCGGCAGCAACGAAGGCGCCACGCGGGTTGTCCAGGTCCAGCAGCTGCGTGGTGTCGCGGCCGGCGAAGAAGGCGATGATCCAGTTCAGGACCACGCGGAATTTGCGCTCGAACGTGGGCATGGCCATGCCGTGGTAACCGCGGTGTGCCAGCCAGGCCAGCGGGCCCTTCAGGCCGATGCGGCCCAGCAGGTTGATGTTGGCGACGCCCTTCCATTCGCCGAAGCCGGCCACAGCACCAAGGTTCTTGTGCTTGTAGTCCTTCAGCGGCTTGTCCCAGCGGGAGGCCCACAGGTTCTTCGCGAGGCGCTTGGCCTGGCGGAGTGCATGCTGGGCGTTGGGGACGCAGGTGCCGTCAGGCAGGCCCTTGCCGGTGAGGTCCGGAACGGCCGAGATGTCGCCGGCAGCCCAGGCATTCTCGACGATGCCTTCGTCGCCGCCGATGCGCAGGTCCGGGAGGACGCGGACGCGCCCGCGGGGTTCCAGCGGGAAGTCGGTGGAGCGGACCATGGGGTTGGCCTGGACGCCGGCGGTCCACACGAGGGTATCGGCTTCGAATTCCTGCGCCGGGCTCTTGTCCGGGAGGTTGATGAGCTTCAGGGCGCCTTCAGCGCTGTCCAGCGAGGTGTTGAGCAGGACCTCGATGCCGCGGCTGCGGAGGTGCTCCACAACCCACTCTGCCTGCGGGGCCGTGACCTCGGGCATGATGCGGCCCATGGCCTCAACCAGGACGAAGCGGACTTCCTCCTGCTTTACCCGGGGGTTGTTGCGGACAGCGGCGCGGGCCATGTCCTCCATCTCGGTGATGCATTCGATGCCTGCGAAACCGCCGCCGACAACGACGAAGGTGAGGGCCTTGGCCCGGGCCGCAGGATCGGTCATAGTGGAGCCGAGCTCAATGCGCTCGAGGACCTTGTTGCGCAGCGCAACGGCTTCCTCGATGGTCTTCAGGCCGATGCCCTTGTCCGCGAGGCCCTTAATGGGGAACGTGCGGGTGATGGCGCCGGCAGCCAGGACGACGTCGAAGTAAGGAACCTCGAAGGTCTCGCCACCGTCGGACGGAGCCACCACCGCAGTGCGGTTGGCGTGGTCGATCGCGGTGACGCGGCCCTGGATCAGTTCGGACTGCTTGAGGTGCTTGCGGTGGGACACCACGGCATGGCGGGCCTCGATGTTGCCGCCTGCCACCTCGGGAAGGAACGGCTGGTAAGTCATGTAGGGCAGCGGATCAACGACGGTGACGATGCCACCTGCATTCGCGATCTTCTTCTGCAGTTTGAGTGCTACGTACAGGCCGACGTACCCGCCGCCGACGACGAGCACCCTGGGACGGTCCTGGAGCTGTGGGGTGGTTGCCATGCCTTCTAGGATAGCCCAGTTTGTGAAAATCTTCACTAACTGCGTCAGCCACCCGTAACGCTACGGCTTCCGTTCGGAATCCACCCTGTCCAGGACCCCCGTTTCGGTATCGTCACGCGCCAATGCGGGGTTCTTGGCCGCCCTGGTCAACTGGACGGCGGCCGCGGCGATGATCGCGAGGAATAGAACCCCGAAACCGATCACGACGGCGGCGCTGATCGCACTGTCCCGCTGCGAGGGCGCCTCGGCCGCGGGCACCGTCGCTTCGGGAAGCGTGGGCACCGCGCTGGGCACGTCCGCGGTGGGCAGCGGCGCAGGGGTGGCCAGGTTGCCGCGGCGGTGGACGCGGATCCATTCGGCCACCGAACCCAGCGGGTTGCTGGACGCCTGGGGCACGTCGTCCTTGAGCGCGGCCTCGGCGTTGAGGATCCCGTAGCCGTACAGCGGGTCTTTCCCCGGAACGCCGGCGTCCTTGGCGGTGGTGACAATGCGGTTGATGACCTGCTCGGCGCTCATGGACGGCCATTTGGACCGGATCAGCGCTGCCACGCCCGAGACGATGGGCGTGGAACCGGACGTTCCTGCCCATTCCGCGTAGCCGCCCCCCGGAAGCCCGCCCAACAGGTCCTCGGCGGGGGCTGCGACGCCGATGCTGATGCCCTGGGATGACGCGTCCACGCTGGCCGTGTTCTTGCGGTCCAGCCCGGCAACCGTCAGGACACCGGGAATGGTGGCGGGCGCGCCCACCTGGATGTTGCCGCCCACGCGGTTGCCGGCAGCCGCCACGATGACCACGTCTTTCTGTTCGGCGTAGAGGAAGGCGGCGTCCCAGCTCTGCGGCCACTGCGGGGTGGTGCTGCCGAGGGAAATGTTGATGACCTTGGCTCCGTTGTCCACGGCCCAGCGGACAGCCTCCGGGATCTGGTCCTGGTCGCTCTTGCCCGAGGGGTTGGTTGACCCCAGCCAGGTGGAGACGGAGAGGATCTCAGCCTCCGGGGCCACACCCACGATGCCGTCCGGCCCCTGGGTGGCAGCACCGGGCGACGGTTTGGGGCTGGCGGTGGCAGGCTGGTGGCCGCGTCCGGCCAGCATAGTGGCTACAAGGGTGCCGTGTTCCGGCTTGGAGCCGACGCTCTTCTGCCCGTCGGGCTGGCCGGCGCCGGAGGCGTCATAGCCTCCCACCACGGCGCCTTTGAGGTCCGGGTGCTGGGCGTCCACGCCGCTGTCGATGACGGCCACCTTGACGCCGGCTCCCTTGGACACCTCCCAGGCCTTGGTGACGCCGGACTCGGCAAGCCAGTATTGCTTGTCGCGCCAGTCGTCGGCGTGGGCGGCCGGAGCGGCCACGAGGCCGGCGAAGAGGCAGCAGGCCACCAGGACAAGGGCCAGCACCGCCGACCCCGACCTCCGGAGTACGGATACAGGTGAGGAAACCATGGAATCAGCCGATGCTCAGGGCAATGCCGTCGAGGATGTCGTGTTCACTCGCCGTTGCGGTGGTGACCCGGCCGCCTGAGAGCCCGTTCACCTGTTCCAGGATGCGGCGCCACACCAGTCCCCCGGCGCCGATGACGTCCACCCGCCCGGGATGCATGTACGGCAGCGCTGCACGGTCCGCGCGGACCATGCCCAGAAGGTCCGACGACGCGTCCCGCACCTTGTCGATGGGCAGTTCGGCGCCGTGGATGGCGTCCGGCGAGTACTCGGTCAGCCCGAGCGCGTGCGCCGTGATGGTGGTGATGGAGCCTGCAACGCCGACGACGGCGGTGGCGCGTTCCAGCGGCACCTCGCGGCCGGCGAGGGCAATGGCTTCGTCCACGTCGGCTTCCGCGGCGGCGATTTGTTCGGGGGTTGGCGGATCGTCCCGCAGGTGCCGCTCGGTCAGGCGGACGCAGCCGATATCCACGGAACGGGCGGCGGTGACGCCGGCTGCGGTACCCAGCACAAACTCGGTGCTTCCACCGCCGAGGTCAACCACCAGCACCTCGTGGCCGTCCAGGATGGGCAGGACGCTGCTGGCCCCGGCGAAGGACAGCGCGGCCTCCTCGTTTCCGGAGATGACCTCGGGGGCCACGCCCAGCAGGTCTCGGATGCCGTCCACGAAGACGTCCCGGTTCCGGGCGTCCCGGCTGGCGGACGTCGCCACGAACCGGGTTGTCCCGGCGCCGTGCCGGCGGATGAGCTCCGCATAGTCAGCGGTGGCCGCGAAGGTGCGTTCCAGTGCGCCCTGGGTGAACTCCCCTGTAGCGTCCACGCCTTCCCCGAGCCGGACCACGCGCATTTCCCGGACGACGTCCGTGAGGCGGGGGGTGCCGGTGCTCCGGTCAATGTCGGCGATGAGCAGGCGGATGGAGTTGGTGCCGCAGTCGATGGCGGCCACACGGGTCATTCCGGGGCCTCCGCGGCTGTGGCGGATTTCCGCACCGGCGCCGGCCGGCCCACGATGCCGGGCAGGCCCTGGGGTCCATGCCGGCTGAGGTCCTTCGACGGAGCCTCCCCCGTGGAGTCCCAGGCGCCGTCGCAGTAGCAGCGGTCCGCGGTCCACCATTCCTGGATGCGGACCAGCGCCTCGTCACCGAGCGGGTTGACGCCGGATCCTGCGGCCAGGGAGTGGCCCACCAGGACGTGGAGGCACTTGACGCGGGTGGGCATACCGCCGGCGGAGACGCCATCGATCTCAGGGACGGCGCCGATCCCGGACCGCTCCCCGATGGCATCGCGGGCGGCCAGGTAGGCCTCATGGGCGGAACGGTAGGCGGCAGCAAGTTGGTCGTCGCTGGCCAGTTCGCCGTTCATCTCGTTCATGACGCCGGCCGCCTCAAGCCGCGAGACCGCGGACGTGATGACGGGGTGCGTCAGGTAGAACGTGGTGGGGAACGGGGTGCCGTTGCCCAGCCGAGGGGCGGTGGCCGCCACCAGCGGATTGCCGCAGACGCAGCGGGCAGGGATTTCCACCACATCGCGGACGGGTCGTCCCAGCTGCCGGCTCAATACGTCCAGGTCACGTGCGGATGGTTGGCGGGAGTTCTCCCGGGCGGCTGCCGTGCTGTTTTCCACTGTCGCGGGCCGTCCTTCCTGTTGCGTTTATTCAGTCGCCGCGCGCGTGATGGACTCCCACAGGGAATCCACCCACGGCAGGTCTGCGGGGTCTTGGGCGGCGGCGGCACCGGGCTGGCCGCCGGTTTCGTCGGCCGGCAAATCGCTGCCGAATACCCAGTAGCCGGTTTCGCCCGGCATAACCATGTTAATGCGGTCGCGGGCCTGCTGCTTCACGTAGTTGGGGTCCTGCCACCGCGACACCTGCTGGCGGAGGGAGTCCCCGGCGGCCTGGCGTGCGGCGATGTCCGCGTTGAGGGCGTCGATTTCGGCTTTCTTGTCGAAGAAAACCTTAACCGTGGGCGCCAGCATGATGGTGATGGCAATCATGACCACGGCCAGGGCCAGCATCCGTCCCGAGAATGCCTTGGCCGGGACGGGCTGCTGGTCCGCTTCCGAGGACGGGGTGCCGCCCTTTGGGCCGGTCCTTCCGGCAGCTGCGCCGTTCCGTGCGGTGCCCGCCGCGGGGGTCTTGGCCGCCGCCGGTCCACTTCCGGTTCCACTGTGGGTTCCAGCCGGGCTGCCGGAGTTCCTGCCTGATAGCGGAGAGCCCGTGGCGCCGCCCGGAGCGTGCCCGGCGCCGTCCTTGCCGGAACCGAAGTGCGCCCTGATGACGTCGGCACCCTGTGCGTGCCCGGCGTCGGACGTGTCCTTGGCTGGGCGGTTGGGGGCGACCTTGGGAACTTTGGGACGGCGGGTGGCCATGACACTCCTGAAACGCGGCCTGCCTGCGGCCGCCACTGTCTGTGATGATCCTTTGTTGCCACAGCGCGGTTGATCAACAACATGCGCCGGGCAACAACCGGGCGGACGGGCTGCTGCAGAAACAGCAGCGGTGGCTATGGTCTTTCAACCATAGCCACCGCCCGTTGGATTACGCGGCTACTAGCCCTTGAAACGCGGGAACGCGCTGCGGCCGGCGTAGCGTGCGGCGTCATCGAGTTCCTCTTCGATGCGCAGCAGCTGGTTGTACTTGGCGACCCGCTCGGAGCGGGCCGGGGCGCCGGTCTTGATCTGGCCGGCGTTGGTGGCCACCGAGATGTCGGCGATGGTGGTGTCCTCGGTCTCGCCGGAGCGGTGCGAGGTGATGGTGGTGTAGCCGGCGCGCTGGGCCAGGCTGACGGCGTCCAGGGTCTCAGTCAGCGAGCCGATCTGGTTCACCTTGACCAGCAGGGAGTTTGCCGTCCGGGTGTCGATGCCGCGCTGCAGAATGGCGGGGTTGGTGACGAAAAGGTCGTCACCCACCAGCTGGACCTTGTCGCCGATGGCATCGGTGAGGGTCTTCCAGCCTTCCCAGTCGTTCTCGTCCAGCGGATCCTCGATGGAAACCAGCGGGTAGTCCGCAACGAGCTCTGCGTAGTAGGCGCTCATTTCGCTGGCGGACAAAGCCTTGCCTTCGAACTGGTAGGCGCCGTCCTTGTAGAACTCGGAAGAGGCAACGTCCAGGGCCAGGGCGATGTCCTTGCCCGGGGTGTAGCCGGCGTTCTTGATGGCTTCCTGGATCAGGTCCAGCGCAGCGCGGTTGGACGGCAGGTTGGGCGCGAAGCCGCCTTCGTCGCCAAGGCCGGTGGACAGGCCCTGCTCCTTCAGCACGGACTTGAGGTTGTGGTAGACCTCAACGCCCCAGCGCAGGCCCTCTGAGAAGGTCTCGGCGCCGATGGGGGCGATCATGAATTCCTGGATGTCGACGTCGGAATCGGCGTGCGAACCACCGTTGAGGATGTTCATCAGCGGCACGGGCAGGACGTGGGCGTTGGGGCCGCCCAGGTACTTGTAGAGCGGCAGGTCAGCAGAAGCTGCGGCAGCGTTGGCGACGGCCAGGGAAACACCCAGGATGGCGTTGGCGCCCAGCTTGCCCTTGTTCGGGGTGCCGTCCAGGTCCAGCATGGCCTGGTCGATGCTGCGCTGGTCGGTTGCGTCGAAACCGGTGAGGGCGGGAGCGATCTGGTCGATCACGGCGTCAACGGCCTTCTGGACGCCCTTGCCGAGGTAGCGGCCCTTGTCGCCGTCGCGGAGTTCGACTGCCTCGTGCTCGCCGGTGGATGCGCCGGACGGAACTGCTGCGCGGCCGATCTGGCCGTCAGAAAGCAGGACCTCAACTTCGACGGTCGGGTTGCCGCGGGAATCGAGGATCTCGCGGGCGTGGATGGCATCGATAAGCGCCATGAATTTGCTCCTTATGGGCGATTAACGGGGGGATGTTGCAGAAAAACTCGACGTCCTCGTCAGGAAACAGCGTAGTCGAGAGTGGTGGAGGTTACGGAAACCTCACCACCGGCGGACGTCATGATGGTGCAGGGTACGGCCCTTCCGGGTTCCGGCTGGCCTGCTGCTGGTACTGCCGCACGGCCCTGCGAAGGGCGCGTTCGGCGTCGAATCCGCCGGCGTGGGCGGAACGGACGACGGCGAGGAGCTGGTTTCCGAGCTCCTCCTCCGTCGCAAAGGGGCCGGCTTCGATTGCGGTGGGGCCGGCTACGCCGGCCCGCGCAGCCCGGTCGAGCGACTTCTGTGCCCTGGCGAGGGCAGGCAGAGCCTGCGGAATGCCTTCGAAGGGGTTCTTCCGCCCAGGCTTTTCGGCCCGCTTGACCGCGTCCCACTTCTGCACGATCTGGTCTATCGTGGCGGGAAAACTGTCCTGCAGGGTACCGTCCGGGCGGAAGACATGCGGGTTGCGGCGGACCATTTTGGCACCCAGGCCGCGCGCGACGTCGTCGAACGTGAATGCGCCCCGTTCCTCCGCCAGCCGGGCGTGGAGGACCACCTGGAGCAGGACGTCGCCCAGCTCGCCAAGCAGCTCACTGTCCGGATGCCCTTCTTCAATGGTCTCGGCCACCTCGTACGCCTCCTCGAGGAGGTATTCCACAAGCGAGGCGTGGGTCAGGGCGCCCATCCACGGGCAGTGCTCCCGCAGCTGGGCTATGCCCCCCAGCAGCTCCCCCAGCTCCCCGGCTGGGGAGCCGTCGGGTCCGGGATGCTGGTCAGCCAAGGTTGGCGTAGGCGTCGTTGATGTACTCCACCAGCGCTTCCTTTTCCTCAAGCGGCAGGAAGGCGGCTTCGGCCGCGTTCAGGGTGAGCTCCAACAGGTCGTCAAGGTCGTAGTCGAACGTCTCCACGAGCAGCTCGAACTCATCCGTCAGGGTGACCCCGCTCATGAGGCGGTTATCGGTGTTGATGGTGACGTTGAAGCCCAGCTGGTACAGCATGTCCAGGGGGTGGCTTTCGATGCCCTCGCCGAAAGCGGCGATCGCTCCGGTCTGGAGGTTGGATGAAGGGCAGATTTCCAGGGCGATGCCGCGGTCCCGGATCCAGCTGGACAGATCGCCCAGCGTAACCAGGCCCACCGTGTCCTCGGATTCGGAGTCTTCGTCGAATTCCACCGTGACGTCCTCGGCAATCCGGACGCCGTGGCCCAGGCGGAGCGCGCGGCCGTCCACGAGGGCGGACTGGATGCTGTCCAGCCCCGCCGCTTCGCCGGCGTGGACGGTGGCCGGGAAGTTCTGCTGCGCCAGGTAGGTGAAGGCGTCACGGAAGCGGGAAGGCAGGAAACCGTCCTCGGCCCCGGCGATGTCGAAACCGACCGCGCCCTTGTTGCGGTGGCGGACGGCCAGTTCGGCGATCTCCTGGCCGTGGTCGGCATGGCGCATCGCTGTGATGAGCTGCCCCACCTGGATTTCGCGGCCGCTGTCGCTGACTGCCTCGACGCCGGCTTCGAGGCCCTCCTGCACCGCTTCGACCGCCTCGTCGAGGGTGAGGCCCTTCTGCAGGTGCTGCTCCGGTGCCCAGCGCACCTCGCCGTACACCACGCCGTCGTCCGCCAAATCCTCGACGAACTCCTTCGCTACCCGGACCAGGCCTTCGTGCGTCTGCATCACGGCCACCGTGTGGTCGAAGGTTTCGAGGTAGCGGACCAGGGACCCGGAGTCCGCGGACTCGCGGAACCATTCGCCCAGGGCCACGGGATCGGTGGACGGGAGCTGGTGGCCCACGGCCTCCGCCAGTTCGATGATGGTGGCCGGACGGAGTCCGCCGTCCAGATGGTCGTGCAGCGACACCTTCGGCAGGCTCTTCAGGTCGAAATCGATGGCAGGGGCTTCGTCAACAATAGGCTCAGTCACGTTCCCACCTTAGGGTGGGTGCCGGTTCAATGCCAGCCGCTAGGCGGCGGTGGGTCCGCCGTCCTTGGCTGCCGGTGCGAGGAATGCCGGGCCGCCGGTTGAGCTGTCCCGGGCGCCGGAGGGGCCGCCGTCCAGCCACTCGTCCACTTCCTTGGCGTCCTTGCGGGCCAGGTGCTTGTGCCACCAGCGCAGCATGTGGTCCAGGAGGACGCCCAGGACGATGGCGAACACCACGGCGATGCCGGCGCTGAGCAGCGGGTTGTGGTGCAGCCAGGGGAACGAGCTGGCCAGCAGGCCGATGCCGATGGAGTAACCCACCCAGGTGAGGCAGGCGACGGCGTCAAGGACGAAGAAGCGGCGGTGGCCGAACCCGGTGCTGCCGGCTACATAGTTGACCGCCACCCTGCCCCAGGGAATGTAGCGTGCCGTGAAGATCAGTACCGCGCCGCGCTTATCCAGTTCGTAGCGCGCCCAGCTGAAGACCTTCCGGACCCTGGGCCTGCGCATCCACTTCCACCGGTCCAGGCCGATTTTGCGGCCGAGCATGAATGCCATGTTGTCCCCGGCGATGGCGCCGATCAGCGCGGTGGCGCCAAGGATCCACAGGTTGGGTTCTCCGCTGTGCCGGGAGAAGGCCGCCAGGGCGACGATGAGGGTCTCACTGGGGACCACCATCGCGAAGCCATCCACGAAAAAGAACATCAGGAGGACCGGGTAGATCCACCACTGGCCCGCTGCATGGAGCACGGCCTCATTAATAAACTCCACGCAGTCTTGCTCCTAGACAAAAATGCCGCTGCCATAGCGACGCAGCCAAAGCGGAAATCGTTCCTAAGTGTCCCACGGCAGAGGCGTCGTTCGCTACGCCCCCGCCCCGGGAACACCACTGCAACGCTATCCCGGCAGTACCTGCCCAGGCGTCGTCCCAGCGGCTGATCTTGGCGCCGTCCGGGCCTCCTCCCCCGGGTGGAGACGGAGGTGCCGCGGGACGGGTTTCCGCCGCCTGGATCAGGCTTCGGGTTCGCGAATCCGGTCCACGACGTTGGGCTTGCCCCGGAGCTTGTTGATCATCAGGTCCACGATGATGCCCAGCGCCACGGCGCAGACGATGGCGATGGCGGCGCCCAGGAGGTGGTTCTCCTCGAACCACTGCCCGAAAAACAGCCCGATACCCACCGAGTAGGCCGCCCACAGGACGGCGGACAGGCAGGTAAGGCCAACAAAGCGCAGGTGGTGGTAGTGGGTCGCCCCGGCCGTCAGGTTGACGGCAACGCGGCCAATGGGGACAAACCTCGCCACGAGGATCAGCGAGGCAGGCCGCTTGCGCAGTTCCGCGCCGGCCCACCGGAACGCTCCCTGCATGCGCTGGCCACGCATCCAGGCCCATCGGGTGGTGCCGACCTTCCGGCCGATCAGGTAGGCGATGTTATCCCCGGCGAACGCGCCCAGCGCAGCAACGGCCATCAGGATGTAGGGGTTGGGCACGTCCGCCGTGGCGGCCACGGCCGCGAGGCCCACCACGACGGATTCGCTGGGGATGGGAGGGAAGAAGCCGTCAATGACACAGCAGGCGAGGACGAGGAACAGTACCCAGGGTTGTCCGGCTGCCGCGAGGATGAAGTCATTGATGGCCTGCATAGCTTTCTATGCTATTCGGTCAATGATCAACTGCTGTGCCGGCCGCGACCCCTCCGGTGCGATCACCACTGCGTGCTCCAGCGCTTCCTTTGCCCGGTCGAAACGTTCAGGGGTGTCCGTGAGCAGGGTCATCAGCGGTTCGCCGGCCCGGACCACCGCACCCGGCTTGGCATGCATGCGCACCCCTGCGCCGGCCTGAACGGCATCCTCCTTGCGGGCACGCCCGGCGCCCAGGCGCCAAGCCGCAACGCCCACGGAGAGGGCATCCAGTTCCACCAGGACACCATCGGCGGGAGCGTAGACCACCTCCGACTCCCGGGCCACCGGCAGCTTCGCGGCAGGGTCCCCGCCCTGGGCCCGGATCATCCTGTTCCAGACGTCCATGGCGCGCCCGTCCTTGAGCGCTGCGGCCGGATCGGCGTCGCGCACTCCTGCGCAGGCAAGCATTTCCTCGGCGAGCCTGACCGTCAGTTCGACGACGTCGGCCGGGCCGCCGCCCGCCAGCACCTCCACCGATTCCTCAACTTCAATCGCGTTCCCGGCGGTCAGGCCGAGCGGGGTGCCCATGTTGGTGAGCAGTGCCACCGTGTTCACGCCGGCGTCTTGGCCGAGGGCCACCATTGTTTCCGCCAGCTCGCGGGCCTTCGCCTCGTCCTTCATGAAGGCGCCGCTGCCCACCTTCACATCGAGCACGAGGGAGCCGGTGCCCTCGGCGATTTTCTTGCTCATGATGGACGAGGCAATCAGCGGGATGGCCTCCACCGTGCCGGTCACGTCACGCAGCGCGTACAGCTTCTTGTCTGCCGGGGCCAGGCCTGCCCCGGCGGCGCAGATGACGGCACCCACGTCCTGGAGCTGGGCGAGTATTTCGTCGTTACTCAGGGACGCCCGCCAGCCGGGGATCGATTCCAGCTTGTCCAGGGTGCCGCCGGTATGCCCCAGGCCGCGGCCGGACAGCTGCGGGACAGCGACGCCGAACACCGCCACCAGCGGGGCCAGCGGCAGGGTGATCTTGTCTCCCACGCCACCGGTGGAGTGCTTGTCCGACGTGTATTTCAGGCCGCCGTCGGGGCGGCGAAGGCTGGAGAAGTCCATCCGTTCGCCGGATGCAATCATCGCGGCCGTCCAGCGCGCAATCTCGGTGCGGTCCATGCCGTTGAGCAGGATGGCCATGTTCAGCGCGGCCATCTGCTCATCCGCGATGACGCCGCGGGTGTAGGCATCGATGGTCCAGTCGATCTGCTCCGGGCTCAGCGTGCCTTTGTCCCGCTTGACGCGGATGATGTCGACGGCGTCAAAGGCTTCGGCAATTTTGTCCGTTGCGCGGGTCTCTGTCATCGGGTTTCCTCCAGGTGTTCGGGACCGAAGGCGTCAGGAAGGACCTGGTCCATGGTCTTGATTCCTTGGGTGGTCATGAGCTCCATGTCCGGAGCACGGAATTCGTACAGCAATTGCCGGCAACGCCCGCACGGCATCAGCACGTTGCCGGTACCGTCCACGCAATAGAAGGCACGGAGGCTGCCGCCTCCGGTCATCTGGAGGTTGCCCACCAGGGCGCACTCGGCGCAGAGCGTCAGGCCGTAGCTGGCGTTCTCCACGTTGCAGCCACTGACGATCCGGCCGTCCCCGGTGAGGGCCGCAGCCCCCACCGGGAATTTGGAATAGGGCGCGTAGGCCTTGCGCATGGCGTCGACCGCAGCCGCCTCCAGCGCAGGCCAGTCAACAGTGTTCCCCACGCCGGTCAGTCCTTGACGTACGGTATGCCGCTGGCCGCCGGCCCCCGGGACCTGCCCACCAGGCCAGCAACGGCCAGGACAGTCACCAGGTACGGGAGCATGGCCATGAACTGGCTGGGAACCGGGGTGCCAATGATGGTGACGATGCTCTGCAGGTTGTCGGCGAAGCCGAACAGCAGGGCTGCGAAGAACGCTCCGATGGGGTTCCACCTGCCGAAGATGAGGGCAGCCAGGGCGATGAACCCGCGGCCGCCGGAGATCTCCTTGGTGAAGCTGTCGATGGCCACCAGGGTGAAGAACGATCCTCCGATTCCGGCGACGGCACCGCCCAGCGTGACGTTCCAGAACCGGGTGGCGTTGACGTTGATACCCAGGGTGTCGGCGGCCTGGGGGTGCTCGCCCACGGCGCGGACCCGCAGCCCCCAGCGCGTCTTGAACAGGCCCACCCAGACCACCAGGACGGCCACGTACATCAGGTACCCCACCAGCGACTGGCGGAACAGGATGGGTCCGATGATGGGAACCTCGGACAGGATGGGGATCTCGATGATGTCCAGCCCCGGCGGCGAGTTGAACCGGGCTTTGTCCTCCTGCATCACGGTGCTGAAGAGGAAGCCGGTGACGCCGGAGACGAGGACGTTCAGGACCACGCCGACGATGATCTGGTTGACCAGGTACTTGATGCTGAACAGGGCCAGCACCATGGACACCACGGCGCCGGCAACAGCCGCGGCTGCCAGGCCGATGAAGGGGTTCTGCGTCATGGTGGCAACGATGGCGGCGGTGAAGGCGCCACCGAGCAACTGGCCTTCGATGGCGATGTTGACCACGCCTACGCGTTCGCAAAGGACGCCGGAGAGCGAACCGAACACCAGCGGGACGGCCAGAGTGACCGAGCCGGCGATCAGGCCTGCCAGCGAGATGCTGGGGGTGCGGGCGCCGCCCACCACCCAGATCAGGAACGCGGCCACGAACAGGACGATGAAGGTGACGGTGAGCCAGCCGGGGGCGGGGCGTCCCTTGGTCTTGAGGTAGACGGCGTAGGCGGCGAGGGCCAGGAGCAGCACCGACAGCACGATGCCGCCGCCGAAGGCGTTGACCTCCAGGGCTGGCAACTGGAAGAAGTCGCTTCCGGTGGAGATGCCGAAGCTGGCCGTCTTGTTGGGGCCGAGGAGTCCAAAGAACACGAGGGCGATCAGCCCGAAGGCGGCCAGCAGGACGGGGGTCTTCCAGCTCACAGGCTTGGCTGAGGTGGCTGCCGCTCCGCTGTCCGCCGCGGCGTTGTCCGGCTGCGGGTTGCCCGGCCGGGATGAAACTGTTGTGCTCATGCTGCACCTCCGGTAGTGGCTGCCTTCGTGGACTTCGCGGCGCGGGCGGGCTTCTTCCGCCGCGGGTTGAGCCCGAAGACGGCGCGCACCAGCGGCGGCGCAGCGATGAAGAGGACGATGAGCGACTGGACAACCAGGACGATGTCGATGGGCGTGCCGGTCTGGATCTGCATCTGGACGGCTCCGGCGCGGAAGGCGCCGAACAGCAGCCCGGCTGCGAAGGTGCCCCACGGCGTCGAGCGTCCCAGGAGGGCGACGGTGATGGCGTCGAAGCCGTAGGTGGCTGCCACGCCGTCCGTGAGGACTTTTTCGGTTCCGGCCACCTGGGCCACGCCGGACATGCCGGCCAGCCCGCCGGCGATGGCCATCACCAGGATGGTGGAGCGGGACACGTTGATGCCGGCCGTCTGGGCAGCCTTGGGGTTGGCACCCACGGCGCGGAATTCGAAGCCGACCGTGGACCGGTTCAGGAGCCACCAGACCAGGACGGTGGCACCGATGGCGAGGACGAAGCCCAGGTGGAGCCGGTACTGGCTGCCGAAGATCTGGGGGTAGACGGCGGACGGATCGAGGATGGGTGAGATGGGGTTCGACTCCCCCGGGCGCTGGAAGGCCGGGGTGTTCAGCAGGTACCGCAGGAAGTAGAGGGCGATGTAGTTGAACATGATGGTGAGGATGACCTCATGGGCGCCCGTGCGGGCCTTCAGCACGCCAACGAGGCCGCCCCAGAGCGCGCCACCGATGATGCCCGCCACCAGGACCAGCAGGAGGTGCAGGCCCAGCGGGAGGTGCAGTGCGAAGCCAACCCAGGCGGCAAGGATGCCGGCCACAATGATTTGGCCCTGGGCGCCGATGTTGAAGAGCCCTGCCCGGAAGGCAAGTGCCACTCCCAGGCCGGCGGTGATCAGCGGCGTGGCGATGGTGAGGGTCTCCATGAACGGAGCGAACTGGGCTGCCACGCTGTTGCCGCGGGGGTTGAACACGGCCCCTTGGAACAGGGCGATGTAGGAGCGGGTGGCGGCGTTCCAGACGGCGGTCAGGAAGTCGGCGGGGCGGGCGAAGAAGTAGCCGGCTGTGGAGGCCACCCGCGTGTCGGTGCTGGCAATGAGCAGGCCGCCGATGACGAGGGCCAGGAACACCGCCAGGACCGACACCATGCCGCTGCCGGTGAAGATCTTGCGGAGCAGCGTGTCAGGGCCGCCGGGCAGCTGCCCGCTTTGGGCGCTGGCAGGGACGGCCGAGGGCCCCATGGCGCCGCCGGCCGTGTCCACGGAGACGACGGCGGCGGTTTCCTCGGCGGCAAGGCTGGCCTGGTGCGGTTTGGCAGGCTGGGTGTCACCCTGCCCTTCGCCGGCAGTTCGTTTGGGGGGATGCTGCTCAGACATGGTCGCCTCCCTCGGCGTCGGAGGTGGGGGCCGGACGGCTGGCGGCCGGCTGGGGTTGGGCCTGTTCATCCGGGTGGATTCCGGCCATCATCAGGCCAAGGACGTCGCGGCCGGTGCCGGCGGGAACGATGCCCACCAGCTTGCCCTTGTACAGCACGGCGATGCGGTCAGCGAGTTCCATGACCTCATCGAGTTCAGTACTGATGATCATCACCGGGGTGCCCTGGTCGCGTTCGGCGACGATGCGCCGGTGCAGGAATTCGATGGAGCCGACGTCCACGCCGCGGGTGGGCTGGGAAGCGATGAACAGGCGCAGCGGGCGGGAAAGCTCCCGGGCCATCACCACCTTTTGCTGGTTGCCGCCGGACAGTGTCCCGGCGGCCGCGGCTGCGGAGGGCGTGCGGACATCGAATTCATCGATGCGGGCTTTGGCGTTTTCGAGGATCCTGGCCGGGCTCATGCTGATGCCCTTGGCGTAGGGAGGTTTGTCGTAAAGGTCCAGGACCAGGTTTTCGGCGACGGAGAAGGTTCCCACCAGGCCGTCCACCTTGCGGTCTTCGGGGACGAATCCGACGCCGGCCTTCAGGACGTCCTTGACCGACCGGCCCAGGAGTTCCTTGCCGTCGAGGGTGACGGAGCCGGACACCCGGTCCTGGAGTCCCAGGATGGCTTCGGTGAGTTCGGTCTGGCCGTTGCCCTGGACGCCGGCGACGGCCAGGATTTCACCCCGGGCGATGTCGAAGCTGAGTCCGTCCACCACGTGCTGGCCGTTGTGGGCGATAACTGTCAGGTCCCGGACCTCGAAGGTCTTCTCCTGCGGCTTGGCGGGGGCCTTTTCGAGGGTGAGGCTGACGGCGCGGCCTACCATCATCGAGGCCAGGTCCGTGGTGGAAGCCGTGGGCTCCGCGGAGCCGACGACTTTGCCGCGCCGGATCACGGTAATGGTGTCCGAGACTTCCTTGACCTCACGCAATTTGTGGGAAATGAAGACGATGGAGGTGCCGCCGGCCTTGAGCTGCCGCATGATGTCCAGGAGCTCGTCGGTTTCCTGCGGGGTGAGGACGGCGGTGGGCTCGTCAAGGATGAGGACCTTGGCGTTGCGGACCAGCGCCTTGATGATCTCAACCCGCTGCTGGACGCCGACGGGGAGGTCTTCCACCAAGGCATCTGGATCGACGTCGAAGCCGTACTGGTCCGAGATTTCCCGGATCCGGCGCCTGGTTTCGTCCAGGTTGAGGAAGCCCGCCGCTTTGGTGGGTTCGGCGCCCAGGGCGACGTTCTCGGCGACGGTGAATACCGGGACAAGCATGAAGTGCTGGTGCACCATGCCGATGCCGGCCGCCATGGCGTCACCGGGGCCGCGGAAGGAGACGGGTTTGCCGTCGATGAGGATTTCGCCGTCGGACGGCTCGTACAGCCCGTAGAGCACGTTCATCAGGGTGGATTTACCGGCCCCGTTTTCGCCCAGCAGGCAGTGGATCTGGCCGGACTCAACCACCACGTCGATGTGGTCGTTGGCGAGCAGGGTCCCAAAGCGTTTGGTGATGCCTCTGAGTTCAAGTTTCAAAACTCTGACCAATCTCGAAGCGTCCGGTGATCGACCGGACGGGATATGTGGCTGCAGCTCCAGCCTAGTGGGTGCAGCCGTCGGAGAGCCGGGCGGTGGCCCGAAAAAGGGATGCCAGCAAAAAGCGCCACTGCCGGCCAGTCAGGGACGGGCCGGCAGTGGCGCCAAGTGCGAGGGTCAGGCCTTGGGGCTCGCGGCGGATTCGACCTTCAGTTTGCCGTCCACGATGTCCTTCTTGATCTGGTCCAGTTCAGACTTCAGGTCCGCGGGAACCTGGGAATCGAAGTCGTGGAACGGTGCCAGCTGCACGCCGTCGTTGGCGAGGGTGCCAACGTAGGGGGTGTTGCTGAACTTGCCGTCCTTGTCTTCCTTCACCACGGTTTCCACGGCCTCGCCCATCTGCTTCATGACCGAGGAGAGCATGATCTCCTTGTAGTCCGGGGCAGTGAGGAAGCCGTCGGAGTCAACCCAGATCAGCTTGACGTCCTTGCCGGCATTCTTGGCTTCCTGCAGGGCAGCGCCTGCACCCTTGCCCACGGGCCCGGCCACCGGCATGACGATGTCGGCGCCCTGGTCCAGGAAGTTCCGGGTGAGCTGCTTTCCGACGTCCTGCTTTTCGAAGTCGCCGGTGAAACTGCCGTCCTGGGCGTCCTTGTTCCAGCCAAGGAGCTTGACGTCCTTGCCCTTCTTTTCGTTGTAGTACTTCACGCCGTCCGCGTAGCCGTCCATGAAGATGGTGACGGTGGGGATCTTGATGCCGCCGAAGGTGGCCACGGTCCCCGTCTTGGTGGTGCCTGCGGCGAGGTAGCCGGCCATGAACGCCGCCTGCGCGGTGTCGTAGATGATCGGCTTGACGTTGCTGATGGGCGTCTCGTAGCCGAAGTCGATGATGGCGAAGTGGCTGTCCGGGTTGGCCGCGGCCTGCGCCTTGGTGGCATCGCCGAGCAGGAAGCCGACGGTCACGGTGAGGTCGCAGCCGGCGGTCACCATGGCACGGAGGTTGGGTTCGAAGTCGTTGTTGGTCTTGGATTCGACCTGGTTCACCTTGATGCCCAGGTCCTTCTCCGCCTTCTTCAGGCCCTCGTAGGAGGACTGGTTAAAGGACTGGTCATCGAACCCGCCGGAGTCGGAGACGATGCAGCCGGTGTAGTCACTGGCACCGGCGGACGAGGTGCTTCCGGGTTCCGGGGCCGCGCCGCAGGCTGTCAAAAGAAGGGCCGAGGCGCTGACGGTAGCCAGGCCGGCCATTGAACCGCGCTTCAGGCGTGCACGCAGTGATGTCATCAAGATTCCTCCAGGATGCGAGAGTGGCGCTACGGCACGATTCAATGAGTGTCCGTTTCTGCACTGAAATTCTGTTGTCACTGATGCCCGCAGCATGCGCCGGAGCGCACTGATGCCATCACTTTAGTGGCCTGCGCCACGTGCCCCTAGCACGCTGGCACCAGTTCCCGGAGATTGTTTACAAGTTGTTACCAAGCAGTAGGGGTGACGCGGATCCGCGGCACCCCTACTGCTGGGTGAGGTTGGGGCTTCGGCCCTACAGGCGGACCAGCATCTTGCCCGTGTTGGCTCCATCCAGGAGGTCCATGAAGGCCTGCGGTGCGTTTTCCAGCCCGTCCACCACTGTCTCGTCGTAGCGGACTGTCCCATCAGAGAGCCAGCCGGCCATCTTCTCGGCGAACTCTGCAGAGTGCTGCCGCTGGCCGCCCACCAGGAAACCACGGAGGGTGAGCTGCTTGCCGATGGCCTGCATGAGGTTGTGCGGCGCGGGGGTGGGCTCGGTGGAGTTGTACTGCGCGATGGCTCCGCACATGGCCACCCGGCCGCCGACGTTCAGGACCGACAATGCGGCTTCGAGGTGTTCGCCGCCCACGTTGTCGAAGTAGACGTCGATGCCCTGTTCACCGGCGGCCCTTTGGAGCTGCTCGCGCACAGGGCCGTCGTGGTAGTCAAAGGCGGCATCGAAACCGAGTTCGAGGAGCCTGGCCACCTTGGCGGGTGAGCCTGCGGAGCCGATGACGCGGGAGGCGCCCATGGCCTTGGCAATCTGGCCCACCAGCGAACCGACGGCGCCGGCGGCGCCGGAAACGAAGACGGCGTCCCCTTCCTTGAATTCGGCCACTTTGAGGAGGCCTGCGTAAGCGGTAAGGCCGGTCATGCCCAACGCGCCCAGGAACGCCGATGCGGGCGCCAGGTCGGTCCGGGCCGGGGAGGCCGTGCTGCCTTCCACTACGGCGTATTCGCGCCAGCCGAGGGAATGCACCACGACGTCGCCTTCCTTGTGGGCGCCGGAACGGGACGCGATGACCTCACCCACGGCGCCGCCGTCGAGCGCTTTGTCCAGCGCGAAGGGCGCCGAGTAGGACTTGACGTCGTTCATGCGTCCGCGCATGTAGGGATCCACGGAGATGAACAGGTTCCGGACCAGGATCTGGCCGTCGGCCAGCTCCTGAAGCGGCGATTCGGCCAGCCGGAAGTTCTCCGGGACGGGCCGGCCCACGGGGCGGGACGCGAGCTGGATTTCACGGGTTGCTGCGGGAACGGTGGTGGTGCTCATGCTGCGTACTCCAAAACTTTGAGTTCGACGGTGATGTTGCCGCGGGTAGCGTTCGAGTAAGGGCAGACCTGGTGGGCCTTGGCCACCAGGGCCTCGGCCGTTGCGAGGTCGAGCGCGGGAAGGGCGATTTCCAGTTCGGCGGCCAGGCCGAATCCTGCCCCATCGTCCAGCTGGCCCAGGTGGACCTTCGCGGCGACGGCGGAGTCGGTCAGATCGGCGCGCTCCTTGCGGCCCACCAGGCGGAGCGCCGAATGGAAGCATGCGGCGTAGCCCGCAGCGAAGAGCTGCTCAGGGTTGGTGCCCTGGCCGCTTCCGCCGAGTTCCACCGGGCTGGCGAGGCCCACTTCGAGCTTGCCGTCATTGGACCGGGCGCTGCCGTCCCGGCCCTCGCCGGAGGCAAGTGCTTCTGCTGTGTAAAGGGTCTTCACGTGGATGACCGCCCTTTCATGGTTGGTGTCTGGGTAAATTTTTGAGGCTCGCGGGAGCGTCGTGACGGGGGGCGCTTCAGACCGCGCCGTGGAGGGCGGCGGTGAGTTTAGCGAGGGTTCCGCGTAACTGCTCAAGCTCTCCGGCCGTGAGTCCGGCGGCGTCGGCCAGGCGCTGGGGAATGGCTCCGGCCTTGCTGCTCAGGTCCTTCCCGGCGGGCGTCAGGTGGACGGCCACGCGGCGCTCGTCATCTCCGGAGCGGCGCCGTTCCACCAGGCCCAGGGCTTCGAGCCGCTTCAGCAGCGGGGACAGCGTCCCCGAGTCGAGGCCGAGCTCGTGGCCTAGGTCCTTGACCCCGCGCGGCTCGTTTTCCCACAGAACCAGCATGACGAGGTATTGGGGGTAGGTCAGCCCCAGTTCCTCCAGCACGGGCCGGTACACGGCCGTGGCGGCACGGGATGCCGAATAGAGGGCGAAACACACTTGCCGGTCAAGGCGGGGAGCATCAGTCACAAACACAACGTTAGTCCACAATTCAATTGTGCACAACTTACATGTGCTTGCAGCTCCCCCGGTCCGCTCAAAAAGGCGCGACGCCGGCACTTTGTAAGTGCCGGCGTCGCCTTCTCGTGTGTGTGCAGGCCGAATGGTGCGGCCGGGGCTTCCCCTGCCGCTCAGCCGGGAACGGAGCCTACAGGTCGCGGATGGTGCGCAGGGCCGCACCCGTCAGCACCTGGATCCCGAGACCCAGCGCCCGTTCGTCCAGGATGTAGTCCCCTCGGTGCAGGTCGTATTCCTCGCCGCCCGGCGTCTTGGTTCCCAGGCGCATCATGGCGCCGGGAAGTTCGGCCAGGAACCAGGCGAAGTCTTCGCCGCCCATGGACTGCGGGGTGAGCACCACGGCGCTCTCGCCGATTTCAGCGCGGGCGGACGCTTCTATGAGGGCGGTCTCATGCTCGGAGTTCACCACCGGCGGCACTCCCCTGGTGTGTTCAAGCCGGACGTCCACACCGTACGGCGCCGCCACCTGGTGGACCACCTCATCGAGCAGTTCACCGGCGGCGTGCCAGGCTTCACGGTCCAGGCAGCGCATGGTGCCGGCCATGTAGCCCACCCCGGGGATGGCGTTGGGGGCGGAGCCGGCGGAGATCTGGCCCCAGACCACGGAGACGCCACTGCGGACATCAACCCGGCGGGACAGCACGGCGGGCACATTCACGGCGATCTGGGCCAGTGCGAAGACGAGGTCTTCGGTGAGGTGCGGACGGGACGTGTGGCCGCCGCGGCCGGACAATTCGATCCGGATGGTGTCCGAAGCCGACGTGATGGCTCCGATGCGGGTTCCGATCTTGCCAACTTCGATCCGGGGGTCGCAGTGCAGGGCCAGGATCCGGGGAACACCGTCCAGCACGCCCTGCTCGATGCACGCGTGGGCACCGCCGGGCATCGTTTCCTCGGCCGGCTGGAAGATGATGCGGATGCTGCCGCCCAGGGGCGACTCCTGGTGCATGCGGTGCAGGACCAGGGCGATCCCCAGCATGGTGGTGGTGTGGACGTCGTGGCCGCAGGCGTGCGTGACACCGTGGTTCCTCGACGCGAACGGCAGGCCTGTTTCTTCGATGATCGGCAAGGCGTCGATGTCCCCGCGGAGGGCCGTGGCGATGGGGCCCTCACCAACGTCCACGGTGAGCCCCGTGCCCTCCAGGCGGCGCGGCGCCAGGCCTGCAGCCTCCAGCCGCTCGGCCAGTTTGTCAGTGGTGCGGTACTCCTTGAACGAAAGCTCCGGATGCGCGTGCAGGTCCCGGCGGAATTCGATCAGTTCCGGCAGGAGCGGCTCCAGCCACGGAGCCACCAAAGCGGTGGGTTCGGCTTCAGTAGTGTAATTGCGCACTGCTTCACTCTAGCGATCGTGGCCGCAATAGCGTCCATCACGGTCGCCGCGTTACATCCCGGGCACGGCTGGTGCCCGGGATGGGGACGGCGGCGTCCTAGAGGACGTCGGTGTCGCCGCTGGCCTTGAGGGCGTCGACGGCGGCCTTGACCCGCTGGGAGTTGGCCATGGTGGTGACCAGGAGGGCATCGGGCGTATCCACGATCACCACGTCTTCAATGCCGATCAGGGCAATGACGCGCTTGGTGTCGGTGACCACCACGCCGCTGGAGTTCTCCGTGAAGACGCGGGCACCCTCGCCCAGCACCGTCACGTCATCCACTTCCTTGGCGGAGTTGAGCCTGCCCACGGAGGCAAAGTCTCCGACGTCGTCCCACCGGAAGGTCCCGGGCACGACGGCGACGTCCCCGGCTTCAGCGGCGGGTTCAGCCACGGCATAGTCGATGGCGATCTTCGGCAGCGTGGGCCATACCCGCGCCGTGACCTCATCGCGCTCCGGGGTATCCCAGGCGCGGGCGATCTCCTGCAGCCCCTGGAACAGTTCGGGCTGGTTGGCTTCCAGGTGCTTGAGCAGCAGAGCGACGGGAGCCACGAACATGCCGGCATTCCAGACATAATTGCCGCTATCGACGTACTGCTGGGCCACCGTTTCGTCCGGTTTTTCCACGAACTCCACCACGTCCTGGGCGCTGGGCGCTCCTTCAACATGGAGCACCTGGCCCGAACGGATGTAACCGAAGCCTGTGGACGGGTGCGTGGGCTTGATGCCGATGGTGACGATTTTCCCGGCAGCTGCGGTGTAGATGGCCTCGCGGACCGCTTCCTGGAAGAGCTGGTCCGGGCTGATCACCTGGTCCGCCGCGAAGGATCCCATGATGGTGTCGGGATCGCGTTCGTGCAGGATGGCGGCGGCGAGTCCGATCGCGGCACCGGAGTCCTTGGGCTCTGATTCAAGCACCAGGTCGGCGTCCTGGACCTCGGGAAGCTGCCTGCACACCGCATCGCGGTGCGCCTTTCCGGTGACCACCAGCATCCGGTCCCCCGCGAGCGGGTGGAGCCGGTCATAGGTGGCGCGCAGCAAGGTGCTGCCCGAACCGGTGAGGTCGTGAAGGAACTTGGGAGCTGCGGCTCGTGACAGGGGCCAGAGGCGGGTCCCCACTCCGCCGGCCGGAATCACCGCGTAAAAGCGGTCCAAAGGTGATACCGGGCTTGTCACTTTGTCTGTACTCATCAAGGCCTACTTTAGCCGAACGGGCGCGGTTGCCCGCGTAGATGGACCTGCGCCCGGGAGCCTGCCCGGAAGCAGGAGAGCCGCTTTGGGAGCAAGGCTTTGTGGCGTTTGTCTCAAAAATTCAGGAAAACCGCGCCACTGCTGGGCAGCAAGATGCTCCTAAATTGAATAAGCTGTGAGCGAAGCCTAGATTTAGGCCTGAGCTACGAGTGCTCTCGCAGCAGGCGTTCCCCCCGCGTGGATCTCATGCCAGCGCCGCTGTGTTGCAGGGAGGTTTATCAGTGCCGACAAAACCAGCTGGCACCTTGTACCGCGGCCGTGAAGGCATGTGGTCTTGGGTAGGACACCGGATTACCGGTGTAGTGATCTTTTTCTTCTTGTTGGTCCACGTCCTGGACACAAGCCTGGTGCGTGTGTCCCCGGAGGCGTACACCGCCGTCATCGGCGCCTACAAGAATCCACTGATGGCACTGGGTGAGACGGGCCTTGTCGCTGCGATCGTGTTCCACGCCTTCAACGGCCTGCGCATCATCGCAGTGGACTTCTGGAAGAAGGGCGCCAAGTACCAGCGCCAGATGCTTTGGGTAGTCCTGGGCCTCTGGGTTGTCACCATGGTCGCCTTCTCCATCCGCCACATGTCCCTCGCCCTCGGAGGTCACTAAGCCATGACTGCAACCATCGAGAGCCCCCGCAGCGGGCGGATCGCACCCCAGTACCGCCGCAACGGCGGAAGCCGGGGCAACTTCGAGATGATCGCCTGGCTGTTCATGCGCCTCTCCGGCGTGGTGCTGGTGGTCCTTATCTTCGGGCACCTGTTCGTCAACCTCCTGGTGGGCGAGGGCATCCACGCCATCGACTTCGGCTTCGTGGCCGGCAAGTGGGCGGATCCGTTCTGGCAGTTCTGGGACCTGGCCATGCTGTGGCTGGCCATGCTGCACGGGACCAACGGCGTGCGAACCATCATCAACGACTACGCCGAGAAGGACTCAACCCGCCGCTGGCTGAAGACGGTCCTCTACTCGGCCACCGTCGTCATCATCGTCCTGGGCACCCTGGTGATCTTCACCTTCGATCCGTGCCCCGTGGTGGACGGCGTTCCGCTGCCTGGCGGTTTCTGCCCTGCCTAGCACCAGCATCATCCCGGGCCCGCGGGCATAAACCGCGGGCCCTGTTGTGCGGGGACAGCAGCACGCCCCCGTTTGTTTTATTGCGAATTTGAGAGAAAGAGCGTCTGGTATGCAGGTCCATAAGTACGACGTCGTCATCGTCGGTGCCGGTGGCGCTGGCATGCGCGCCGCGATCGAATCCGGTCAGCGTGCGCGCACAGCAGTACTGACCAAGCTCTACCCCACCCGCTCGCACACAGGTGCGGCGCAGGGTGGCATGTGTGCAGCCCTTGCCAATGTCGAGGAAGACAACTGGGAGTGGCACACGTTCGACACCGTCAAGGGCGGTGACTACCTGGTGGACCAGGACGCCGCCGAGGTCATGGCCAAGGAAGCCATCGACGCCGTGCTCGACCTGGAAAAGATGGGCCTGCCGTTCAACCGCACGCCCGAAGGCCGGATCGACCAGCGCCGTTTCGGCGGCCACACCCGCGACCACGGCAAGGCACCCGTCCGCCGTGCGTGCTACGCAGCGGACCGTACCGGCCACATGATCCTGCAGACCCTGTACCAAAACTGCGTCAAGCACAACGTTGAGTTCTACAACGAGTACTACGTCCTGGATCTGCTGACTGTCGAAGAGGATGCGGTCCGCGAAGACGGCACCGCCTACAAGCAGAAGCGCGTTGCCGGTGTGGTTTCCTACGACCTCGCCACCGGCGAACTGCACGTATTCCAGGCCAAGTCCGTGGTATTCGCTTCCGGCGGCGCCGGCAAGGTCTTCAAGACCACCTCCAACGCCCACACCCTGACCGGTGACGGCATGGGTATTGCGTTCCGCCGCGGCATCCCCCTGGAGGACATGGAGTTCTTCCAGTTCCACCCGACAGGCCTTGCGGGCCTGGGCATCCTCCTGTCCGAGGCCGCCCGCGGTGAGGGCGCCATCCTGCGCAACTCGGAGGGGGAACGCTTCATGGAGCGGTACGCCCCCACCATCAAGGACCTGGCACCCCGCGACATCGTGGCCCGTTCCATGGCCAACGAAGTCCGTGAAGGCCGCGGCTGCGGCCCGAACAAGGACTACGTTCTCCTGGACCTGACCCACCTGGAACCGGCGCACATCGACGCCAAGCTCCCGGACATTACCGAGTTCGCCCGCACCTACCTCGGCGTGGAACCCTACACGGAGCCAGTGCCGGTGTTCCCCACCGCGCACTACGCCATGGGCGGCATCCCCACGAACATCGAAACCGAAGTCCTCCAGGACAACGACACCGTGATCCCCGGCCTGTACGCCGCGGGTGAGGTGGCCTGTGTGTCCGTCCACGGCTCCAACCGCCTCGGCACCAACTCCCTGCTGGACATCAACGTGTTCGGCAAGCGTGCCGGCGTCGCCGCTGCGGAATACGCCAAGACTGCCCAGTTCGTGGAGCTGCCGGAGAACCCGCTGGACTACACCACGGACCTGCTGGACATCGCCCGCAACGGCACCGGCGACGAGAAGGTGGCGCAGATCCGAAAGGAGCTGCAGGACACCATGGACGCCAACATGCAGGTGTTCCGCACCGCGGACACCCTGAACCAGGTCCTGCGCGACATCGCCTCCTTTGAGGAGCGCTACAAGCACATCAACGTGCAGGACAAGGGCAAGCGCTTCAACCTTGACCTCCTCGAAGCCGTGGAACTGGGCTTCCTCCTGGAACTGGCCAAGGTCATGACTGTTGCTGCCCTGCACCGCGAGGAATCCCGCGGCGGACACTTCCGCGAGGACTTCCCGGACCGTGACGACGAGAAATTCATGAAGCACTCCATGGCGTACAAGGATGACCACGCTCCGGCTGACGGATCGGCGGAAGCAATCGCCGGGATCCGGCTGGCCACCAAGCCGGTCGTCTTTACCCGCTACGAGCCGATGGTGAGGAAGTACTAAGATGACCGCTGAAATCGCTGAGCCAGCCTCAAAGATTGAACTGCCTGCCGGCGTCGGCGGGGGCGGCGAAATCCCCACGTTCGATGTCCACATGCGGGTCCGCCGGTACAACCCGGAGGTCTCGGAAGAGGCCACCTGGGATGACTACCACCTCACCATGTACGGTACGGACCGCGTCCTGGACGCCCTGCACAAGGTCAAATGGGAGATGGACGGCAGCCTGTCGTTCCGCCGTTCCTGCGCCCACGGCGTGTGCGGCTCCGATGCCATGCGCATCAACGGCCGCAACCGCCTCGCCTGCAAGACCCTCCTGAAGGACCTGGACACGTCCAAGCCCATCACGGTGGAACCCATCAAGGGCCTGCCGGTGGAGAAGGACCTCATCGTGGACATGGAGCCGTTCTTCCAGTCCTACCGCGAGGTTATGCCGTTCCTGATCAACAAGGGCCACGAGCCCACCAAGGAACGCCTCCAGTCCGCTGAGGACCGTGAGCGCTTCGACGACACCACCAAGTGCATCCTTTGCGCTGCGTGCACGTCTTCCTGCCCGGTCTTCTGGACCGACGGCCAGTACTTCGGCCCGGCGGCCATCGTGAACGCACACCGCTTCATCTTCGATTCCCGTGATGACGCCGGCGACATGCGCCTTGAGATCCTCAACGACAAGGAAGGCGTGTGGCGCTGCCGCACCACCTTCAACTGCTCCGAGGCATGCCCCCGCGGCATCCAGGTGACGCAGGCGATCGCCGAGGTCAAGCAGGCGATCCTTTCCCGCAAGATCTAAGGATCACCAGCGGACGACGGCGTCACTCACCCCACGTGGTGAGTGGCGCCGTCGAACGTTAAACCCCACGCCGTTCGACAGGAAGGGGACACCGTGTCCCGCTCAGAAAAGGTCACATTCGCCGGTTCCACCGGGGAGATGCTGTCCGGGATCATCGATATTCCGGAAGTCCCCGTCAAGGGCTGGGGTGTGTTCTCGCACGGATTTACCCTGGGCAAGGACAGCCCGTCCGCGTCCCGGATGTGCAAGGCCCTTGCGGACAGCGGCGTGGGCATGCTGCGGTTCGACAACCTGGGCCTGGGCGGCTCGGCCGGCGAGTGGTCTGCCGGTTCCTTCAGCCACAAGGTTGCCGACACGGTCAAGGCCGCGGAGTTCATGCGCAGCGAGGGCAAGGAAATTTCGCTGCTGGTGGGCCACTCCTTCGGCGGCGCGGCAGTCCTGGCCGCGGCCCGTGAGATCCCGGAGCTCGACGCCGTCGCAACAGTCGGCGCCCCCTTCTCGCCCAAGCATGTGGCCCACGTCTTCGACGCCGCCCTGGACCGGATCCTGAACGAAGGCAGCGCGGAAGTGGACCTGGGCGGCAAGCGGGTGGAGATCCGCAGGCACTTCGTGGAGGACCTGGAAAACGCCGACCTCACGGACTGCATCCGGCAGCTGCACAAGCCGCTGATGGTGCTCCACTCCCCCACCGACAACACCGTAGGGATCGAGAACGCCAGCACGATCTTCCAGACCGCCCGGCACCCACGGAACTTTGTCTCCCTGGAAGGCAGCGACCACCTCCTGACCGGCAAGGGCCAGGCCGCCCGGGCTGCCAGGATCATCGCGGCCTGGGCCGACCAGTACCTCGACGCCGCGCACTGACCGGCTCGAGGCTGGCCTGGCCGGCCATCTGTGCGCTGCCTACTTGCCGATGGCGGCCTTGCTCTCGCTGATCCATTGCTCGGCCGCCTTCTCAGGCGTCAGGCGTTTGAACAGCACCTCGGTGTTGATCCGCGCCGTGATCTCGGAGACCGCAGTAGAACCCGTGGGTCCGATGTAGGTGGGCGCAAAGTCCATCTTGCCGATCTCGCCGATGTAGGCGGCCTCCACTTTCCCTTGCGGCGTCAGGAGGTCCTGGATGGCCGTGCGCATTTCGGGGTTGCTCGGGACACCGCGGTCGCTCTGTATGATTTTCGCGGCGGACTGGTTGTTCACCAGGAAGTTCACCAGTTTGGCCGCGGCTTCGGTGTGCTTGCTCCGGGCGGAAATGGTGTAGAACTGCGACGACTGGAGCCAGATGCCGGGTGTGGGCTTCTCGCCGGGGAGCTTGAGGAGTTTCAGTTCGGCGCCGGAGGCCTTGCTGAGCGCTGTCAGGGAGTTGCTCCAGGTGAGCATCATGCCGGCCTGGCCCATGCCCATGAGCGTCTGTTCGGTGCTGACGCTGAGCTTTTCCACTGTCTCGGAGGCGTTGGGTGCGGCGCCGGACTCACTGAGCTTGAGGGAGAAGTCGAAGTAGTCCTGGACTGTCTCCTTGGAGAGGCCAAGCTGGCCGTCCTGGGTATAGAGGGACTCCCCCCGCTGCCGGGCGAACGCGTCCAGGGAGTCGTGGGTGAGGACCGTTGCCGTCCCGTAGGTGCCCTTGGGGCTCTTAGCCGTCACGCTCGCCGCAGTTTCGGCGAAGTCCTCCCAGCTCCAGGTGGTGTCGTCCGGGAGGGGAATGCCGGCCGCCGCAAAAACAGCGGGGTTCACCACGATGGCGAGGGCGTTGGCACCGGTGGAGATGCCGTACTGCTTGCCCTGGACCTGGCCGTTGTCCAGCGCCCCCTGGTCCAGCTTGGCAAGGTCGAGCTGACCTGAGACTTTGGAGAGATCCAGCAGCGCTCCACGGTTGGCGTATTCCGCCGGGTAGGCGCCGCCCATGGTGATGACGTCCGGTGCATCGTTAGCGGCAACCTGGGTGGCGAGTTTGTCGAAATAGCCACCGATGTCGCCGAACTCGTGCTTGACCTTAATGTCCGGGTTGGCGGCTTCGAATTCTGCAATGGCTTTGTTGGTGAGCTCTGCACGTCCCGCATTTCCCCACCAGGCGAACCGGATCTCCACCGGACCGTCGCCGGCTCCGCCCGACGGTGCGGAGCATGCCGCGGTCAGTCCAAGCAGGCATGCTGCACTAAGCATTGCGACGGATGTGCGGAGGCCGTGGGTACTGAGGCGCATCATCGGGTCAGCTTCTTCCCTCGTCAGAAAACGGTTTCGTGAAACGTATCACAACGAGGTTGGCCGCCAACAGGCCCTGCTGGTTTCCGGGGATGCCGGGCGCGGGTTACTCAGGTTTGGGGAATGGTGTGGCGGGCGCCGAGGATCGATTTGCGCGGCTTGTCCCCCGCTGCGAGATCGGCTTCGCGGACGGCCGACCAGCCTGCCGATACGAGGTACACCTGGCTGACGAAGTTGAACCAGATGAGCAGCCCAATGATGATGGCAAACGGCGCCAGGATGGGATTGCGGCCGGCACCGCCCAACAGTTCGGTGCTGAAGATCTGCAGCACCGTGGTGCCGATGGCTGCCAGGATGGTGCCTTCCAGAAGGGCGCGGCGGGAGAGCTTGAGCCCGCCTGCCAGCCGGAACATGATGAGGGCTGTCACCCAGCTCAGGACCAGCGGAACGGCGATTTTAATGAGTGTCGTCAGTGGGCCGGCCACAGCATCGTCCAGGTTCAGGAAATCAGATACCCAGCCTGCTGCCGTCCCGAAAATAAGCGACGCGCCGGCGCTGATGACGAGGGCTACCCCGAGGAGGAGCAGGGTGCCCGCGTCCCGCAGCTTGAGGACCACCGGGTTGACCACCAGGGGCGGCAGTTCCATGACGCCCCGAAGCCCGTCCCTGAGCCCGTTAATCCAGCCCAGGGAGGTGATGATGGTGACGATGGCGGCGATGATGGCAGTGAGTCCCAGGCCCTGCGGGTTCAGGAGGTCCTGGGGGTCCACCAGGCCCGTTCCGCCGTCCACCTTCAACAGGCCCGGGGCACTTGAGGCCACGCTACTGACTATGCTGTCCAGCAGTGCAGGCTGTCCGCGAAGGACCAGCCCCGCAACGGAGAACCCGGTGGCCAGCAGGCCGGTAATGGAGAAGAACATGTTGAAGCCGATGCCGGCGCTCATCAGCGGACCGTGCTGAAGGCTGTAATGCCGGAAGGCGCGCATGGGACGGAAGGCGTTCAGCCGGGCAAGCAGCCATTGGACCATGGCCAGGAGGGATTTGATGCCCCCGCCGCCGGACCGCCGCGCCTTGCTCCAGTCCATCCGCTTCTGGCTGACGGCCAGCTGCAACTTGGCGCGCTCAGTGGGAAGAGGCTGCCCCGCCGGTTCGGGATGCCGCTTCCGCAGCACCGTCCGCGAATCGGGTGCCGGCGTCGTTGTCAGTTTCGGTCCCAAAGTCCAGCTCTTCCCGTAGCTGCCAGATGCCGTCTGCATCATGCTCGTAGAGTCCCATGCTAACCACGGGGAAGGTGGCCTTGTAGCTTTTCAACACCGTTTCCGCCTCATCGAGGCTTTCGGGGCTAACATCGTGGGCAATAGTGACGTGCGGATGGAAAGCGAAGGGCAGGTCACGCTGCAACGGACCCTGCTGGAGCTTTTCGTGCAGCTCGACGCACTGGTCGAAACCGTCCTCGACCTTGATGAACACCACTGGTGATACGGGGCGGAAGGACCCGGTCCCGGAGATGGTGACCATGAAGGGGCTCTGCCGGCGGGCCACGTCCCGGACGTGGGCCAGGGTTGCCTCCCAATCATGGGTTGGCGTGGTGGTCACCAGCGTGATGTGCGCAGGCACCACACCGGCCAGCGGATCGCCGAAGGACGCACGCCATTGCTGGAGCTCTGCTGCGATGTCAGGCGGGAACCCGAGGATGACGCCGACGCTGGAAGACATGGTGCTAGCGGACTCCTGCGAGGCTGTGGGACGGCAGGAAGCCCATGCGCTCGTACACCTGGGCCATCGTCACAGAGGCAATCTCCCGCGCCCGCTCTGCGCCAAGGGCCAGCAGCCGGTCCAGCTCGGCAGGATCGGCCATCAGTTCATTGGTCCGGTTACGCAGCGGGGTGACGAAGTCCACCACCACTTCAGCGAGGTCCACCTTGAGGTGGCCGTACATCTTGCCCTCGTACTCGGACTCAAGATCAGCCACCGGCTTCCCCGTCAGGGATGAGTAGATGGTGAGCAGGTTGGAAACGCCGGGCTTCTCCTCGGGGTCGAACCTGATCTCCGTGCCGGCATCGGTCACGGCGGACTTGATGCGCTTGGCGGCAATCTTCGGGTCCTCCAGGAGCTGGATGGCTCCGTTGGGCGACTCGCCGGTTTTGGACATCTTGGCGCTGGGGTTCTGAAGATCGTAGATCTTCGCGCTTTCCTTGAGGATGGTGGCCTCAGGGACGGTGAAGGTGTCGCCGAACTTCGTGTTGAACCGCTGGGCGAGGTTGCGGGTGAGCTCGAGGTGCTGCCGCTGGTCCTCGCCTACGGGCACCAGGTCCGTCCGGTACAGCAGGATGTCCGCCGCCATCAGCGTGGGGTAGGCAAAAAGCCCCAGGGTAGCGGTGTCCGCGCCGGACTTCTGGGTCTTGTCCTTGAACTGTGTCATCCGGGAGGCCTCGCCGAAACCGGTGATGCAGTTCAGCGCCCAGGCCAGCTGAGCGTGCTCAGGCACGTGGGACTGGACGAAAAAGATGCTCTTGTCCGGGTCGATCCCGGCCGCGATGTACTGGGCAGCCACGATCCGCGTGCGCTTGGCAAGCTCCGAGGGGTCGAAGTCCACGGTGATGGCATGCAGGTCAGGGATGAAGAACACGGCGTCGTACTCGGCCTGCATGTCCACCCAGTTGCGGACGGCTCCGATGTAGTTGCCCAGGTGCAGGGAATCGGCGGTGGGCTTGGCACCTGAGAGGATGCGCTTCTTGGCGGCCGGGGTGGGCTGGAGTGTCATGCGTAAGACTTTCGGGGCTTAGAGCTGGTAGTCCACTACCAGCGGGGCGTGGTCGGAGAAGCGGGTGTCGTACGTGGCCGCGCGGTCCACGACGGCGGAGGTTGCCGAGGCTGCCAGCGCCGGCGTCGCCAGGTGGTAGTCGATGCGCCAGCCGGCGTCGTTGTCAAAGGCTTTGCCCCGCCAGGACCACCAGGTGTACGGCCCATCCATCTCCCCGGACATGGTCCGGTGGACGTCGTGCCAGCCGATTTCCTCGCCCAGGAACCGGTCAAAGTAGGCGCGTTCTTCCGGCAGGAATCCGGCCTTCTTGAGGTTTCCCTTCCAGTTCCGGATGTCCAGGGGCGTGTGGGCCACGTTGAGGTCACCCACCACCAGGGCATGGTCGCTGTGCTTGGACAGTTCCGGAAGCCTGGTGCTCATGGCGTCCAGGAAACGGTACTTGTCGTCCTGCTTGGGGGTGTCCACCTCGCCGGAGTGCACGTAGGCGCTGGCCACGGTGAGCTGTACGCGCTCCCCCGAGGCATCGGTGACGCGGAAGTCGGCTTCGACCCACCGGCCGGCGGTGGCAAAGTAGTCATCGCCGATCCCGTTGCGCGTGGCGATGGGCTCTTCGCGGGAGGCGATGGCAACGCCGGCGCGGCCCTTGGCCCCGGCTTCGGCGTGAAGGATGTGCCAGCCTTCGCCCAGCAGCTGCCGGACAATGGCGTCGGGCGCACGGACTTCCTGGAGGCAGAGGATGTCTACGTCGCGCGGCTCCAGCCAGGCGGCCATGCCGTTCTTGTAGGCAGCCCGCAAACCGTTCACGTTAACGGATGCGATGCGGAGGTGGTCCTTCTTCAATGCCGAGCTCACCCGTTCCACTCTAGTCGATGATGGTTCCGGCC
>Ga0160459_100167_pt1 | contig 36455 bp, 36 predicted proteins | sample HID1973K_E6MG_FD_108208 | JGI IMG/M metagenome (GOLD analysis project Ga0160459, IMG submission 108208) | Enriched mosquito-associated microbial communities from UW Madison campus, WI, USA - HID1973K_E6 MG | ecosystem: Host-associated > Arthropoda: Insects > Digestive system > Unclassified ...
GCGCAGCGATGGCCAGGTTGTTTCCCGATGCCGCAAACTGCTGTGCATCCGCCGCATGAACCTTTGCCCGGGCTTCATCTCCACCGCGTGCGCCCGCCACACCCGGAAGAGGCACCGCTGGCCGCGCTGGTACTTCATCTCCGGGTCGCTGCGCTCGAGGTCGTCTATAAGGCGGATAGCAGCGCCGACGTTGCCGGCACGGATTTCGTTGTCCACGGCCAGGACCAGTGCCGTTTCCCGCCACAGGGTATTGCGGGGCTCAAGATAACCGGCAACGATCGCGAACGCCTGTTGCGCTTGTGGGTACGCTTCGGCGTAGCTGAGTGCCCTGCCCTGCACCAGCAGGCTGACCATGCGGGCCTCTCCGGCAGGTTCGTGCTTGCGGGCAAGGCTGGCGGTATCGCCCCTGATGGCATCCGTCAGGGTCTGTGCGCGGCCGGTAATGGCACGGCACTCCGCTGACGCCGCGTCCCGGAATGCCGCGCTGCACCGGAGCACCTCGGCCGCGTCCGCCAGCTCCCACCGTTCCGCATAGTAGAGGGCTGCGCCGGCCAACAGGGCCGCGGTGAACGCGGGGCTGTGCCGGCCGAACTCCTTGGCCAGGCGCAGCACCATGCTGGAGCGCACCGACGCGCCTCGGGCAAACTGGATTTCGAAGGCCAGGCCGGTCAGTCGAAGGATGAGGGGCGGGTTGCGGGTGACCCGGAGTGCCCAGTCCAGATAACGGCGGGCGTACACGAATTCGCCGTGGCTGAAGAGGACTTCGGCAATGGCAGCGAGGCGGGCGGCGGTTTCGGCCTCCCACGGGTTGAGGGTCAGCGCGCGCTCAATGTACTCGACGGCGAAGGGCACATCTCCGCCACGGATCAGGTCCACCGCGTGCCGCAGCAGGCTGAACGCCGTTTTGCGCTCCAGCGCCGTGTAGCTCAGGTGCCAGCGCCTGGCGTAGGGGTCGGAAAGCTCCGAGGCATTTGCCAGCGCACGGTGGCTGGCTGTCCTCGCCGCGGGGGCCATGGTGGAAAAGACGTAGCCGCGCAGCAACTGGTCGCGGATCCGCAGGTGGGGCCCTGTTCGGCTGACCAGGCCTTCGGACAGCAGCTCGTCGACGCCGGACCACACGTCTCCGTTGACCTGTTCCAGGGCCCCGATATCGGTCCGGAAGGAAAGCGAGAGGAGGTCGAGGATGCCGCGGGCCGCTGGAGCCAGCTGGCCCACCACCGCCGCAAAATCTGTTTCAAAGCTGCCCCTGCAGGGCAACGGGATGGGCATGGCGTATTTCCCGTCGGCCTGCTGCTCCAGCAGGTGGTGGTACAGCTCGACGGCGGCGAGCGGATTTCCCAGCGTGGCCGAGGCAACTGCGTGGGCGGCCGCCGTCGTGCCCTGGTTGGCGGGGATCGCCTCCAGCATCCGCACCGTCTCGTTGTAGCTCAGCGGATTGAGCTTCAGCGAGTCCAGCCCGGTGAACGGGCCGTCAGGCGGGGCACCACGGACGCTGAGGAACAGCGCGATGTCGGTTCCACTCAGGCGCCGGGCCAGGAAACCGATCACGGCCTGGCTGCCGGGGTCGAGCCGGTCGGCGTCGTCAACGGCAATGACCGTCCGCGTTGACGACCGCTGGAGCAGGCCGGACAGGAGCGTCGCTGACAAAGCGGGTAAGTTAGGGGTGTCCGCCGCGTCACGCAGGAGCTCGTCCGCGATCCTGTTCAGGACCGGGTCGTCCATCCTGTTCAGGAGGGCGGTGATTCCGGACAGCGGCCAGCCGGATTCGGACTCGCTGGCGCTGAGGAACACCGTGGGGTATTCGCACAGGGCGGACAGTTCGGCCAGGAGTGCTGATCTTCCCGATCCCCTGCTGCCGGACACCACCAGGGCTGAATCCTTGGGTCCGCGGATCACCGAAAGGACCCTGTCCAGTTCCTTGCTCCGGCCTACCAAAGACATGAGGTCCCCGTCCTGTGAAGAAAGGAGACCGCATTCTTGCGCATGTGTACCCGGCACGGCAGCCGCACCGCCGGGTACCCCGGAGATCCAGCACGGCTTGTCTCCGCCCCAGTGCGGTTCCCAGCTGTAGAAAGGAATATATAGCGGCCACGGATGGGGTTGCCATCCAAATAGGCGCTGGATTGGCTCAAGATTGGCCGCCGCGTTTCTTGAAGATTTCGGTGTTGCCCGGCATGCATCTTTTGATGCCCTCAGATGTCCGCAGCTGGAGGAAGTTCTGATTTTGGCGGGCCGGGCTTGTGCCGATGCACATAATGCCGTAACCGTTAGCGGGTCTAGGGTGGGAGAAACTTGTGATCCACCGCACTGGAAGGGCCCCGGGAAACCTCCGCCGCCGCCAGTAGCCCCAACTCCACGCAATAACCAGAAGGACGGCGCACGCATGCCCGCTGACCAGCAACTGTCCAAGTCGCTCAAACCACGGCACCTTTCCATGATCGCCATCGCCGGCGTCATCGGCGCCGGACTCTTCGTCGGATCCGGTGCCGCCATCCAGCAGGCGGGCCCGGGCATCCTGGTGGCCTACATGGCCGCCGGTATCGTGGTCATCCTGGTGATGCGCATGCTCGGAGAGATGGCCGCGGCCCACCCTGAGACCGGCTCCTTTTCCACCTACGCAGACAAGGCGCTGGGCCGCTGGGCCGGATTCAGCATCGGCTGGCTGTACGCATGGTTCTGGATCATCGTGCTGGGCATCGAAGCCACCGCGGGGGCGGCCATCATGCACCGGTGGATTCCGGGCATCGACCAGTGGGTCTGGGCGCTGATCCTGATGGTCCTCCTGACGCTGACCAACCTCGGTTCGGTCAAGTCCTACGGTGAATTCGAGTTCTGGTTCGCCTCCATCAAGGTCACGGCCATCATCCTGTTCCTCCTCTTCGGCGTGGCAGCCATCCTGGGCCTCGTTCCCGGCGTCCCCGCCCCCGGTCTTGACAACCTGCTGAACAAGGGCGGATTCATGCCCAACGGCCCCGGCGCCGTCCTGGCCGGAATCCTGGTGGTGGTCTTCTCCTTCTTCGGCGCCGAAATTGCCACCATTGCCGCCGGCGAGTCCGAGAACCCGGTTGACGCTGTCAAGAAGGCCGTCAAGTCCACCGTCTGGCGCATCCTCGTTTTCTACATCGGCTCCATCGCCATCGTGGTCACCCTGCTGCCGTGGAACGATGCCAGCGTGGCAAAGAGCCCTTACGTTGCCGTAATTGAGCTCTTCGGAATCCCGGGCGCCGGAACCATCATGGACATTGTGGTGCTGACCTCGGTCCTGTCCTGCCTGAACTCCGGGCTGTACACCGCCAGCCGGATGCTGTTCTCACTGTCCAAGCGCGGAGACGCCCCTGCTTCCTGGACGAAGATTTCCCGGCGCGGCGTGCCGGTTGCTGCCGTGCTCTCCTCCACGGTGGTCGGCTTTGTCACCGTTGGCCTGAACTACATCGCACCGGACACCGTATTCCTTTTCCTGGTCAACACCTCCGGCGCCATTGCGCTGTTCGTCTGGCTGGTCATCGCCTCCTCGCAGCTGATCCTCCGCAAGCGCATGGGCGCCGCCGCCAAGGACCTTGCGCTGAAAATGTGGCTGTTCCCGTACCTGACGTGGCTGTCGATCGGCAGCATCGTTGCCCTGCTCATCGGCATGGTTATCCTGGACTCCACCCGGGAATCCCTGCTGCTGTCCGTGGCGCTGGCCGGAGTCGTGGTGGCCATCGGGGTCCTGCGCTACCGCCGGCGCGGAGCTTCCGCAGGCCAGGCCGGGGACGGACTCGAAGCCGACGACGTCCCGGCCAAGGCGGGACCGGCGTCGTAATCTGCTGCTTTTCCACATAGGAGAGCCCGTGCTGCCATCCCGGCGGCACGGGCTCTAGCCTTGAGTCAAGCGCGAATCGCCTATCCCGTCCAAATGCACTAAGATATTGAAGTCTGTGCTGCGCCTCAGCCACCGTTCCGGCGGCGGGCATGCATGGAATCGCAAATGAACCTCCTGTTACGGAAATGCCGTAACCGCTTAGCCCAAAGGAGGTGGGTTCACATATGCGTCCTTACGAATTGATGGTAATCATCGACCCCGAGGTCGAAGAGCGTACCGTTGAGCCGTCGCTTCAGAAGTTCCTGAACGTCATCACCAACGATGGTGGAACCATCGAAAAGGTTGACATCTGGGGCCGTCGCCGGCTGGCTTACGAGATCAAGAAGAAGTCCGAAGGTATCTACGCCGTGGTGAACTTCACCGCCAAGCCGGAAACCGCCAAGGAACTTGACCGCCAGCTGTCTCTTAACGAGACCATCATGCGCACCAAGATCACCCGCCCCGAAGAGCAGAAGGTTGTTGCCGAGTAATTTCGGTACCACTCTTCATTCTTCACCCCGCAGGACTCGAATCTTCACCCAGGATCGAACAAGGAGGCAGTAGATGGCAGGCGAGACCACCATTACGGTCATCGGTAATCTCACCAATGACCCGGAATTGCGGTTCACACCGTCAGGTTCGGCAGTAGCGAACTTCACCATCGCTTCCACCCCGCGTACCTTTGATCGCCAGTCCAACGAGTGGAAGGACGGGGAAACCCTGTTCCTCCGCGCTGCGGTGTGGCGTGAAGCGGCCGAGAACGTCGCGGAGTCCCTGACAAAGGGCATGCGCGTCATCGTTACCGGCCGCCTGAAGAGCCGTTCCTACGAAACAAAAGAAGGCGAAAAGCGCACTGTTATCGAGCTTGAGGTCGATGAAATCGGCCCCAGCCTCCGTTATGCAAACGCCAAGGTCAACCGCACCCAGCGCTCCGGCGGTCAGGGTGGCGGAGGCTTCGGCGGCGGCAACAGCGGCGGTGGCTTTGGCGGCGGCAACTCTGGTGGAAACCAGGGCGGCAACTCCGGCGGTAACTGGGGTGGCGGCGGCGGCAACCAGCAGGCTGCACAGGACGACCCCTGGGCAACGCCCGGCGTCTCCAACGCAGGTGGCTGGGGCAACGGCCCCGACTCCGAACCGCCCTTCTAAAAAATCATCTCGGCCCGGCGTCGGGACCGCATCACTGTGCCTGCCGGCACGGTGGCGGTTATCGCCGTCGGACCACCACCATCCCGTGGATCAATATCCACGGGCTCCCTAGAATAGGAGCTCCACGATGGCTAAGGCTGAACTCCGTAAGCCCAAACCAAAGTCCAACCCCTTGAAGGCCGCTGACATCACTGTCATCGACTACAAGGACGTAGCATTGCTGCGCAAGTTCATCTCCGACCGCGGAAAGATCCGCGCCCGTCGCGTCACCGGCGTTACGGTCCAGGAACAGCGCAAGATCGCACAGGCAATCAAGAACGCCCGCGAAGTTGCCCTGCTGCCTTACTCCGGCGCTGGCCGCGGTTAAGGAAGGGATTTACTAACATGGCAAAGCTCATTCTGACCCACGAAGTCACCGGTCTCGGTGCTGCCGGCGATGTTGTCGAGGTCAAGGACGGTTACGCACGTAACTTCCTGCTGCCCCGCAACTTCGCCCTGACCTGGACGAAGGGTGGCGAGAAGCAGGTTGAGTCCATCAAGGCTGCCCGCGCCGCCCGCGAGCACGCTTCCCTGGAAGATGCTCAGAAGCAGGCCGCTGCACTGCAGTCCAAGCCTGTCCAGCTGGTTGTCAAGGCCGGCGAAACCGGACGCCTGTTCGGCACGGTCAAGCAGGCCGACGTCGCCAACGCTGTTGAGGCCGCAGGCCTGGGCAGCATCGACAAGCGCAAGGTTGAACTGCCGGTCCACATCAAGTCGGTTGGTTCCTACCAGGCCAACGTCCGTCTCCACGAGGATGTTGCCGCTGTGATCGAACTCGACGTAGTAGCCGGAAAGTAACTTCTGACTGCACCGAAGACCCCCGCTGCCGGATCACGGCCGCGGGGGTCTTTTGCATCTGCGGTCACGGCCGGTGGAGTTGGGCCATTACATGGTGGTAACCGCCTCTGATCATTGCCACCAGAACCTGCCGGTCAACGTCTGCCAGCCTGTTGATGTACAGGCAGGAGGCGCCGGTCTTGTGCTTGCCGAGGGCTTCAAGCTTAGGCCCGGCATCGGGCCCGTACGTCAGCCCGTACAGGGCGAGGTTGGCCTTCCGCGGGGAGAACCCGACGGCGGCTGAGTCGCCTTCCCTGCCGGTGGCATATCTGTAGTGGTAGCTGCCGAAGCCCACGATTGTGGGTCCCCACATCACCGCTTCCTGGCCAGTGATGTCCCGCATGAGCTCCAGCAGTTCGAAACCGTCAGCCCTGCGGACCGGGTGCTCCACTGCTGCCAGGAATTCGTTGACGCCGGCCCCGGTGGGGGCGGTCTTGTTCGCTGCCATGGACGTAGTCTGGCAGACGCCGCCAGGGTACGGCCACACCGGTGATAGCCTGCACCGGTGACCACCCAGAGCATGCGAATCCGCCCGTTCCACCAGGCCGACGTCTTTTCCGCTGAACCGTACCGCGGCAACCCGCTGGCCGTTGTGGTTGATGCCGAAGACCTGTCCGCGGAGCAGATGCAGCACTTCGCGAACTGGACGAATCTCTCCGAAACCACGTTCCTGCTGCCGCCCACAGATCCTGAGGCGGATTACCGGGTACGTATCTTCACCGGCACTGAGGAGTTTCCTTTTGCCGGCCACCCGACGCTGGGCTCGGCGCACACCTGGCTTGAGGCCGGCGGCGTCCCGAAGTCGGACGACGGGTTGGTGCAGGAGTGCGGGGCCGGCCTTGTACGGGTTAAGCGCGACAGCGGCCGGCTCGCCTTCGCCGCGCCGCCGCTGACCCGCTTCGAACCCGTGGACAGTTCCACCCGCCGGCAGCTGGCCGCCGCTCTTCGGCTGCCGGGGCCGGACCTCCTTGATGCGTCCTGGCTGGTCAACGGTCCCGAGTGGATCGGCGTACTGCTGGGATCTGCTGAGCAGGTGCTGGCCCTCGAACCGGACCTGGCTGCCATGGGGAGCCTCAAGATCGGGGTTATTGGCCCGCACCAGCCGGGTGGGGACGCCGATTTTGAGGTCCGTACCTTCATTCCGGGCGATGCCATGGTGGAGGATCCCGTGACGGGCAGCTTCAACGCAGGCGCCGCGCAATGGTTGATCGGGACCGGGCGGGCGCCGGAGCAGTACGTGGCGGCACAGGGCACCGTCTTGGGCCGCGCAGGCCGCGTCCACATCTCTGCCGAGGGGGCGAACATCTGGGTGGGTGGCCACTGCGCCACCTGCATCCGCGGGAGCGTCACGCTCTAAGTCCGCTTTCCCGTGGGACTGATGCAGGCCGCGGCACGGCTTGAGGATCCTGCACCGGGAATACCCAGGAAGCGACGCCTGTTCAACAAGTAGATGCAAATGCATGTACGATCAGTGAACCAGCAACAGGAGAACGCCATGGAAACCCGCCGCATCACCGTCCTTTCCGCCGGACTCGGCGTCCCGTCGTCGAGCCGACTGCTTGCAGACCAGCTGGCGGCGTCGGCCAAGCGCCAACTGGAGGCCGCCGGATACAGCGTGGAAGTGGAAACCGTCGAGCTGCGGGACCTGGCGGTGGACATCGCCAACAATTTCGTCACCGGCTACGCCGCACCGCACCTGGCCGACGTGATCGCCACAGTTGAAGCAGCAGACGGCATCATCGCGGTGTCCCCCGTGTTCAGTGCGTCGTACAGCGGGCTCTTCAAGTCGTTCTTCGACGTGCTGGACCCCAAGTCCCTGGACGGCAAGGCGGTCCTGCTGGGTGCCACCGGCGGAACGGACCGGCACCAGATGGTCCTGGACTACGCCATGCGCCCCCTGTTCAGCTACCTCCGCACCCGGATTGCGGCCACGGCCGTGTTCGCCGGGCCGCAGGACTGGGGCACAGCGAGCGACGCCGGCACCTCCCTGGCCAGCAGGGTGGACCGGGCATCCGGCGAGTTTTCGCAGCTCCTGGAAGGGCTGCAGCCGGGCCGCAAGCTGGCGCCCATGGAATCGCTTCCGTTCGAGCAGCTTCTCGCGGGAATCTCCGGAACCAACTGACCAGCAGGATGGCCTTCCGCCGGCTGGCCCGCCTTAGTCGTCGAGGAGTTCGATGAACTCCCGCGCCTGCTTCATCGAAATGTCTGAGTGGCGCGTCAGGGCTGCAGCTGCTGCCTCTGCATCGCCGTTGCGGGCCAGCGTGCGGATCCTGCCGTAGATCTCGTCATTGAGCATGTTGCTGCTGACTTCACGGGTCACGTCGCCCTTGCTGGCGATGGCCCGGTAACGGTACGGGAAGCGCTGTGGCTCGTCATCCTCGTCGTCCTCCGGCGTGCTTCCTGGCGCTTCCGGGCTGCGGTAGGGCTGTGGGTGGGAGGCCAAAGCCCCCACGGCATCGCGGGAGGCCCGCAGGCCGTCCCCGGTCGCCTCGTAATACAGCTTGATGGCCGCCATCGCCTGGCCCTGCGCGATCAGCGCATATATACGCCGGTGTTCCGCTTCCGACAGCTTGGCCGCTGCGGACCTGGCAAGCTCCGCCGCTCCGGGGGCGGGCTGCTGGGGGGCGGCGTCATGCGCGGCCTTCCTGTTGCCCAGGGCCCGGGAGGCCAGCGCAACGGCAACTGCCACAGCGACGAGGATCAGGGCGGGGATGACAAGCGATTCCATGGTTCTAAAGCCGTTCTCTAACTACCTGCTGCTGCGGATATGGCCGGGGCCGCTGTGGAAAGGACCCGGGGCCGGTGGACGTCACTGGACCCCACATAATCACCACCAGGACAATCGCAGGCAACAGAACCAAGAGTAGTTCGCCCATACCTACGAGCTTAGGGCAGATCCGGGTTATCCACAGCAATATTCACCGCGCTGCATGCTCGGTCCACCGGCAGCCCGGGCAGTCTTCCGAGGGAATATGAAATCCTCCCCTTGACCCGCATGAGGTGTGTCACGGATACCGGCAACACGCGCAGGAGCGGCATGTTCCGACACGCCGCTGTGGATGAAATTCCACAGCACAAATATTTGCTCCACATGCCGCGAGAAGAGTTTTAGCTGGTCAAAGCCTTGATGAGGGCTAAACTTTTTTCTTTTCCACAACTTTCCACACAGGCTGTGCACAAGCTATGCCGGTTAGTGCACAGGTTATCCACAGGCGGTCCCGGCGGCGGACTTTGCGGTGGGGCCGGGGCCCGCTAGCGTGACGGGGTACCTGTTCCAGGGATCAATTGCGGCCCGCGGACCTGCACGGAAGGCAGGCCGGACAGCTGCGGCAAAGCCCGGGGGAGGGGTCTCTGTGGAAAACCTGTGGATTTGGGGATAACTCCTGTGCACAAGTCGGGTCGGTGGCCAGGTCAGGCGCAGTGTCGGACCCTGCCGCTAGAAATTGGACAGGTGGCGGAACCCGGATTTCCGGCGAAGCCTTTGCAGTACGGCAACCACCGGGCAGGCCCGGTAACTATGGAGGACGGCAGCTTTGTCAATCGCGCATCTGGACGAGGTCGAAACTACCCGCGGATCAGACGCGAGCCGAAAGCCTCCGCAGGACATCCCCGCTGAGCAGTCCGTCCTGGGCGGCATGATGCTGTCCAAGGACGCCATCGCGGACGTTGTCGAGATCCTCCGCGGCCAGGACTTCTACCGCCCCGCCCACGAAACCATTTACGAAGCGATCATCGATCTTTACGGCCGCGGTGAGCCCGCGGACGCCGTCACGGTCTCCGACGAGCTGACCAAGCGGGCCGAGATCAACAGGATCGGTGGCCCGGCCTATCTGCACGAGCTGATCCAGACTGTTCCCACGGCTGCCAACGCCGGCTACTACGCCGAAATCGTTGCCGAACGTGCGGTGCTGCGCCGCCTCGTCAACGCCGGGACCAAGATCGTCCAGCTGGGCTACGGCTCTGACGGCGAAGTGGAGGATCTGGTCAACCAGGCCCAGGCCGAGGTCTACGCCGTTGCCGAGCGCCGTACGGCTGAGGATTATGTGGTCCTCAAGGACGTCATGGAATCCACCGTGGACGAGATCGAGGCCTCGGGCCACCGCGGCGAAGGCATGGTGGGTGTGCCCACCGGCTTCTATGAGCTCGACGAACTTACCCACGGCCTGCACCCCGGCCAGATGATCGTCATCGCAGCCCGTCCCGCGGTGGGCAAGTCCACCTTCGCACTGGACTTCGCCCGCTCGGCGGCCATCAAGAACAATCTGGCCACCGTCATGTTCTCCCTGGAAATGGGCCGGAACGAGATTGCCATGCGCCTCCTCTCGGCCGAGGCAACCATCGGCCTGCAGGACCTCCGCAAGGGCACCATCAAGGACGAACAGTGGTCCAAAATCGCCACCACCATGGGCCGCATGAACGATGCTCCGCTGTTCATCGATGACAGCCCCAACATGTCCCTCATGGAGATCCGGGCCAAGTGCCGGCGCCTGAAGCAGCAGCATGACCTCAAGCTCGTCATCCTCGACTACCTGCAGCTCATGAGCTCGGGCAAGAAAGTGGAATCGCGCCAGCAGGAAGTCTCCGAATTCTCCCGTGCCCTCAAGCTCCTGGCCAAGGAACTCCAAGTGCCGGTTATCGCCCTGTCCCAGCTGAACCGTGGCTCGGAGCAGCGGCAGGACAAGCGCCCCATGGTTTCGGACCTCCGCGAATCCGGCTCCATCGAGCAGGACGCGGACATGGTCATCCTGCTGCACCGTGAGGACGTCTACGACAAGGAATCCCCGCGCGCCGGTGAGGCCGACATCCTGATCGCCAAGCACCGTAACGGCCCCACCAAGGACATCGTGGTGGCGTTTCAGGGCCACTACTCCCGGTTCGCCAATATGGCTGGTGACGCCGGCGGCGGCGGAGGCTTCTAGGCCGGACGCCGGTGCAGCCTGGCCAGGGTCAGTCCCCAGCCAGTAGGTGGTTCGGCAAGCGGTTCCCTGGCGCCGTGCCCCTGATCTCCAGCAGTTCCCGCGCGTGGGCGTGAAGCCGCTTGTCTTCGTCGCTGACCGGCACCCAGGCCGGGATGGGCACGGAGTTGCCTGCGCCGTCGCGCGCCACCATGACCGTGAGGCAATACGTGGTGAGGTTCAGTTCACGGCCCTTGGGATCGCCGGAGCGGACGTGGACGGCGATGTGCATCTCCTTCGTGCCGGTGTACACCAGGCGGGCCTCCACCTCCACGACGTGCCCGATCAGGAGGGGCCGGTAGAAGCGGACACCGCCGGAAAACACGGCTACCGTGTCCTTGCCGCAGTAGCGTGACGCGCAGACGTAGGCGGCCTCATCGATCCACTTCATGACGATTCCGCCGTGGACTTTGCCGCCCCAGTTCACGTCGGTGGGCGCAGCCATGAAACGCAACGTCACCCGTTCGGCCGTGCCGGCGTCGGTATATTCCTGATGGTTCATAGCTTCGACGATCTGTTCGCGGACCTTGATGCGGGCCAGGGCGTGGTCGCGCTGTTCGATCTCCGCTGCGCTGTAAGGCTCAAACTGCTTGACCGGGAGGGGTTTGCCGTCCTCGCCCACCGCCACGAAGATCACCATGCACTGGCTGCGCATGGTGGCAGGGCCGCCCTTGGGGTCGCTGGAGGAGACGACGGTGCGGATGTGCATGGAGGACCGGCCGGTGTAGACGATGGTGGCCTCCACCTCCACCATGTCGCCGCTGTTGACAGGATCCGCGAAGTGGATGTTCCCCACATATGCCGTGACGCAGTAGGACTGTGCCCACCCCACGGCGGCGGCATAGGCGGCCTTGTCCACCCATTCCAGTACCGTCCCGGCATCCACGGAGCCGCTGTGGCCAACGTCGGTGGGTGCCGCCAGGAAGCGGAGGGTCACGGAGTTGGGCGCACCGGTCTCAGTCATGCTGCCGATCTTACTGAGGCGCCGAGTTACCCGCCGGTTCCGGTGGGTAACAGACGCAACAGAGCGGCGCGGCCAGCCGGAAATTTGGCCGGAAACGCGGCTGCCCCGCCCGCCTGGAGGACGGACGGGGCAGCGCTATGGGGGAATCGCAGGTTAGCCGGCGCGGGTGTACACGATGTCGGGCTGGGGGGGAAGCTCCATCCCTTCGCCGATGAAGAATCCCGGATGCGGTGGCTGGTTGTAGGAGATGTTCTCCCGTGCCACGGACAGCCGGTACACCGGATCGTGCATCAGGGTGCGGAGCCGGAGGTCCGTTCCTGAACTGGTGGTGTAAATTCGCAGCTCCGTGCTGTCTGCCGAGGGCCAGGCGATCTCTTCCCGCCAGTCACCCAGGAGGTCGGCCTGGATGGCCGGGGTTCCCTTGGTGCTGTTGTTGGACTTGGCGCCCGTGGCGGTCAGCAGCCGGTCGCTGGATTCCGTTTCCCAGTTCCACTTGGCGATGCTGGGCGTGCCCGTGTTGGTTGTGGCGTTCCAGTCGTGATCGACAATCTCGCGGAGGAGGTCGCCGTCCCACCAAGCCAGGAAGTTGGCGGCGGGGATTTGCTCCGCGATCAGTTCGCCCTTGGCGGACCGGAGCTGGCCGACCGGGGAGTTCCAGGCGGCGTCCCCGCCGATGGCCCAACCCTCGGCGCCGGCGTAGCGCGGATCGATGTCACCCATCGCAGCGCGTCCGGTGTCCTTTACTGCCGGGATGCTCCACAGGATCTGGCCGGTCTTCGAATCCCGGAAGGTGGCACCAAGGTTTCCACTGGACCCCATGTCCTCATGGGCGGCGAACGTTTCCAAGCCCGGACGGGACGGATCGAAGTCGCTCGTGTGGATGGCATCACCGTGGCCCAGGCCGGTGGTGTACAGCGGCTTGCCGTTGTCATCGATGGTCATGGAACCGAAGATGAATTCGTCCTTGCCGTCGGCGTCCACGTCCGCCACAGAGAGGTTGTGGTTGCCCTGTCCACGGTACTGCGCACCGGCGATGTCCGAATCAAATGTCCAGCGCTTTGTGATCTTGCCGTTCACCAGGTCGTAGGCGGCCAGCGCGGCGCGGGTGTAGTAGCCGCGGCTGAACATCATGGACGGGCGTTCCCCGTCCAGGTAGGCCACGGCGCCCAGGAACCGGTCCACACGGTTGCCGTACGTGTCGCCCCAGGCGCCGACGTCGCCGCGTGGCGGGTCGTAGGCCACGGTGTCCATTATGGTGCCGGTGGCCCCGTGGAACACGGTGAGGAACTCCGGTCCGCTGAGCACGTAGCCGCTGCTGTTGCGGTAATCCGCGCCGGCGTTTCCGATCACCGTTCCAGCTGCGTCCCGGGTGCCGTCAGCCGTCTTCATGGCGACCTCGGCCTTGCCGTCGCCGTCGAAGTCGTAGGCCAGCAGCTGTGTGTAGTGGGCACCTGCACGGATGTTTGGTCCCATGTTGATCCGCCACAGCCTGGTGCCGTCCATCCGGTAGGCATCCACGTACACGGTTCCCGTGTAACCGGACTGGGAGTTGTCCTTGGCGTTGGACGGGGACCACATCTGCAGGATCTCGTAGGTGCCGTCGCCGTCCAGATCGGCCACGCTGGAGTCGCCAGCCGAGTAGGTGTAAGGCTGCCCGTCCTTGGTGTAGTCGTCCGCCGGTTTGTCCAGTTTTACGGACAGGTAGCTCTGCGCCAGCGGTGTGAACTCCTGGGTCAGCTGGTCACCGCCGGCGCCGACCGCCTTGATGACGTACCGCGAGGAGACCGTGCCTGCCGGGTCCAGGAACGTGGTGCTGTTGCGGATCGGCTCTTTTGTGAGCTTGACGCCGTCGCGGATCACGTGGAAGCCGATCTGCTCGGGGTCCAGGCCCAGCATGCGCCAGCCCACACGGACGCCGCCGTCCACGAGCAACGCAACGGGAGCGCGGTCGAGCTTCTCCATCTGCCGGTTCACCACAGTGATCTTTTCGGTCCCCGCCACGGGTGAGGGGGCTGACTCGCCGCCCTTGTTCACGGTTGTGACACGGTAGTAGTACTTGATGGTGGTCAGCACGGTGTAGTCGGTGTAGTTGACTTCCGATGCCCTGCCTACGTATTCGAAAGGACCATCCGGTGAGGTGGAGCGGTAGACCTGGTAGAACGCAGCGTTTGACACTTTTTGCCATTTCAACGTGACGCTGGTCTTCTCGACTGCCTTGACGTCCACCTTGCCGGTAGCCGCCGGGACGGGCGTGTTGGGATCCACCAGTGCGGTCTCCACGGTGTTGGAGGGCACTGACTCGAGACCGGTGTTGTCCAGGGCGGTCACGAAGTACTTGTACTTCAGCCCGGCCAATGCGGTGGTGTCGTGGAAGGCGGGCACGGCGACGTTCTCGGCCACCAGATGCGGTTCTGTTTCGAAGGACGCCTGCCGGAAGACCTTGTAGCCGGCGGCGTCACCCACTGCGTCCCAGGCGAGGTCCACGGTCGCGGGTTCGACCGCTGCGTCCACGGCCGTGGTGCGCAGGTTGGTTGGTCCCACCAGCAGCGGGGTGACTTCGAGGCCATTCAGGCGCTGGCCGGAGCCGCTGATGGTCAGGTTGAGCTGCCCGTCCGAGACCAGGACCTGGTTGATGATCTTGGTGGCCGAGGAGGCCCGGCTGGAGGACACCTGCCCAAACGGGATGCCTTCGGCGGCGACGTCGGTGCGAGTGGAGCCGATCCAGTCGCTGTGATAGGTCTTCAGGGCGTAGGTGCCGTTGGGTACGTCCAGCTGGAATTCGAAGCTGGTGCCGCTCAGCACGAAGTCGCGCAGCAGGTTGCTGGTTACCGCGCCGCGGTCCCGGTCGCTGAGGACAGAGAGGTCCTTGAATCCGAACGTGCGCTCCGGGCTGTAAACCATGGTGCGGTTCACCTCGGTGTAACCGGGCTCCACGGGGGCGCCCATTGGGCCGAAGTCGAACTTGTACTTCGCCTGCTTGGTGGATACGGCCAGCGTGTCGCTGGGTTCGGAGAGGCCCTTTCCGTTCATCGCCGCGATCCGCACGCTGTACTTAGTGCCTTCTGTCAGCCCGGCCAGGTTGGCGGTTGGCACCGTGGCGGTGGTGGTGAGCTGGAAGGCGCTGTCAGGTTCGGAGGCCAGCTTGCGGTACACCTTGTAGATGTCTGCGCCGTCAACCGGCTGCCATTTGAGCAGCGCCCCGGCGTTGGAGACACTGCCCGCCACCAGTCCCTGCGGCTTGGAGGGAACAGACGACGGCGGGGCCACCTCCTTGACACGCGACGCCAGGGGCACATTGAGCTGCTTCACGCCGCCCGCAACCAGCCGGGCGATCTGGATGGCGCCGTATTCCTGGAAATGGGTGTTGTCGACCGTGCCCGTGGGCCGGTTCGGGTAGACGCCGGCGTCCACATGAAGGAACACGGACTTGGTGTCCTCCGGACCGATTGCGTCGTAGTAGGCGCGGCTCGAAGCCGACAAATCCACCACAGCCACGTTCTCCTCCGCGGCGAGCTCCTGCATCTTGGCCACGTACTCCGGGAAGCTGACCCGGAACTTGCCGGTGGCCTCGTCGTAGTCGCGCCGTCCAACCGGCGTCACCAGGATGGGGATGGCACCGCGCTGGCGTGCGCCGTGGACATAGGTGCGCAGGTATTCCTTGTAGTCGGCGGGGGACGCGTATCTGTCGTCCACGCCGACGGTTGCGTCGTTGTGGCCGAACTGGACCATGAGGTAGTCCCCTGGGTTGATGACGCGGAGAACCTCATCGAGCCGGCCCTGGCTGATGAAGTTCTTGGAGCTCCGTCCGCCGATAGCGTGGTTGCGGAACGTGACGGCACTATCGAAGTACCGGTCGATCATTTGGCCCCAGCCGGCCTGCGGAACGAACCCGGGATCGTAGGTCTGGACTGTGGAATCGCCGGTGAGGTACACGGCAGGATCGGTGGTTGCAGCGCGCGGAGCCCTGGCAGCGATGACAAGGGAGTTGATGTTGGCTGCGGCGCCGCTGAAATCAAGGTTCAATTGGCCGTCAACCAGCGAGATGGGGAATTCCATCTCAAGGTATTGGCTGGCGGGCTTGTCCGTGAGCTGGACTTTGGCCATTTTCTCCGCGGTGATCGCGATGGTGGTCGCTTCCACGGCGTCGCCCGCGATCAGCTTTACCGTGTAGTCGCCGTTCGGCAGGTCTACCAGGAAGCTGCTGCCCTGGGCCTGGACGAAGTCGGACCGCAGGGCGTCCTCGGTGCCGCGGTCGGTTCCGGAGGTGACCGAGGTGTCTGAAAAGCCGAATTTTCCTGTGGCGGAATACTGAGTGCCCGCTTCGACGCGCGTGTAACCGTCAGCGGTGGCGCCGGGGCCAAAGTCGAATTTGAATCCGCTGCCAACCGGGGGAAGCGCGGTATCTGCATGGACGGGCGGAAGACCGGCGAGGGCAATGGCCGCGGATGCGGCTGCGGCAGTGACGGCCTTGGCGCCGGTACTGCGAAGCGTTCGCCGCCTGGGTGGCGGGCCTTCGGGTTGGAGCGGTACGGCTTGCTGGGTTTGTCTCACTGTCATCTCCTTCGATGCGTGGTGCAAGCGGCCCCAGCTCGGTCTTGGAACGATTCAATGGACTGCAAAATTTCGGGAGGCGCGCAGTTGCCGAATGGTTCCGGGGAAGACCGGTGGAAGGTGTGGCTGAGACCAGGGGTGCGATGCTGCAGCTCACACTGCAACAGACATTGGTCTATCAGGCCCAGCAATTCCACGGCAAGCGTTTTCCCATCTTTCCCGAATCTTTTTGTGGGAAAATGTTCGGCTCTGTGATGTGCGTTGCCGCGCCGGTTAAACCAGGACGGCGGCCACGCACCGTGGTGCGCAGCCGCCGTCGTGGGCATTGGCTTAGGCCAGGACTGCCAGCTTGGAGTTCCTGCGGCCGAAGAGGGCGCGGTCCACGGAGACGCGGCCGGCGCCCGTGAGGGCCAGTGCAAAGGCGGCAGCTGCGAGGAGCAGAACCAGCTCGTAGCCGCCATTGGCAGCGAAAACTCCGGCGGAAGCGTGTACCAGGAAGAGCGCGCCCAGCATATCGAGGACCAGGAGGGCGGCCATAACGCGGGTCAGGATGCCCAGGATCAGGGCGATGCCGCCGGCGAGTTCGAGGACGGCGACGGCCGGGGCCATCACATCGGCGGCAGGGACGCCCATCTTGGCGAAGGACGCCTGGGTGCCGGCAATGGTCCACTCGTTGAACTTCTGCCAGCCGTGGGCTGCGAAGAGGAAGCCCAGGACAATGCGGAGGGCCGTGATGGCGGTGGTGGTCAGGCGGGATTGGTTCATGGGGTTTCACCGTTTCGGATATCGGTCGGAGCTGGACACATGCAAGCAGGGGCCGGATCGCAGCGTTGAACCCTTCCAGTGTTCCGGAGGATTGGTTGAAGAGTCAACCAATTGTTGGATTCTGTGGGATATGTCATGACCGTGACGTCACAGTCGCCAGGCTCCCCGCGCCGTGGCCGTTAGGCTGGCACGGTGTCCCAACCCTCCACCTCCGCGCCTGTAGCCTCGCGCCGCGGCAACGCCCGCGAGATCCTCCGCCTTGCCGTCCCCGCGTTCGGTGCACTCGTGGCCGAACCCCTGTTCCTGCTGGCGGACTCGGCCATTGTGGGGCACCTGGGAGTGGCCCAACTGGCGGGTGTGGGACTGGCCTCAGCCGTGCTGCACACCGTCGTCGGGCTGATGGTTTTCCTCGCCTACTCCACCACCCCCGCGGTGGCACGGGCCATCGGTGACGGCCAGCTCGGGAAAGCACTGGCTGCAGGGCGCGACGGCGTCTGGCTGGCCATGCTGCTGGGCGTTGTCCTGGCGGCGGTCGGCTTTGTGGCCGCCGAGCCGCTGATCGGGCTCATGGGCGCAGAAGGAGAGGTACGCGCCTTCGCCGTCGACTACCTCCGGTGGTCCATGCCGGGACTTGTGGCGATGTTGCTGGTCTTTGCCGGGACCGGCGTGCTCCGCGGACTCCAGGACACGCGCACCCCGCTGGTGGTTGCCACTGCCGGCTTCGGGCTGAACATCGTCCTGAACCTCTGGCTGGTCTACGGGCTCAACTGGTCCGTCACCGGCTCCGCCGTGGGCACCAGCGTGGCGCAGTGGGGCATGGCGGCTGTCTACGTGCTGATGGTGCGGCGCAACGCCCTCCGGCATGGCGTGTCGCTGTTGCCCAGTTGGCACGGTATCCGAAGCATGACCAAGGTGGGGTCGTGGCTTATGCTGCGCACCCTCAGCCTGCGGGCCGCAATCCTGGTGACGGTCCTGGTGTTAACCGGACAGGGCGCCATCAACCTGGCGGCACACCAGCTCGCCATGACAATATTTTCTTTCCTGGCTTTTGCACTGGACGCCCTGGCCATCGCCGCGCAGGCACTGATCGGCAAGGAACTGGGCGGTTCCAACGCCGCCCGCGCCCGGTTGCTCACCACCACCATGATCCGCTGGGGCATAGGCTTCGGCGTGGTCACGGGGCTGCTCCTCGCGGCGGTGGCACCATGGGCCGGTGCTCTCTTCACCCCCGACAGGGAGGTGCAGGCCGCCCTGGCCGTTGCCCTGTGGATCCTGGCCGCGGGCCAGCCTATCGCCGGGTACGTCTTCGTGCTGGACGGAGTGCTGATCGGCGCGGGGGATGCCCGCTACCTGGCCCTGGCCGGCCTGCTGAATGTTGCCGCCTATGCCCCGATGCTGGCGGCTGTCGCGTTCTCCGGGGCTTCAGGGGTCGCGGGGCTCGGCTGGCTGTGGGCAGCATTCTCCATCGGATACATGGCGGCGCGGGCACTCACGCTGGGCCTGCGCGCCCGGAGTGACCGGTGGATGGTGCTGGGTTCGGCCTAACCGTGACGCGCAACTAAACTGGACCGGTGACACATCCCTTGACACCCGCAGGCGCCGCCCAGGGAACCGCCCCGCGCACCGACCTGTGGAAGCCGGTCCTGCTGCGCTCCGCAGTCTCGCTGGGCTTCGGAGCAGTAACGATCTTTTGGGCAACGCCCTCCGTGGAAGCCATGGGCTGGGCAGGCGGCCTGTACCTCCTGTCCATCGGCGCCATCACCCTCTGGGGTATCCCGGCCACCGGCTTCGGGCGCGATTCTGCGTCCGGCAAGCTGCTCTCGGCCGCCGGTTCCGTGCTGGCAGGTGCGGGGTTCGCGGTGTTCCTGCTGCACAGCGACCTCCTGTTCGGTGTCATCGCGGCGCTGGGACTCGGCGTCGCCGGAGCCCTGGAGCTGGCCTGCGGCATCCGGAACCGCGGCCGGCACGTCCTGGCCCGCGACTGGATCACCTCCGGCCTCATCAGCCTCGGAACCGCGGTGATCCTGCCGTTCTTCATCAGCCTTGGTGCGCACGCGCTGCTGGGCGTGGCCGGCGGCGGGGCCATCATCCTCGGTGTGCTGTGGGTGCTGTCCGGGCTGACGCTCAGGCACGATTCCCGCAGTACGGCCGCTAAGCCGTAAACTAGGAAGGTCCTGGTTCTACTCGCTGTAGAAATTTCGCCGGGGCCACCCACAACGTACACCGGGCCGGCCATCCATGCCGCCCGCAGGGAGGACTTACCGTGGCAGACCAGCACCAGGGAAAACCGCGCAAGCTGCGGACCTCTGTGAAGGGCCCGCTGATGTTCTCCGCGTTCTGGGCCGTCGTGGCCTTCTTTGCCGTGGTGATTTTCGCTTCCGGCGGCAGCGCCCGCGCTCCCCGTTTCGACCTTGCCTTCACGGGTGCCGGGATCGCCTTCATCGTCACCCTGGTGATCGCCGCCATGCTGTCCATGAGCCACAAGGACAATGCCGAGCACCTGGGCAAGGGGTCCGGCGTCAACCTCAGCTCGGCCAAGAACACTTCCCACGGCTTCGGGGGGACCAAAGCCCCGGGCTCGCCTGAGCAGCAGGATCCCGACGGCGGCACTGAAGGTTCCGCGGGCCGCTAACCCACCGCCGGTCCCGCCGTCCGCGCCAGGCTTATGAAGCCAACCCGCCGGACGTCGAAAGCCGGCGCGCCGCTAGCCGGCCGCGGCCTGCCGTGCCCGGTAGGCCGCCACATGAGCCCGGTTGGCGCAGTTGCCCGTATCGCAGTAGCGCTTAGAGCGGTTTCGGCTGAGGTCCAGCACCGCCGCGTCGCAGTCTTCGGCCTCGCAGACGCGAAGCCGGTCCATTTCCTTGCTGCGCACCACATCCGCCAGCGCCATCGCGGCCTCCGTGCTGATCCGGTCCGCAAGCGGGGCCTCGGGTGTGGTGGCGTGCAGATGCCAGTCCCAGCCGTCGTGCCTGACAAGTTGGGGGAGGGCGTTGGCGTCGCGGAGCAGGCGGTTGATCGTCTCTACGGCACCGTCCTCCCCAGCCACCCACGCCCCGGCCAGTTCCCCGCGCAGCCGCCGGACGCTGGCCAGCTCTGCCTCATTCCTGGCCCTGGAGCCTGAGAACTGCTCGGCTGCAAGGAACCCGTCCAGATCCTGCTGGGATGCCAGGGCTTCGCGTCCGTTGGCACCGGAATTGATGAGGTTGACCACGCTGCGCAGCGCAACCTCAGTGTCAGGGGCAAATACCATCTTGACTCCTTACAGCGCCGAAGCGTACTGTCATGACCAATACCCCACTTTACTCCTGACAGGAGGCGACGGTGCCTGCCGCAAAGAACCATCCCGCCACGCCAAACCCGGTGGCACCCCGCCGCAGTTTCCTGGCCTCCGGCCTGGGCGTCGCCCTGTTCTCATCCGCCGTCTTCGGCACGTCGGGATCGTTCGGCAAGGCGCTCCTGGAAACGGGATGGTCCCCGGGCGCCGCCGTCACGGCACGCCTGACCGGCGCCGCGCTCATCCTCGCCATCCCGGCGGTCATCGCCCTGAAGGGCCGCTGGCACCAGCTGCGGGACAACTGGCTCACCATTGTGCTCTTTGGCCTGATCGGCGTCGCCGCGTGCCAGTTGTTTTACTTCAACGCCGTGGAGCGGCTCTCCGTGGGCGTTGCCCTGCTGCTTGAGTACCTGGCCCCGGTGATCATCGTCCTCTGGATTTGGGCGGCCAGCCGCAAACGTCCGCGCGCGCTGACCTTCGGGGGAACCCTGCTGTCGCTGGCGGGGTTGATCCTGGTCCTGGACCTCACCGGTGCCGTGAAGGTGGATCCGGTGGGTGTCCTCTGGGGCATTGCCGCAGCGGTCTGCCTGGCCATGTATTTCTTCATCACGGCCAAGGAGAATGACACCCTGCCGCCCCTCGTGCTGGCATCCGGCGGCCTGATGGTGGGCGCCGCCGTCATGTGGCTGGCCGGCGCCACGGGACTGCTGCCCATGGCGTTCAACACGGCGGACACCACGCTCGGTCCGTGGGTGACCCCGTGGTGGGTTTCGCTGGCCGGACTGGTGGTCCTGGCAACAGTGCTGGCCTACGTCTCCGGGATCATGGCGGCCCGTGCACTGGGCTCCAAGGTGGCCTCGTTTGTCTCACTCACGGAGGTGCTGTTCGCCGTTATCTGGGCCTGGCTGCTGCTCGGCGAGCTGCCCGGTGCCATCCAGCTTGTGGGCGGTGTCCTCATTGTGGGAGGCGTCCTCCTGGTCCGGCTCGACGAACTCCGGGCTCCTGCCCCCACCCCGCAACCCTCGACCGGGCAGCCCTCACCGAAAGAACCCACGGCGAAGGTGGGCTCACCGCTCGAGCACGCGAACGACGTCGAACCCGTGCCCTAAGTGCCCCGGCATGCGCGGGTGCCTGCGCACCTCTGTTCGCGGAAGAGGTACGGGCAGGTCCGCCGGTACCTGGACCGTGGTTAAACGGGTGAGGGCCCGGACACCTTTCGGTGCCCGGGCCCTCGCCGTCTACAAACAGGATCCTGGCGACAGGTCCTGCGCAGCCAGTGCTTAGCGGGAAGCCTGGTCCTGCTCTTCGGCGTTGCGCTTGGCCTTGTCGCCGGCTTCCTTCAGTGCTTCGGCAACCTTGGTCAGCATGGTGGTGTGCTGGCCCGACCATTCGTTGCGGAACTTGTCAGCATCGGGGCCTTCCCAGTTGGTGCTGCTCAAAACCTTGGTGAGAGTGGACTTCTGCGTCTCAATCTCGGACGCACCTGCCTGAAGCTTGCTGCCCAGCTGACGAAGCTGCTGAACGTCTGCACCCCAAATAGCCATCAGTATCTCCTTGTTGGTAAGTGGATCCGAACCAGGTCGGCATCCCCAGCGGCCCCCCGGCTCATCCGGAAGATCCATTGCCTAAAACCTATCCCGGCCCTCAAAGGAGTGTCGATGGGCACCCCTGCCCATGCTGTCCTCCCCATGGACGGACCTCCTCAACCTGCCGATCAAGCAAGCCTCGAAGGGTCGATCTTAGGCGCTCCAGAGCCTAGCATGGGCCTATGTGCCGGAACATCCGAACCCTTCACAACTTTGAGCCGCACGCCACCTCCGAGGAGGTGCACGCCGCCGCGCTGCAGTATGTCCGCAAAATCAGCGGAAGCACGAAGCCGTCCAAGGCCAACCAGGACGCTTTCGATGACGCCGTCCACGAGATCGCCCACATCACCCAGCACCTGCTGGACGCGCTGGTGACCCACGCGCCGCCGAAGGACCGCGACGAGGAAGCAGCCAAGGGCCGGGCGCGCGCCGCCGTCCGCTACGGCGCGGCCTGACCCTGCGCCTGCAAGGGATCCGCTACTTTCCGAAGCTCCGGAGCCGCAGCGAGTTGGCCACCACCAGCACTGAACTGGCGGCCATGGCAGCGCCGGCGATCATGGGGTTGAGCAGGCCGAGCGCGGCCACCGGGATCCCGACGGCGTTGTAGAAGAAAGCCCAGAACAGGTTCGTCTTGATGGTGGCCAGGGTCCTGCGGGACAGTTCGATGGCCTGCGCCACCTGGGCAAGGTCGTTGCCCATCACCGTGAGATCGGCGGCCTCGATGGCCACATCCGTTCCGGACCCCATCGCGATCCCCAGGTCCGCCTGTGCGAGGGCGGCGGCGTCGTTCACGCCGTCGCCGGCCATGGCCACTGTTGCTCCCGCGGCCTGCAGTGTGCGCACGGCCTCCACCTTGCCTTCCGGCAGCACTCCCGCATACACATCGGCAGGGGGAATCCCGACGGCGGCTGCCACCTGGGCGGCTACGGCGGCGTTGTCCCCGGTCAGCAGGATGGGGCGCAGGCCAAGGTCCTTCAGCCGCGCCACGGCAGCGGCAGAGCCCTCCTTGACCGTGTCCCGAAGGCTGATGATTCCTGCGGGGACGCCGTCCACGGCCACCCAGACAGCCGTGGCGCCCGCCGCCTCCGCTTCCGCCAAAGCCTCCAGCTGCGCCGGGGAGGTCTCGATGCCGTTCTCCCCGAGCCAGCCGGTGCGTCCGGCCAGGACCTGCCGGCCCTCCACGGTTCCGGTGACGCCGCCGCCCGGCGCGGAACGGAAGCCGTCGACGCCGGGCAGGCGGCCGTCGTCGTCCACTGCACTGCCGGGGCGGGCCGGAACGATCCCCTTGGCCGCCGCCGCGATGGCCCGTGCCACAGGGTGTTCCGATGCCGCCTCCACCGCCCCCGCGAGCCGCAGCACCTGCTGCTCATCGAAGGGGCCGAACGCGGTGGTGGAGCCGACCGCCAGTACGCCGGTGGTCACGGTGCCCGTCTTGTCCAGCAGGATGGTGTCCACCGTGCGGGTGTCCTCCAGGACCTGCGGCCCCTTGATGAGGATGCCCAGCTGGGCACCACGCCCGCTGCCCGTCAGGAGCCCCACCGGTGTGGCGAGGCCAAGGGCGCACGGGCAGGCAATCACCAGGACAGCGACTGCGGCGGTGAAGGCCTGGCGCAACCCGGCGCCGCCGGCATCCGGGCCAGCCGCAAGGAGCCACAGCAGGAACGTCGACGCAGCAATGGCCAGCACCACCGGGACGAAGACGGCACTGATGCGGTCCGCCAGGCGGGCGATGGGCGCCTTGCCGGTCTGCGCCTGCGAAACCAGGCGGGCCATCTGCGCGAGGGTGGTCTCGGCGCCCACCCGGGTTGCCCGGACCAGCAGCCTGCCCGAGGTGTTGATGGTGGCGCCGGTGACCTTGCTGCCAGGGCCCACCTCCACGGGCACCGATTCCCCGGTTACCAGTGAGGCGTCCACGGCCGAAGTTCCGTCGAGGACCACGCCATCGGTGGCGATCTTCTCGCCCGGGCGGACCACCAGGACATCCCCCACCTGGAGCCGGTCCGCGGGGACCCGGTATTCCACCCCGTCGCGAAGGACTGCGGCATCCTTTGCGCCCAGGTTGAGGAGGGCCTTGAGGGCATTCCCGGCCTTCTGCTTGGCATTGGCCTCGAGGTAGCGGCCCAGCAGCAGGAAGGTGGTGACCACTGCTGCCACCTCAAAGTAGAGGCCGCCGGCGTCCATGCCTTCCATGCCCGGGTGCTCGGTCATCCGTGGATCGCCTGCCAGCTGCCAGGCTGAGAACAGGTAGGCTGCCGTCACGCCGATGGAGACCAGCGTGTCCATGGTGGAGGCCAGGTGCCGGGCATTGACGGCCGCGGCCCGGTGAAACGGCCAGGCCGCCCACGTGACTACCGGCAGCGCGAGGACTCCTGCCGCCCAGCCCCAGTGTGGAAACTGGAACGCAGGCACCATGGATACCAGGAATACGGGAACCGTGAGGATGGCGGCCAGGACCAGGCGCGGGCGCAGCTGCGAGGCCGTGCCGCCGTGCGCCATGTGATGGTCCTGGTCCGTGCCACCCTCATCCGGCCCGCCGGTGTCCGCGGGGGCCGGCGGGATACGCACTGTGGCGGTGTAACCGGCGGCGCTGACGGTGGCCACCAGCTGTTCGTCGGAGATCCCCTCCGGTGCCGTGACGTGGGCGGATTCCAGGGGGAGGTTGACCGAGGCCGCTACGCCCTCCAGTTTGCCGAGCTTCTTCTCCACCCGATTGACGCAGGACGCGCAGGTCATGCCCTCGATATCCAGTTCCACTACGCGGGTGCCGGGCGGTTGCAGCAGTTCCTGGTGGCCCATGCCGTCCTCTCAGGTTTGGTGCGGTGTGTGGGGGTCCTACGCTTCGTTGGCGACGACCAGGTAACCGGCCTCGGCCACGGCTTCTCCGATTTCGGAGGGCGACAGTTTGCCCGTGGAGGTGATGGTGACGGTGGAAATGCCGCCGGCGTTGAGGTCCACGTCCACGGCTTCGACGCCGGTGAGGGATTCGAGCTCCTCGCTGACGGCGGAAATGCAGTGGCCGCAGGTCATGCCGGAGACGCTGACTTTCGTGGTGGTGGGGGAGGTGGTGCTCATGGCTGCTCCTTCGTAGCGTCCGGCGGGTGGCCGGTATGGGTAGTGGATCTGGGCGTGAAGAATTTGCTGGCCGTCAGCGGAGCAGGCGGCCGATGGCTTCCGCAGCTTCTTTGACTTTGGCATCGATGGCCTCGGCGCGTGCTTCCGGGTCCGGCTCAGCAGCGGCGCCCACCACGCAGTGGCCGATGTGCTCTTCCACCAACCCCAGGCTGACTGCGTGCAGGGCCTTGGTGACCGCGGAAACCTGGGTGAGGATGTCGATGCAGTACTTGTCCTCGTCCACCATCCGCGCGATGCCCCGGACCTGGCCTTCAATGCGTTTGAGACGGCGCAGGTAGGCGTCTTTGTTAGCCGTGTACCCGTGCTCCGGTGCATGCTGCGCCTGCTCCTGTGCCCGCTCCGTGGGCGGCGCAGCTTCTGCTTCTTCAGTGGCGTCCATGGCATCAACCTATACCCCAACGGGGTATAGGCGCAAGTACCCCCTGGGGGTATACGGGGCGGGCGCGTCCAGGGCACAAAAAAGCTCCGGAGTGCGTTATTGGGGGATACGCACTCCGGAGCAGCTCTTGGGCAAACCCGGCATCCACTCTTCGCGGAACCGGCCTGCTTGACTCAGCTTACTGTCTGGTAGGGGACTCCGCCAGCACCCGGAATAATTAATTTCGCTTTATTTATCGGGCCCCGTTTGATGCCCATTTTGACGCGCTTTGACGCCCCATTCCCCGCTGGCTGCGGTGATTTCAGCTGTCCTGGTGTGCGGGCATCCTGTACGGAACCACCAGTACCGGCAGGCTCTGGTGGTGGCTGAGCCAGGCACCCACGGACCCGTTGAGTGCCTCCGAAAGCCGGTGCGAGAATCCCCGTTCCGAGGTGCCCACCACGATCATGGGCGCATGGGTTTCGGCGGCCAGCCGGGCCAGCGCCCGCGCGGGATCCCCGGCGAGCGTGCGCAGCGTCCATGCCACCGTTCCGCTGCCGGCAGGGACCTTATCCACAGCTGCAATGATGTCCGCCTTCAGCCCGGTGGTCAGGGCGCGGATGTCCTCGTCGTCGGCGTCCGGATGAAGGGAAAGCCGGTGGGCGGAGCGTGCCGGGTCCCATTCCACCAGGTAGCTGGCCTCGTCCACATACGCGCAGACCAGGGGCTGGCCCAGCCGGGCGGCCAGGCTGGCAGCGGTGTGGAGGACTTCCGGGTGCTGCTTCGGCATGATGCCCACCAGCAGCGGGGCGGTGCCGCTGAACCGTTCCGATGTCATAGCCCATTGTCCGCCCGGGATGCGGCAGGTGAACAGGTCCCGCCGGCCCTTCTCAGGGAACCGCGGGAGAGGCGGTGACCACCACGTTCTTCCCCCACGGATCCTGCGTGTAGCAGCTGATGAGGACCACTCTGTTGGGGACCATGTCCCAGATGGGGCTGTCCTTGAGGCTGGCCTTCACGTAGGTGGTCACGCTGTCCACCCGGTAAGGGATGGCTCCCGTGCCGGTCTCCACGGTGAACGTGTCGCCCACGCGGGCCGCTGAACTCAGGTGGTTGAAGGGGGCGTCCGCGCCGTCCCAGCTGTGGCCGATGACGTACGTGGTGTTGGCGGAGTTGCTGCCGGGTGTTCCGTAGGGCGTCAGCCAATAAGCGTCTTTGGTTTCCGGCGGAACGATGGTCTGGCTGGCAGCCGCGGCGGAATCAGGTTCCAGCGGGTGGACCGGAACGTCGAGATCGGCGGACGGGTAACTGATGCGGACCGGGGCCGCCGCTTCAGGGAGTGCAGGCTCCGGTGCCGCCTGCTCCGGCATCCCTGTGGCAGGCGTGCCAAGTGCCGGCGTCGTACCGCTGGACGCGGCAGCAGATGCGGGAGTGGCGGAAGGGACGGGTTCGGCGGTGGCCGGAGCGGCTGCCACGGCGTTGACGACGGCGGGAGGCTGGCCCTGCTGCAGGAGCGGGCCGCCGAACGTGATGCCCATGGCCGCCGTGACGCCGCACAGGAGGATCGCCAGGTCAGCGCGGTTCAGGCGACGCCAAGGCCGCCTTGGCCGCCCCGCGCGGCGGCTGTTCTCCTCGGCCATGGCGTTCCTCCGCTGGGTCGCTGGGGGGTAGGAAGGAAGGCGTCCCGCCGGGCACTGGCGGAACGCCTTCCTTGTCAGGGGCCGCAGGGTTGCGGCGTTGACGACGGCGTCAGGGGGCCGTCGGGGAGGAAGCCGACCGGCGGCGGATGGCCACGGCAGCTCCGGCGGCGACCAATGCGCCGATGCCACCCAGCCAGGCGGGTGAGGCCGGGTTGCCGCCGACGGCGGTCTGGGCGTTGAAGCCCTGGTTGGTTCCCCTGCTGACGGGTGCAGCGGCCACTGCTCCCGTTGCCGGCTGCACCTGGGTGGCTGCGGGCTGGGCGGGCACCACCGGAGTCACCACTGCCGGAGCTGCGGCGGGCGGGACAACGGGCGTCACCGCCGGCGGGATGACCGCCGGTGGGCTGTCCACGGGTGGATTGACGACGGGTGGGTTGTCGACCGGTGGGTTATCCACGGGCGGGTTGTCCACGGGTGGGTTGTCCACGGGTGGGTTGTCGACCGGTGGGTTATCCACGGGCGGGTTGTCGACCGGCGGGTTGTCCACGGGTGGGTTGTCGACGGGAGGCGCCGCAGCACAGCCGTTGTTGTAGATCGCCTGCCCCGCAGCGTCCCAGTTCTGCCCGTACTTCAGGCCGTCGTTGGGCGGAATGATGTCGTTGCCGTGATGGCCATGCCCGTTCAACGACGGGACCGGAACCGAGTTCACCGTGTAGTGCTTGGCATTCGAGCCCGAGCCCGCGTGGCAGATGATGATCTTAGCGTCATCGCTCCAGCCGCGGTCGGCCACGGCGGGGGCGGCGACCACGAGTGCCGCCAGGCCCACGGCGCCGAGTGTTCCAATGGTGCGTTTCATTGTTCTCTCCCCAATTTTTGTCGTGAAACGGACCATGGCGGGGAAAGGCCAGCGGTGGCGCCCGTATGCCCCAGCAGCACGGTCAGCTTGCTTGAGTTTTCAGGCTAGGGGCGGCGCCCGGGGCAGGTCCTCAGTAGGGTGTACTCGTCTTTTCCGGACCCGCCGGCGGTCGGGTCACTTGCCGGTACCCGATCTTTGCCCGCAACTACCTGCGGGGGAGGGCGGAGCCTTGTCCCGGAATTCGCCCGCGCCTAACGTTGAATTCAAAGAAAGGCGGGTGGATCTGGCATGGAAATTTTCATGTGGTGGCTGGACCTTGACCTGGACAGCAAGGAATGGCTCCGGGAGAACCTTCGGACGGGTGAGCTGCCCTTGCCGGTGCTCCAGGGCATCGCCGAGGCCGGCGGACCGCACCCGGATAACCCTGCAGCCGTGCTGACGGCCGCCGACTGGGACTTCATCGAAACCCAGTCCGAGTTCGTCGATTAGGCAGCTGGCTGGACGGCCCTTCCCTTTTCCGTGCCTCCAAAACCGTTGCAGCCTGAACACGGCGGTGGTTGCATGGTGGGCATGGCAACCGCAGAGAATTTTGTCTTAGCGATCGGGACCAAGAAAGGCCTGTGGCTGGCCACCAGCCAGGACAGGCGCGAATGGTCCTTCACCGGCCCCCACTTCCTGATGGCGGAGATTCCCAGCGTCGGGATCGACACCAGGGGTGGCCGCACCCGGATCATGGTGGGAGTCCGCAGCGAACACTGGGGACCCACCGTGGCCCACTCGGACGACCTGGGCGCAACCTGGTCTGAACCCGAACAGGGGGCCATCAGGTTTCCCGAGAACACCGGGGCCGCCGTGGAACGCGTCTGGCAGATCTACCCTGACGCAGAATCCCGGCCGGGCGTGGTGTGGGCCGGCGCCGAACCCATCTCCGTATGGAAATCCACGGACGGCGGTGAACACTTCGAATTGAACCGCGGCCTCTGGGACCACCCGCACCGCAGCGACTGGGGCGCCGGCTACGGCGGTGCGGCGGCACACTCCATCGTCGTCGATCCCGCCGGGGACACGGTGCACGTCGCCATGAGCACCGGCGGCGTTTACCGCTCGCTCGACGGCGGCACCTCCTGGGAGCCCCGCAACAAGGGGATCTCGGCGTACTTCATGCCGGACCCCAACCCAGAGTTTGGCCAGTGCGTCCACAAGATCGCGGCTGATTCGGCCGTGGAAGGCCGACTGTACGCCCAGAACCATCACGGCGTGTACCGCACGGACGACAATGCGGACACCTGGACGTCGATCGCCGATGGCCTGCCGGCGGATCTCGGATTCGTCATGCTGACGCACCCCCGCCGGGAAGGAACGGCCTGGGTGGTTCCGCTGAAAGCCGACGGCGAACGCATCCCTCCGGACGGGGAACTTGCCGTCCACCGGACGGACGACGCCGGAAGTTCGTGGAAGCGGCTCAGCAACGGCCTGCCGGGCAAGGAATACAACAGTGTGCTGCGGGACGCCGCGTCGGTGGATACCGCCGAGCCGGCCGGGGTGTACTTCGGCACCCGCGGCGGATCGGTGTATGCAAGCGCAGACGAGGGAGAAACGTTCTCAGAGGTGATTGCGCACCTTCCCGACGTCCTGTGTGTCCGGGCGGCAGTGGTGGCCGGTGCCTGACATTACGGTGGTGCTCCCCAGTGTCCTCCAGCCACTGGCCGGCGGGCAGTCCGTGCTGACTGCGCCCGCCGACGGGCCGGTGACCGTGGGGCAGCTCCTCGATTCGGTTACTGCCGGGTTCGCTGTGCTCGCCCGGCGGCTCCGGGATGAAACAGGTGCGCTGCGCCGGTTCGTGAACGTCTACGTGGACGGTGACGAGGTACGGCGCTTGCAGGGGCTGGATACCGAAGTTTCCCCGGGCCAGGAGGTGCTGGTGATCCAGTCGGTGGCCGGCGGCTGACGGTTCCCGCCGCGGCTGCGGGCAGTCCTTACTGACTGCGCCCGATGCCGCGCCACTGGTGTGCCGCCGTCGTGCGTCAAAAAATGGGTCAGGCGACGCGCCAGACCGTGCACTCGTCCGTATTGATGGCTTTGCGGAGGCCCGTGATCCGGTCCAGGATCCAGACGACGCCGATTCCTGGCGCTGTTTCCTGAACGCTGCCGCGGCGGATCACCACATCGTCGTAGGAGGGCCCCACGGACAGCCGGGCTTCGATTTCGTCACCGCGGTGGAGCTGGTCCAGGGTGCGGACTCTGGTTACATGCGTAGTCGCCTTCTTCAACATCGGGGCCTCCTGGCTGGAGCTGGTGCCGGCTCTTGCCTGCATTCACCAGTGTGGGCTGCGAATGTTGCGTCCCCGTTTCCCCGCGGTTAGCTGCCGGTTAGTTCTTGGCGCCGGGCCCGTAAATGTCCGGGCCGCGCCTATGGTGGTGCCATGGAGATTCTGCAGGGGATCTGGGCCGTGGTGCTCGGGGCGGCGTCGCTGGCGCCCCTGGCGACGTTCGGCGTCGTCCTTGTTGCCTACCTGGCATACCGGCAGCGGGACAGGGCCGATCGCCGGGACCAATGGTGGAAACGGGCACAGTGGGCTATTGATGCTGCCTTGGACGGCCGTGACCCGCAACGCAGACTCGCGGGACTGAAAGTGCTGGTCCAGCTCATCGGCAGCGACCTGGCAACCCCCGAGGATGCGGACCTGATGAGCGCCTTGGCCGTAGGAATCCGGGAAGAAGAGGGCAGCGGCCGGCGCGGGGCGGCCATCCCGCCGCCGGTGCAGGGGCTGATCGTGGCTGAGGCGGAACGGCTGGTCGAGGCCGCAAGGGCCAAGGGCCGTCCCTGACCCCCTGCCTTTACGCCGCTTCGCGGTTGCGGTAGCTCGCCAGGAACGTCGAAATCCGGCGGACCGCTTCCTCGATGTCCAGGACGGAGGGGAGGATCACGAAGCGGAAATGGTCCGGGGTGGGCCAGTTGAAGGCCGTGCCGTGGGACACCAGGATCTTCTGGTCCTTGAGCAGGTCGATGACGAACTGCTCGTCGCTGGCGATGGGGTACAGTTCCGGGTCCAGGCGCGGGAACAGGTACATGGCCCCCGCCGCGGGGACGCAGGTGATGCCCGGGATGGCGGTCAGCAGTTTGTAGGCGAGGTCGCGCTGCTCACGGAGCCGGCCGCCGGGCCGCACCAGGGCTTCGATGCTCTGGTATCCGCCCAGGCAGGTCTGGATGGCATGCTGGGCCGGGACGTTGGGGCACAGGCGCAGGGAGGCGAGCAGTTCCAGGCCTTCCCGGTAGGCGGCGGTTGCTGCGAGGGGTCCGGTGACCGCCACCCAGCCGGCCCGGTAGCCGGGCATCCGGTAGGCCTTGGAGAGGCCGCTGAAGGTCAGGCAGCACACGTCCTCGGCCACGGCCGCTGTGTGGATGTGCACGGCGTCCCCGTAGAGGACCTTCTCGTAGATCTCGTCGGAGAACAGGACCAGGTTGTGTTTGCGGGCGAGGTCGGCGAACTGCTCCAGGATGCGGCGCGGGTAGACGGCACCGGTGGGGTTGTTCGGGTTGATGATCACGATGCCCTTGGTACGGCTGGTGATCCTGGCTTCGACGTCGGCCATGTTGGGCCACCAGTTATCGGCCTCGTCGCAGAGGTAGTGGACCGGCGTGCCGCCGGTCAGCGTCACGGCGGCGGTCCAGAGCGGGTAGTCCGGTGCGGGCACCAGGATCTCGTCGCCGTTCTCCATGAAGGCCTGCAGGCACATGGAAATCAGCTCGCTGACGCCGTTGCCGATGAAGATGTCCTCCACGCCGATGTTCATAAGGCCGCGGGTCTGGTAATACTGCGAGATCGCTGTCCGGGCGGAGAAGATCCCCTTCGAATCGCTGTACCCCTGGGCGCCCCGCAGGTGGTGGATCATGTCCACCACCACGGACTCGGGAGTCTCCAGGCCGAACGGGGCAGTATCGCCCAGGTTCATCTTCAGGATCCGGTGCCCCTCGGCCTCCATGTTCTTGGCTGCCTGGAGGATGGGTCCGCGGAGTTCGTACCGGACGTTCTGGAGTTTGCTGGAGTGTTGCATGGCGCGCATGGTTGATTTTTTCACAAAGCACGACGACGGAAGGCCGGTTCCTGCGCGAGTCCCCGCCCGGGCCGGTGCGCGCGCAGGAGAAGTCCCGTGCCGCCGTCGAACGTGGTGGTGTGAAACTGCCCAGCGCGGGCCACTTCGACGAAGCCCCAGGCGCTGTGCATGCCGATCGATGCGGTGTTTACGGCATTGACCACGTACCAGGCATCCGGGGTGCGGTCCCAGATCCAGCGGAGCCGGGCCGCCGTGAGCGCGGCACCCACGCGCTGGCGGCGCTGCGATGGCCGGACCGTCACGCCGCCAAGGTAGTGGCCGGCGGGTGCGGGGCCGTCCGGACAGTCCCAGTAGTGGGTCTTGCCCCAGCCCACCACGTCGCCCCCGGATTCCGCGACCACGACGAGCCGGTTCGGGTCTGCCAGCGCAGCGGCCAGGGCCGCGGTCGCCAAAGGAATCCGTCCGCTTTGCCGGTCGGTGTCGAGGATGCCGGGCAGGTCCCCCTGTTCCGCTGGACGCACCGTAGCCATCGTTAACGTCTACCCTTCCGGGCCGGTCTGTGTCGAGGACATGGGCTCGCGATGCAACGCGGGAAGTACTTGACCGATAAGTTTAATACTTGTAATACCGCTGGGACTGCGCGGGGCAGGAACGCGGGACGGGAAAGGAAGTACCCTATGGGCGGCGTGCTGGTGGGGCTTGCGGTGATCGGCGCCGTGATTGCGGTGGGCTACCTGGCCGCGCGGTGCGGACTGGGTGACGAACACACGGTCTCCGCGCTGACGAAGATCGCGTTCTTCATCACCAACCCGGTGCTCCTCTTTACCGTGGTGCTGGAATCTGACATCTCGGTGGTGTTCTCCGCCTATGTGCCGCTGGCCCTCCTCACGGCCATTGTCACCGCCCTGTTGTACGTCGCCGCAAGCCGCATCTGGTTCCGCCGCCCCATGGCCGACACGGCCGTGGGCGCCATGGCCAGTTCCTACGTCAACGCCAACAACATCGGCATCCCCATCACCTTGTACGCCCTGGGCGACGCCACACCGGTGGCTCCTGTGCTGCTGGTCCAGCTGCTCCTGCTGGCTCCCCTGGTCCTGACCGTCCTGGACCTCTCCGCCGCAGGCCGCTTCTCGCCGCGGCTGATGCTGACGCAGCCCTTCCGGAACCCGATGATCATCGCCACCCTCCTCGGAGCCGTCCTGGCCGCCTTCCACGTGAAGCTGCCCGAACCGGTCATGGCGCCGCTGACGCTGCTGGGCGGTGCGGCGGTGCCGGTGGTGCTGCTGGCCTTCGGGATGTCACTGCGCGGCACGCGGATGCTCCGGAGCGGCGGGCACACGGCTGAAATCCTCACCGCCACCGCGCTGAAGTCCGCCGTGATGCCCGCGGTGGCCTACGTCGTGGGCCGCTTTCTCTTCAATCTGGAACCGCACATGCTCCTGGGCGTGGTGCTCATGGCCGCGCTCCCGCCGGCCCAGAATGTGTTCCTCTTCGCCAGCAGATACGGCCGGGGGATGGCGGTGGCCCGGGAGACCATTCTCATTTCGACGGCGGCAGCCGCCCCGGTCCTGGTCCTGATCGTCTGGCTCCTGGCCGGCTGAGTCCGGCGAAGGCCGCGCCGCGCCGCACGCCGCCGGGGGTACCGCCGCCGCCACTTGCCGGGCAAGAATGGGCACATGGAACTTCCCGTGATGCCGCCCATCCCGCCCATGCTTGCCAAGGCCGTCAGCGGCATCGACGGTATTCCCCAGGGCGGAGGCCTCAGTTACGAGCCTAAGTGGGACGGCTTCCGGTCCATCATCTTCCGCGACGGGGACGAGCTGGAGATCGGCAGCCGCAACGAAAAACCAATGACCCGCTACTTCCCCGAACTCGTGGCAGCCCTCAAGGAAAACCTGCCGCCCCGCTGCGTGGTGGACGGCGAAATCATCCTGGTTGGTGCCTCCGGTGACAGGCTGGACTTCGACACCCTCCAGCAGCGCATCCATCCCGCCGCCAGCAGGGTGAAGCTCCTGGCCGAGCAGACCCCCGCCTCCTTCGTTGCCTTCGACCTGCTGGCCCTGGACGGTGACGACTACACCGGCAGGCCATTCGCCGAACGCCGGGCCGCCCTGGAAAAGGCGCTCGCGGCCAGCAAGGCCCCGGTCCACCTCACCGCAGCGACCACAGACAAGGACACCGCCGGGCGGTGGTTCGAGCAGTTTGAAGGTGCCGGGCTGGACGGCTTGGTAGCCAAGCGGCTGGACGGGACGTATGAGCCGGACAAGCGCACGATGTTCAAGATCAAGCACGAGCGCACCGCCGACTGCGTGGTGGCCGGCTACCGGCTGCACAAGAGCGGCCCGGATGTCATCGGGTCACTGCTCCTGGGCCTGTACAAGGACGACGGCGGCCTGGCCAGCGTGGGCGTGATCGGCGCGTTCCCGATGAAGCGCCGGCAGGAGCTCTTCCAGGAACTGCAGCCGCTGGTGACCGACTTCGACAACCACCCATGGGCCTGGGCGAAGCAGGAGGAAGGGGAGCGGACACCCCGCAACGCCGAGGGCAGCCGCTGGAGCGCCGGCAAGGACCTGTCCTTCGTGCCGCTCCGGCCCGAACTGGTGGTGGAGGTCCGCTACGACCACATGGAAGGCGAGAGGTTCCGCCACACCGCCCAGTTCAACCGCTGGCGGCCGGACCGGGACCCTGAGTCCTGCACGTACGCGCAGCTGGAGGAGCCGGTGAACTTCGATCTGGCTTCCGTGCTGGAAACCGGCAAGGCCTGACCGCCCACACCATCAGGTGCTGGGCACAGCCTGGACCCGCCGGGCACCCGGTCTGTGGCCGTCGTCGTGCACTCCTGCCCAGTTACCGGCACCCCACCGCTGCCGGTGGCATGGAAAAGCCCGCCGCCTCCGGGTTTTGCGGGAGGCGGCGGGCTTTGTCCGGTCAGTGACCGGGAAGGAACGTACGTTACTTGAGGCCGAGCTGCTTGGTGGGAATCCTGTACGACTCCTTGGCCGTCATGGCAGAAACAGCAGCGACGACGCAGATGACCGCGGTGAAGATGCTGATCTGCACCCAGCCGCCGGGCTTGATGCCACCCATGGCGGCCACGATGGCCGGCGCGAACCCTGCCATCAGGAAGCCCAGCTGGGTGCCGATGGCCAGGCCGGAGAAGCGGACCTTGGTGCTGAACATTTCGGCGTAGAAGGACGGCCATACGGCGTTGGCGGCAGCGTAACCGCAGGAGAAGTAGCCGATGGCGGCCAGGAACATCAGCGGGACATTGCCGGATTCCAGGCTCAGCAGAAACAGCGGGGTGAGCACTGCACTGGCCAGGGCGCCGTAGATGTAGACGGGCTTGCGGCCGATCCTGTCCGCCAGCATGCCGAACAGCGGCTGGGTGCCCAGGGCCACCAGGTTGGCGCCCACGACCAGCCACAGCGTGGTGGTGCCGTCCACGCCGGCCACGGTCTTGGCGTAGCTGATGGCGAGGGTGCCGAACACCGTGGACACGGCGGCGATGAAGGCGCAGCAGATCACGCGGAGAACATCGCGCCAGTGGCCCTTGAGCAGGTCGGCGACGGGAAGCTTGGAGATCTGGGCGGACTTCTGGGCTTCCTCGAAAGCGGGCGGTTCGTGCAGGGTGCGCCGGATGAAGAACGCCACCACAACCACCACTGCGCTGAGCCAGAACGGGATGCGCCAGCCGATGCCGTACTTGATTTCGTCCGGCAGGGTGAGGACGGGGATGAACACCAGGGCAGCGAGGATCTGGCCGCCCTGCGTGCCGGTCAGGGTCCAGGACGTGAAGAAGGACCGGCGGTTGTCCGGGGCGTGCTCCAGGGTCATGGAGGAAGCGCCGGCCTGTTCGCCGGCGGCAGAGAGGCCCTGGCAGAGCCGGGCCAGCACCAGCAGTGCGGGAGCCCACCACCCCACGGTGTTGAAGTCCGGAAGGCAGCCGATGAGGAAGGTGGACGCACCCATCAGGACGAGGGTGAACATCAGGACTTTCCGCCGGCCCACCCTGTCGCCGAAGTGCCCCAGGATGACGGCGCCAACCGGCCGCGCAACGTACGCGAAGCCGAAGGTGGCGAAGGACATGATGGCCGCATTGGCGTCAGCGCTGGGGAAGAAGACGGTGGGGAAGATCAGTGCGGCCGCCGAGCCGAAGATGAAGAAGTCGTAGTATTCGACGGCGCTGCCCAGGAAGCTGGCGAGTGCAGCCTTCTTGGGGGTTCCGGCATGCGTGGCGGTGCCCGCTCCGGCGGAAGGAAGTGTCTGGCTCATGGAGTTCCTTTGTGTGACGACATTGTCGCGGATGATTCAGGAGTCGCAGCCGCCGCGGCCTGGGTACGGGCGGGGCGCGATGCGGCTGGAGTCCTCTAAAGACCCGAGCGAGTAGCCACATGGTGAGAGCTACTTGTGCGATACAGCAATGATGGCTGTGAGGGCTGTCACTTGTCAAGAAAA
>Ga0160459_100168_pt1 | contig 36344 bp, 37 predicted proteins | sample HID1973K_E6MG_FD_108208 | JGI IMG/M metagenome (GOLD analysis project Ga0160459, IMG submission 108208) | Enriched mosquito-associated microbial communities from UW Madison campus, WI, USA - HID1973K_E6 MG | ecosystem: Host-associated > Arthropoda: Insects > Digestive system > Unclassified ...
AACACCCAAATTGCGTATGACCGCGGGCGGCTCAAGCTGCTTTCTTTGGTTACTTTCTTTGCAGCAGCAAAGAAAGTGACTGCCGCCCCGCACAGGGGCAACGCTAATAAACCAACACGAATACGGGATCCGGCGAAAACAACCCAACCCCAAACCGGCATAAGCCTTGCTTAAAAGCACGACCATGCCCGCCACCCCCACGACACAGAACCCTCAGGCCGCAGCCACAAAACCCTGGACCTGCCCGTTCTGCCCAATGCTATGCGACGACATCACGCTCGCACCCACCGCCGCCCACGGCCTGTCGGCACCGCAGACCGCCTGCGAAAGGCTAAGGGCATCACTTGCCCAAGTCAGCCCACACGACGCAAATCGAAGCCCAACGATCGACGGTCAACCCACCGATCTCGCGTCGGCGCTCTCGCGAGCCGTGGCGATCCTGTCCAACGCACGGCGGCCGCTGTTCGGTGGACTCGCGACCGACGTAGCCGGCGCACGCGCGCTCTATGAACTCGCGGCGCAACACGGCGCCATCCTCGATCATCTGCACGGCGACACGCTGGCCGACAGCAACCGCGCCCTGCAAGACCGCGGCGCCTTCTTCACGACGCTCTCGGAAGTGCGCTCACGCGCCGATCTCGTCGTCGTGTTCGCGTGCGAGCCATCACGACGCTATCCGCGCTTCTACGAGCGCGCAATCGGCGCAGGACACGATGTGAGCATCGTATTCGTCGGATGTGACATCGACAAAGCAGCGAACGCCCACACCGAATCGATCCTGCCCGGCGCCGATCCCTTCGATACGCTCGCGCTCTGGTCCGCGCACGTCGAAGGCGGCCGCCCTATTCCGGCACACGAAATCGTCGCGCTGACTGAGCGCATCCATTCTGCGCAGTACACCGCGTTCATCTACGAGCCTTCGACGCTGTCGACCAAACATGCGGCGCTCGCAATCGAGGCATTGCAACGCATCGTCAAGGCGCTCAACCGCACCGCGCGCGCCGGTGCACTGGCATTGACCGGCGACGACGGCGCCGCATCCGTCAATCAGGCCGTAACGTGGCTTTCGGGCTTTCCGCTGCGCACGCGCGTCGCGTACGGCCTGCCGCTCGATCACGATGCACATCGCTATCGCACTGAAACGCTCCTGAGCCGCGGCGAAACCGATGCGCTCGTCTGGATCTCGAGCTTCATGCCCGAGCCCTTGCCCGCATCGCTCGATGACAGCACGCCCGCAATCATCCTCGGCCATCCGTCGATGCAACTGCCCGCGCGCACCGGCCCGACCGTCTTCATACCGGTCGCGATTCCGGGCATCGACAGTGGCGGGCATCTGTTTCGCATCGATACCTCGGTCGTCGCGCCGCTCACCGCCGCGCGCGATTCCGGCCTGCCGACGGTCGCATCGATCGCAGCGCAGCTCGCGCAGGCAGGGAGGCCGTCATGAGCCTCACGCGCCTCAAGGGCGGCACGCTCTACGATCCGGCCAACGGCGTCGATGGCGAAAAGCGCGATATCTATTTCCGCGACGGCCGCATCGTCCATAACGCGAACGGCGAATCCATCGCGCCCGACCGCGATTTCGACGCGAACGGCATGGTCGTGATGGCGGGCGGCATCGATCTGCATTCGCATATCGGCGGCGGCAAGACAAATCTGTCGCGCCTGCTGCTGCCGGAAGATCATCGCGACGATCCGCGCGCCGTGCCCGATCGTCCGAACGAAGGCCGCTATATGCGCCTGCCGTCGTGCGGCGTCTGTGCGCCGGGCACGCTCGCGGCCGGCTATCGCTACGCGGAAATGGGCTACACGGCCGCGTTCGAGCCCGCGATGATCGCGTCGAACGCGCGCCACGCGCATCTGGAAATGGGCGACACGCCGATCATCGATCACGGCGCCTACGTGATGATGGGCAACGACGAACTCTTCCTGCAAATGCTCGCCGCGAACGAAGACTTCGAGCGCCTGCGCGATTACGTCGGCTGGACCATCGATTCGAGCAAGGCGCTCGGCGTGAAAGTGGTGAATCCCGGCGGCATCTCGGCGTTCAAGTTCAATCAGCGTTCGCTCGATGTCGATGAACGGCACGTGCACTACGGCATCACGCCGCGCGATGTCCTGAAAACGCTCACGCGCGCACTCACCGAGCTGCGCGTGCCGCATCCCCTGCATGTCCACGCGAGCAATCTCGGCGTGCCGGGCAATCTCGAATCGACGATCAGGACGATGGATACGGCCGAAGGTCTGCCCATTCATCTGACGCATATCCAGTTCCACAGCTACGGCACCGAAGGCCCGCGCAAGTTTTCATCCGGCGCGCGCGCGATCGCCGAAGCGGTGAACGCGCGGCCCAACGTGACGATCGATGTCGGCCAGATCATCTTCGGTCAGACGGTCACCGCATCCGGCGACACCATGATGCAGTTCAAAAACGCGCCGATGGCCCGGCCGCGCAAATGGGTGCTTGGCGATATCGAATGCGATGCGGGCTGCGGCGTCGTGCCGTTCAAGTATCGCGAGCAAAGCTTCGTGAACGCGCTGCAATGGATCATCGGGCTGGAAATCTTCCTGCTCGTCGACGACCCGTGGCGCGTGTCGATGACGACCGATCATCCGAATGGCGCGCCCTTCACGAGCTATCCGCACCTGATCCGTCTGCTGATGGACAAGTCCTTCCGCGACGCGCAGCTCGATACGCTTCACGCCGATGCGAAAACCGCAAGCGCGCTAAGCGGGATCACGCGCGAGTTCTCGCTGTACGACATCGCCATCATCACGCGCGCCGGTCCCGCGAAGCTGCTCGGCCTCACGGATCGCGGCCATCTCGGCGCGGGCGCGGCGGCGGATATCGCCGTGTATCGCGACGACGCCGATCGCGAACGCATGTTCACATCGCCCGCGTATGTGTTCAAGGACGGCGCGCTGATCGCGCGCGACGGCACGCTGCTCGCGACGCCCACGGGCGGCATTCATTACGTCAGCCCCGAGTACGACCGCGCGATCGAAAAGCGCGTGCGCGATTATGCGCAGGCGAATCTCGCGACGCGCTTCGAGAACATCGCCATCGGCGACGACGAAATCTGCGCATGCTGCAACGGCGGCAGGCTCCTGCCGGTTGCATGCTTCGCCGCGAGCGGAGGCTAGATCGCATGCGCATCAACGACACGCAGATCGACGACACCTTCGCCGAAGCCTTCCCGATGAAGGCGACACGCCTCGTCATCACCGCGCATACGCCGACCTGGGCGCGGCATGCGGCCAATTCGCTGACGGGCTTTGCCACGTCCGTCATCGATTGCGGCTGCGAAGCGGGCATCGAGCGTGATCTTTCAGCCGACGAAACGCCCGATGGCAGGCCAGGCGTCGCGGTGCTGATCTTCGCGATATCGTCGAAGGAACTGGCCAAGCAAATCGCGCGGCGCGTCGGCCAATGCGTGCTGACATGCCCGACCACGGCCGTGTTCGGCGGCATCGATCCGGCAACGACGCGCGCGCCGCTCTCCGACAACGCGCCGCTCGGCGCGGGCCTGCGTTTCTTCGGCGATGGTTATCAGATATCGAAAGTGCTCGACGGCACACGCTACTGGCGCGTGCCCGTGATGGACGGCGAGTTCGTCTGCGAAGAATTCACCGCGACGGTGAAAGCGGTGGGCGGCGGCAATCTGCTGTTTCTCGCGCGCGACACGGACAGCGCGTTGCACGCCGCTGAATCAGCGGTCGCCGCGATGCACGCGTTGCCGAACATCATTACGCCGTTTCCGGGCGGCGTGGTGCGCTCGGGATCGAAGATCGGTTCGAAGTACGCGGGCGCGAGCGCGTCCACCAACGATGCGTTCTGCCCGACGCTCGTCGGTTTGTCGAAGAAGAGCGAGCTGACGCCGGACGTCGCGTGCGTGCTCGAAATCGTGATCGACGGCCTCACCGACGCCGATGTCGGCGCGGCCATGACAGCCGGCATCGCGGCCGCGACGAAGATCGGACGCGCGGGCGGCGTGCTGCGCGTTTCCGCCGGCAATTACGGCGGCAAGCTCGGGCCGTATCACTTCAAGCTGCATGAATTGTCGAAGGATATCGACGGGAGCCGCGCATGAACGCGATCACGTTGCGCGTAAAAAGTGCGCCGGGCTTTCGCGTCGATGGGTCGAAATTACTGCCTGCGTCGCTCGCGGCCGTATCGCGGACCGAGTTGCCGCGCATCGTGCTGCAAGGCGCAGGCGAGACCTGCGCACTCGGCGATCTCTTCGATATCGCGCTGGAACAAGCCGACACGCCCGCGCTCACGATCGAAGGCGACGCATGCTGGCTCGACAGCATCGGCGCGAACATGGATCGAGGCACGCTGACGGTGCATGGCGCGGCGGGCGACCATGCGGGCATGAAGATGTCCGGCGGCGAGTTATACATATATGGCGATGCGGGCGCGTACAGCGCGTGTGAAATGCAGGGCGGACGGCTTTCGATTCACGGCAACGCCGGCGAGTTCGCCGCTGCTGCGCTGCCCGGCGACATGGAAGGCATGAGCGGCGGCACGCTCGCGATCCACGGCAACGCGGGCGCGCGCCTCGCAGACCGCATGCGGCGCGGCACGGTGCTCGTGGCGGGCGATGCGGGCGATTTCGCGGCGTCGCGGCTCGTCGCGGGCACGGTCTGCATCGGCGGGAAAGTGGGCGCACACTTGGGATACGGCATGCGGCGCGGCACGCTGTTGCTGACAAACGCGCCATCTCGCATCCCGCCGACCTTCACCGAAGGCGGGCGCGGCTTCGACGTGTTCTGGCTGCTGCTCACGCGCATGCTCGCGCGCGAGATCGCACCCTTTTCACAACTCGCGGGCAAGATGTTGCCGCGCCGCTACGCAGGCGACCTCGCGGTGGACGGACGGGGGGAATTGCTGATCGCCAATCGTTAGCCTGGCGATAAAAATGGACCTGTATCCTGGAGAACGAAAACCATTTTCACGGGAGAGATGTCATGAGCACTGCGCGGACTGACGCAACGTCACGCAACGGCAGCATCGATGCCGCAGGCGAACGCTACGCACGCCCGTTGATCGCGCTGCACTGGCTGATCGCGATTGCGATCATCGCGATGCTGTGCGTCGGCTTCTATATGGTCGGGCTGCCGCGCGGCCTGCCGTTCAAATCGGACCTCATCAACTTCCACAAGTCGCTTGGAATCACGGTTTTCCTGCTGGTGCTGATGCGCATCCTGGTACGCCTGGCTTATGGCCGGCCGCCTCTGCCGCCGATGCCGACGTGGCAACGCGCCGCCGCGAGCATTACGCAGGCTCTTTTATACGCAGGCATGGTGGGGATGCCGCTCACCGGTTATCTCGGCTCATCGTTCAACAAGTTCGGCACGAAATTCTGGGGTCTCGCGCTGCCTCAATGGGGCTGGGACGACAAGCATCTGCGCGAGATCTTCTTCGGCATCCACGGGACGATCGCGTGGATCATGGCCGCGCTGATCGTGGTGCATTTTCTCGGCGCGATGAAACATCAACTCGTGGATCGCGATGGTCTCCTGCGGAGGATGCTGCCTTGAAAATTCGCGTGCTGGGATCATCGGCGGGCGGCGGCTTTCCGCAATGGAACTGCAACTGCCGCAATTGCGACGGCGTGCGGCGCGGCGCCATCGCGGCGCGTGCGCGCACGCAATCGTCCATTGCTGTTACCGATAACGGCGAGGACTGGCTGCTCGTCAACGCATCGCCGGACATTCTCGCGCAGATCGCGGCGAATCCCGGGTTGCAGCCCGCGCGCCGCGTGCGCGACACCGGCATCGCCGCCGTCATCACGATGGATGCGCAAATCGATCACGTCACCGGTCTTCTGATGCTGCGCGAACGCGGCACGCCGCTGCCCCTCTATACGACCGACGCCGTATGGCAGGACCTCTCGACCGGCTTTCCGGTCACGTCGATTCTTGCGCATTACTGCGGTGTCGAGCACAGGCGCATCGCGCTCGATGGCGCATCGTTCAGCGTGCCGGAACTGCCGCGCGTGACGATCGACGCATTGCCGCTGTCGAGCAAGGCGCCGCCCTATTCGCCGCATCGCGACGCGCCGGAAACGGGCGACAACATCGGCCTCATGTTCACCAATACCGCGACGGGCAAGCGCGCGTTCTATGCGCCGGGGCTCGGCGCGCTCGAATCGCACGTGCTCGACGCGATGCGCGAAGCCGATCTGCTGCTCGTCGATGGCACCGTGTGGACCGACGACGAAATGATTCGCCTCGGCCTCACGAAGAAGACCGGCAAGGATATGGGCCATCTCGCGCAGAGCGGCGCGGGCGGCATGATCGACATGCTCGATTCGATCGATCGCGCGGGCGTGCGCAAGGTGCTGATCCATATCAACAACACGAACCCGATCCTCATCGAGGACGGGCCGGAGAGGCGCATTCTGTCGGAGCACGGCATCGAAGTCGCGCACGACGGCATGAGCTTCGAGCTATGACTGGAGACCGTTCGATGTCCGATCCGATGCTCAACCCGAGCACAGGCCCGATCTTCACCGCCGTGAAGGACGACGGCCCTGCATGGACGCGCGATGAATTCGAGGCGCAATTGCGCGCGAAGGGCACGGCGTATCACATTCATCATCCGTTCAATGTGAAGATGAATAGCGGCGGCTGCTCGAAAGAACAGATACGCGGCTGGGTCGCGAACCGCTTCTACTATCAGATCAACATTCCGCTGAAGGATGCAGCGGTGATGTCGAACTGTCCCGATCGCGAAACGCGGCGCCGCTGGGTGCTGCGCATCCTCGATCACGACGGTCATGGCGATCAGCCCGGCGGCATCGAAGCATGGGCGCGCCTCGGCGATGCGATGGGCCTCTCGCGCGACGATCTCTGGTCGCTGAAACTCGTGACGCCCGGCGTGCGCTTCGCCGTCGATGCATATGTGAGCTTCGCGCGCCGCGCGCCGTGGCAGGAATCGGTGTGCTCGTCGCTCACAGAGATGTTCGCGCCGCAGATCCACAAGGATCGTCTTGCGACGTGGCCCGAGCATTACACATGGATCGAGCCTGAAGGACTTTCGTATTTCCGCTCGCGTGTGTCGCTGGCGCAGCGCGATGTCGAACATGGGCTCGAAGTGACGCTCGCGCACTTCAGGACGCGCGAGCAGCAACAACGCGCGCTCGATATCCTGCAGTTCAAGCTCGATATCCTGTGGACCATGCTCGATTCGATCGAAAAGGCCTTCCCGCAATGAGCGACAGTAACCCGACCCAACGCAAGCAGGAAGCAGTCGATGCACCGGACGATTCGTTGCATCCGAAACTAAAGCGCTTGTTTCGTCTGCAGTGGGAGCCCGCGCAGGATGCCCATGTGCTGCTCTATCCCGAAGGCATGGTGAAGCTCAATCAGAGCGCGGCGCAGATTCTCTTGCGCTGCGACGGCACGCGCGATATCCCGGCGCTCGTCGCGGATCTCGAGCAGGCGTTTAACGCGAGCAATCTCGGTGACGACGTGCGGGCGTTCATCGCCGGCGCGCGCGCCAGAGGCTGGCTGGAGTAGCATCATGACCGACTTGTCCGAACCGATCGCAAAGCCCGAGCACGAAGGCGTGCCGATAGCGCCGCCCTTGTGGCTGCTCGCGGAATTGACGTATCGCTGTCCGCTGCATTGCGTGTTCTGCTACAACCCGGTGAACTACGCCGATCACACGCGCGAACTCGACACCGATCAATGGATCGACGTATTGCGTCAGGCGCGCGCGCTGGGCGCGGCGCAACTCGGCTTCTCGGGCGGCGAGCCGCTCTTGCGCGACGATCTCGAAACGCTCGTCGGCGAGGCGCGCAAGCTCGGCTTCTATACGAACCTCATCACGTCGGGCATCGGCCTGACGGAGAAGCGCATCAGCGCATTGCAGGACGCCGGACTCGATCACATCCAGCTTTCGTTTCAGGATTCATCGCAGGAACTCAACGACTTTCTGTCCAGCACGAAGACCTTCGACTACAAGAAACGCGTCGCGAGTCTCATCAAGGCGCACGGCTTTCCGATGGTGCTCAACTGCGTGCTGCATCGCTATAACCTGCCGCATATCGGACGCATCATCGACATGGCGCTCGCGATGGACGCCGAGTATCTCGAACTCGCGAACACGCAGTATTACGGCTGGGCGCATACGAACCGCGCGCAACTCATGCCGACCAAGGAGCAACTCGATGAAGCGGAGGCGATCGTCGAGCGCTATCGCGGCGAGATCGGCGACAGGTGCAAGATCTTTTTCGTCGTGCCGGATTATTACGAGCGCAGACCCAAGCGCTGCATGAACGGCTGGGGCTCGGTGTTTCTCGGCATCGCGCCCGACGGCGCCGCGCTGCCATGCCACACCGCGCGCTCGCTGCCGGGCCTCACGTTCCCGAACGTCACCGAGATGCCGGTCAGGGACATCTGGTATGAGAGCGATGCGTTCAACCGTTTTCGCGGCTTCGGCTGGATGAAGGAGCCGTGCCGCAGTTGCGACGAAAAGGCCATCGATATGGGCGGCTGCCGCTGTCAGGCGTATCTGCTCACGCAGGACCCCGCGAATGCCGATCCGGTGTGCGACAAGTCTCCGCATCACGAACGCGTGATCGAAGTGGTGCGCGCAGCATCGATCAGGCAGGAGCCGCAGGAACAGCCCATCGTCTTTCGCAACGATGCGAACTCGAAGCGCATCGCGGCGCTTGCTCGCGGTAATGGTTCAGAAGAAGGAGCAGATAAACCATGAATGCCGACATCTCCGTGCTGCTCGTGGACGATCACGCCGTCGTGCGTGAAGGCTACAAGCGTCTGCTCGAACTGAGTCCCGACGTGAGCGTCGCGGGCGAAGCGGCGAACGCGGCCGAGGCCTATCAGAAGTTTTGCGCGCTGCAGCCGGATGTCGTCGTGATGGACCTCGCGCTGCCCGGCGCAAGCGGCATCGAGGCGATGCGGCGCATGCTGGCGCGCGAGCCGCATGCGCGCGTGCTGATCTTCAGCGTGCACGAGGAAGCGATCTTCGTGCGCCGCGCGCTCGATGCCGGCGCGCGCGGCTATGTCACCAAGGCGAGCGCGCCCGACGTGCTCGTCGAAGCGGTGCGCGCCGTTGCGCGTCGCGTGTGTTATCTGAGTCCGGATATTTCACAGGCGCTCGCGTTGCGCGCGACGATTCAGGAAGGGCCGCCGGGACGGCAACTGTCCGCGCGCGAGTTCGAGGTGCTGCGTCTGCTCGTGCAGGGTTACACGCTGCCGAGCATCGCGGAGAAGCTGGGTTTGAGTCAGAAGACGGTCGCGAATCATCAATCGGTGATTCGCCAGAAATTCGGCGCGGACAATGGCGTGCAGCTTGCGCAGATCGCGAATCGCCTCGGGCTTCACTTCGCCGATTTCGCTTCGTCGGCCGCTGCGTCGTTCGGGCCGGAAGTGGGCAACGGCAGTCCCGCCTGAGCCGGCACGCGCGCACAGAACAAAAACCCCGCCCCCGGCTCGCTCGCAATCTGAAACTCTCCTCCGAGCGCTTCCACGCGCTCGCGCATGCCGATCAGGCCCAGCCCCATGCGCGGCTTCGACAGATCGACGCCCGGTCCGTCATCGGCCATCGTCACGACGATTTCCTCCGGCGCGCGCGCCAGATAAATCTCCACGCGCGAGGTCCGCGCGAACTTCGACACATTCGTCAGCCCTTCCTGCACGAGCCGGTAAAGCGTGATGTTGAGCGCATCGCTCAGATTGTCGAAATCGCCGTCGACGGCGAGCGTGAAGGTCGCATCGGGCAAGCGCTCGCGCCAGCCCTCGACGCAATGTTCTAGCGCGGTCGGCAAGCCGAATTCATCGAGCCCGATCGGACGCAGCTTGCGGATCATCCCGCCGATCTCGCGATACACATGCGTCGCGCTTTGCATCAGCGCCAGCGAAAGCCGATGAATCTCCGCCTCGCGCCCCGCCGACAGATCGCGGATGCGCCCCGCATCGAGCGACATCGCGTTGAGGTATTGACCGAGCTCGTCGTGCAGTTCGCGCGCGAGATGGCGGCGCTCGGTCTCCTGCGCGGCGAGCGCCTGGTTTGCGAGGCGCCGGTTCTCGGCCAGCAGATGCTCGGCCTCTTCCTCCAGCGCGCGCCGCCGGCGCACTTCCGACTGCGCCTCGCGATAACGCCGCCACGCGAACCATGCGAAGCCGACGGCGAGCACGACGAGCGTCGGCGGAAGTTCGTCGAGCTGAAAGCGTTCGGCGCTGCGCGTCCAGCGATACGCGAACTCGCTGAAATCAAAACGCGCGAACAGCGCGCCGGCCACGAGCGTGGCGGCCAGCACCCACGCGAGATCGCGCCATACCGACGAGCGCGGCGCGGGACGGTCGACGTCTTTTGCGAGAGTGGGCAAGGATTCGGATGGCATCACGGAATGCATTCTACGCACGCCTTCTTCATGCGGTGAGGTAGGTGGAACGCGATTGGGAACGCTTCCCTGCGCGATCGGGAAAAGCTCCCGGTCCACGCGTCCATTCTTATGCGACGCTTTCATTCAGCGAAACATTCCTTTCGCGTGGATCAGAATATAAAAGGAGACGACGATGAGAAGCATGCAGCGCCTGCCCGCGCGCGCGCATCCGTTCAAACCCCGAGCAGGATTGCGGCTCGTCTTCGGCAGCGCGTTTGCGAGCATCACCGTGGCCGCGTGGGCGCAGACGCCCCCAGCCGATACCGCCGAAGCGCCCGCCCCGGCATCGGCAGCCGTCGCGCAGACCGATACGCCGCCGAACACGGAGCTGCCTTCGATCATCGTCGTCGGCACCACGCCGCTCATGGGCGTCGGCACGCCGCTCGAAAAAGTGCCGGCCAACGTGCAGACGATCAAGGGCGCCGATATCGAAGCGCAGCATTCGTCGACCGTCACCGATTATCTGCAGAAGAACGTCGTGAGTGTCGATACCAACGACGCGCAAGGCAACCCGTCGCAAACCGACATCAACTATCGCGGCTTTACGGCCTCGCCCTTGCTCGGCACGCCGCAAGGGCTCTCGGTGTTCATGGACGGCGTGCGTATCAACGAGCCCTTCGGCGATGTCGTCAACTGGGATCTGATTCCGCAGGCCGCGATCCAGACGATGCAGATCATCCCCGGCTCGAATCCGACCTTCGGCCTCAATACGCTCGGCGGCGCGGTCGCGGTGCAGACCAAGAACGGCCGCAGCAATCCCGGCGGCAACGTCGATCTGAGCTTCGGCTCGTGGGGGCGCAAGGTCGCGCAGATCGAACAGGGCGGCGTGATCGGCGATCATCTCGACTATTACTTCACCGCCAACCTCACCAACGATAACGGCTGGGCGGACCACAATTCGAGCCGCCTGCGTCAGGCCTTCGGCAAGATTCGCTACACCGACGCCGATACGACCATCTCCGTTTCGATGGGCGGCGCCGACAACACCCTGAACGGCTCGCAGACGATCCCGCGCTCGTTCATGGACAACTTCCGGCAGGCTTACACGTTTCCGGACACCAACGAGAATCAGGTCGGCTATCTGACGATCAACGCGGAGCATTACTTCACGCCGAACATCCAGTTGAGCGGCAACGTGTACTACCGGCACTATCGCAACAAGAACGTGAGCTCCAACGTCAACGATGATTTCGACCCGAACGGCGACGATGCCGACGAACTCACGCAAGCCTTCAACGATCAGTCGGTGATCGTGACGGACAGCTATGGCGCGAGCCTGCAGCTCACGCTGCTCAACAAGCTGTTCGGCAAGGATAACCAACTGATTCTCGGCGCGGCGGGCGACTTCGCCAATTCGCATTTCACGCAGTCGTCGCAGCCGGCGGAATTCACCGATACGCGCGCGACCATCGGCCTGGGTCCGTTCGTGCCGCAGACCGACGCGAAGACGCGCAACGAAAACTGGGGCATCTACTTCGAGAACACGCTGTCGTTCAACGAGCAATGGTCGATGACGCTCGCCGGCCGCTACAACTGGGCGAAGGCGACGATCGGCGACGAAAGCGGCGTGCAGCCGCTGCTCGATGGTAATCACACGTTCTCGCGCTTCAATCCGGCCATCGGCTTCAACTGGAATCCGACGCCGTCCTTCACCGCCTACGCGACCTACAACGAAGGCATGCGCTCGCCGACCGCGATCGAGCTTGCGTGCGCGGACCCGGCGGCGCCCTGCTCGCTGCCCAACGATTTCATCGCGGACCCGGACCTGAAGCCGGTGATCTCGAAGACCTTCGAGATCGGCGCGCGCGGGCGCGTCGGCAGCCATACGACGTGGAGAGCCGCGGCCTACAGCACGACGCTCACCGACGACATCCAGTTCGTCAGCAGCCAGGGCGCGGCCAGCACGCTCGGCTATTTCCAGAACGTCGGCAAGACGCGCCGGCAAGGCTTCGAGCTGGCAGGGCGCACGCAATGGGGACCGGTCGGCGTCGCGGCGAGCTATAGCTATGTCAACGCGACGTATCGTTCGACGTGGACCGAAAGCAGCGCCAGCAACTCGAGCGCGGACGGCGACGGCAACATCACCGTGCATTCGGGCGATCGCATTCCGGGCATTCCGGCGAACACCGTGAAGATGCGCGTCGACTACAACCCGATCCCGCGCTGGAACATCGGCACGAATCTCACGTATCGCAGCAATATCTTCGCGCGCGGCGACGAGAACAATCAGGACGCGAACGGCAGCGTCGCAGGCTATTTCCTGATCGATCTCGATACGACCTACAACGTGACCAAGCAACTGCAGGTCTACGCGACGGTGAAGAACCTGCTGAACAAGCGCTACGCGAACTTCGCGATTCTCGGCGAGAACTTCTTCAACGGGCCGAATCACACGTTCAACGGCGCGGACACCGTCAACGAGCAGTTCCTCGGCGTCGGTGCGCCGCGCGGGGTGTGGGTGGGGATGCGTTACGCGTGGAAGTGAAGCGGCACGGATGCGCGCGGCTCATTCCTGCCAGGACTTCCACGGAATGCCGCGCGCGTTGATGCCGTCCCAGAGCGCGACGTTGCATTGATGTTTTTCTTCATCGCTGCGCGGGTTCTTCTGGTCCCTCAAGCCCATTCTGTGGCCGAGTATGCCGAGAAGCCCGCCTTCCAGTTGCGCGGGATCCGCGCCCCAGCTCAGATCGATCTCGGAGATCGCAACGCCCATGGACCGATGCAGCGCAAGAACGTCGTCCAGGCTCATGTCGATTTCGAGCGGCCACGCATACAGCCTGCACACGTTGGCGACATCGTGTCCCGTCATGCGCGGATAGAACGTCCGCAGGATGCGCGAGTAAAGACGGATCTTGGCCGAGTGCAGCTTCTGCAGATTCAGGTTGAGGGATGTCATGCCACTGTGAATGCGATACGACGTGAGCGCTTCCGGCAGATTCGCGAAGCGGGCACCGTGCAGCATGCAGTCGAACCAGAAACCGAGATCATCGACGACATCGAGGTTCGGGTCGTAACGAAGCTCATGCTGCTGCACGAAGTCGCGACGGAACATGGTGCTCGGATTGGCGATGTACGCGGCGCCGGTTACGAAACGCGCCTTGATGTTCGCGTCATCGAGCGGGAATTCGCTCGTCATGTCTTCTTCGCCGAAGTGCCGGATCTGCGAGCCCACGACCGTGATATCCGGATTGGCGTCGAGAAACGCCGCCTGCTTGCTCAGCCGCTCCGGTTCCGCGATGTCGTCATGATCGATGCGCGCGATATATTCGCCACGACACAGGTTGAACGCCCGATTTGCATTCGCTGGCCGTCCCACGTTGTTTTCAAGCGGGAAAAGGCGAATGCGCGGATCATTCAGACCGCGCACGAGATCGAGCGTGGAATCGGTGCTGGCGTCATCGTGAACGAGAATCTCGAAGTCTGCGTCTTGTCGCAACAGCGAATGCAATGTTTCGACGATGTACTTCTGCGCGTTATAAGTTGGGATGACTACGGAGATTTTCGGCATGGTTCGATGAATAGGCCATCGCTGGCGTTGAAGGCCTCGATCCGGACCTCGCCACGCATTATCCGCGCGGCGCTGACGATAACTGTCAAATAAGGTCGGTCACGCCGATACTATCAGCCGGCAAGGCTGCGGCGCGTTGCGCTTCATGCAATGACGCGCCGCAGAAAGCGAAATGGCCGCGCAAGGCGGCCATTTCTTCATGCACGATCAAGTGACGATCAGCGCCCGACGATCGACCCCGCGCCCGGCGGATACGTGACGATGCCCCACGCCAGCGGCAAGTCGCCGATCTGCTTGACCTCCTTGTAGTCCGCTGCGTCGAGCACATAGACGGCGTTCGAGCGCCCGCACGCGAGCAGCAGCTTCGAGCCGTCCGGCGTGAAGCTGAAGTGCCAGCAGCGCTGCCCGACGGGCACGTCCTGCATGTGCTCGAACGTGGTGCCATCGAAGACCTGCAAGGTCTTGTCGCGCGATGCGGCCACCAGCAGCCGCTTGCCCGATGGATCGAACGACACGCCATACGGACCCGTCTTCGTGTCGACGGTCTTCACGGTCTTGAGGCTCGTTCCGTCGAGCACGACGAACTTGTTCGCGTTCTCCAGCGTGACGACATACTGCTTGCCATCGGGCGACGCCTTGATGCCGCGCGGGCGCGAGCCCTTCGCGAGCTTCACGGTGCGTACCGGCTTGCCCGTTCCGACGCGATAGACCGACACGGTGTCATCGCCCTCGTTGGTCACCAGAATCAGCTTGCCGTCCGGCGAGAACTCGACGCCCTCGGTCTCGTGCCCGCTCTTGACCGAATGCGTGACCTTCATCGTCTTCAGATCGACGATGGCGATTTCGGCGGGCGGCGAGTTGGGATCGTCGTCGTCTTTCTCCGGCTCGCCCGGCTTCGGCGGGCCGCCGCTTTCGCCCGGCTCGTAGGTCACGTACGCATGGCCGCCGAACACGCGCACGAACTCCGGATTCTTGCCGATCTTCGCGCGGCGCACGACCTTCCCCGACGACGTATCGATCTCCGACAGATCGCTCGTCGCCTTGTTCGCCACGTAGAGACGCGTGCCGTCCTTGTTCAGCGACAGGCCGCGCGGGCCGTCCTTGCCGAGGTCCCAGGTTTTCGAGAGCGAGAGGTTGTCGAGATCGATTACGCCGACGCCGGCGTTTTCGGTCGTCACGTAAGCGGTCGGCGCGGCGGCGTGCGCGAGGCTCACAGCAAATGCGAGCGATGGCGCGAGGACCGCCGCTTTGAATCTGACATGCATGGTCGTCTCCAGCGGTTTCGTTGGCTTGTTCGAGTTCGTGGTCCAACTTAGCCCAATCGGCGCTGCCGTGGCAACGGCATCGGCCGGGAGAAATTCCCGAATTCGCCAACGGATGTTGCGACGCGCCAATCTAGCGCGTCGCGGCGGGATCGCTCGCGAGCAGATCGACGAGCGCCTTCGCGCCGCGCCGCCACGACAGGTCGGTGTTGCCGCGAATGTCGACCGAGCGCTGAAAGAGCGGCGCGCCGGTGCCCGCATCTTCGACGCGCAGGTTCATGTTGAGGATCAGATTGCTGATCTTCTGCACCCAGCACACCCCGACACGCGACGCATCGAGTTGCTTCGCCACGCGCAATTCGCAGCCGTTGCACGCGTTCATGTCCTGCGTGCGTTGCAGCGATGCGATCAGATCGCCGGCGTTCGCATTGTCGGCGACACGAAACAGCGCGCGCTCGCGCAGGTCGTCGCGCAGCGCGCCGCTCACCATCGTGAGTCGCTCGGACTGAATGCGGTTGATTTCAGCGTCGTTGTAGGCGGCGTTGTCGTCGATGAGCGTGCAGTCGAGCATCGCGATCGATTGGGATGCGTCTTGCGCGAACGCGCCGCTCATGACGATGGCGAGCGCCATCGCGAGCATGGTGCGAAGCAGGTGGATCATGGTCGTGGCCTCGATGATGAGCGGCAGGATGCGCCAACAGCAGATCGCAGACCTGTTCGCGCGCATCCAACATACCGGCCGATGCCGCGGCGATCAAGAGGCGCATCGAATGAACGGAAGGTGCCGCGCGCCACGCCACGCATGCCTTGCAGCGACGCATGAGCGCACGCTCACATTCGTCACATCGAATGGCATGGCGCTTGCAAAAACACGGGCGAGCATGTGCCGTGCTCGACACGTCCGATTCCATTTAGCCAGGGAGAACCATCATGAAACACACGCTTGTCATCCAGGATCTGCCGCCCGGCGGCGCACAAACCGACGAAGCGTCGCTCACGCCTGCGCAGATGAAGCGCATCGTCGGCGGACGCGCGGTGCTCGCGACCGTCGACGGCCGCGGCTACGCGACCATCGACGATTGGGACATCAACACCGCGATCTTCGAAGGGCGCATCAAGGGCAGCGAACGCGACAATTGACGCGCACGCACGCCGGGCACGCATCGCTTGCCGGATGCGTGCTCACGATGCCGCGCGCAACGCCTCGTCCGCGACGGCAAGACGCGAGGCCATCATCTTCACGACGAAGCGATGCCATTCCTGCGCGGTCAAAGGGTCGTCGAGTTCGAGCGTGCGCAGGCCCGCGAGGGTGAGACGCCGCAGGCGCGCGGGTTCATCGGCGACGACATCCGCGCTGCGCGGCGCGTTCGTATAAACCGCCATCTCGCCGATGATCGTCCCCGGGCCGAATGAGCGCAGCCGCACCGAGCGCCCGTCCGCAAGCGGCAGCGACACGGTCACGCGCCCTGCCTCGACGATATAGAGCGCATCGCCCGCGTCGCCGCGCCGAAACAGCGCTTCGCCCGCGCCGATGTCGCACACATCGAGCAGGCCGGCGAGCCCTTCGAGCGCGCGCGCCGTGAAATGCGGCGCGAGCATCGCGCGAAAATCTCCGGCTGGCACGCACGGTTCGGGCGCGCGCGTCAACGCGGCAAGCTGCTGCGCCTCGATCCATTCGAGGCCCGCATCGAGCGTGTCGAACTCGCGCAGGCCGAGCGAGAGCGCGCCAGTGCGCGTGAGCAGCGCGCGCGAGTTGCGCGGCAACGCGGTCAGCACGAGATCCGCGCCGATCGCCCCGCAAGCCTGACGCAGCTTCACGAACGCGAGCGACACCGACGCGTCCATGCCGTTGGTCCACGCGAAGTCGAGCACGACATAGCGCACCGGACGCGGCCCATGCGAGCGAATGCGCTCGCGGATGCGCTGCAGCATCGAATTCGCCGAGCCGAAGAACAGAAAACCCTGCAGGCATACGCCGCAGATCTCGTCGCCGCGATCGATCAGAAGCCGCGTTTCCTCGATGCTGCGTTCGACATTCGAAGTGCGCGTGCGGCCGTCGAACTCCATACGCACGCAGCCGGCGCGGCCATAGAGCAGCGCGAACGTGACGCACGCCGCGACCACGCCCGCGACGACGCCGGCAATCACGCCATAGAACGCGATCACCGCGAGAATCAGCGGCACGAGCAGATATTCATGCCACGTGAGCTTGCGATACGCGCCGACGAGCCAGTCCATCATGAGCCGCAGACCCATGTAAATCTGCATGCCGACGAGCACGGGCACCGGAAAGAGCGACACGAGATCGGGCGACGCGATCAGCACGAACAGGCACGCGAGCGCGGCGAACACGCCCGCGGCGCGGCTCGTCGCTCCAGCGCGCGCGTTGAGCATCGAGCGGTTATACGACTGATAGCCGACCATGCCGCCGAACAGACCGCTCGCGATATTCGCGAGGCCCGCGGCGCGCATCTCGCGATTCAGATCGATGTCCTGTCCGGTCGCCGCGCCCATCGCGGTCGAGTTCATGATGATCGTGATCGCCGATACCGACGTGACGATGAGCGTCTCGGGCAGGTGCGCGACGATCGCGCGCCAGTCGATCTCGCCATGCGCCAGCGACGACGGCAGATGCAGCTCCGGAATGTGCAGCGCGTGCATCGGCACATGCTGGAGCAGAAGGCCCATGTTGCGGGCATCGTCGGGCGAGATGCCGGCGACGCGCAAGAGCACATAGAAGAGCACGATGCCGATGACGAGCGTGATCGGCAACGCGGCCGAATGCCGCCAGGTGCGCGCGAGGATCGTCGCAAGCGCGCCGACGAAAAGCGCGGGCGCCCACGCGAGCCAGTGCAGTTGCACGAGCCGCGGCAGCGTGTGCCAGTCGAGCGCGACGCCCGTCAGTACGCGAAACGCGCCCGCGATCAGCAGATAACCCGTGCCCGCGAGAAAGCCGCCCATCACCGGATACGGCAGGAATTGCAGAGAGCGGCTGCGCTTGGACGAACCGATCGCGAAGAGAATCAGCCCCGTCACGAGCGAGCACAACGCGATGGCGACGAGCACCGTCAGCAGGATCACGGTAGGCGTGCCGCCGTTCGCGCGCACGCTGCTCGCGACGCCCGCCGCGACGCCGACGAGAAACGCGGTCGCGTTGCTGTCCGGCCCGCCGATGTTCATGCGCATCGAACTCGTCAGCGCGATGACGAACGCCGTGACGATGCAGCTGACGAGCGCGGTGGGTACGCCGAGTTCGGCATAGCGCGCGAGATCGGCGCTGAAGATGAGCGTGCCGAGGCTCATCGCGTAGCACAGCATGACGAGCGTGGAGACGGTGCCCGCGGTGATGTCGCCGACGAGCGCGGTCGCGCGCGGCATGGCGCGCGCAAGGACCGTGCGATGTGGCGTGGCTGGCTTCACGGCGCCTCCCGAAGCGGGGAAACGGCTGACGGATGCGCTCGCGCGCGAGTGCGCGCAAAGTATCCGTCGGGCGCGAAGACGATGTCAATTCTCCGCTTACATCCTACGTGAGCGTGCACCGCGGTGGATTCATCGCGGCAACAGGAGTAACGTTGACGAGCGAGCGAACATGACTCCAAGGAGGCGATCATGCCCGACGATCCCGCTCAATGGCACGTCTTCGATTACGAAGGGTTCGAGATACACGTGCTGCCACAGTTGAAACCGACGCCCGAGCACGCGCCGCAAAGCAAAGTGGACCGCTATGTGTATATCGGTCATGTGTGCAGGCCCGGCGCGAACGCGAATATGCCGGGTGAAGCGGTGCACTTTCATGCCGACGGCGAGGACGCCTACAAGTCCGCGCAGGACGCCGTGGACGATGCGCGGCATATCGGCAAGAGCATCGTCGATGGCACGCATCCGGATCTTTCGGTGCTGCCGCTCGTGTCGCATCACCATCATCCGGGATGAGCGAACCACAACCCAACGACAGCGACGCGCACGTCGAAAGCCTGAGCGCGATCACGCTCGCGACGCACGACATGTCGCGCGCTGTGCGCTTTTATGAAGCGCTCGGCTTTCGCATCCTCTATGGCGGCGCGAACGAGGCGTTCACGTCGTTCGCGCTCGGAAACTCGTTTCTCAATCTCACCAGCGAGACGCACGGCCCGATCCGGTTCTGGGGCCGCGTCATCATCTACGTGTCCGACGTGGACGCGTTCTATCGGAAGGCGCTGGCGCACGGCATCGCGCCGCAATTCGCGCCACGCGATGCGCCGTGGCACGAGCGCTACTTCCATCTCACCGATCCCGATGGTCACGAACTGAGCTTCGCGCGCCCGCTTTGATCCGCGCGCCGCGGGCACGATGTTCGCTTGGATGTCAGTGACGGGTAACGTACGTATCGGCCATTTGATATGAACGATCGCGCACATACCCGCGCAGCACGTTGGATGACGATGAATCCATGGCGTTACGGGTTTTGCATGAACGGGGTGCAGCAGAAGGGCGCGCGAAAGCTCACTGTTGCTATTTCGCAAAAACGGGCACGGCTCACGGATTCGAGGCGTAGAGTTAAAGTGCTTTGTCAAGAACGTGATGCGTTGCGGCAGGGGTTTCATCGATCGGGGCGTTAAACATCGGCGAATTCGGCCGATAACCCGATCATGAATGCCGCATGCAGGAGACTGAAATGAAATGCGCGAATGAGCGGTCCCTTCGTTACCAGGTCGAAAAATGGCTCGCGCCGGGCAGCATGCCCGTGCATGTGAGGCAGTTCAGCCGCACGCGTTCCGACAGGCGTCGCTATGTGTGTGTCGAAGCCCTGCACGGGGCGGCGTCGAGAGCACTGTTCTTCTTCCGTCACGACGACGGCCACTGGTGTGTCTACCCGCCCGCGCCGAAGCAAAGCAATATGCGCAGCGAAAGACTTGCAGCCTGACTGATCGCTTTTACCTGATTCGATTTTTGGTTTTTCGCCGCCCCGCTCATAAAACAGGGCGTTCCTCGCGAATGCAGTCAATAATCAGAAACGCAGATTGTTGAGGAACTGAAACCACATCGCGCCGAGCGGATTAGAAGCGTCGGCGGTGGCGGCTTCCTTCTCTTCCTTCTTGTCGTTGCCACGTGCCTCGACTTCTGCTTCCGGCGCTTCTTTTCGTTCTTCTCTTGCCTGACGCGATTCATGCAGCGCGATCGCGCTGTCCGCGATCTGCCGCGCGGTGGGTTCATCGCACGACGCGCCTAGCAGCACGCCGAACACGACATCGCGGTTATGTCCTTGCGAGGCGAAACGCATCGCGAGCGACACGCGCTCCGCATAGAGCGCCTCACGTGCCTCACGTTCCTTCGCTTCGCGCGCCTCGCGCTCCGCTTCTTCCTGACGCACGCGCTCCTGCCAGCGGCCCATCTCTTCGGCATAGATACGGTCGTAGACCCCGCGCTGGGCCGGGTCGGAGAGGATGGCGTAGGCTTCCTTGATTTCCTGGAACTTCGCGCGTGCGGCGTCTTCGTTGCCCGCGTTGCGGTCCGGATGGCAGCGCATCGCGGCCTTGCGATACGCGCGCTTGATTTCTTCTTCCGTGGCGTGCTCGTTCACGCCGAGCGTTTCGTATAGCGTTGCCATCTTGCGTTCGGTGGATACGGGTCGACCGAGCATCGTAACACGCGAAAAACGGGGTCTCTTCGCCCGATGCGGCATTGCAACACGGATCTCATCGGCCGGTGATCGTGCGCGCGGCCGTGCTGCCGAGCGTGTCGAAGATGGCGCGCGCCGGCTTCAGATAGCGCGCGATATGAAGGCGGATATTGATCACCGCCAGCACGAAGATCACGAGCGTGATCAGCAGATAATCGCGCCGTTCGGGCACGATCTGATAGCGCGTATGCAGCAGCACGAACACGATCCACACCAACGCCGGCGCGTGCACGCTCCAGTGCCGTTGCGCGAAATACCACGCGATGCGGCGCACGTCGCGCCGTGACGCGCGATCGAGTCCTGCGAGCGCGGGATGACGGGTGAAGAACAGAGGCATCGGAACGAATCCTTGCGCGCGCGGCCATCATCGCGTCATGAAGGCCTGCGAGAATCGCGCGTTTTCACGTCATCAGCATACCCTTTCCTTACGATGGCCCTTTCTCTCGACGACATCCGGCATCTCTTCGATCAGCACGGCTCGATCGCCTATAGCGGCGAGCCGGTGACGCAGTTGCAGCATGCGCTGCAAAGCGCGACGCTCGCCGAGCAGGCAGGCGCAAGCCGCGAACTCATCGTCGCCGCGTTGCTGCACGACCTCGGGCATTTGCTGAACCTGCAGGGCGCAACGCCGACCGAACGCGGCGTCGACGATCTGCATCAGTACTTCGCGCTGCCGTTCCTGCGCCCGCTCTTTTCCCCCGCCGTGCTCGAACCGATTCGCCTGCATGTCGATGCGAAGCGCTGCCTGTGCGCGATCGACCCGTCGTATCACGCGCTGCTATCGGCGGATTCGGTACGCAGCCTGCGCCTGCAAGGCGGCATGTTCGACGATGAAGCCGCGCAAGCCTTTCTCGCCAAGCCCTACGCGCAGGACGCCATCGCGTTGCGACGCTGGGACGACGAAGCGAAAGACGCGCAGCGCGTCACGCCCGGGCTGGCCTATTTCATGGAGATGGCGGCAAGCGTCGCGCTCACGCGTGCCTGAGCGCGCACGCGCTGTATCGCGCTAGACTGTGCGCCATGCAACCATCCCCATTTCAGCACGCCTTGCAGCAAGCCTTCAGCACCCGAGCGAGCGCGGCATCGTGAAAGGCGGCAACTTCCGGATCACCGCCGCCGTCATAGCCAGCGCGCTCTTCATGCAGAACATGGACGGCACGATCGTCGCGACCGCCATCCCGACGATGGCCCGCGATCTTCAGGTCGATCCGGTTCATCTGTCCAGCGCGATCACCGCGTATCTCGTCGCGCTGACCGTGTTCATTCCCGCGAGCGGCTGGGTGGCCGACCGCTTCGGCGCGCGCCGCGTGTTCATGTGGGCGATCGCCACGTTCACGCTCGCGTCCGTCGCGTGCGCCGCCGCGATGAATCTGCCGCAATTGCTGGCGGCGCGCGTCGTGCAAGGTCTCGGTGGCGCGATGATGGTGCCCGTCGGCCGCCTGATCCTGTTTCGCGGCGTCAAGCGCGAAGAACTCCTGCAGGCGACGACCTGGCTCACGATGCCCGCGCTCGTCGGTCCCCTGCTCGGTCCGCCGCTCGGCGGCTTTCTCACCGACGCGCTCTCGTGGCGCAGCATCTTCTGGGTCAACGTGCCGGTGGGCATCGTGGGCCTGCTGCTCACGTGGAAGCTGCTGCCGCCATCGCCGATCGAGGATCGCACGCCGCCCGATCTGCAAGGGATGCTGCTGTCGGGCGCATCGCTCAGTCTGTTCATGATCGGCATCGAGAGCGCGGGGCGGGGCGTGCTGCCGGTGGGCGTGCCGTGGATCTGCGTCGCCGTCGGCCTGCTGCTCTTTCGCGTGACGGTGCTGCATTGCCGGCGCGTGTCGAATCCGGCCATCGACTTCTCGCTGCTGACGATTCCCACGTTCCACGCCGCGACCGTCGCGGGCAGCCTGTTTCGCGCCGGCGCGGGCGCGCTCCCCTTTCTCGTGCCGCTCACACTGCAAACTGGTTTCGGCTATAGCGCGACCGCGAGCGGCTTCGTCACTTTCGCGAGCGCGCTCGGCTCGTTCTGCATGCGCCCGATGACCGCGCTCGCGTTGCGGCGCTTCTCGGTACGCACGGTTTTATGCGCGGGCAGTGTCGTGTTCGCGGCGGTCCTGCTCGTCTGCTCGACGATGTCGCAAGCCTGGCCCGCCGCCGCGATCTTCGTGCTCCTGCTGCTCGGCGGACTCGGGCGCTCGCTCAGTTTCGCGACGATGGGCGCGCTCGCCTTCGCCGATGTGCCCAAGCCGCGTCTGGCCGCCGCCACGTCGTTTCAGGGCACGGCGCAGCAACTGATGAAGGCGGTCGGCGTGACGGTCGCGGCCGGCACGATCCAGGCGACCATGCTCGTTTCCGGCAGCGCGCACACCGAGCGCTGGCAGCTCGCGTGCGGTTTTATCGTAACCGCGCTCGTCGTTCTGGCCTCGCTACCGATGTTCCTGCGGCTCTCGGAACAAGCAGGCGAAGGAATTTCCGCTCCCTCGGCGAAACGCGCCGAGCGCACGTAATTCGTGTCGATTTCCGAAACGAAACATCAGATTTAAGACAAGTCTATGATCCACAAGGATTTTTTCTGCGGCTATAATGCGATTCCGCTTTGATCCGTCCAACCGATGCGCCGTTTCCTCGTCATCCTTGCCGCCCTTTCAGTCACGCTGAGCGCCTCACACGGCGCGCTCGCGCAGGAGAATCCGCTCGCCGCAAGCGATGTCGCGGCGCAGTCCACCGCCGAGCAAGACCCGAAGATCCAGCAGGCAAGCCACAAGATTTCGGAAGTTCTCACGCGCAAATTCGGCGTGGCGCGCGAAAAGGCTCAGACGATCGCAACGGCGGTCATGTCATCGGCGTCCAAATATTCGCTTCCTCCAGCGCTACTGCTCGCCATCATCTCGATCGAATCGCGCTTCAAGGAAACGGCCAAAGGGCCGAACAATGCCACCGGGCTGATGCAGGTCGTGCCGTCTGCGCACAAGCGGCTCGTGCGCAACGTGGATCTGACCGATCCGGAAGACAACATCGAAACCGGCTCGGCCATCCTGCACGGCTATATGAAATCCGCCCAGGGCGACCTCGACGCCGCGCTGAAGAGCTACGGCGGCTCGCGCGCCTATGCCGAGAAGGTCAGCTTGCGCGCGAAAACGTTCGAACCGGCAGCATCGGTAGATGCCGCATCGGCGAACGGTCAGTAACAGTCAGTTTTCTCTTCGAAGTAATATCGCGCGCCGCTGCCTGGCGGATGCCGCAATCGCGTCCGGACGACGCGGCGATCGCACCTGAATGCGCGCTGGCTCCGAGTCAATAACCCTTCTGCGTGCCGGTGCCCTTCGACGGCGTGCCGCCCGAATTCATGTTGCCGTTATTCGGCGCGCTGCGTTGAATCGTGTTTTGATCCTGGCTCATGCCGTTGGTGGCATCGTTGCCCATGCCACTCTTCGCGCCGGTGCCGGCTGTGCCGTCCGACGAGCCGCCCATTCCAGTGCCGCTCATGCCGACACCGCCGCCCTTGCCCGCCGCCGCCGAGCCGGAACCGGACGAGCCATTGCCGCCCCCGCCCATCGAGCCGCCTGCTTGCGCATAAGCGCCGCCCGACAAGCCCAGCACGAGCGCGGAAATCACCAGCTTCTTCGTAGTCGCGTTCATCGCAAGTCTCCAGAGTTTGCGTATCGGTCGCGGCGCATTCGACGCAGCGATCGTGTACACATCAGCGCAAGCGACGTGCCGCGTCTTCCTTGCCTGGGCGATCAATAGCAGGGCACGTAGGCGCCGCGATAGTTGTCGTAGCAGTAGCCGGGCGGCTGTGCGGGTTGCGTGTAGACCGGCTGCGCGTACGCGGGTTGTTGATAGACGGGCTGCGCATAGGTCGGCTGGGCACTGGCGACCGATGTCACCAGCGCGCCCAGCACCGCGCCGCCGATCAGCGCCCCGACGATCGCACCGCCATCGCCGCCGCCATGATGACCGCCGCCATGCCCATGCGCCGACGCCTGGCCCGCCACCGTCAAACTACCGATCATCAACAAGACAAGTGCTGCGCGTTTCATGAGCTTCTCCATTTCCCGTTTGGCCGGGTTTATGGAAGTCATCTTAAGCAGACAGCTAAGAAATAACTGCAGCAGTTGGTAACTGCACATTTCAACGATTACAAATACGCGGATGAATTCTCTTCGGATGCCGAAGCGTATCGAAGGCGTTACAAATCGAATTGAATTCGCACAACGGTAACAACTTTCCGATCGATCCCGGTAAAGCAATTCGCCGGCACACGCCACGCCAGCCGCTTTTACCGCACGCCGTTTCATTTGCTCGCCACTGGTTACTGTTTGTCACCAGAAGACTGTCAACTATATCGACGGACCCGGCGTTTTCATCGTCAACGCGGCGCACTGCGCGCCACGTGTCCTCAAAGAAAAGATCAAGGGAGTTTCAAACCATGAAGAAGATCGTCGCTGCTCTCGCATCCGCCATGCTCGTTTCCACCGTATTCGCGCAAACCGCCGCAACCGATGCCGGCAAAGCGCAACTGAAGGCAAACAACGAAAAAGCCGAGGCTCAGGCGACCGCCAACAAGAAGAAGGCCGATGCGCAGCACGATGCCGCCAAGGCACAGGCGTCGGCGAACGAGGACAAGGCATCGGCGCAAGCCGACGCCAACAAGGAAGCCGCGAAGGTAGCGCAGGCGACCACGCCGGAACAGGCTTCCGACGCTCGCGGTGATGCCGCCAAGGCACAGGCGAAAGCCGACAAGAAGAAACACGCTGCACAGACGAAGGCCAACAAGAAGAAGCAGGACGCAGCAAAGGATGCCAACGTGGCGCAAGCAAAGGCCGATAAGGAAAAAGTCGAGGCGCAAAGCGACGCTAACAAGACGGCCGCCGATGCGAAGGTGGACGCGGCTAAGAAGTAAGGGAGGCCGTCACCATCGCATCGCGCACTGGGCATTGCATATCGATAAAACCAGTGCGTTCGATTCGGGCGAGCCTTCGGGCTCGCCTTTTTGCATTCGACTAAAGGAAATGCTCTACTTGCCCATGTCGCCGCGCGGCTTATCATTCGTGAAATAAAAGAACACGAAGGAGACGCCCGACATGCGTACGCTGACCGATCAGTTGTCGCAATACGCCGCTTATCACCGCGACAGGCGCAATATCGCCACGCACTTCGTCGGCATTCCGCTCATCGTGCTTGCGATCGCCGCATTGCTGAGCCGTCCCGCATGGCCCGTGTTGTCGGGTGCGTTTCTGCTCACGCCCGCCTGGGTGCTGTTCGCGCTGGCCACGCTCTACTATCTCTGGCTCGATGTGCCGCTCGGCATCGCAATGGGCATCGTCTCCGCGTCGAGCGCGGCGTTCGGGCAATGGGTCGCGTCGCAAGGCACATCGATATGGCTGGCGATCGGCGTCGGCATGTTCGTGATCGGCTGGGTGTTTCAGTTCATCGGGCATGTGCGCTATGAACATCGCAAGCCCGCGTTCGTCGACGATATCGTCGGACTCTTGATCGGGCCGCTCTTCATTCTCGTCGAGCTGATGTTCGGGCTCGGCCTGATGCGCGATCTGCACGACGCCATCGAAACGCGCACCGCGCGCTGATCAGTCGACGCGCTCGATTTCCTCCGCGACGGTTTCATGCTCGACACTCGCGTGATGCTCGCTCATCGGCAATGCTTTCTTGCGCGAGCGCTCGCGCATCAGAAGACGCGCGCTATGCACGCCCGTCAACACGACGGCGATCCAGATCGGCACATACGTACCGAGTTGCCGCATCGAAAACGGCTCGCCGAGCAGCAGCACGGCCACGCCGACGAGCAGCACCGGCTCGACATAACCGAGTATGCCGAAGAGCGCGAGCGGCAGATGACGGCTCGCGCGCAGATACGACGCCAGCGCGATCGTGCTCAACGCGCCGAGACCGACAAGCAGCAAGCCGAGCTGCGGCGAGCCGGCGACATCCGCGAACGAGCCGCGCACGATCAGCATGATCACGGCGACGGGCGCGATCAACATGATCTCCACCGCGAACGACACGAGCGGATCGGCGTTGAGCTTGCGGCGCAACACGAAATACGGCGGATAGCCCAGCATCACGACGAGCGTCGGCCAGGCGAACGCATGCGTGACGACGAGCTCATGCGCGACACCCACGGCCGCCGCGACGACGCCCGCCCACTGGAAAGCATCGAGGCGCTCGCCGTAATGGAAACGTCCGAGCAGCACCATCGCGAGGGGCAAAAGGAAATAGCCGAGCGATACTTCGAGCGCACGCCCGTGCAGCGGCGCCCAGAGAAAGATCCACAGCTGCACGCCGAGCAACGCGGCGGCGGCGGCGAACGCCAGCAGCAGATGCGGCGTTTTGGCGAGCCTCGAAACGAGGGCGCATAATTGCGGCCAGCGCTTTCGCACCGCGACGAGCGCAAGCGCGCCGGGCAATGTCCACACGATGCGCCATGCGAAGATGTCGAGCCCGTCGAGTGGCGCGAGCCATTTCGTATAGCCCGACATGAGCGCGAAAAGCGCCGAAGCGCCGACGGACAGCGCGATGCCGCGCGCGAGGTCATGCTGATTCATCAAGGGTGGCGCTCTGCGCGGAAGGTGAATGCAAGCCGAATGAAACGGGACGTCGCATTCTAAACGCCGCGCGCGGGCCTTTTTCAAAACCTGCTTCAAACACGAGCCGGCGGGCGCGCCCGCTTCTTGCTAAACAAAGGCTTCGCATTTCGGCATGAACTTCGCCGCGTGAACCTGGCACCAAGAGCGCCGTCTCACGCGACTGTCTTTAGCCGGTCATGATGATCGGCGACCCTTGGCGGTCCGGCCCATGGCTCCGGTCCGTTTTCCACAGTCCCGAGCGGCATTGCGCACGAACCCGCCGCTCACGTCATTGCATCCGCAGCAACACGCGCCGTGCCATCGCCTTTGAAGATCGCACGCGAAGAAAACGCCGCTTCGATGGAGACGTCATGACTCAACCCGCCTTGTCGCCCCGCTTTGCCAACGCCTTCGCGGAGGCCGTGTACACAGGACTCAGCAAGCGTCCGCAAAAAGAATTGCCCTCGATGTATCTGTATGACGAAGTCGGCTCCGCCCTCTTCGAAGTGATCACGGCGCTGCCCGAATACGGCGTCACGCGCGCCGAAGAGCGCGTGCTGAAGGATCACGCCGCCGATATTGTCGCGGCCATGCCGGGCGAGATTCAGGTCGCCGAACTGGGCAGCGGCAGCGGCCGCAAGACGCGCCGCATTCTCGAGGCGCTGTGTAAAAAGCAGCCCACGGCTTACCATCCGATTGAAATTTCTCGCACCGCGCTGCAGTTGTGCCGACGCGAACTGAGCGATATCGAGCGCGTGTCGATCGTCGGGCATGAACGCGATTATCTCGCGGGATTGTCGGAAGTCAGCTCGAAGCGCAAGGAAGGCGAAAGACTGCTCGTGCTGTTTCTCGGCAGCACCATCGGCAATTTCGCGCGGCTCGCGGCGACCAAGTTCCTGCGCTCGATCCGCGGCATGCTCCAGCCCGGCGATGCGTTATTGCTCGGCACCGATCTCATCAAGCCGCTGCCGGTCCTGATCGCCGCGTATGACGATCCGATCGGCGTCACGGCCGCGTTCAATCTGAATATGCTCGCGCGGATCAATCGCGAACTCGGCGGCGACTTTCCGCTCGATGCCTTCGAACACGTCGCGCGCTTCAACCCCGATGCGCGCAGCATCGAAATGCATTTGCGTGCGAAGCGCGCGGTTTCCGTGCGCGTGCGCGGCGCGGACCTGCGCGTCGAGTTCCGCGAAGGCGAGACTATCTGGACGGAAAGCAGCCACAAGTATGCGGCCGATGAAGTCGCGCCGATCGCCGCCGATGCGGGCTTCGAATGCACGCATCAGTGGCGCGACGAGGAATGGCAGTTTGCGGAGAGTCTGCTGGTGGCGAAGTGACTTAGTGCTGCTCGAAGCGCTCATAACGCTTCTCGACGTAACGCTCTTCGCTATGAAAATCGGTGACGCGGGCATGCGGCGGCCCGCGTCGCAGCCATTCGAGCATCAAATCGACCTGATTGGCCGCGCCCTGCACGATCGCTTCGACGGAGCCGTCGTCGAGATTGGCGACCCAGCCGCGCACACCGAGCGCGTGCGCCTTTCTGACCGTGTAATGCCTGAAGCCGACGCCCTGCACGACGCCGCGCACACGCACGTAATAGGTTTCGATTCTGGTATCCAGATCCGGGCCTGGCATCGCGCTTTCTCCTCTAGAAGTTCATACGGCGCATTGTAGACACGCTCGTCAACTCAGGCGGAACGGCTGCGCCATGTCGGCGCGCTCGCCCGAGCGCGGATGCGGCACGCGCGGCAGCGTGACTTCGAACACCGTGCCGGAATCGGCCGCCGAGCGTACAGCGACGTCGCCGCCATGCATCTGCGCGATCTCGCGGGTAATGTAAAGCCCGAGCCCGAGGCCGCTCGATTCGTGCTGGCGTCGGCCGGAGCGATACGGCGCGAAGATCGTCGGCAGGACCTCGGCGGGAATCTCGCCGGCATTCTGCACGGTGATGGTCACATCGTCCGCGTTGCCGTCGAGCCGCACCTGGATCGCCGAGCCTTCGAGCCCGTGCTGTAGCGCGTTGCCGATGAGGTTCGAAAACACCTGCGAAAGCAGGTCGCCGTCGCCCTGCAAGAGCGTATCGCCCTGGCGCAGCACGAAGATGCGCCCGTTGCCGACGCGCGCCTCGTATTCATCGACGATATTCTTCGCGAGCGTCATCAACTCCACCGCGCGCGGCTGCAAGGTCACGCGCCCGCCGCGCAGACGCGCGAGGTTCAGCAACTGATCGACCATCCGCACCATTCGCATGCCGCTCGATTTGATGCGCGTGCCGATATTCGCGACGTTCTCGTCCGGCACGAAGCGCGCGAGATATTCCGCCGACGCGATCACCGCCGACAGCGGCGTGCGCAGATCGTGGCCGAGCACGGCCATCAGCATCTCGTTCGCGTCGAGCAGTTGCTGCACGGTCGCAAGCTGCGTCGCGAGCTGCTGCTTCTGACGCTCCATCTGAATGAACACATCGACCTTCGAGTTCAGGATGCGCGAATCGAACGGTTTGTAGAGGAAATCCACCGCGCCCGCTTCGTAGCCGCGGAACGTGCGGCTCGCGTCCTGCGCGGTCGCTGTGAGAAAGATGATCGGCACGTGCGCGGTGCGCGGGCTGCCGCGCATCAGTTCGGCGAGTTCGAACCCGTCCATGCCGGGCATGTTGACGTCGAGAATCGCCAGCGCGACTTCGTGCTTGAGCAGCAGCTCGAGCGCGGCCGGCCCCGATTCGGCCTTCAGCACCGACAGATCCGGCCGCGCGAGCGACGCTTCGAGCGCGGTGATGTTGTTGCGGATGTCGTCGACGATCAGCACGTGGATGGGTTGCGTCATCTGGTGACTCCTTGCCTTCTTGTCATGGCTGACGCCCGATGCATTGCGATAGCCGCATCGCCATGTCGTCCAGCGTCAGTACTTTGTTCACTGCGCCTTGCGCGATCGCTGCGAGCGGCATCGCGGGCGCCGGGGCCGTCGCCGGGTCCTGCGCCCAGCACGCGCCGCCCGCCTCGCGGATCGCGCGTGCGCCGCGCGCGCCGTCGTCGTTCGCGCCCGACAGCACGATGCCGAGCAGCCGCGCGCCGTAGGCATGCGCCGCCGATTCGAACAGCACGTCCACCGATGGCCGCGAGAAGCGCACGGGCGGATCGACGGACAGCGCGATCGCCGGCGCCGCGCCGTCTTCCGACTCGACCAGCATGTGATAGCCCGGCGGCGCGAAATACACGGTGCCCGGCGCGATCTCGTCCTTGTCGAACGGCTCCTCGATGACGAGCTCGCAGCGCGTCGCGAACAAGCCCGGCAGCAGGCTCGGCTGCCCTTGCCGCACATGCACGACGACCAGCACCGGCGGCGCGAAGGCCTTCGGCAACGCGGGCAGCAACTGATTGAGCGCCTCGACGCCGCCCGCCGATGCGCCGATCACGACTGCCCCGATGCGGTCCGCGTCGAACATCGTCACACCCTCTGATAGAGCCGCTCGCGCGCATTGAAGTCCGCGAAACGGTCGGCGTAGGTGGAAAAGCGCAGGCTCTCCTTGCTACCGAGGCCGAGAAACCCGCGCCGCACGAGCGAATCACTGAACAGGCCGAGCGCGCGATCCTGCAGCGCGCGATCGAAATAGATCAGCACGTTGCGGCACGACACCAGATGCGCTTCGAGAAATACGCTGTCCGTCGCGAGACTATGATCCGCGAACACCACGCGCGACTTGAGCGCCTGCGAGAACTTCGCCGCGCCGTAGGCCGCGTGATAGTAGTCCGACAGCGAGCGCTTGCCGCCCGCCGCCAGATAGTTCTGGCTGAAGCCCGCCATCCGCTCCAGCGGATAGATGCCGCTCTCGGCCAGCCGCAACGCTTCGGCGTTGATGTCGGTCGCGTAGAACACAGTGCGCTCCGCGATCTTCTCTTCCGCGAACAGCACCGCGAGCGACCACAATTCCTCGCCGCTGCTGCATCCCGCGACCCACACCTTGATCGACGGATACGTCTGCAGAATCGGCACCACCTGCTCGCGGATCGCGCGGAAATACTGCGGGTCGCGGAACATCTCGCTCACCTGCACGGTGAGGTACTGAAAGAGCCGCGCGAACAGCGCCGGGTCGCGCAGGATGCGCTCCTGCAAGTGCGAAAGCGTCGGCACGCTGAAGTCCTGCACGGCCTGCGCGAGCCTGCGCCTCAGCGAACTCACGGAATAGTGCCGGAAGTCGTGCTGATAGCGCAGGTAGATCGCTTCCAGAATCAGCTTCAGCTCGATGTCGAACGTCGCTTCTTCGTCGTGTCTGCCTTCGTTCATCTGAGAAATGGCTCCGTTCATCGCTGGCGCAGCCATACGCGGCACAGCGAGACGAGCTTATCCACGTCGATGGGCTTGGATATGTAATCGTCCGCACCCGCTTCGAGACATTTCTGGCGATCGCTCGGCATCGCCTTCGCCGTCAGCGCGATGATCGGCAGACGCGCAAATTCCGTGCGCTTGCGGATTTCGCTCATCGCGGTGAGGCCGTCCATCTCGGGCATCATCACGTCCATCAGCACGAGGTCGATATCGCCGCGGCGCGCGAGCGCTTCGAGCGCTTCCCGCCCGTTGCGCGCGATTTCGAGCGTCGCGCCGAGCGGCTCGATCACGCGCGAGAGCGCGAAGATATTGCGCACGTCGTCTTCGGCGAGCAGGATCGTGCGGCCTTCGAATACGTCGTCGCGCTGACGCGCCGCGCGCAGCATGCGTTGCTGCTCCGGCGGCAACGCGCTCTCGACGCTGTGCAGGAACAGCGTCACTTCGTCGAGCAGGCGCTCCGGCGATTTCGCTCCCTTGATGATGATCGATTTCGAGTAGCGGCGCAGGCGCTGCTCCTCTTCCTGCGACAACAATCGCCCCGTATAGACGATGACCGGCGGCGACGCCTGCCCGCTGCCCGTCGACACGCGTTCGAGCAGGTCGTAGCCGGAGCCGTCGGGCAGCGCGAGATCCATCACCACGCAATCGAACGGCGCGCGCTGCATTTCCTCGATGGCCTCGGCGATCGATCCCGCCTCCACGATGCCGACCGTCTCGCTCGCGAGCAGCGCGTGAATGCTCTGGCGCAGCGCCGGATCGTCCTCGACGACGAGCACGCGGCGCATGCCCTGCGCCGAGCGCGCTTCGAGCTTGCGGATCGCGTGGGCCAGTTCCTCGCGCGCGCTCGGCTTGAGCGTGTAGCCGATCGCACCGAGATGGAGCGCGACATCGGCGTGATCGGTCGCGGAAACGATGTGAATCGGAATGTGGCGCGTGAGCGGATCGTGCTTGAGCCATTCGAGCACCGTGAGGCCCGACTGATCCGGCAAGCCGATGTCGAGCAGGATGCCGTTCGGCTGCAGCGAGCGCGCGAGTTCGACGCCCTGCGTGGCGGTGGCCGCGTGCACGCAGTCGAAGTCGAGTTCGTGGGCGAGATCGTAGAGAATGCGTACGAAGGTCTGATCGTCCTCGATGACGAGGATCACGCGATCCGGGCGCTTGCGGTCGGCGCGGTCGTCGACGATGGCGATCGGCTCGGGCATCACGACGGGCGCCTGCACTGGCAACGGCTGCACCGGCTGCACCGTCGCGGGCGCGGGCTCGCTCGGCGCAACGATCGTGTCGAGCTTCGCGGTGACGGTGCCTTCGCGCGCGGCGATCGGCAGCGTCACCGAAAACACGCTGCCCTGCCCCAGTTCGCTCGACACCGACACCGAGCCGCCGAGCAGGCGAGAAAATTCGCGCGAAATCGACAGCCCGAGCCCGCTGCCGCCGTATTTGCGGCTCGTCGTGCCGTCGGCCTGCTGGAACGCCTGAAAGATCATGTCCTGCTTTTCGCGCGCGATGCCGATGCCCGTGTCGCGCACCTCGAAGCGCAGCGCGCTTTCGCTCGCGCGTTCGACCGCGACCGTCACGCGCCCGCGCTCGGTGAACTTGAACGCGTTCGACAGCAGGTTGCGCAGCACCTGCAACAACCGCTGGCTGTCGGTGACGAAGTACTGCGGCACGTTCTCGCCGCGCCCGGTGACGAATTCGACGCCCTTGCTGCCGGCGACGGGCGCGAAGGAATGCTGCAGCGTCTGCAGAATCGAATCGACGGAAGTGGGCGCGAACTGCACGTCCATCTGTCCCGCCTCGACCTTCGACAGATCGAGAATGTCGTTGATGAGCGAAAGCAGATCGCTGTTCGACGAGTGGATCGTTGCCGCGTAACGCACCTGTTCGTCGGTCAGGTTGCCTTGCTTGTTGTCCTGCAGGAGCTTGGCGAGAATCAGCGAGCTATTGAGCGGCGTGCGCAGTTCGTGCGACATGTTCGCGAGGAACTCGGACTTGTACTGGCTCGCGCGTTCCATTTCCAGCGCGTTCGCGGTCAGTTCCTGTTGCGCCTGCAGAAGCTCGGCCTTCTGGCGTTCGAGATGCTGCGTGTGCTCTTCGAGCTGGACGTTGGTCTGTTCGAGTTCGGCCTGCTGCTGTTCGAGACGCGCCTGCGAATCCTGCAACGCACGGCCGCGCTCCTCCAGTTCCTCGTTCGACACGCGCAGTTCTTCCTGCTGCACCTGCAATTCCTCGCTCTGGCGCTGCGTTTCCTCGAGCAATTCGACCATGCGCGCGCGATAGCGCGCCGAACGCAGCGCCATGCCGACCGGCTCCGACGCCATTTCGAGCAGCGCGCGGGCATCGTCGAAACGTCCTTCGCCGCCGACGAAACCGACTTCGATGGCGCCCGCGACTTCGCCATCGGCAAAAAGCGGCGCGATCACCACGCGCGACGCCGCCGCCGAGCCGAGCGCGGAACCGGTTTTCAGATAATGCGACGAAGCGTCGCGCAGTTCGAGCACGCGCTCATCGGCGACAGCCTGGCCGACGAGCCCCTCGCCGCGCGCGATCCGGCGCGGCGCGCTGTCTTCGTCGGGCAACGCCCACGCCGCGACGCGCACGAGCGCATCGCCGTCGAGCGCGTAGACGACGCCCACTTTCGCGTTCACGTACGGAATGATCGAACGCAGGATGCTCACGCCGATCGAAGCCGGAGACTGCTCGCCACGCAATTTGACGGCGAGCTGCATGATGCCCTGCTGCAGCCAGGTCGTGCGTTGTACGGCGAGCCGCGATTTGATATATAGATGCGCCACCGCCGCGAGCACGAGCAGCACGACGATGCCCATCGCGCGATTGACCTGCAGCACTTCGCGGCTGGCGGTCGGGTCCACCGCCGCGAATGCGTATCCTGCGATCATCAGCAGGGCCGACGCGCCCGCGGTGACGATCGGCACCGCAGGCCGGTCGACCCATACGCAGAGCACGACCGGCAGCACGTAGAAGACCCAGATCGCGACGCGCATCGGCGTGAGCACATCGATGCAGAACACGACGGCAAGCGTGATCGCGATGGCAAGGTAAATCCAGGCAGTCAGGTTTCGAGTGTCTTGAGGCATCGTTGACCGGTTATGTTCATGTTTTGCGCGGGCCCCGCGCCGGCAGCAGGCACGGACCTTAGCATGAGCCGCAAGTCCTTGTCACATCGGGCTTCGCGGCCGATCGGCGCATGCTTTCCCGCGCGGCAGTTGTTACGAAAGGCGGCCGCGCCAGTGTTTTCAACGAGGTAAGAATGACTGATTTTTCCGGCTCTCGCGTGCTCGTCACGGGCGCCTCGGGATTCGTCGGGTCCGCGGTTGCGCGGCTCGCCATCGAACGCGGTTTCGACGTGCGCGTGCTCGTGCGCAAGACCAGCCCGCGCAAGAACGTCGAATCGCTGAACGCGGAAATCGTCGTCGGCGACATGCGCGACGAGGCATCGATGCGCGCGGCGCTCAAGGGCGTGCGCTTTCTTTTTCACGTCGCCGCCGATTACCGCATCTGGGCGCCCGACCCCAGCGAAATCGAGCGCGCCAATCTCGACGGCACCGAAGCGACCATGCGCGCGGCGTTGGCCGAAGGCGTCGAACGCATCGTGTATACCAGCAGTGTCGCGACCTTGAAGGTGACGAGTTCGGGCGCGATCGTCGACGAGACGAAGCCCTCGGACGCGGCGAGCACGATCGGCGCGTACAAGCGCAGCAAGGTGCTGGCCGAGCGCGCCGTCGAGCGCATGGTCGCGCAGAACGCGCTGCCGGCGGTGATCGTCAATCCGTCGACGCCGATCGGCCCGCGCGACGTGCGCCCGACGCCGACCGGGCGCATCATCGTCGAAGCGGCGACGGGCAAGATCCCCGCGTTCGTCGATACGGGCCTCAATCTCGTGCACGTCGACGATGTCGCGAACGGGCACTTTCTGGCGCTGGAACGCGGGAAAATCGGCGAGCGGTATATCCTCGGCGGGGAGAACCTGCCGTTGCAGCAGATGCTCGCGGATATCGCCGGATTCGTCGGCCGCAAGCCGCCGACCATCAGGCTGCCGCGCGGGCCGCTCTATCCGGTGGCGCTCGGCGCGGAACTCGTCGCCAAACTGACCGGCAAGGAGCCGATGGTCACGCGCGACGCGCTGCGGATGTCAAAGAACAAGATGTACTTCACGTCGGCAAAGGCGCAGCGGGAACTCGGCTACAGCGCGCGGCCGTACGCGCAAGGACTGGAGGACGCGCTCGACTGGTTTCGGGCGAATGGCTATCTCGCTGCATGAAGCACGAAATCATTTCGTGAAACGTTCCGGCAGGCGTAACGGCGCGCAAATCGCCAACTCTTGTATAAGACTTGAAAAAAGTTAAGTCATTGATATAGCAAGGAAAACGCCAGTTTTGTCCGTTCGCGCGCCGCGAAATTCACACGCGCGAACCGCAAAATCAGGCAGAATAGCGGTTTGTTGCCGGAAGGGCGATTGAGGCCGGCGGTTTTTTCCAACCTGTTTTCGGATGTCGAGACAAGCGATGAGTAATCAGCAACCCACCATCATCTACACCCTGACCGACGAAGCTCCGCTGCTCGCGACCAGCGCCTTTCTGC
>Ga0160459_100169_pt1 | contig 36304 bp, 37 predicted proteins | sample HID1973K_E6MG_FD_108208 | JGI IMG/M metagenome (GOLD analysis project Ga0160459, IMG submission 108208) | Enriched mosquito-associated microbial communities from UW Madison campus, WI, USA - HID1973K_E6 MG | ecosystem: Host-associated > Arthropoda: Insects > Digestive system > Unclassified ...
AAAGCAGCCCTGCTGCTACAAGACAGCGCCGCGACGGTCGGCGCCGTCACTTTCTCCAAGGACGCCGCGCTCGAACTACGTGAGCGAATCCTGGCTGCCGCCGGCGAGTCGGCGAAGAGGCGGCTGATCGCCGGTACCTTCCATTCGCTCGCTTTCAAGCAACTGAAACGCCCTGGCGCGCGGGCACTCGATATCGCCTCCGATGGCGACCGGCTTGGCCTGCTGATTCGCGTGATGCAGGAACTAGGCCGCGACGGAAAGGCAGAAGACGCCATTCCAACGATCGAGAAGATCAAAACCAATTTTGGGCGGTGCGACCCGGATACTGCCGACGGCGAGCTCTATCACGCCTATCAGGACGCGCTTGCTCGTAACGGAAAGATTGATTTCCAGGACATGCTGCGCCTCGCTGTGGAGGGGATGGAGCAGGGCACGATTGCCCCATACGCGTTCACCTATCTGCTCGTTGACGAGTTTCAGGATACCGACCCGCTGCAGTACCGGTGGATCGAGCTTCATGCGAGGGCGGGTTCGGTCGTGACGGTCGTCGGCGACGATGACCAGAGCATCTACGCATTTCGTGAGGCGCTGGGCTATCGGGGCATGGAGTCGTTCATCCAGTCGTTCGCGGCAAAGCCCGTCGTCTTGGGCAGCAACTACCGGTGCCGCGCAGAGATTTTGGGCGCAGCGGACCGGGTGATTCGGAATAACGCCGACCGCATCGCAAAAGTGCTGCGTGCGGAAAAGGGCTCCGGCGGTACTGTGCAAACGTCCCGCCATCCAGATGAGTATGACGAGGCAACCGCGGCGGTCGAGGTGCTCGGGCCGTTGCTCGCGAAAGGGCAGCGCGCAAGCCGATCTGGTCGTGACGCCGTCCCGGCAGACGATCTGTGTCGACTTTGACGGGCCGCCCGACATGCAGCGTCTGACAGCAATCGCGCTCGACGCGACCGACAAGTTCGTGCGAATTCGTTGGCAGGTCGACGAAGAGCACAAACAGTCAGTGGACCGGGACGCGATCGCGGCGCTGTTTGGCAACGCGGCCGAGTTGAAGGTCGAAGCTCGGATTCTTCCCGTGGTCCGCTCACGCGCCCAAGGCATTAGCCTCGAGACGTCCATTGATCGAAAGCTCGAGCGCTGGTGTGAGCACACTTCGGTTGATCCGGTGCCCTTGCTTGATCGGCTGCAGCTGCTGGAAACGGGGGACGCGGAGGCAATCGCCGCTGGCGTGATGGCTCGACTGAGCGATGCAGACCCGGCGCATCCGTTCGCAAATGACGGGCTGCCCGCATTGTCGAGCATGCCCGAGCCTGTGCCGGTCGCTGTCCAAGAAGGTCAGAGTGACGACGTTAGCGACGATGCACTGCCAATGCCCGATGCGACGGTGGAAATCGTCGAGTCGGCTACGGCAAGTCAGCTTTCGTGGCTCAGCGATGATTTGTCCGCGGCTTAATCTGCAAATGACGTAGCCGCGCATGCAAGGGAGGCCAGTACGGCTCCTCTGCCTGAACACGCAAGCCGTGTTCCGATAGCCCGTCATCGTCGCTATCGAAACAGAGGTTTCACCGCGTCTTTGACGCATCGACTAGTAGTGGCAGGACCTTTCTCTAGCAGTTCATTTTTTCTTTCACCCTGGCGGGGAGCGATCCCTTCCGGGGCCGCATTCCGCCCACCATAACGGAGTGCATTATGTTTGGTCTTTATCCCGCTGGCCCGAACTGGGTCCGCACTTTCGCTTTAGGCGACGGCTCATCGCGTGATCTTCAAAAGTCGTTGGTCGATCTGGCGGGATTCACCGCTGCGATCCAGCATCAGCCGTTCGGCCAATACCGCGGCGCGGTACTGACGCAGTTCGGTCAGACGCTGCTTCTGCTCGCCACGACGCCCGGCGCGTGCGAGGTTGCTGTCACGCCGACGGTTGAGATGCAGCACCTTCTGTGGTCGTATCAGGAAGGGTATGCAAGCCAGTGGTCTCCTGCCGAGATCCGCAGCCTCACCGGGCATAGCGGATGGCAAGAGCTTCTGACGAACGCGCGTCGCGAGTTCAGCAGAGTCTGTGACCAGGTCGCAGCCGCGCTCGATGGGACGCTCCAAGCGCCGCCTCGTGCCATTGCGTCTGCCGACATCAATGCGCCGTTTCCCAACGACGATGACGACGCTTTTTACGCACAGATGGCTGCAATGTCTGCTTCGATGAGCTTGTCGGAGGACCTGCCATGCGGCCTCTGAAATTGACACTTGAAGGCTTCGTTGGCGTGCGCGATGGCATGAAGCGCGAGAGCATGACGCTCGATCTGGAAGCGCTGCCGGATGGCCTGATCGCCTTGACCGGCCCAAACGGTGCGGGCAAGACCACGATCATGGACAACTTACACCCGTATCCGATCATGCCGTCGCGTGCGTCGAAGCTGTCGGTCGACGCCTTCTCGTACTGGGATCACATCTGTGGCACCAGTGCGCTGAAAGAACTCGAATGGGAGCACGACGGCATCCGCTATCGCTCGTCCTTAACGTTTCGCAAGCCCGGCAAGACAGGCAAGGCGGAGTACTACCTTGCCTATCGCGGCGTCGACGGTACGTGGCGCCCAGTGTCGCTGCCTGACGGAACGGTGTCGGACGGCAAGGCGGAGTCGTATAACCGCTGTGTCGAGGCGATCAACGGTTCGTTGGAAACGTTCTTCACGAGCGTGTTCTCGGCTCAAAACCGGCGGCCGCTCGCGTCCTACGGTGCGGGCGAGATCAAGACACTGCTGGCTGAACTCCTTGGCATCGACCACCTGAAGGCATTGTCGGCGAAAGCCACCGATGTCGCGAAGGTGCTCGGCAAGTCGCTCGAATGCATCCAGTCTGAGCTTGGTTCGCTAGCCGGAAAGCGGCAACGTAAAGCCGACGCTGAGCAGTCGATCGTCGCGCAGGGGAACACCCTGCGTGCCGCTCGGGAGCAACGCGATGCTGCGCTTGAGCAAGCGAGCAAGCTGGCTCAGGAGCGGGCGACGCTTGCGGCGAAGCAGACTGAATCTGCGGCGACCGAGGCTCGCCTGCGAGAGCTGGGAATACGCCGCGACGAGTTGGGGCGTGCCCTGAAAAGCGCGGCCGACGACGAGCAAGCAGCAGCGATTCGTTGTCAGCAGCGCGTTTCCGTGCTGAGTCGAACCGTGGCCACGCACCAAGCAACGCTGGCTCGCCGCGAGGCGATCATGGGTGCGGCGGCTAAGCGCGATGAGGCCGAGTTGGCGATTGCGCGCGAGGAAGCTAGGTTTGCTTCCCTGCAGCGCGACATTGCCGATTTGGAGGTCAAACGCGCGACGTTGACGACGCTCGATGCAACGCTTACCAGCTTGATGAGCCAGGGCACGACGAAAGCCGCGCACTTCGACACTTTGAACAAGCAGGCAGCGGTGGCGGAGCAGGTGCCGTGTGTCGGTCATTCGATACATGCGCAGTGTCCGCTGCTCGCACAAGCCTTTCAGGCGAAAGAGCAAGCGGAAGCGCAGCGTTCTTCGGTGGCGAGTCTTCGCGCGGAGTATCGCGAGAAGAAAGCGCAGGCCGAAGCCCTGGCTCGCGTGCCGGCCGAGTTGGCGGCAAAGCGTGTCGAGATGCTGGCCATCACCGATGCCGCCGCGCAGCTTCGCCGTGCACTGCAGGCAGCCGCCGAGCTTGCTGCGACGAAGCCATTGCTTGATGCCTCCGTGGCGGGACTCGAAGCGGCGCAAACCGAGTTGCGTTCGATCGCTGAGGAGAGTACGGCACGCACCGCCAAGTACCAGTTTGAGAAGACGCGTATGGAAGCGGAGCTTGCTCGTATTGCCGAGGAGGTCGGGCGACTCGCCGCTGTCGACGTTAGCGCTGTGATTGCAAAGCTGGATCGCGACATCGCACTGAACCGCGAGACTGTCGCGGCACTGGATGGTCGGATCGAGCAATCCATTCGCTCACAAAGCGTGTTGCAGGCCGAAGCGGAAGCCCTGGCTGTGGAGTTGGAGAAGTTCACGGCCACGCAGTCGCGTGCCGAACGCCTCTCCGACGAGATCGCGCAATGGAAGCTGCTGGCTAAGGGCTTGGGCAACGACGGCGTGATCGCGTTGACCATCGATGACGCGGGGCCGGCGCTGACGCACACCGTCAACGAGCTATTGCTCGCGTGCTACGGCATGCGCTTCACCGTTGAGATCCGCACGCAGCGCACGCTCGCGAGCGGAGAACTGCGCGAAGGCTTCGAGATCCTCGTTCACGACGCCGAGTCCGACAGCAGCAAGTCAGTCTCCGTTATGTCCGGCGGTCAGAAGGTCTGGATCAACGAGTGTCTGACGCGGGGCATCGCGCTCTATCTCGCGCAGAACACCGGTCAGCCGTATCAGACCTTGTTCAGCGACGAGTCGGACGGCCCGCTCGATCCCGAGCGCAAAGTGCAGTTCATGCGTATGAAGCGTGAGGTGCTGCGCCAAGGCGGTTATCAGCGGGAGTTCTTCATCTCGCAGACGCCCGACCTGGTCGCTGAGGCCGACGCAGTCATCGACGTTCAGGCGCTTGCCGCCTGATTTTCTATCAACCCTTGTGGGGAGTTGCCCCACAAGGGCGCTCCCGTTTCCCCCTCTTTCTCGCGCCTTTCGGCGCTATCTACTATGGCAAACCTTTTGATGCTGCTGCTCGCGGCAGCCGGCAGTCCGTCTCACGCAAACGTGGTGCCTCACCACCCTCCAGCGCAGCAAGCCGCACCGGCTACTGCTCAGTCGCAGCCGCCGCGCGCGCCGTACCTGCGTCGCGAGTCCGCGTTCGATAACGGCCGTCTGCGTCGCATCTGACACCGGCTCATTCTCTTTCACTTCTTGACTGGAGCCTTCCATGGGCTATTCCTGCACTGATTTCGTTGACGACGTACTGAACGACATGGTGGTCCGAAGCTGGATTAAGCCCGAGCAGTACAGGGCGGACGACCCGCAAACTCAATGCAATGCGGTGCTGGGCGCGATCAGCGATGCTGATGTGTCGTTGCGCCTCGCCGCTGACGCGAAGCAGTTTCATGCGGAACTGCTCGATTCCGTCGAAACGCTCACCTGTATCGCTGAGAAGCACGGCGCGCTCGCCCTCGCGAATGTCGTCTATCTCCAGACGGCGATCTTGAAGCGCGGGGTGATCGAGCTCACGCGCGAAGAAGCGGACGCGTTCTCTTTCGTCAGAGAGCTGCCTTCGGGCGGGCGCTGGTGGCAGAGCGTCAAGCTGATCGAGTGAGCAGCGGCTGTTTGCCGCCAACGTCTTTTTCTCAACCCTTGCGGGCAAGCGGCCCGCTGGGGTCGCTCCGCGTTCTTTCTGTGGAGTCTTTTCATGTTTGAAGCAGCGAAGCTGGGCGCATCGCCGGAGCAGTTCGTCAACCTCGAAGCGGCAATTAGCTATATCGCCGGCACCGCGACCCACGCGGGCGAGGTTCGCCCGTGGATCCGGAACGTCGAGACGAAAGTGTTCCTGATCATCTGCGGCAGAGTGCAACCCCAAAACGGGGTGCGCCAATGACGCCGCCGTGGCTGGAGCAATACGCCAGTGGCCAGAAGACGGGCTACGCGCAAGCCTTCATGGCTTACGCCGACTATTACGGAGTCGATGGCTCTGCTGACGATGACCCAGAAATCGAAGAACGGATCGCCATGCACCGGCAGCCGCTCGTCGGTTACGCGAGTCGCACGGGCACCCGCCGCAACTTGGCCGCACTGAAGGGCGCCGACTGGCGCTTGTTGGTCTCGGCCAAGGGCGAGTTGCGTACGGAGGGCTTCCATCGCTATGCGTTGGATAACGGCGCTTGGACCGCTTACCAGCAAAACCAGCCCTTCGACGAGCACGCGTTTTCTGTTGCTGTCGAACGGCTCGGCGAGCGGGCCGATTGGCTTGTCCTTCCGAACATCGTCATGGGCGGCATGGCCTCCCTCGACTACTCGCTAAAGTGGCTGGAACGACTTCGCGGGATGCCGTGCCGGATGCTGATCGCAGTCCAGAACGGTATGCAGGTCGAAGACCTCGCCTCGCTTCTGTCGCCTGCTGTCGGCATCTTCATTGGCGGCTCGACAGAGTGGAAAGAGGAGACGGCGCATGTTTGGGGATCGCTCGCAAGACGGCGTCACTGCTATTTGCATGTCGGTCGCGTTAATTCGGCGCGGCGCATACGCATCTGCGCGGCCGCAGGTGCCGACAGCTTCGACGGAACCAGCGTGAGCCGGTATGCGAAGACGCTGCCGCGGCTTGATCGAGCAACGCGCCAGAGCGACTTGTTTGCCGCAGCGCACGACGGTCTCGAAGAGGCGCAACGTGCGACGGCTGACCTTTTGATTTGATTTAGCCATTGAATCCTTTCGGGAGCGCATCCCGAAAGGGTCGCTCCTATTTTCTTGGAGCGAAAAAGATGGAACAGGAAATTATCTTGAAGATGGAAGCTGCTATCAGCGTGATGCAGCGCTATATCGAGCAAGGCTATAGCTTGAGTTGCGGATATAGCGGCGGCAAAGACAGCACCTGCACCTTGGTGTTGATGCTCGAAGCAATCCGTCGCGCGGACCGCTCGACGATCAGCCATTACATCCAGTCGGCTGACACGACGATTGAGAACCCGACGATTGCCAACTTCCTGCACTCGGTCCTCGATGAACTTCAGTTGTACATCGAAGAGTCGTTGTTGCCCGTCACCATACACGTGACGAAGCAGTCGCTATCCAGTCAGTTCGTTGTTTCGACAATCGGACGGGGAACGCTGGTCCGCACGCCGGAAAACGGTGTGCGCGACGGCAGACGCACGCGTGCCTGCGCGGACGAATGGAAGGTGAGGCCGGGAGGGCGCCTGCGAACATTGCTCGAGCGCCGCGCGGCAACTGACGGCGCTCGCGAGGTCATCACGGTGCCTGGTCTGCGCAAGGACGAAAGTGCATCGCGATCCTTGGCGATGGCAGAGCGCGAAGACACCGCCGATGTTGCGGTCCGGAATCGAGGCGGTGGGCTCACGCTTAGTCCCCTGGCCGACTGGTCGTCCGACGATATTTGGACGATGCTCGCGTTGTTAGTCAATCCGGGAAGTATGCCGTTTGGTTCGCCGTTGCTGCCAGCAACGATCCACCGGCTGTCGGAGATCTACCGAGCTGGCAACGGAGGGACGTGCGGCGTCGTAGTGGGGGAGTCGGGTGCACGGGCATCTTGCGGAAGCAGGTTCGGTTGCGCTTTCTGTTGTGTCTCGGGCGGCCGTGACAAGTCGCTTGAGGCCATGATCGAGGATGAGCAATACGGGCATCTGCGGCCGCTTAACGCCTTTCGCAACTATCTGCTCGCGATCCAGTGGGATATGTCGCGTCGGGAGTTGGTGGGGCGCTCGCTGAGCGATGCGGGCTACACGCGCATCCAAGCAGACACGTACAGCTACCGGACGCGTGTCGATCTGCTCAAGAAGCTCTGCAGTATCGACGCGGCCGAGCGCGACCGCGCAGAAGCCCATTACGGGGCACTGGCGACCGGGTCGATTCCTGACACGGAAGACAATCGGCTGCTGTGTGAGCCGCAGTTCGAGTTCGTGACGCCGCAGCAGTTGGTGGCGATCGACTTCTTTTTGTCGATGCATCACTACGCGCCGCACGCCTTTCCCGCGCTTGCGGTCTGGCACGACGTCAATGTGTTGGGGCGTCGCTATCCGATCCCGACGCTCGAACCGCTTCCAAAGACGGATATCGTCCTGCACGGCTGGTATTCAGTCGGTCAGTACGACAAGGAGGCGCCTGTGACCGGATTGCGCTCGTTTGACGCCGAGCAATGGAACCAGTACCGGCATCAGGGCCGGCCCGGGCGATATGCGAGGACGACGGGCGGTGAGCAGACCGTCTCTTTCGAGGAAGCCTCGCAGTTCGAGGTGGATGCGGAAGCGGCGTGCCTGTTCGTCACCTGCACATACGACACTGCCTTCATGCTGGACGCGCAGCATCGCGACGCGATTGATTCAGCGCATTTCTGGCTGAACGAGGGCATCGTGAAATTGCCGGCCGGCATGGCCCAGAGGTATCAGGACATGGCCAAGCGCGGGCAGTACTTCACGAGGCTTGCACAGCGACTGAACCTGACGCCAGCCGAGTTGGACGCGCATCTCGTGTCGGGTGCAATCAGCGATACGGAGCATGACGCGATGTTGGGTCATGATCGGCAGCAGTTGAGCCTTTTTGCGGAAGCGGCTTGACTGCGACCGGTACTTTTCGACAATCCCGGGGCCTACCCCCCGGGATTTTTTCTTCAGTCGACTTAATCGAAATCCGGAGTTGCGAGCGTCTCGCCCGCCTTGACGCCCGAGAATAGATCTGCCGAGTCATCGGGACGTGCGTTAGACTACAGATGAACGAGCAACTGCGTCGGCCCGCGACACTGCCGCGATCGCTCGACTTCTGCAGACTGAAGCCGCACGAGAAAAGGCGATGAGCGATGCATGAGGAGGAGAGAAACTCCTTCTGGTTTAGATTCCTTGGCAAGGTCTATTACGCTGAGGTCAGCCTTCATCGAACTTTACCGGCCAAGGTTCCTGAGAACAACCGTCCGCAAACGGGATCAGGTTTTGCTGCACAGTCTCCTGCACGGGAGACGATCATGCTCAGACTTTTCAGCATTTTGACACTCGCAGCGGCCTTCTCTGGATGCGTCGCCACTCCGCCGTATGGTTACAGCGATCCCGCATATGGTCCCGCGCCGGGCCCGAGGGTTGGAGTGGGCGTGGGTGTGGGTACCGGTAGCTTCGGGTCCGGCGGGGGCGTTGGAGTAGGTGTCGGGTTCTGAGCGTTGCGCCCGCACAAATTTAGATTGCCCGCTAGTGTCTCTGTCCGAGCGATGCTGCGCAAGGATTCGCGCTGTCACAGGAGCATTGCGGTCAAAAACGCCGCTGCGATCCATCTCGCGTCGGCCGTTGCCAAACTTCTGAAATAGGGTCCCGGCTCCACTTCTCTGTTAGCCCAGCGGGATTTGCTGACATTCCGTTTGGAACCAATAGTCGACGAGCCGTTGGGCTGCTTGTAAGTCGTCGGGATAATACGGATCGTCGTACCACGGCGACGGGTCGTAGCCCGCTTTGCGCAGTGCGCCCAGTTCGCTTTGGTGTTGCGCCATCGTAGGGGACGTGTTGCTCCGAAGCGCAGCCAAGTCACGACACTCTGTTTGACTCAAGTGCCTTCCGGTGTACGGCATTCCACTGGCAACACAGCCGCCAAGAAGAAAAATCATGGCGCAAAGCGCTGACCGGTGTCTCTGAAGTTCGCTCACGATTTAACTCAGCCAGAACGATCAAACTAATAACGGCGAACGGGCGAGATTCGCAAGCAGACCGGCGGGCCCGGGATAAACTGCAACGCAGCCGGCGTCTCGCAGTGACTGTTCGGAAAACGCTCCAGAAAGAAGGCCGATCATGCGCAAGCCCGCCTTCGACGCCGCCTGCGCGTCATAGGGTGAATCGCCAATCACGATCGCGCCGTCGGGCGACACTTCGAGCTTTTGCAGGGCGACCTTGAACACGTCCGGTGCAGGTTTCGATTGCTCGACGTCCTCCGAGGAGACCTTCACGTCGAGTAAATCAGCGATGGCAGCGATCTTGAGATACACCTCGAGTTCATCCTTCTTCGCTGATGAGGCGACGGCAAGTTTCACCCCGGCCTCGCGCAGTTTTTTAAGAAGTTCGGGCACCGCTGCGAAAGGTCGCACCATCGACAGGTAATTTGCCTTGAAGTGCGTACCCCTCCAGGATTCGAGCTGTTTGCCATGGTCCCGCAGCTGGGCGTCAGACAGAAAGACCGGCATCAGTTTATCTCCGCCTTTACCGATTTGACTGCGCGCCTGTTCGAAGCTGACTTCATGTCCGAAATGAGCGAAAGCCTCATGCCAGGCGAGCGCGTGGAGATCGACCGAGTCAATTAGTGTCCCGTCGATATCGAAGATTGCAGCGTGTGGCATAGGGCCTCCGTGGATCAAAGCGTTGTGCAAGGCACGTACCAGCCCAGTCTTTTCATGGGCTTCTCGCTGGCGGCAACGACCGCAGCTCGACGAGGCCAAGCAAGGCTACGTACGATACGTTGCCATCAATCTAGACTACGCCGATGTGGACCACAATCTGGCTATTCTTCTGGACAAACGCAAAGAATGGCACGGCCTCATCCGACATCGGAGCGCCTACCGCAGACCGAGCAGCTGCGAGCGTCATTCGGAATATGGCGAGTTGAGCGCCAGGAGGCAACCTGTTAAGGTCGCGCTGATAATTTTATCCTCGGAGTCGGAATGCTACCCACGTCCAACCTTGCCTTAGCCGAAGAGCATATTCGAACGCGCGCCTATCTCTTGTGGGAAGCCGAAGGCGGCGCGCACGGCCGCGACGACCACTACTGGCGCGAGGCCATCGCGCAGCTTCAGGCGGAAAGCATACAGCCATCGCTGGATGTGTCCTTAGAGCCCGATGTTGCCGTGGTCGCAAAGGATCAGAAGACGTCGAAGACGGGCAAGAGCGTCGCAGGGAAGGCCGCGAAGAATACCGCTGAGCCGGCCGGTAACGGCAAGGCTAAAGCCAGCAAGAAGTCCAGCGAGAACGTCGGAACGATAGCTCGCGATAGAGTTGCCAATAAGGCGGCTGGAGCCGTCGATGAACCCAAGAGCGCTGCGAAGAAACCGAAAACTGTCAAGAAAGTGAGTGAGGTCGGTGAGGGTAACGCGGCGTCGCCAGCTCCAGCGCGTCCGAAGAAGCCTCGGAAGACTGCGTCCAGCGAGTCCAAAGTTTTGGCGCAGCGTTCCGCGGAATAGAGAGTTGATCTCGGTCTCTAAGCGTGATTGTCTTCATACGTTGTGAAGGGTTTCCTCGACGCCTGATTCAGCAGAAATTCCGGCTGACGGTCGTGAGTCCGCCCAGAAGATGTGACATGTCGACGAGCCGCTGAGCGACGAGGTGGCGGACCTCACCTTCGCATTGCCACGTGCCGTACACGGCAAGGAGCGCGGCACCCAACGCTTCCTTCCGTTGCTTCTCAAGGAGCGATGGCCAGATGATCACATTGACGTTGCCTGTCTCGTCCTCGAGCGTCACGAACATCACGCCCTTGGCTGTGCCCGGCCTCTGCCTCACTGTGACTAGCCCGCAGCCGCGTGCAAGTCGACCGTTTCGATAACGGCGAAGCGTAGAAGCGGGCATGAGTCGTTGTTCGAGCAGCGTCGGGCGCAAGAGTGAAAGAGGATGGCGCCCCAATGTCAGGCCCGCCGCGTTGTAGTCGCTGACGATGTCTTCGGCCTCCGACGGCGCGCCGAGCTCGGGCGTCTCGTCGTCGATCCGGCTGTCGGCGAGGATGTCGCGATCAGCCACGGCTGCAACCGACTGCCAAAGCGCTTCACGTCGATTGCCGGCAAGCGACTGCAATGCGTTCGCCGCCGCCAACACCTGCAGGTCATGCCGATCGAGCTGTGCTCGGCGTGCCAAGTCGCTCACGCTCGCGAAGGGCTTCACGGCGCGCGCGTTCTCGATGCGCTCCGCTGCGCCGTCGCGCATGCCCTTGAGCAATGACAGTCCGAGACGAACGACCGGCTTTGCACGATCGGTCCGTCGCTCAAGCGTCGAGTTCCAACCGCTGATTGTGACGTCGATCGACACGACTTCGACGCCATGACGTTTCGCGTCCTGCACGAGCTGTGAAGGCGAGTAGAAGCCCATCGGCTGCGAATTGAGCATTGCAGCAAGGAAGGCCGCCGGTTCGTGGCACTTGAGCCAACTGCTCGCATAGACCAGCAGCGCGAAGCTGGCCGCATGACTTTCCGGAAAGCCGTATTCGCCGAAGCCCTTTATCTGCTCGAAGATCGCCTCGGCAAATGCGAGTTCGTAGCCGCGCTCGCGCATGCCGTTGACGATGCGATCATAATATTGCTGCAGGCCACCCTTGCGTTTCCACGCGGCCATCGCGCGGCGCAGTTGGTCTGCCTCGCCTGGGGTAAAGCCCGCGGCGAGGATCGCGACTTGCATCACCTGCTCCTGAAAGATCGGCACGCCGAGCGTGCGCCCGAGCGCCGTCTCCAGTTCTACGCTCGGATAGGTCACGGGTTCGATCTTCTGGCGCCGCCGCAGATATGGATGAACGGCGCCGCCCTGAATCGGGCCAGGACGCACGATGGCGACTTCGATGACGAGGTCGTAGAAGGTTCGCGGTTGCATGCGCGGCAACATGCTCATCTGTGCGCGCGACTCAATCTGGAAAACGCCTACCGTATCGGCCTGCGAGATCATCTCGTAGGTTGCGGGATCTTCTGAGGGAATGTCCTGCATCTCAAAGCGCTCGCCGCGCTGCTCGGAGACGATATCGAGCGTGCGGCGGATCGCCGAGAGCATGCCGAGCGCGAGCACGTCGATTTTGAGAAGTCCGAGCGCTTCGAGGTCGTCCTTGTCCCACTGGATCGCGCTGCGGTCGGCCATCGCGGCATTCTCGACGGGCACAAGCCGCGTGAGCTTGCCTCGACTGATGACAAAGCCGCCAGAGTGCTGCGACAGGTGTCGCGGAAAATTCAATATCTCCGCTGCGAGCTTCGCCCACATGGTGATGAGCGGGTTCGCAGGGTCGAGCCCAGTCTCTTCAAAACGCCGCAGTAGGTCCTGCGAGTGATCGAACCATTGGTGACTCTTCGCGACCTTGTCGACGATTTGCGGATCGATGCCGAGCGCCTTGCCTGTTTCGCGCAACGCACCGCGCGGCCGGTATGTGGAGACGGCCGCAGCGATTGCGGCCCGATCGCGACCGTACTTGCGATAGATGTATTGAATGACCTCTTCACGGCGCTGATGCTCGAAATCCACGTCGATGTCGGGTGGCTCGCCGCGTTCTTTGCTGATGAACCGCTCGAACAACATATTGCCGCGCGAAGGATCAACCTCGGTCACGCCCAGGCAATAGCAGACGGCACTGTTGGCGGCGGACCCGCGCCCCTGACACAAGATGTGCTGGCTTCGCGCGAAGCGCACGATGTCGTAGACCGTGAGGAAGTACGCTTCATAGCGCATCTCGCGAATCAACTGCAGCTCATGCTCGATCTGTTGCTGCACCTCATGCGGAATGCCGGCCGGAAAACGCTTGTGCGCGCCGATGTACGTCTCCTGCCGCAGGTAGGCCTCATGCGTGAAGCCGTCGGGCACGAGCTCGTCGGGATATTCGTAGCGCAATTCATCCAACGAGAACGTGCAGCGCTCCAGAATGTTAAGCGTTTGGGCGAGCGCGTGTGCGGGGTACAGATTGGCGAGGCGCAAGCGAGACCGAAGGTGCTGCTCGGCATTGGGCGCGAGATCGTATCCACACTCGGCGACGGGCTTGCCGATGCGGATCGCCGTCATCGTGTCCTGCAGGGGCTTTCTCGAACGCACATGCATCACGACATTGCCGAGTGCGACCACGGGCACGCGGTGCTGTTCGGCGATGTATTCGACGCTGCCGCGGTGAATGTCATCCATCGCGCGTTGATGCAGGATGAGTCCCATCCACGCACGAGCGGGAAACGTCTCGTTGAGCCATTCGACCTGCGCGGACAGTGCATCTTCCTTCGCAGGAAAGTCCGGCACCAGGATCGCCAGGCAATCCGGCATGCCACGCAGATGCGCGTGCTCTTTCTCGGGCTTCGACATGTCGTGCGGCGTGAGCAGGTAAGAGCCCTTCGCTGCACGCATGCGTCCGAGCGTGATCAGTTCAGATAGGTTGCCATAGCCATTACGGTTTTGAGCGAGCAGAATCAGTCCGAACGCGGGGCTTTTGTCCGCATGAACGAGACGGAAGTAAGAGCCGATGATCAGCGGTAGCTTTTCTTCCTTCGCCTGGACGTGCGCGCGCACCACACCCGCAAGCGAGCACTCGTCGGTGATTGCCAGACCCGAGTAGCCGAGTTGCATCGCGCGCAACACGAGCTCCTCACCGTGCGACGCGCCGTGCAAGAACGAAAAATTCGTGAACGCGAAAAGCTCCGCGTAGTCGGGAAGGGCCGACGAGAAGAGATCCACGGCGCCACCGATTATCCGAACAGCCCATGAAGGAACCAGCGGACTTCCTCAGTCTTCACGCTCGGTCGTTCACGGTAGATCCAGTAACAGCTCTTATCGGCGGCCTCCGCGACATAGTAGTCGCGCGTGACCAGCGCTCCATCGTGCCAGCCCGCTTCGATACGTTCGCCCGTCGAAACCAGCTTGAGCGGGGATCCGTAGAACGGTCGGTGATTCTTGATCATCAGTCGCACGGGCGCGTCAAGCAGCCATGTCGGACGGGGCAATTCGGCCGGGGCTGTGCATGCTTTGGCCGTATCCTGGACCGGAACCCATTGATTCGCCTGCTCGGGTCGATGATCCGATGTCGGCGCCGGCCGCAGCACATTTTCCGCACCCAAACGAGCCACCAGCAGTTCGAGGAGGCGGTTGTGATCTTGCGCGGAACCACCCGGGTCCGGGAAAAGCGAGTCGCTAGGCGGCTCAGCGGGCTGTACTTTCGATGCCGTGAGTCGAAGCGCGATGACAGCCGCTTCGAGTTCAACGCGCCCGAGCCGCTCCTTGAGCAGACGGACAAGGTGTTCCTCGTGCCATGTGGGTTCCGCGAGCGCAATATCGATGACCGTTGGTTCGATCGCCTGGCGTCCGCGCTCGTGTTCGAGCGTGATGGTCGCCTGCGTGAGCGCGAGCTGCTGCGCGCTCAACCATCCAGTTAGCTGCACGATAAGGCGTCGCGCGGAAAACAGGATGGCCTCCGCGTGCTCAACACGATCGGGCAGTTCGGTGCGCGCGCTGAAAGAGGAAGGCGGCTCCAGCCATTCGTACAGTTCGGGCGACAGGCCGTAGGCGCGGTCAAGAGAATCCAGTAAATCCACGCCACACCTCTTTTTGAGACCTGCACGCGGCAGGCGTCGAATATCGTTGAGCACTCGGCAACCGAGGCCGTTGAACCAGTCGCCGAAGGAGCGGACCTCGGGGACGGCCATGAAAGGCAGCTCGCCCAGAACGCGTTCGAGCGAATTCATCTTGAGCACGCGCCGGCGACCGCGTTTGGCAAGCAGCCACGCGCCTTGCCCCGTAGGCGCGACGCTCATGCGGGCGGTGACGCCGATGGCTTTGACCGTCTCGCGGATCTGCCGACAGACTTGCACGATGCCGCCAAAGAGTCGAAGACTCGCCGTCACGTCAACGAGAACGCTTGCTTCTTCGCGCACGGCCACTTGAGGCGAGAAGCGCAGCAGCGCGAAAGCGACTTCGCGTTGCACGTCGAGCTCGCGCGCGGGGCTACGGTCATACATCAATGCATCGGCTGTCAGTGTCGTGACGCCACCACGCTTCATCCCCACCATCACCCCGGCGTCTCTGGCCGCCTGATCCAGCACGATGACCTTGTCACGCTCGAGCACCACGCAGCCGTGTTCAGTCGGAGATGACCATCTCGGACGGAAGATCTCCAGCGAAAGCCGGGGCAAGAAGATGGCGACGAACACGGCCATGAGGGCTGAGCAGAATCGGAGTCGGTTGGAGGTGGATGGACAGTGGGTCGGTTCGGGTTGGACCTCGTCGCTTTATGACATCGACGACGATTCCGCCATCGGCAGGCCGTACCCCCAGCCGTAAAGTTGCCGGCGACGAATCCTGGGCGGCGGCGAGCGGTCGAATCAGAATCAGTAGGGTCTCTGTTGCTTGGGCCGCCAGATGCAATCGCCTCAAGGCTTCGGACCGGATGTGCTGCTGCCAGAAGAGCAGCGCGCCGCAACTTCGGGCGTTCAGTACGCGCTCGGCGCACCAGAGCGCGTCCGCCGTTTTTCGCGCCCGCAGTAGCATGAGTTTGTCCAGCGGCAGGCCCAGGTAGGCGAACGCCAGACTGTTCGGCACATGCGGCGCCTGCAGCAGCGCGACCGAGCGCCGGCTCACGGCCACCAGTGCGGGCTTAAGCAGCCGCATTTCCCCGATCCCCGGCTGTTGGACCAGCAATTCCACTAGTGCGCCAATCGGCCAGCCACCGCCGGGCAGCTCGGCCGACAGGGCGGCGTAGCCGGTGTCGATGGTCTTGCCATAGGCTCGCGCGAGCTGGTTCCCTTTCCACAGACTCGGGTGAATGGACTCGATGTGTTGAGGCAGAGCGGCCATGATGAAAGGGGTTGATCCGAGTACTGTATATTTATACAGTATCTTAGCTCAAAAAACTGAAACGGCGAATTGCCCCTATTTGATTGCGCGGGAAGAACCAGGAGTGGATGATCTTGCGGAAGCACCCAACGCCGAAGTTCGCGGGCTTCGCTGGCAAGCTGCGCGAGGCTTTTGGGATGCAACGATCGATGAGGCCGCCGCCCGAGGCAATGCGGGCGAGTTGATTTTTTTCGCGCGAGAGAATTGGCGAACGGTCGGGACGAAGTCGACGGAGAACTTCATTTTCTGGTTAGTCGACTCCAAGGTGCTCGATCGGCATATTGCAAGGGGTGCGATAGTTCGTGCCGCGCGACGGGACCGCGTTGCAGCGAGCGAGGCCCGGGTCCCGCGCGGTTGAAAGTCGCGAGCTTCGTCCGCACCTGCCTCTAACCGCAGGTGTGTTGGAAACATGCAGGGAGCGAAATGAACAAACCGGACATCCATGAACTGGAAGGGGCGCGAGCCGATCTACTGTGTTTTCTGGTGGCAACGGTTGCTGCCTCCTACGCGCTGACGCAAGAATGGCGCGTGGATCATGTCGTTGAGAGCTGCCGAATCTGGCTCAAGCGCAACCTCGTCACGATGCATTGGCTTGAGCGGATCCGCATCGGCCAATTGGCCTTCAAAATCGCTCGACGCGACCTGAAGGGAGCGGGCATCGCCGTGCGCCAATCGGACGTGCAGGCGCTCTTTACCGGCGACATGGGGCTAAACCATGCGAGCACCGTGGTGCAGAAGATGATGAGACTGTGCCGCGAGGCAACGGGCACTGCAACATAAACAGATCGAGTTCGAAGGGGACGGCCATGTGCTATTCGGCGCAAATTCAGGCGGACTATCGCAAGTACGTGAAGATGTTCGGCGCGCAGATGGACATCCGCGAGTTCGCACGCCTGTTCTGGGAGCGTGCCGAAGGCAGCAAGGCGAAGATTCCGAAGGCGATGGAAGACGCGTTCGTCGACACGCAGACGGACGACGAGCGCCAGATCAGGCAATTCATCGATCGATTCAACGCTGAGCAGGCGGCTACGCTCGAACAGGATCTCTTTAAACAGCGCAAGCGTCTCGCCGATGCTGAGCGCGCCTTGGAGACGAAAATCACCAAGGCCGCGAGTGAAAGTCGTCGCATTGCGACGGAGAAGATCGACTCGAATCTACGCAGGCTTGAGGACTTGAGTCGAACGACGCCGCAAGACCGCGACTCGCGGATTTTCCCCGGTCATTACGCGCCCGTGCTCGTGGTCGAGGACGGACAGTACGTCGTGAAACCGATGCGCTATCAGTGCCGCATTGCGGGAAAGCCTGCCAACTACGACGCGCGCTTCCCCGGCACCTACAACGCCCGGCGCGACAATCTCGAAGGGTTCTGGAAACCGTGCTTTGGCGTATCACACGGCGTCATGCTGGTCGACGTCTTTTACGAGAACGTCAAACGAGCAAAGTACGAGAATACGCTGCTTGAGACGCACGAGCGGGACGAAAACATCGTCCTCGAGTTTCGACCGAGCAACCGTCAGCTGATGCACGTCGCTTGTCTTTGGTCGCATTGGAGCGCGCCGGGCCAACCGGATTTGCTCTCGTTCGCAGCCATTACGGACGAGCCTCCGCCTGAGGTCGAGGCCGCCGGCCATGATCGCTGCATCATTCCAATCAAAATCGAAAACATCCCGGCATGGCTGAATCCGAAGGCGTCAAACCTGGATGCGATGTACGCCATCCTCGATGATCGCGATAGGCCGTATTACGAGCACCAGCTTGCTGCATAGATACGAGCAAAAACTGTCCAGATCTGCCGAGCCAGCTGTTATCGAACGGAGTGAGTGGAGAGGCACAAAAATGAGGCAACTGACCACCGCACTCGCCCTAGGCGCTGCGATCAACGTCCTGCGTGATTCTGCCGAGTCTCGCCGCATGCCTTCTGGTGGTCCGCTTGATGATGCGGGCGTAGATCTTCATTTTGAGGCCGCCGAAGTTCTGGAAGAAGCGCTTTCGACACCCCGCAACCATGATTAGTGCTCGACCAAAAGAAACGGATGGAGCTTGAGTGTTGCACGCATTCCAGCGTCCTCATGCTCGAGTTTGATGAACACGATTTAGCCTCGGCAAACGAAAGCCTAGCGACGGAAATAAGTAAGGTCCCGCGTAATCGCTGCTAATTCACGCATCTGTCATGCGATTACTGGTGCGTAATCCTGAAGGGCGGAAGAGGGAGCGTCTCACCGTCAACAAATGCAAACGCGCAGCGAATCGCGAAGCGGTACGCACCGTCTTTGCTCGCAAACAACCCGAGATCCCCGAGGGAGGTCGCTTCGCCGTCTTCTTCGAGGATAGACGCGCGGGCAGCAAAGGCTCGCCCGACACGGGTGACCGACGGCTGAATGGCTGCACCATGATGATAGAAAATCATTCTATCTGTCCCCTTTATTTGTGCGAGTAAAACTAGCGTACTGCAGAAAAAAATCGATCAGTTGAAGATTTACCTTTTTTGAACGATCGCTTAATCCTGCTGCGCTCTCGTCAATCGCCATCCAGCGAATACCATCATCAAAGGATTGCGGGAAGTCACCGTCGCGTGTTCCCTACATTGGATAGCCGGTGGTTTCCCCGATATAAGTTGAGCGAGCAGAAGTCCTTATACTTTCTCCTCCCAAACTTCGAGGACTGGCCATGTGGCAAGCGCAGTGGCAGCAGCTGCCGGCATTTCTGACGCACATCGAGTTGCCGAACTGGCCGAGTTGGCTAGGGATCGTCGGCGCTTCGAGTGCCGTGAGTTCCATCGTCGTTTTGTTGATGCAGGGGTTGAGGAATCGAATCGTCCTGCGACGAGAGCGGCGCGACGTCGCGCTGGAAGTCGCGATCTCGCTCGAAGGCTATGCGCGCGAGTGCCGTTCCATGATGCACCGCGCCGACTGGGCACGCGCCGAGCTCGCGCGCTCGGGAAACAGTGACGCCGCAAAAAGCGCGATGCTGCCACCCTTCTCGTTCCCTGAACGTATTCAGTGGACCAGGCTCAGCCATCGCGTCGTATCGGAACTGCGCGACTTTCCGGCCAATGTGCATGCGGGTCGAAGCGACCTGGACTCGTTCGCCGAGTTTGGCGATCCGTCCGCCTATTGCGAAGAGGTGAGCTTTGAGAGCGCGAAGGCGGCGCGAGACGCGCTCGTCTTGGCACGAGAAACTCGAAAGAAGCACGGCTGCGTGCCGTGGCGCCCCGGTGCGAAGGATGCGGATCTGACTCGCGAGCTAATGACGTTCATTTCGACCGCGAACGAGAAGCGCCAAGCGCATCAAGATCCCCTCGGTCAGCACCGGGCTGCGCCGCGTTCGTCACACGCAGCGTCGGCCGCTGGTGAGCCTGCCATTGTGCCGCAGTGAGTCAACGCTGTTAGTCTAGTCAGCGAGAAGACATTCGACATCATGCCCGTCTCTAGGAAGCGGAAGTCTCCAAAGCGGAATGCGCGCGTTCCGTCAAAGGCCGATGCCGCAGCAGGACGCCGACGGACTCTGTCTGCAGACGCGACTTGCACTCGAAGCGGCGCGATCGCGGCGTGCCGCCAGTCGGGAGATGACCGTTCTTGCACAAGCCGTCCTGCTGACGAGCTTCCTTACCGAGTCGGGGCACGGCCTGCTTCCACTGAGCTGGATCCGTCAGGTCGAGGAAGCCGTTGCTTGCGGTACTGGACGAGGTAAGAAAACTGGCGAATGGAACGTCGACGAGACGATCATCAAGTCGCTCACTGTCATCGTCAACGAACACGATCGCCAACTGCGGGAAGTTCGCTTCTCTGAAGTCGTCGCGGCGACTGAGCGTCTGGACAAGATGATCGTAGCTGCGCGCTAAGGAACTAGGTGATCCGTCGCGGCCCGGTAGCGATCTCATCATGACCCAGTGAGCGTCGCGAGCCGCTACGACGCTCTTCGAAAGCGTTTCGTTGTCAATGATCAAGGTTCGGAGGCTGATGATCTTGGTACTGCGTGAGTAGCCATTCTTCCGCCTGTTCAAGCAGGCAGCGGGCATACTCGGAAACGAACACGCTGTCGTTGTGGTCCGTCTTCCCGAAAACGCTCACCATCACGCGCCGTGCTTCGGTCGCGAAAGCTGCCCGGTCTTGTTCCGAGTCGAAGAAAACATCGGTGACGATCTTTTTGGCAGAGTCGTTGATTGTCCCGACGACTTTGCCGTCCAGCAGGATCTTGCCGGTCGCGTTGAAGCCGCGTCTTGTCTCGGTAAACTGGATGCTGAAGGGATCGATGGTGTAGGTCATATTGGCCTGATTGAGAGCGTTAAGTGAAGCGCCGGTCCGAGTCGCCATGACTCGGCGCATCTCCCAGACTAGGCCTAGCTTTCAAAAGTCAAGGCTGCTTGCCTCTCCCAAGGCCACCCGTACCAACCTTTGCCGCCATCGAGCTTTCCATCTCACGCTGCCGCCGCCCGCGGGCTTCGAATTTCGCGATTGAGACGGCACCTGTCTCGTTCTTCCATACGATGATGCCCAACGAGATTCCGAAGGAACGGGAGGACAGTCGAATGAGCTTGCCGAGAACGGCTTCGACCGCAGTGCGGCCGCGATGAAACGCAAGCTCCCGCGTTTCGAGCCCGTAGGCGTAACCGAAGGCAGGGCGCTCTGGCTGAAATACCGCGGAAACTCAGAGGTTCAGCGCATGCTGTTGGAGATCGCGCAAGCGCGCGAGGCGATCTGCGCGATTGGAGACTACTTTGCCTTGGTGCAGAAGGCATGGGAGGAAGAGGATCTCGGCCAACTTGTTGCGTTGGAGAAGATCCGACTATTGCTCATGGAGCAAAATCTTCGGCATAGTGCGCTTGCTGGGCTAAAGCCGCCGCCGGGCGACGAGCCAGACGAGCCCGAACCGGCGCTCGTCGACTGAAAGAGCTGAATAGGATTGGCATGCTGGGAAAGTCGCGCCAATCCCGCCACTAGAAGTAGAGTGATCATGGAATTCGACGCCAGATTCCTGTCTTGAGCCACCCGCCATCGGTCGGGCCGTTGTCGAAAACGGCTTGCTCTTCCAGTATGCCTCTGCGTCCAGCTCTCTGCCGACTTCTCTACTTCGATCGATTGAGGACTTCGACGTCGAAGCCTTCCGGCCGTCCCTGATTGACGACGCGCAAGGCGTCTTCCGCGATTAATTCCGGTGCAACATCCTCGTAGTCGCCTTGCGGCGTAAGGAGCAGCAGCGCGCACGGAGCGCCCTTTGCGGCGGTAGTTTTCTCAGCAAGCGTCGTCATCTCCGAGGCCACCGGTTGATCTGATCCTCAAGGATCTTCTTTTCATCTCCTTTCGTCGTTCGATCTCTCTTGACGTCATCAGGCGACGACGCTGCTCGGTTCCAAGGTTTGTCGCAGCCGGGTCACCGTGCGGTGGCTCGATAGCCCCAGCAGATTGCTGACCTGTTCATTGGTTCCTCCAGCCGCAATGTGCCGACGGCCATAGGTATTGCGTAGCAGTCGGGGGCTCTCATCCGCCGCTGACAGGCCGGCGCGCCGCAGAGCGCTGCGAACGCACTTCACCAGCGTATCCGGTTTTATCGGCTTGCCGCTACTCGTTGCGATGAAGAGCCACTCGGTCGGGCATATCGACTCGGCCCGGACTTGGTGATACGCACGGAGAATGTCGTGTGCGAAGCGGTCGACCGGAACACGTCGAGCCAAACGTGGTCCGTGCTTCTCCACCAACAGGCTAGGCCGCGCGCCTTCCATGTCAAGGTCTTGCGCGCGAAGGAGGCTTAGTTCGGCAGCCGTGACACCACAGCTGAGAAAAAGCGCCACGATCGCCGTGTTCCGCAAGTCTTTGGCCGACTCAGAGTTCGTCAATCCGCAAACAGCCTGCAGTCGCTTGTCATCCTCGTCGGAAAGATAGATTGGTGTCGGCTCGTCGTCCGGCCAGTGTTCTTGAGCAAGAATTTCGGCGGCGGGATTCGCTGCGCGCAACTCGATCGCCACCAGGTGTCGCGCGAACCGATCGATTAATTTGAGGTATCGGTACCGTGTCGTCGTGCCGGGCTGACAGTCGTTCGCAAGCTCATCAAAGAATCCTTGGATATGGTCGGATCCGAAGGTGGCCACACTTTGACGACACGCCAACAGATAGTCGTTGAATCGAGAAAACATCGAGCAATGCTGAACGACGGATTGGTCGGCGAACGCCCGCCGATCCGAGCCGGTCGCCTCGGCACGTTGCCATTCAGAATAGGCCGCCTCGGGATCGGAAAGCCATAAATCTATCGGCATAAAAATCGATATACTGAATTTCGCAAACCTCCAATCTAACGCGAAGCTCGCGCTTCGCCAACCCCGTCTTCAAAACGGAAGTCTCTGGCGTTCGCTCAACGAGAGATGAATACCCGTGAAGTCAACGCGACTTGTCTGTGCATTGAACTATTTCAATGACGATTTAGTGCGTCATCGCTAGCTCTATTGTTTGCATTCGTGGCATAGTGCCGATACTTTTCGAATGCGGAGGTAGGGATGGCAACTCTTGAAACAATCCAAGCGCGCATCAAAAAGCTTGAAGCACAGGCGCAGGCGCTCAAAGCCAAAAGTGTGAGCGGGGTACTAAAGCAGATTCACGACCTGATGGATCGGCACGACATCTCGATGGAGGATGTATCCGCGTTCGTTGGCAAGGCCGCACGTAGTATCAAAGCGAAGGCAACGGGGAAGGCCGTCTCAGCTAAATACGTCGATCCGAAAACCGGCGCATCTTGGAGCGGACGGGGCAGGGCGCCAGCATGGATTGCGAACGCGCGAGATCGAAACGCATTCTTGGCGGACGGAACTGCGCCTGTTGAAAGCACAAAGGTCACAGTGACACGCCGGAAAGCTGCTCGGAAGGGTCCTCAGCCCGCGCTTTATCGCGATCCGGTATCTGGGAGTACCTGGAGTGGATTCGGTCGTGCGCCGGCCTGGATCGCAACGGCCAAGGATCGCAGTACGTTCCTCATTGCCGAAAATGCTGTTGCGAGCGAAAGCGGCAAAAAGGCGAGCGCCGCCCCGGCGAAGAAGACCGAAGTAGCAAAGAAGACGCAGACGAAGGCAGTGACGACAGCGAAGAAGGCCGCGCCTGCCGTCAAGAAAGTGACTGCAAAGAAGGCGACGGCAAAGAAGGCGACGGCAAAGAAGGCCACCGCAAATAAGGCCACCGCAAATAAGGCCACCGCAAAGAATGTGACGGCGAAGAAAGTCAGTGCAAAGAAGGCCACTAGCGCGAAGAAGGGCGCGGCAACTAACTCGGAAGGTAGCTCGGCTGCGTCGAAGCGCGCCCGTTCGACCGGTGTTCGTTCAGCTCGGAAAGCTCCGTCCACGGTGGAAAGTGTAGCGCCGGCGTCTGAGAGCTCAGTGCAATCTGCCGAGGCCGGAGCGCAAACTAGCTCAAGCTAAGGGAGTAAGTGTCGATTGTCGCGTCGCGACAATCGACACTGCAGAAAACTCGTCGAGGCTGAAGATTGATCGGCCGCCGAGGTCTGGCAAGCGAAAACCCGCTTCCCATGATGATCACCATACGGGAAGCACTGAAGTTTTACTGTAGGTCGCTAGCTCGGAATTTCCGTTTTCCGGCGCAGATATACGTATCTCCGATACGTCAGCCGATCCCGCAGGCCTCAGCCCCGGGCAGGAGAAGCAACGGGGTCGATGACGGCTCGATTGCCCTCGGGTGGATAGTGACGCGCCGAGTTCGCTCAGTTCGAAACGGATGTGTCATGTCCCAAAAGGTGCGCCTCGTGCAACGCGCGAACTTTCGCCATACTGTCTCCCTCTGAACCCCACGTTGGCAATCGCTGTCTCACAACTGCACAATCAGGTCACTTCGAGAGTGTTTTTCCGAAATTCCGCATTGAGATGTCCGAGTTTCTCGATGCCGGTGCCGAGGTGGTTGTCTACAGGCAAGACGAGTGCGGCAGCGAACCTCGGATGGATCGCGATATCGACCCGCGTCATAGGGTACCGGACGCGTGTCAGAGCCCACTTTAGGTTCCCTCAGTTGGGCGAGGGCTGCTGATGACCGAAGCGCGACCGTCGCGAGCCAACGCTTGCAGGACGCCGGGTCCAGCAGCTATTCGGCGAGCCCACATAGGAGGATGGACGATTTTCAAATCCAGCCGCAGCCCGTTCGCCAACTACCTGAGCCCTTGCAACTCAGCAATCCGCCTGTCGATCGGCGGATGTGTAGAAAACAGCGCGAGCCAGCCCGCTTTGTCGGTGATACCGGACGCTTTGAAGGATTGCGGTAGTTCACCGGGTGCGAGTCCGCCCAGACGGGCCAACGCATTGATCATCGGCTGCGGCGAAGCCAGCAGATCCGCGGAGCCAGCATCTGCGCGAAACTCGCGCTGCCGAGAGAAGTACGCGACGCTTATCGAAGCGAGAATGCCGAAGACGATGTCGCAGGCAATAACAGTAACGTAGAATCCGGGACCCACGCCGCGCTCGGTACGAAACACGATCTTGTCCACCAGGTAGCCGACCACACAGGCGAAGAAGATCACGAAGGTATTGACCACGCCTTGAATCAACGTCAAGGTCACCATGTCGCCGTTGCCGATGTGCGAAACTTCGTGACCGAGGACCGCTTTGATCTCCTCCGCATTCATCGATTGCAGCAAACCCGTGGAGACGGCCACCAGGGCGGAATTCTTGAAAGCACCTGTCGCGAATGCGTTCGGCGCCCCTTCAAAAATGGCGACTTGCGGCATACCGATCTCAGCACGGTGCGCAAGATCCCTTACCGTATCGACCAACCACTGCTCGGTCGAATTCCTTGGCGAGCCAATGACACGCGTTCCAGTTGTCCATTTCGCCATCGGTTTGGAGATGAGCAGTGAAATGAACGATCCCACAAAGCCAATCACTAACGCAAACAGGAGCAAGCCTGTGACGTCAAGACCGCTTTCGGTCAAAAGACGGCCGACGCCCAACACATTCAGGACGATCGAAAGCACCAGCATTACTGCGAGGTTCGTCGCGAAGAACAACAGCACCCTTTTCATTCCCAAGTCTTCCGCTGACCGATTAATTGCGGCGAACAGGCGCAACGCTCAACGCGTCAACCGGCAGCAGCCGCCGCCGGTTGTGCCCCTTCTCTAACGGTCCCTCTAGACGGTTATTTGCTGAATCCCGGCCAGTCGCCACGTCTGATCGCCGTGCGTGCGCTTCACCAAATTCCAGATCTCCTGGAATGGCTCTGGGCTCGGATTGTCATCCTCCCGCATTTGACCGTGAAAGTGCACGCTTACCAGCGTTTCGTCCGCATTGCCTTCCGTGGACAGCACCTCGGCGTCGAGCCGCGTGACTTCCGTTACGCTGCGCTCGCGGCCGCGCGCTTCAAGGTCCTGCTTGAGCCGCATGAACATCTCCGGCGTCGTCAACTCGAACATGTCACCCTGCTCGTTCCGGTCCCATGCGCCCTGAAGACGCATGAACATGTCCTTCGCCGAAACCAGAAGAGCGGCCAGATCAACCTTTGACGAGAGGTCCGCTGCTGTCGCCGCTCCCGCAGCTGCAGCCGCCCCTACCGCCGGGCGTCCCCAGCCCTCAGGATTGGCTTCGGGACGCTGCTGCCCGATCCGATTCCGGAATGGCGAGCCCTTCGTCTGCTGGCGGCTCGCAGCCCCCGGGCCATAAGCGAGATCCGGACGACGTCGGTTGGCGATGAAGCGATACAGCAGCATGCCGCAGAAGACCACTAACCCGATGAGCAGCGCATTCGACAGCATTTGCGCGAGCTCTCCTCCCAGGCCAAACGACGACAGCAACGCCGCAATGCCAAGGCCAGCGGCAAGGCCGGCGAGCGGACCCATCCAGCGGTTGCCCGCCGCTGCGGCAGGAGACTGCGCGGCCTGCTGCGCAGGCTGGGCTTGCTGGCTTCGTTGCGCCTGCCCAGACTGCGGCGCCGCTTGCGTCTGACGCCCGATACTTTCGCTACCGCCTACCCGCTTCGCTTCGGCATCGTTCGAGGCGATCGCGCCTAGAGCAAGCAGCCCTGCTAGACCGAATGCCGCGGTTCTGTGCGCTATCGCACCGGCTGCATGCCGAACCTGATTGATGAATTGCTTGAACATAAGAAGCCTCTTCTGTCGATTCGCGGTACTTTCGTCATCACGCGTTTGGTATAACTGACTGATCGAACTTGCCGCCGATCGCATCTTCAATTCAATGTGGCTGCGCTGAAAGCCGTTGCCGTGAATGTAGCGCACCAGTTGTTGGAGTGTCTCCTGCTCGGCAATCAGGTTCTTGACAAGGTCGCCGATCGACACCTTCCCGATCACCTCTCCAGCCACGATCACGGGCAGATAACGTATCCGGTTCTCGGTCATCAGCGCCATGCATTCGTCGGTTGTCTGCTGCGGGGTGACGTAGCGGACCGTGTCGATATGATTTCGCATACCTGCGTATGCCGTGACGAACGGTCCATCAGGACGGTTTTCCCGGCATCATCGCGCCCAGTGACGATCCCGGCCGGGCGCCCTTCATGTGCGCGACGATTAGCGCCCGACGTGCCGGTACGCCCTGGTCGCATTCGCGTCGTAGACCGATGCGGATGCCTCGGTAGACCACGCTGTTTGCGCAACTTTTAGACGAAGGAGTTGCGCAACGGATGCCATATTCCACCTCTCTGTTGTTTTTTAGCGTCCGCTGGCGTCCGGACGTGATGTCTGAATTTAACCGAACTGGAGAGAACATAAAATTCGTATTTTCGTTGCTAATCGCTCGGAAAAACCGTAGCTTTTGTTCATCTCGAAGGCTCCCGTGAACTTTAAACATTTACATTACTTCTGGGTGGCAGCGCATGCTGGGGGATCGCCCGCGCTGGCGAGCAATTGCACATCTCGCCGCAGACTCTCAGTGGACAGATCAAACTGCTCGAGGAAGCGCTGGACAAGAAGCTGTTCAGGAAAAATGGGCGCACGCTCGAACTGACCGATGTGGGCCGCCTGACGCTTGGCTACGCAGACGAAATCTTCTCGTTGGGCTCAGAACTCGAGAGTGCCGTGCGCCGCGAGAGCGAATCCGGCGCACAAACGCGGTTTCGTGTGGGGATTGCGGATTCCGTGCCGAAGGCAATCGCTTATCGGCTCCTGGAACCGGCGCTGGGCGCCTCGGTGTCGCTGCGTATGATCTGCCGAGAAGGCAAGCTGCACGCACTGCTCGCGCAACTGGCGGTACACCGGCTCGATCTGATCATCGCCGATGCTCCGATTCCTGCCGACGTGAACATCAAGGCGTTCAATCACCAGCTCGGTCACTCGTCACTAGGCTGTTTTGGCGCATACGCGCTGATGCACGGCAACAAACAAAGCTTCCCGAAACTGCTTGGCCAAGTGCCTGTATTGTTGCCTGGTACCGACTCCGCTGTCCGTCGCAAGCTGGACCACTGGTTGGCGCTACATGCCATCGCGCCGCATATCATCGGCGAATTCGACGATGGAGCGATGACCATGGCGTTCGGTCGCGAAGGGCGTGGCGTGCTGTTCGCGCCAACCGTGCTGGAGAGCCAACTACAGGCGGAGCACAAACTGATGATGGTCGGACAGCTCAGCACTATTGTCGAAGAATTCTTCGCGATTTCGATCGAGCGTCGCATCAGTCATCCGGCGGTCGCGATGATCATGGACGCCGCGCGCAGCGAGTTGTTCAATGCATAGACGGGCGTACTGGGTCATACCCGTTGACAGTCGGATCGTCCGCCGGCTCGCCGCAATGCCGGTGAGGCGACAAAAAGGAAGGAAAGGTCGACCAGACGTTCGCGTTTGATGCAACTGATGCGAGGGGCGCAGTCATGAACCTGAACTAACCAGTTTTCGAGAAGGTGGCGTTTTCTGCCGTCGTGTCGTCCGCGCTGTCCTACCTCGGACTCATCATTCGCGGGAAATTCCCCGGTATTGTGGATATGCAGCCGCGAGGTCACGACGCATTTATCAGCGAGTACGCGCTGGCCCGCGTGTTTCCGAACGACGGTGAGCAACTACTTGATCACTTGATGGCAGTTCAAGAGCGCAACACGGCGCTCCCCTCAGAGCGGCCGGATAGATCGCTGCCGCCGTTTGCTCGCCAGCCTATCCGCTGGTTCTGGCTACACAAATCGACAATGACCGCGGCTCGCGCTTCGGACCGGACAGATCTTGCGAGCCGTAGTCCCTAGTTTGACTGCACTCTGCGAGTGTCCGTTATTTGAATTGCCCGGACCATTCGAATGACAGACTCGTCACGTCAGGCAGCGGCCGAACTGGCCGGTTGCCGAAGTTCGCAGTACGAGCGCCGCGCAGCGTATGCGACCGCCGCGCTAACTTCCGTGCTCGACCCGCTTCTGACGTTCGATGCTCGGTACCCCGAGCGTCTGTTCATAAACTGAAACGGCCAGTCGCTCGCGATCATCGCCGACGCGTCGTCGGCCTTTGCGGACCTTCGACGAGGCTTCCTTGGACGCCGGCGATGTGTCGGGTTGCCGCCATTAACAGCGTCGCGCAGCAGAGGGCCGTTTCCTGCATTCGCCAACTCATAGTTTCGGTAGAGCCGAGATGTGGCGCGCTAGCGCCAGGTTCGGTTTGTCTGTTGCCGCTCCTTTCGTCTGGCGGTGCCCGAGTAACCGTCGCCTTAACCCCGTTTCCACATCCCGCTCAGCGAACCGGACATGCAGGTCTCCCGCATCCGCAATCCAATGGCCAAACCGTGAGGAAGTATCATGACAGACCGGCGTGCTTACGAGCCACCAGCGCTCACTATTCGATCATTATGTAACCAATCCTAGATAATCGTAAGCCGCCTCGTCCTGCCATTCTTATCGCGACACAACCCGCGGACGTGCCCCCGGTGCAAGCACGACAATGAGGCGATATGCACAACACAAAATATTTTGAACCCAATCGCCGCGCCACGTGGCTCGAGTTGTTCTTCGACCTGATTTTTGTGGTAGCGATCGGTGACGTAACGCATATCTTGAGCCACACGCACGATGGTCATCTTGACCCACTCCAGTTCTTACAATACGTCCTGATTTTCATACCTTTGTGGTGGATTTGGGCCAGCCACACGATGTATGCCAATCGGTTCGATGCCGATGACCGGAAGCATCGGGTGGCAACCCTGTTCATCATGTTCCTGCTGATTATCATCTCAGGCTTGATCGACCAACGATTCCTGGCCAGCTTTGACGTTATCATCGTCTGCTACGCCTGTTCGAAATACATCGTCGCCATGATGTATTTCGTGTCCAAATACCGGCATAAGGAAAGCGAGGCAGTCACAACGGCAGTTGGCTGGGTAATCGTCGCTGGCACCACCATCAGCCTCGCTTCGATCCTGTTCCCGGCGCCACAGCGTTATGTCGTGTTTTACCTTGGAATACTGTTCGATCTGATTGTGTTCATCTTTTTTTTGCCGCGTCGTCTCCAAGGCATCCCAGCGCATACCGAACATCTGATCGAGCGCGTGGGTCTGCTCACGCTCATCATGCTGGGAGAGTCCGTTATCAGCCTGTCGACGGGACTGGCCAATATCAGCTGGACTGTGGAGAGGCTGATGACCGCCGCCACCGGCTTCGTGACGATATCGAGCATCTGGTGGGTCTACTTTGACAGCTTTCACCTGCTGTCCAAACAGAAGCTCGCGACCGGCCATTCGGTCCTGTACTCGCATTTTTTCGTTTTCATCGGCCTGTCGATCCTGGCGAGCATGATCCGGCACGCGATCCTGGACAACATAGTGGTATCCGATTTCCGAGTACTGTCGGTCATCGGCGCGGTCTGCTTTTTCATTGGCAAGCAGTACGGCTATTTCATGGAGCGTCCCGAGTTGCGGCGCCAACTGGTCGTCAACACCCTGATCGTATTCGTGTTGATCGGGTTTGCCCTGCTATTGCCCAGAACCAGTTACATCCTGCTTGGTCTTACCGCTGCGGTGATTTGTTATGCTTTCCTCAGTCTCAGATACCTGAACATCCCGCCCCAGCGTCACGACCGTCCGCGCGACAGCGCTATCACAGGAGACTAGCCATGAGCGACACCGCAAGTTCTCCAGCACCGATGCGCGGCTGTGCCATCAGGGCCTGTTGCGAAGAGATGGTGCTGATGAACGATCTGCCGCTTCCGACACCGGGGCCGCACGGCATCCTGATGGGGATGCGTAGTGCGGAAGTCGGCGATTGGGACGAACTGTGCGCACCGGGGCTCTGATAATCATATAGCCGGCTTCCCTCCGTTCGACTCGACCCGCTGGCGGAGAGTCGGGGCGCCCTGTCGCACCAGGCCGAGCGCGAAAAGGCTGCAGGAACCGGAGTCACGATCTGTGGAGCGGCGCATCGTCGAATTTCACCAGTGTCTAACGCTTTACCTTGTTGGCATTCAGGAAGCGATGGTCATTTATCGACTAGACTTCCGCATTGGAAGCGGTTGACTCCGACTTGGGTTTTGAGTTGATGACCGCCTATTGCAAGCGACGGAGGTGACATCAACCAGTCCTCCTATCGTTCGGCCGCTTATCGTCCTGCAGCGGCCGCTGTGCCCGCGTCAGACAAACGTCAGCTAAGGCCGATTTGCTGCTCTGGGCAGGCCAATTTGGATGACCTGGACTGCTCCGCCGGCTGCCATTGGACCGTTGACAAAGCGACAGTCGCGAACGAATCACGTACGGCCGCACGAAAATCACGCATGGCAGAGAGTACAGTGTCTGCTACATGCTCTGCTATTGGACAGAGCTCGCGAGTTCGCTCAGCGCGCGACAGCGTTGTCGTACCGTGGTGCCGACCCTGACAGTCACGCGGCACCTCGATGGCTTCTGGCATGCAACGAACGGGTCTGCAGCAACTGATTCGATCGCGCTGGCGCAGTCTGGCATGCCACTTGTCGCGCTGGAAGACACCGCACTCAACAACCTGCGCCGACGCGTCGATGCCGAGTTCCTTGGCACAGGCGAGGCCGAAGAGTATGCGTGGTTCCCGTTGTTCCTTCTGGTCATCGAACCAGCGCTTGCGGGCAGGTTCGGCGAGCGCGCGCGGCGGGACCTACCGGCATCGGGTGCGACCTTGCTGCTCGGGAAGATCTTGCGGCGGGACCATGAAGGCGTCCGGCACGAACTGATCGCCCTTCGTCAACAAGCTGCGTTGCCTCTCACTTTCGAACGGTTGCTGCGGCTTTCTTGTTGGGCGGGAACACAAACGCGGGCAGGGGTGCGGCCGCCGCAGATGGCGCGGCCCGCTCAATACCGAGTGAATCAGGTAAACTAGGCACGGCGCAGGTCCCTACAGGACCTTGGCGACGCTGCTTCATCGAATCGATCAGGTGCGCGAACCCTCGTAGTCCGTGCGTTGATGCCAGAGGTTCCAAAGCGGTCATTCCAATTGTTGATGGGCTATAGTAACCCGCGAATGAGACGGTTGCCGCCTCGGCGCTGAAAACGCCATTTGCTGACCACGGTCGATCCCGGACGGACCCCGGCACGACCCGTTTTACCGGCGCGAAGTCGGGCCCAGGCGCGAACGTTCGCACTCAGTGCGAGTCTCACTGCGGATCTCCGCGAGGCTCTTCTCTTCGGTGAGTAGCCGTGGCGCCCCCAAGCACGCACACTAGGCCGCCCGTAAGTATTGCGTACGCGTTTCAGTCTTAAGTCCGCGCCGATCCAATTGGCACGGGCGTTTCCCCAGGCTCGAACAGCCGAGAACTAGTTCTCGTTGGCAGTCGTGTTTTCGTACGCGGTCTTGACGCGCTGCTCGTCGGACAAGTCACCGTAGCGTTGCCAGAAGCCGCGCCCTTTCGATTTTGCGACATACATCGCGGTGTCTGCATAGAGAAGTAAATCGCGTGCGGAGACGCCGTCGTGTGGAAACTCGCTGATGCCGACACTTGCGCCCACAACCACCTGTCTCCCGCTCACGGGAAGGTCGCTTTCCAGTGCTCGCACAATGTCTGCGGCGAGATCCGCCGCCGAAGCGGAGGAATGCGCGCCTTCGACCAAAACGACGAATTCGTCGCCGCCCAGTCTCGCCACCGTATGTCCCTTCGAAAGTACTTGTTGCAGACGGTCCGCCACGGCCACGAGCACGGTGTCGCCGAATGAATGACCGAACTGGTCGTTGATCTGCTTGAAGCGGTCCAGATCGACGAACAGCACGGCGAGCTGCTCGCCGCTTGCGGTCGCGTCATGCACTGCCGCGTCGAGCTTTTGCGTGAACAGCATGCGGTTGGGCAGGCTCGTGAGCACGTCGTGATTGGCCAGATACGCGAACTGATGCTGTTTGTCGTGAAGCGCAACCACCTGGGATTTGATTTCGCGCCGCATGTGCTCGAAACAGCGTGCGAGCGTGCCGATCTCATCGGTGCGTTTGAGCGGCAATGCTTCGGTCGCGTTGTCGGCAAAGAAATGCGTGGCCGCGTGGGTGAGTATCTGCAGCGGCCTCGTCAGCGCCCGCGCAAACAGGATGGCGAGCAGGAGCGCCGCCAGGCTCGAAAATAGGATCATTCGCACGATCTGATCGCCGAGCAAATTCGCGCCGGCCAGCACGTCAGAGAGCGGCTTGCTGAGCCCAAGCACGATGAAGCGATTGCCCGCCGACGCGCCGAACGGCCGCTTCACGAATGCGAGCACTGCGTCGTGCGCCTGCTTTGGGTTGGTGAGTCCGTTGATCAGCACGCTGTTTGCCGTGCGTTCGAAGAGCGGCTTCGTCGCGGCGAAGCTGTCCTGCATGAAGACGCGGCGTCCTTTGTCGAAGCCGAACGCCTGCGAAGAATCGGGATGAACGAGGAAGTCGCCCCATTCGTTGGCGAGATACACCTCATAGTCGGGAGGCAAGTCGGTCCGCAGCAGTTTGAGCAGGACCGCGAGATCCACGTCGAGCACCACCACACCTACGACGGCGCCTGCGGGCGTCGCGACGGGGGCGGCGAGGCGCAGGATGGGCTTGCCTTCGGCGTAGTGCGCGCCGCGTTCGCGATTGATGGTGATCGGCCCGATGTACACATGGCCGGGCGCCAATGCCAGCGTGTCGAACACGTATGCGAACTGGCCTTTTTCCTGCAGGTTATCATTCTGGACCTGCACGATGCCGTGTCCGTCGCGATCGAAGCGGATCCTTTCCAGCCCGAATCGATCGCGCGCAATGAGCCGTGCCTGCAGGTATCCGGGATGATGGAGCATGAAGCTCGAAAAGACCTGGGCTAGCCGTGCCCGGTCTACACTCGTCTTCAGGTCGTCCGCCGACTGCGCAATGAGCGCCGACGACGGCATGGTGGCGAGCACGAGCACGTCGGCAGCCATGTCGTCGATGGAAACTGAGAAGCGCCGGCCGAGCAGCTCCGTCGCAGTGAGAAGATTGCGCCCCGCCTCGTCGGCCAGCATGGTGCGATTGGCGCGATACGCGTAGTAGCCGGTCGAGCCCGACGCCAGCACGCCAATCAACGCAAGCAGCAACGACAACTTCACCATCAGTCCGGGCCGCATCATCGAAAGCGCTCCGGCCGGTCGCCGGACACGATCCGGCTCCAGAGCGACTCGCGCTCCTCAATGTTTTCCACGGGCTGAATCAAGATGAGATGTGCGCTATCGCCACTGGATTCGGGCGGCGGGACCAACGTGTTCGCAAGACCCTGCCGCTGCGTGAGCAGCGCGCTCACGTCGGGTTCGAGCATGTAGTTGATCCAGGCGAGCGCCAGCTGCCGGTTCGTGGCCGATTGGGTCATGGCCCAACAATCGAGCCAAGCGAGCGCGCCCTCTTCGGGAATGACATATCCCACATCCGCGCCGGCCTTGCGCAGCAGAGCGAGCTGCTGCGTGCCGTAATTGCCGAACATAAGCGCGGCCTTGTGCTGAATGAAGTACGCCGTTGCTTCCTCGGGCACGGTGTAATAGGTGAGCAGATTACGGCGCAATTCGACCAGTTTTCGCGCGACCTCTCGCATCTGCGCGTCGGTGAGCTGGAACGGATGCGGGTAGCCGAGCGCCAGTGCCGCGAACGAAAAGTTGTGTTGCGCGCTGTTAAAGTCGAGCACCTTGCCCTGATAGCGTGGGTTCCAGAGCTTCTTCATAGAGCGGGGCGCCATCTGAATCTGCTTGCGATCGTAGATCAGTCCCATCGACGAATACGTGAACGGGATCGCGTAGATCTTGCTGTTCGCGGTGAGTCCGTTGATCGACGAGAGCGCGCGGAACCGCGGCAACTGACGTTGCGTGTTGGGCAGCTCACCCAGATCGAGCGGAGTGAGCAGGTTCTCCAACGTATAGCGATGTATCTCCGCGCTATTGGCGGCCAGTACGTCGAACGGCGGCTTTCCGCCTGCGTGCATCTTGTCCGACAAAGCTTCGTCTGAGTCTACGAAGGTCACTTGGACGCGTGCGTTGAAGCGAATTTCGAACTTCTTCACGACGTCGTTGTCGGCATAACCTGGCCACGCGAGCACCCGCAGCACGTTTTCTTGGGCGAAGGTCGGCAAGCCGCACAACATCAGCGTGAAGAAGGTGAGCGCGGCAACGAGAGTGCGGGGAGAAAAACTGACGCGCCGAAATACGCGTTTCGCAATCTCGCGTCCCCAAGAACGGAGGATGTTTCCCCGATGGGCGGTGAGGACCCACGGCTCATTTGTTAGTTCTTCTGCCATCGTGTGTAAAAAAACCTAGAGCGCTTTCCAAGGTGGGACTAGCTGGCGTGCACGTTCTCATAAACGCCTTTGTCGCATGCTCGACGACTAGATTCGTTGCCGTAGCGCTGACTGGAAATCTTCGTGTTGCTGGACCTTCGAACGATGACCTGATGCGTTGTTCTAAAGCATCAAGCCCGGCTGGATTCGACAGGGCTGAACGAAACGGCACCCAGTATCCTGAAACGACTCCATTGCGTTATCGGTTTCGTGCTGGCGATCTTTAGCCGCGCCGGCTCGTTCGGACGTCTGCAACGCTCATTTACCGATTGTTGCCAAACCGATGCTGAGTTTCCGAGAGGTTACTAGGAGTTGCCCCGTCAGCGCGGCTGCCCAGTCGACCCGATTGTCCGCGTGGTTTTGCTCGACGCGGATGTTGCGGGTCATATAGGGCCGCGCCAGATCCTGGCCGCGCGAATGCCCGTAGCGTAGCTTCTGCAGATTCATCGCCATGTACTGCGGGAATTGCTCGACGACCGGCCAGCCGTCGACGAGAAACGCTTCGGCCTGCCGCGACGTCAGCGTTGCTTCGCGCATCGCAGCAAAGATGGGGTAGCCGATGGCTGTTTGGTTGGTCTCGTTCGTTTCGGTAAGTTCGTCGCCGAGCCAGGCCGAGTAGCTGGCGGTGTCCTTTAGATCGCGACCCCGCTGAAAAACGGGATTTAATATCTTCTACGTCATCGCAAGAAATTCAACGTTCTGCGCCCAAAGGGCCGGGCGGCCCACATGGAATCCTTGCACGAAATCCACGCCCATCGTGTTCAGTGCGCGCAGGATCGCTTCGTTCTCGGCGTATTCCGCGATGGTCAGACGCCCCACCCAATGGCCGATGTCGTTGATCTCTGCCCCCATGTCCTTTCTACCGGCAGTGAATGCAAAGCTTGCGAAACGAGTTATGAGTTAGCAAATACTCGTATTCGCTAAATGTTGAGTGAGACCGGTGAGGGCACCCGCCAGCGGTGAAGGGTGTCGATCGCATACGCCGCGGCTTTGGCGGGCTACTGACGGTTCACGGCAGGGTCACGCAGCACGTCCGCAGGGTCGACACGCTCAAGTGCTCCATCCGGTTGATGTACTGACGGCGAAGGCGACCGATACCCCGTGGTCCGAATTCGTTGTTTCATTCGGCAGGAAAATGTCGGACCGATTCAAGCGGCGACAGGCCGGCGTACGACGCGGCAACGCGGCCAGCTCGTTCGCGCTGGGCAGATAGGCAGGCGGGTCTCCGGGGCGGTGGAGGACAGGCGCATTTTCACGAACGCGAGTTTCCCGCCGAAATAAGGCTGTTAAGATAAAGCAGAGGATTTTTAGCGAAGCGCAGACGGCGCAATGATGCTGCTATCGATATGTCGTATCGGCCGTCTGCGCTTCGCTAAAAATTCGTTGAGCTAAGCCGCTCCGCTGAGCGTCGTGGCTATGGGAATTGAATTGATGTGCTTACTTGGGATGTTGCTGGCAAGCCGGTTTGCAGCCTTAAACACGGAGTGCTTCCAGCCGGATTGTAGAGGGAGCGTG